>ULPZ01013105.1_pt1 | contig 60331 bp, 40 predicted proteins | sample 1953991 | NCBI WGS metagenome assembly ULPZ01 (sample SAMEA4835642, study PRJEB28245) | human gut metagenome | biome: gut microbiome; material: fecal sample | place: Denmark | collected 2008
GATGGCCTGAAATATGATGCGGAAAACATTTCTGGGGCAGTAAAAAGGTGCAGTTTGAAGATAGAAAAGAGTCCTGTCCCTTCTCAGAGGATAATATATCGTTTGTTTGGGAGGTGTTATAAGAATAAGTCGGTTTTAGCAGATTAAAGAGAGAGCTGCTATTGCTAGGGGCTTGTCTTTATGATGAGTTATATGAATATTCGGTGGAATTTTCTACCTTTTCTATTGATCATCCTATTTTTGTAAAGAGAATGTTTTATTATTTATATAATCTTGTAGGAATCTATTCGTTGGTTGTATAGGAATGCTTATTATCGTGAGGCACTTGAGATAATAGAGCAAAAGGGGAGTGCTTGTTGAGATCTTGTTTTCTGGCTTCACAAATGCCGTTTATGGTATTTGTGAAGCAGGGATTTATCATTGTTCTGTTGTTACTTCTTTCTCAGATGATTCCTCTGGAGCATTTCTGACTATTTTGTAGCCAATGATGGCTATAAAGATGCTCATGAGCGGGCTGATGATATTGAAGAAGCAGAAGGGTAGATAGGTTAATGTCGAGACGTTTAGAATGGTGGCTTGTGTCATACCGCATGTATTCCACGGAATCAAAACAGAAGTGACTGTTACAGCGTCTTCCGTTGTACGGCTCAGCAATCGGCTCTCATAACCTTGCCGCTTATAGATATTACCGAACATGTTGCAGGACATAATGATGCTGATATATTGGTCGGCTGTAGCGAGGTTGAAGAACAAACCTGAAAAGACTGTTGATGTAACGGTGGTGACTCTGTTTTTAATGAAACGTGTACTTAAAGAGGTGATGCTTTCCAGCATGCCGCTGGCAGTCATGGCACCTCCAAAACACATGGCACAGAGGATAAGCCAAACAGTGTTCATCATGCCACTCATACCGCGCGTTGCTACCAGCTCCGATAGCATGGCATTGTCTGTTTGCAGGCTGGTCGTTCCATAGCATGTCATCATGATTCCCTTGAACAGGCTGTTTTCACCTGCAACTTCACGAACCAAGTCGGGCTGGAATATGATAGCCGCCACGCAAGCCAACAATGTAGAGATAAGCAGTGTGATGATGGAAGGCACCTTTCGTGCTATCAAAATACCTGTAATGACCGGCACCAACAGGAGCCATGGTGTGATATTGAATTTAGCCGCCAATCCAGAAGCGAAGATTTGCATCTCCTGCGTACTGCTGCTGTTATCGTGTGTCAGTCCCATGATGGTAAAAAGCAAGAGTGAGATAAGCAGCGATGGTATGGTGGTAATCATCATGTAGCGTATGTGGCGGAATAGCGGGGTATTGGTGACTGAAGCCGCCAGAATGGTGGTTTCGGACAGTGGGGATATCTTGTCGCCAAAGTATGCTCCTGAAATGATGGCGCCGGCTATCCAGCCTTCATGAAAACCTTGTGCCCGTCCGATTCCCATCAGAGCAATGCCTATGGTGGCTATGGTGGTCCAGGAACTTCCCGTCATCACGGAGACAAGTACGCAAATGAGGCAGGTAGAGGCCAGGAAAAAACTAGGTTGTATGATTTCCATGCCGTAGTATATCAACGTGGGCACAACACCACTAATCATCCAGATGCCGCTTAGTGCACCTATGATAAGCAGGATGATAAGAGCTGTAGCCACATTGGTTATGTTGTTGGTGATGCATCGCTCAAAATCTTTCCAAGGTACACGATAGAAAAACATGGCAGTGAATGCGCAACAGGCTGTGGTGGACAGCAGGGATATTTGGCTGCCTCCGTTTAGGGCATCGCTTCCAAAAGTGTTGATAGTTGCAAACAGCATTCCTGCAAGCAACGCTATGGGCAGGAGAGCAAGGAGGGGAGAGGGCAACTTCTTCGTTGAGTCCATGTAAATTGTTTCGTTTTTGTTTATGTTTTACCAGCACTTTCAAAGAGCTGAACTATTACTTCGCTTAGCGGCTGCAAAGGTAGGATATTTTTATGGATATTCATTCATTATGCAAACATTATTGCATAAAAATAGTGATATTATTGAATATATTTTGCTGAAAGTGTATAAAATTACATTTTTATGCACTTGAAATTAATGCCTGGGTTATAAACGGGACAGTGGCGGATATGGAGGAAATCCCGCTTTAATATGTCTTGATACAGGCGTGTGTACAGACAAGGCGTCTTAACTATTAACACGATGCCGTCCAATAGTTAAAACGCTAATACTTGCAGATTCCTATTGTAAAATAGGATACCGGCAATCTGTCTTTTATATGCTGTTTGATAGCTTTATTTCTTTTCTATCTGATTTTTGATGCAGATTCCTCCGTATGTAAAGCCACCTCCGAATCCCATCAGCAGGAGCATGTCGTCTTTCTGAATCTTGTTGTCAACAATTCCCGCGTGCCAAGCCAAGGGTATAGATGCAGCCGAGGTGTTTCCATACTTGCGCACACTGTCCAGGCACTTGTCCATTGGAATCTTCAGTTCCTGAAATACAGCTTCCAACAGACGGTAGTTAGCACTGTGAGGAAGGAAATAGGCAATATCCTCCAGTGTCAGGCAATTCTTTCGTGCCAGCGTTTTCAGTCCTTGCGACAGCGTTTGTACAGCCCATTTATAGACTACCCTTCCGTTCTGGTGCAATTTGTTGTTGGCCACAACGTCTGCATCGTTGATAGAATCTTTCCAGTTGGTCAGATAGAGGTCTTTGCCAAATTCACCGCTGGTCTCCGTAATGGTTTCCAGCAAGTAGTTCTCCTCCGATTGCTCTACGATAACCGCCCCAGCTGCATCGCCAAACAGGATACAAGTGTTCCGGTCGTTGAAGTCGGTTACTTTCGACATCGTGTCGGCGCCAATCACCAATACCTTGCGGTGTGTCCTTGCCGCAATCAGTCCTTTAGCCAGAATCAGGCCGTTGCAAAAACCGGCACAGGCCGACGAAACGTCGATAGCTCCTGCATGCGGAATCCGTAGCCGCGTCTGCACCTGGCTGGCTACGCTGGGAATGATATGGTCAGGAGTAGTAGTAGCTACTATGATGAAATCCACGTCGCTCAAATCCTTGCCATAGGTCTCCGACAGGTTGAGTGCGGCCTTCACACACATGTCGCTTGTGTATTCGTCCGATGCGGCAAAAAAACGGCTTTCAATGCCTGTTCTTTCCTTTATCCACTTGTCCGACGTGTCCAGTCTTTCTTCAAAAAACGAGTTATACACTTTCTTTTCAGGATGGTAAATTCCAATCGAATTAATTACAGCATTCATAAATGTACTTGTCAAGACGGTAGAGCCCGCTTATTAAATTTGAAATGTTCTACAATTCTGTTTTGTCCATTAATATACAGTTACTAAGGGCAAATTGTTCACGGCTGTGGTGAAAAATATAGCAGTCATCTCCTGCCCTATGCTCGATAAGCCTGTTATTTCCTGCCTTTACAGGCTTCGTTTCAGGCAAAATCGGGCTTCTGCAATGCGCTTGTCGGCAATCTTCAGACTGGAGAATCTTAGTTTTGAGAGTTTGCAATTCTCCGGATGTTGCTGTATGGTTGCTTGCGGCATTGTTCTATTTTTCATCTTCACCTCTTCCGATAGGCTTCAAAAACGCCTTTTCTTCGCTCCTAAGGGAACGAACCAGATACGGAGCAGGTACGACTGAGGTACGAAGAAGGTACGACTGGGGTCATTTTTGGTCAATTCTTCAGATTGGTCGATTCTGCGGTTTGTTTTGGAAAATAGATTTTATTATTTCGTTGTGTTTCCCATCTCTTTATGATGTTAGGTTGGGACGATGATTCATAAGGGAAATTTTTTGTTCTTGTGGAGAGAGGATAAATCGTATGGTTCTATTTCTTGTGCCTTAGTTAAATATCATGTTTCTAATGCAATAAGCAAGGATAGCTCTCGTTCATATAATATGAACAATAAAATCTGATTTTATGAAGAAAGGAATGATCTTGCTACTCATGTTAATGATGCCTTGCATTGTTTTTGCTTAAAATGTCAAATACACTTATGACAATGCTGGTAATCGTATTAAGAGAGAAATTGTGATGGATACGAAAGCACTTAAACAGGAAGAGGGTGCAATGGAGCACTATTCGGATATCCTTTCAGAACGAACTATTCGGATATATCCCAATCCCACAAGCGGTAGATTGAAAATTGAAATCGGGGGGTATGACAATTCTGATCAATGTTTCCTTCGTATTTTTAATGTTTCAGGACAGCAGGTATTCTCCATACATGCAACCTCTTCTTGGACCGAAGTGGATATTAGTTCTCAACCAAATGGCATTTACATCTTGCATATATCCTTAAACGATAAAGAAACTACTTGGAAAATAGTTAAAAAGTAATCCAAAGTAAATACTATGAAACGCACAATTTTTCTTATAAGTATTTTGACTATGTTAAATATTAGCATAGGCTTTTCTAACGCAGTTGCAGCCAGTGAGCTGATGAGTTTCCTATCGGCTAATCAATTACAGAAACTTGTCAATACATCGGAAGATGACAGATTTAAAAACTGGGCAGAAGAACAATACAGGCATTACGAAGATTCTATTAGGAAAAAATGAAAAAATGCGTGGATCCTATCTGAAAAATCAGTATTTCAAGTAATATAGTTTTAATGTTTGTTTTTTCTAATAATACGATTTAATGGATACAAAACATATTTTAAGCGATTGGCAAAAACACTTTCCTGTTTTGTCTCAATATACGTCTTCTACTTTATATGTAAGAGTAGATGTCGTTTTGTTGGGTTTGAGATTTGACAAAGTATTGTCTGATACTTATAGAGTAGTATTGGAATGCCTCCCATTATGGGAACAGGATAAAAGAAAAATCAATGTACCTGTTTTTAGTTATGAACTTTTGGATAAAAAGAAACGTCAGCTTTTTGTAAAGTACTCATTACATGATTCTTTGTTTGCGTCAGCTATAACATGCGCCGAGCAGCAGTTTGGTGCTATTCTTAAAGAAAACATTTTAATAAGTGATTTGTTTTCATTGATGAGGAATGTTTCATCAGCTTTTATTCCCAAACATAATCCTTTGGATTGGGTGCGGTTATTTGAGCTTAAACAGGCTTTGGCTGTTTATTGCAATAATATCGCTTTGTCTAACGAAATTAAGTCGGAAATAGAAAGGGAAATATGTTATTGGGATGAAGACCGTTTTCAAAAAATATTCTTAAAGTCTATAATGGATTGGAAGACTGACTTATATCAAAAGATGAGTAACCGAGAATTGTTTATCGAACAAATTGTACTAAATGTAAGCGATAAGAAAATCTTGAAATTAAACGAAGCACATTTTGTGGTGGATTAGTGTAGGTCGTAACTAAATTGAAAGATGAAGATAATAGTAGATGGACTATTCGGGTACCCTTGGGGGTATCCGAATAGCAGTGGGAATTGTAAAAAATGAGCATAATGAGGAAAAAAGTAGTAACTAAAATAGGCGATATCTTTTGTATAGAATTTGATGGTAAATTTAAATGCTTCTTTCAATATATAGCTAATGATTGCCATCAGTTGAATAGTTCTGTAATTCGGGCGTTTAAATCTCGTTATCCAATTGAGTATGCCCCTGATATAAATGATTTGGTGAATAGTGAAGTTGCTTTTTATGCTCATACAGTCTTGAAATCAGGCATAGACTTTAATGCGTGGTATAAGATAGGTAGGTCTACGAATTTGGGTGAAGAAAAGCTATCCCAAATACTATTTGGATGTACTCAGGATATTAGAGTCCATTCAGTGTATGATGTAGAACAAGTTAATCCTCTTGCTAACTGGTATATATGGCATGTCAATGAGGCACATGACGGTATTGGAGTATTATCCCCCAAGTATCAAGATGCCATAGAAATAGGTTTAGTCATGCCATATCATCAGATTACGAATCGCATGAAATTTGGCTACTATACGTCTTCTTTAGTGGAATATGAAATTCTTAAAAGGAGGCCATTGCCTTATGCGGATAGTTTTACTCGAATAGCAAATGACGACTGTAATATGATGACATATTTTCATTACCGTGGAGAGAAAGTTGTCAGACAAGTTATAGTATTGCCTAATGGAAATATAAAATTGTCGGAACGAGTTCCAAAATTGGAAGAGTTTTCTATCTGTAGTCAGAATTTTTCAGAGATAAAGTGGCAATTCCCTCATTTTATTCAGGAAGAAGAATTTGAATGCATTTGGAATAAGTGAATAGATAGCACAACGGTAAGTTAGAGTCAATGAATGAGTTGCTCAGAGTAATGAGAAGTTGAAAAATGAAAGAGAGGGCAGCTATCTCCAGGTAATAAACGTTTTCAATAAACTATCTCTTGTATATATCAAGAAAAAACGATTATGTATATATTAAAATAATGAAGTATGAAAACATCGTTAGCAATAGTAACTTCCAGAGAACTTTCAAGCTTTAGCTTCTATAATGATGCTCTCTATGCATTTAAAAGCATACTATCAAAAGGGTTATTGGGTTTTAACTCTGATTTAGTGGAAGAAATATGTATAAGGCTTGTATGCGAGTCACCGATGTTCGCTCAATTCTTTCAAGCACAACGTCCTAAATACTATGAGGATAAAACTTTTAAATATAGGGGCTCTGTAACTCCAGAGGTAAGATTATATAAATGTCTCTCGGCAGATTTTGTGGTGGATTTCGAAGGTTATTATAAGTTAACTACGAAAGAAGAATGTCTCAAATATTTAGCCCTTTCGTTTATAGATTTTTTTAAAACTTTAAAATATCCGGGCAAATTGAAGAAATTTGAAAAAGAAAAATTTATTCAGGCTGTAAAAGATATCTTTATAAAAAATGGTATTATATCAGCGGATGATGTCATATAGTTCTTATTCTATTAAAAATGAAGACAATAGTAGGTGTAGTAATGTCTAGAGAATTTTCTAGATTCCATTCAAATGCTGTTTATACATTTGAAAAAATGTTATCTGACGGATTACTCGTATTTAAGTCAGATTTGATAGAAACAATAAGTATAAGGCTTATATGTGTCTCTCCTATATTTAGTAAGTTCTTTAAACCGGTTCGTCCCAAATATTATGAAGATAAGATTTTGAAAATTAGGGGTTCGGTAGCTCCTGAGGTGAGAATGTTTAAATGCCTTTTAGCGGATTTCATAGTTGATTTTGATACCTATTTTAATGCTTCAAATAAGGAAGAATGCCTCAAAATTTTAGCGGTTTCATTTGTCGAATTTTGGAAGTCGCTAAAATATCCGGGCAAATTGAAGAAATTCGAAAAAGATAAACTGCTTCAGGCTGTAAAAGATATCTTTATAAAAAATGGTATTATATCAGTGGATGACATTATATAATAGGTAATGATGTGGATTCCTGATTTTTGTTGACTCGTTTTTGCAGAAAAGCATACAGACGCCACAGATTAAGACTGATTTTCACAGATTTATTTATTGGGATAGGCTAATGTCATCTGCGGTTATCAGTCAAATCTGTGTCATCTGTGTGTCATTCATTGGCTATAATATCCTTTAGCTGCATTCTATATTTTATTGCACATCGTTCAGCCAGGCATCCGACGTGGCGTCGCTGGGCATGCGCCAGTCGCCGCGGGGGCTGATGGAGATGCTGCCCACCTTAGGGCCGTCGGGCAGGCACGAGCGCTTGAACTGCTGGTTGAAGAAGCGCCGCATGAAGGTGCTGAGCCACTTGCGTATGGTGTCTTCATCGTACGTGCCGCTGAAGGTGCGTGAGGCCAGGAAGAATATCTTGGCCGGGCGGAAGCCGAAGCGCAGGAAGTAGTAGAGGAAGAAGTCGTGCAGTTCGTAGGGACCCACGAGGTCTTCGGTTATCTGGCTGATGTTGCCGTCGGCATCGGCGGGTATCAGTTCGGGGCTGATGGGGGTGTCCACTATGTCGAGCAAGGTCAGGCGCGAGTCATTGTCCATGCCGTTCAGGGCTACCCACTTTACCAGGTGCTTCACCAGAGTCTTGGGTACGCTGGCATTGACGCCATACATGGAAATGTGGTCGCCGTTGTAGGTAGCCCATCCCAGTGCCAGTTCGGAGAGGTCGCCAGTACCTACTACGAGTCCGTTGGTTTGGTTGGCTATGTCCATCAGTATCTGCGTGCGTTCGCGGGCCTGCGAGTTTTCGTAGACCACGTTGTGGTTCTGCGGGTCGTGCCCTATGTCTTCAAAGTGTTGCAGGCAGGCAGCCTTGATGCTGACCTCGCGTATGGTGACACCGAGCGACTGCATCAGCTGCACGGCATTGGTGTGGGTGCGGTCGGTGGTGCCAAAGCCGGGCATGGTGACGCCGATGATGTTCTTGCGCGGCCACTGCAACTTATCGAAGGTGCGCACGCATACCAGCAGGGCCAGGGTAGAGTCGAGGCCGCCCGATATGCCCACTACGGCACTGCCGGCGTGGGTGTGGACGAGGCGCTGTGCCAGGCCCGACACCTGTATGCTGAAGATTTCCTCGCAGCGTTCGTCCAGTGTGGGGCCTTGCGGTACGAAGGGATGCGGGTCGAAGGTGCGGGTCAGTACAAGGTCCTTGCTGTTGACAAATTCAGTAGCTATGCGCCGGGGCTCCTGGGGAGCGCAGTGGTGGCGGCAGGCAGCAAAGGTGGTGTTCTGGCGGCGCTCGTTGCGCAGGCGTTCCACGTCAATTTCGCTGATGACCACTTGTTCTTCCAGGGAGAAACGTTGGCTGGCGGCCAGCAGGGCGCCGTTTTCGTAGACAAGTCCGTTGCCGGCAAAGACAAGGTCGGTGGTTGACTCGCCAAAACCGCAAGAGCTGAAAACGTATCCGGCTATGCAGCGTGCCGACTGCTGGCTGATGAGCGAGCGCAGATATTGGTGCTTGCCGATGCTTTCGTTGTCGGCCGAGAGGTTGAACAGAATTTCAGCTCCTTGCAGGGCCAGTGTGGAGCTGGGCGGTATGGGTGCCCAGAGGTCTTCGCAGATTTCGATAGCGAAGGTGGTGTCGGCTGTTTCAAACAGGAGGTTGGCACCCAGAGGGGCTGTCTGTCCGCACAGGCGCAGGCTGGTCTCGCTGATGTCGGCAGCCGAGGTGAACCAGCGTTGTTCGTAGAATTCCTTGTAGTTGGGCAGGTATGTCTTGGGCACTACTCCCAGTATTTTTCCTTTCTGTATGACGACGGCGGCGTTGAGCAGGCGTCCGTTCAGTGCGATGGGCATGCCGAGGATGGCAATGATGTCGAGCTGGCGTGTATTGTTCATTACCTGCATGAGGCTGATTTCGGCTTCTTCCAGAAGCAGCTGTTGCTGGAAGAGGTCGGCACAAGTGTAGCCGGTGATGCACAGTTCGGGGAAGGCGATGATTTGTGCTCCTTTGCCGTCGGCAATGATGATTTCTTTCTCAATTTGCGCGGCGTTGTACTTGCAGTGCGCCACTTTGACGGCAGGCACTGCGGCCGCTACTTTAACGAATCCGTAGTTCATATAGTTGCATGTTAATAGCTTGAATGCTGCAAAAATACGCTATTTTTCCGATATATTGCTAATAAGTTGACAAGTTGACGAGGAATGAGTTGACAGGGTGGTGTGGAATGAGTTGACGAGGAGACAAGCTTACTGGACAACACGGGCTATTGGTTACAGACAGCTGGCCGCTTGTGGTTGACGGATTACCATTTATCATTGACCGCTTTCCACTTACTACTAAACGCTGCCAAATTGCATTTTGTAACACTGCTGTAACATGTATGACACTTTTGTGCAACACACATTTTGTTTCTTTGCGCCCGGAAATTAAACGCGATTTTATGGAAACAATTTATCTGGGTATCGTTATTTTCTTGTTTGTGCTCGCCATTTTCGATTTGATAGTGGGTGTCAGCAACGATGCCGTCAACTTTCTCAATTCGGCCGTAGGCGCAAAGGCGGCCTCGTTTAAAACAGTATTGTTCATAGCTGCCGTGGGTGTGTTTGCGGGCGCCGCGCTGAGCAACGGTATGATGGACATAGCACGGCATGGTATTTATCAGCCGGAGCATTTCTATTTTGCGGAAGTCATGTGCATTATGCTTGCGGTGATGCTGACCGACGTGGTGTTGCTCGATGTATTCAATTCAATGGGTATGCCTACCTCTACCACCGTTTCCATGGTGTTCGAGCTGTTGGGCGGTACGTTTGCTTTGGCGCTGATAAAGACTTATGAGAGCGAGGCGCTGGGATTGGGCGACCTGATAAATACAGACAAGGCGCTGTCGGTTATCATGGCCATCTTTGTCTCCGTGGCCATTGCGTTCTTCTTCGGTATGCTGGTACAGTGGCTGGCACGTATTATCTTCTCTTTCAATTATAAGAAGAACATGAAGTATAGCATTGCCCTCTTTGGTGGTGTGGCTGCTACTTCCATCATTTACTTCATGCTGATAAAAGGATTGAAAGACAGTTCGTTCATGACTGCCGACTATAAGCATTGGATTCAGGAGAACACTGGTTTGCTGATACTCTGCTTCTTTGTTTTCTTTACGATACTTACCCAGATATTGCACTGGTGCAAGGTGAACATCTTCAAGATGGTGGTTCTGCTGGGTACATTCGCTTTGGCGTTGGCCTTTGCGGGCAATGACCTGGTGAACTTCATCGGTGTGCCTTTGGCAGGTTACTCTTCTTATGTTGACTATATGGCTAATGGCACGCAGGCAGGCCCCGACGGCTATCTGATGGAGTCGCTGCTGGGTCCGGCCAAGACCCCGTGGTACTTCCTCTTTGGTGCAGGTGTTATCATGGTGTATGCACTTTATACGTCGAAGAAGGCGCACAACGTTATCAAGACTTCTGTCGATTTGTCCCGTCAGGATGAGGGAGAAGAAAACTTCGGTAGTACGCCTATTGCCCGTACGCTGGTACGCTTCAGCCTGACGATTGCCAATGGTATTTCAAAAATTGTTCCCGATAATACAAAACGCTGGATAGATACCCGCTTCCGCAAGGACGAGGCCATCATTGCCGATGGCGCAGCCTTCGATATGGTGCGTGCTTCGGTCAATCTGGTGTTGGCAGGTTTGCTGATTGCCTTGGGTACTTCGCTGAAATTGCCGTTGTCTACCACCTACGTGACCTTCATGGTGGCTATGGGTACTTCGCTGGCCGACCGTGCCTGGGGACGTGACTCGGCTGTGTTCCGCATCACGGGTGTGCTGAGTGTCATCGGCGGTTGGTTCATTACGGCCGGTGCTGCGTTCACCATCTGCTTCTTCGTGGCGTTGCTCATCCACTTTGGCGGTACGGTTGCCATCCTGGCACTGATTGCGCTGGCTGTCTTCCTGCTTATCCGCAGCCAGGTGATGTACAAGAAGCGCAAGGCAAAAGAGCAGGGCAACGAAGCCTTCAGACGTCTGATGAAGAGTGGTGACAATGCCGAAATCATGCAGCTGCTGAAAGACCATACACGTGAAGAGCTGACCAAGGTGCTGGAGTTTGCACAGGACAACTTTGAACGTACGGTGACTGCCTTCCTGCACGAGAATCTGCGCGGGCTGCGCCGGGCCATGGGTGCGGTGAAGTTTGAAAAGCAGCTCATCAAGCAGATGAAGCGTACCGGAACAGTAGCCATGAGCCGTCTGGATAATAATACGGTGTTGGAGAAAGGACTTTATTACTATCAGGGCAACGACTTTGCCAGCGAGCTGGTCTATAGTATCGGCCGTCTGTGTGAGCCCTGCTTGGAGCACATCGACAATAACTTCAAACCACTCGACGCTATCCAGAAGGGTGAGTTTACCGATGTGACGGAAGACATTACCTTCCTGCTTCAGGATTGCCGCCGTCGTATGGAGAACAATCAGTTCAACGACCTGGAACAGGATGTGCGCAAGGCCAATGACCTCAATGCCCAACTGTCTCAGCTGAAGCGTGGCGAGTTGCAACGCATACAGCAGCAGAACGGCAGCATCAAGGTGAGTCTGGTTTACCTGACCATGATTCAGGAGGCTCAGAATGTGGTGAGCTACACCATTAACCTGATGAAGGTTAGCCGCAAGTTCATGGCCGAAGAACAACGGGCTGAGATGGAATAACTCTGATTTACTTTGTTGATATAGGAAGCGGGCAGACTGGTAGTGCATATCAGGTCTGCCCGCTTGCTGTATTTTTACGTGGCTTTTGCTTGACGGAGGTGAAATAAAGATGTACATTTGCCGATATGGAACTGGAAATAATTGATTGGAATCAGGTGCCTTATACGGAAGGCTGGAACAGGCAGACAGTACTGTTCGATGAGATTGTTGCGGCCAAACGTGCCGGAACATCGTATGTAAACCATATCGTCTTTTGCGAGCATCCTCACGTCTATACGTTGGGACGCAGTGGCAAGGAGGCCAATATGCTGCTTGGCGAGGAGCAGTTGCAGCGCATTGGGGCTACACTCTACCACATCGACCGCGGGGGCGACATTACGTATCATGGTCCGGGACAGCAGGTGTGCTATCCCATTCTGAATCTGGAGGAGTTCGGATTGGGGCTGAAGGAGTATGTGCATTTGCTGGAAGAGGCTGTCATCGGCGTATGTGCCTCTTATGGCATAGAGGCTGGACGTGTAGACAAGGCCACGGGTGTATGGTTGGACGGCGATACCTCACGGGCGCGAAAGATTTGCGCCATCGGTGTACGTAGCAGCCACTATGTCACCATGCACGGATTGGCATTGAATGTGAACACCGACCTGCGCTATTTCAGTTACATCAATCCTTGTGGTTTTGTTGACAAGGGTGTCACTTCGTTGCAACACGAGCTTGGACGTGAGGTCAGCATGGCTGAAGTGAAGGAACGCCTGGGGAAAGAACTTTTCAGGCTGTTGGGCAGGGGCTGACCGATGTTTTGCCGGTTTTTGTAGGCAGTGGAGTCTTATGATAGCGAGTAAGGATTATTGGGTTGGTTGCATAGTATTGTTTCGTTTATCTTTATTCCTGACGTAGGGCCTTTGGCTGAACACAATATAAAAATCCCCTCTTCTTGTCCTGTAGGATTTGAAGAGGGGATTTCTGTATCAGGTTTAATCTTCGCTTTTCATTACCACTCCCAGCTTCTTTTTACCATCCATTTTGACAACGATGGGTTTGTCGAAGTGAACGTGGCGCAGGTATTGGCTTTCGTGTACGGCCGGCAGGCTGTTGAGATAGTCTTGGTCGTAGATGCCGTCGTTCATGTAGGCGTTGATGGTGAAGTAGCCCACGCCGAAGGAAGTCAGGTTCTGGAAAAAGTGAGTACCTTGGCTGGGGTCGACACGATAGTTGGTCAGTCCGGCTTCTACGATGACACGTGCTGCGCTGATGTGCGGCCACTTCACGGGGATGCCCAGCCACGAATCGCTGCTTCCCCAGCGTCCGGGGCCTATGAGTACGTAGTTCTTGCCTTCATCCAGGAATTTCTGGTTCAGGGTTTCAATTTCGCGGGCTATGTCGGGATTGCGCGAGGCACTGTAGTTGTCGGTCTTCACATATACCACGTCGTATAGCTCGTTCATGATGCCATGGCCCAATGAATTGTTGGAGCGCAGAATCAGCTTGTCGTCGGGTATGGCGGTCAGGTCTTCGTCCAGCACCTCTTTGGTGTCGACGATGGGTCTGATTTGCAGCAGGTAGAAGGTGCCGGTTTTGTCCACTTCGCGGCTCATGGTGGCGGCAAACTCTATTTCCACCGGTCGGCGCATTTCTTCCTGTCCGTATTTCAGTGCCAGTTGCAGGATGCGTGGCAGAGGGAAGACGTCGTGTTGCAATATGTTGGCAAAGGTGATGACCTTGCGTCCGCCGGGGTAGAGTCCGTCGCGTATAATCTGGTCGTAAGGGTCGTAGGTGGAGGCAATGTAGTTCAGGGCACCGTCCTTTTCGGCTTCCTTGACGGGTAGTTTCAGCAGGTTGAAACCATCGTCTATGGAGAAGTCGTGACCGGCGTTGCTCAGGTCGAGCGCGTAGAAGCGGGTCTGCGTTTCGCGCAGGGCTATCTCCATTTCGCTGGTTTGCAGCACCTGGTTGGGGTGGTAGGGCGAGAAACGCAGGGTCAGTCCGCCGTCCACAATGTATTTGCCCAGACCCAGAGCCAGGTTTACGATGCCTTCTTCGGCCTGCTCATCGCCTATGGGGTAGTAGTTGAGCGAGCGTGCTACACCCGACATGCTGGGATAATAGCGGTTGCCGTACTGATTGCCTACCACCTGTTGCAGGATGACGGCCATCTTTTCCTGGTCTATCACATTGCTGGTGGCCTGCATGTAAGCCTTGGAGTCGCGGAAGTAGACCGATGCATATACACCCTTGATGGCATCGCTCAGCATGCGCAGCATCTCGTACTTGTCGTCCAGGTAGGGAATCATATAAGTATTGTAGATGCCGGCAAAAGGCTGGTAGTGAGAGTCTTCGAGCAGTGAAGATGAGCGGACTGCGATGGGCGACTTGACCACGTCGAAGAACGTGAAGAAGTCTTCCACCAGTCTGTCGGGCAGCTTGGCCTTGAGGAAGTAGCGCAGGATGGTAGCATCGTCGGCTGTGGAGAGTGCCACCTGGTAGAGGTTGTTGCTCTCCATGAACTCGTCGAATACGTCGGTACAGAGCACCACGGTCTTGGGTATGGCAACTTTGGCGTTTTCAAATTCTTCAAACTCGGGGTGTCGCTTCACCAGGTTGTCAATGAAAGCTAGGCCGCGGCCTTTGCCTCCCAGCGAGCCCTCGCCTATGCGGGCAAAATTGGAGTAACGGTCAAAGCGGTCGCGCTTGAAGATGGCTACTACACCCTGGTTTTTCATCTTGCGGTACTTGACGATGGCTTCGAAGATGATTTTGCGGTGGGCATCCACGTCTTGCAGGCTGTTCCAGGTGATGGGCTTCAGGAACTCGGCAATGGGGAACATGGCACGCGAGTAGAGCCAGCGGCTGATGTGGTTGCGGCTGATATGGTAGAGGAACGATTCGGCAGGCACGGCAAAGATGATATTTTGCAGTTCCTTGAGGTTCTTCACGCGGGCAATCTCCTCCATGGTAGTGGGATTGCGGAAGATGAAGTCGCCAAATCCGAAGTTGTCCGATATGATGCGGCGCAGGTCTACGTCCATCTTTTTGGAATTCTTGTCGATGAACGATGCACCAAACTTATTGGCATAGAGCAGATTCTCTGACTCTGATGACTGAATGATGAGCGGCACGAAGGGGTCTTCCTTGCGGATGGCTGCACAGAGTCTGATGCCGGCCATGCCGTCCTTGGGGCCTCCTTCTACGCGTGGGAAACGTACGTCGGTAATGACACCCAGTATGTTGTTCTTATATTTCTCGTAGATGGTGATGGCCTCCTGGTAGGTACGGGCCAGTACTATCTTGGGACGTCCACGCATGCGCAGCGTACGCTGGTGGGCATTCAGCGCTTCGGTACTGAACTCCTGGCTTTGCTTCAGTACGAATTTGTAGAGGTTGGGCAGGATGGAGGAGTAGAAGCGGATGCCGTCTTCGACCAGCAAGATAACCTGTACGCCTACTTCGTTGACGTCATGCTCCAGGTTCATCTTGTCTTCTATCAGCTTGATGATGGATACCAGCAGGTCAGTGTTGCCCAACCAGCAGAAGATGTATTCAAAGGAACTGAGGTCTTCGTTGGCTATGCGCTGGGTGATGCCGTGGCTGAAGGGAGTCAGAATCACCATCGGAATGTGCGGGTATTGTCCTTTGATAGTGCGGGCCACGTCGAAGCTTTCATTGTCGCCTGTGCCGGGCATGCAGATAATCAGGTCGTAGGACATGGCCGACAGGTGTGCCAGCGCGTCGTCGCAGGTGCTTACCTGGGTGAAGCGGGGCGGGTAGCGCAGCGACAGTGAGGTGTATTCATTGAATATCTTTTCGTCTATGCGTCCGTCGTCTTCCAGCATGAAGGCGTCGTAAGGATTGGCAATGAGCAGGACATTGAAAATGCGCCTCGTCATGAGGTTGGCAAACTGGGTGTCCTTGAAGTAAAGCTGGTTTAATTTAAGTTTGCTGAGCATAGGTTTCTCAAGATTAGTAGTTCCGTTTGCAAAAGTAATAGAAATCAGGCCTATTCGGATGGTCTGCCGATTACTTTTTTCTTTGTATATGGAAGAATCAGGCAGATGACAGACGTAATCTGAAAAGATAGTTTGCTGCGTAAATGAATGAAAATAGCCGCAAGTGCTGATAAAATGTTATAATAACAATAGAAAAAGTTACGATTTTATTTGCATGCTATAATTTTATCCCTACCTTTGCATCCGTATTAAAAAAGAAACAAGATGATTCAGAACTTTACATATATTCTGCTGTGTGGCATTATTATTCTGCTAAGTAAATGTAGTGGAAGTGAGTGTCGTGCATGATTATATGTAAGTTGGATGATATAATGAAGCCTTTCTCACTTCCCTGTGCGAAAGGCTTTTTTGTTGTACATAACTATAAATACGATATACAAAGATGAGTGACAGATTATTTATTTTCGACACAACGCTTCGCGATGGCGAGCAGGTTCCGGGATGTCAGTTGAATACGGTAGAGAAAATTCAGGTGGCCAAGCAACTGGAACTGCTGGGTGTGGATGTCATTGAGGCTGGATTCCCTATTTCGAGTCCGGGCGATTTCAATTCGGTGATTGAGATTTCAAAGGCTGTGACGTGGCCTACCATTTGTGCCCTGACACGTGCCGTACAGAAAGATATTGATGTGGCTGCCGAGGCACTGAAATATGCCAAACATAAACGCATTCATACTGGCATTGGAACTTCTGATTCGCACATTAAATATAAATTCAATTCCAACCGCGAGGAAATTATAGAGCGGGCGGTGGCAGCGGTGAAGTATGCCCGCCGTTTTGTGGACGACGTGGAGTTTTATGCCGAAGACGCCGGCCGTACGGAGAATGAATACCTGGCCCGTGTCATCGAGGCTGTCATCAAGGCCGGTGCCACGGTGGTGAACATTCCCGATACGACAGGTTACTGCCTGCCGTCAGAGTATGGCGAGAAAATAAAATACCTGATGGAACATGTTGACGGCATTCATAATGCTGTCATATCTACGCATTGCCATAACGACCTGGGTATGGCTACGGCCAATACCATGGCGGGTGTGCTGAATGGTGCGCGTCAGGTGGAAGTGACCATCAACGGCATCGGTGAGCGTGCCGGAAATACGGCATTGGAAGAGATTGCCATGATTATCAAGTGCCACAAGGACATTGATATCGAAACAAACATCAATACGCAGAAGATATATCCTACCAGCCGTATGGTGTCGAGCCTGATGAACATGCCCGTGCAGCCCAACAAGGCTATTGTGGGCCGCAATGCTTTTGCCCACTCTTCGGGTATCCACCAGGACGGTGTACTGAAGAATGTGCAGACGTATGAAATCATTGACCCGCATGATGTAGGTATTGATGACAATTCAATCGTACTGACCGCACGCAGCGGACGAGCAGCCCTGAAGAACCGCCTGCACGTGCTGGGTGTGGAACTGACTCAGGAAAAGCTGGACAAGATATACGAAGACTTCCTGAAGCTGGCCGACAAGAAGAAAGATATCAACGACGACGATATCCTGGTACTGGCAGGTGCAGACCGTTCGCTGAACCATCGCATCAAGTTGGAGTATCTGCAGGTAACCAGTGGCGTGGGAGTACGCTCCGTGGCCAGCATCGGCCTGAATATTTCGGGTGAGAAGTTTGAGGCGGCCGCCAGTGGAAACGGTCCGGTGGATGCGGCTATCAAGGCGCTGAAGAAGATTATTAACCGACACATGACGCTGAAGGAATTTACCATTCAGGCTATCAGCAAGGGTAGTGATGACATGGGTAAGGTACACATGCAGGTTGAGTATGACAATCGGAGCTACTATGGATTCGGTGCCAATACGGACATCATTGCCGCTTCTGTAGAGGCCTACATAGACTGTATCAACAAGTTCAAACTGGATTAATCCTTTATCGATAACTTATTATTATAAATAGGAATATAAGAAATAACATATCAAGAAAATGAATACACTGTTTGATAAAATCTGGGACGCCCACGTGGTGCAGAAAGTGGAAGACGGTCCCACGCAACTTTACATTGACCGTCTTTATTGTCACGAGGTGACAAGTCCCCAGGCTTTTGAGGGCTTGCGTGCGCGCGGGCTCCGTTGCTTCCGTCCCGAGAAGATATTCTGCATGCCCGACCATAATACTCCTACACATGACCAGGATAAACCGATTGAAGACCCCGTTTCACGTACGCAGGTCGATACATTGGCGCACAATGCTGAGGAGTTCGGATTGACTCACTTTGGCATGATGAATCCCAAAAACGGTATTATCCACGTTGTGGGACCGGAACGGGGACTGACTTTGCCGGGTATGACCATTGTGTGTGGCGACTCTCATACTTCGACCCACGGAGCCATGGGTGCCGTAGCCTTTGGTATCGGTACCAGCGAGGTAGAAATGGTGCTGGCATCGCAATGTATCCTTCAGGCACGGCCGAAGACCATGCGTATTACCGTAGACGGAAAGCTGGGCAAGGGCGTGACGGCCAAAGACCTGGCTCTGTATATGATGTCGAAGATGACTACAAGCGGTGCTACGGGCTACTTTGTGGAATATGCCGGTGAGGCCGTACGCAGCCTGACGATGGAAGGCCGCCTGACGTTGTGCAATCTTAGTATTGAGATGGGTGCACGTGGTGGTATGGTTGCTCCCGACGAGGTGACTTTTGCCTACATCAAAGGACGTGAATATGCTCCGAAAGGTGCGGATTGGGACAAAGCCCTGGCTTACTGGAAGACACTGAAGAGCGATGACGACGCCGTGTTTGACAAGGAGCTCCGTTTCGATGCGGCAGACATTGAACCTATGATTACTTATGGTACCAACCCTGGCATGGGAATGGGTATCACTCAACATATTCCTACCACCGAGGGTATGGGCGAGGCTGCACAGGCTTCCTTCCGCAAGTCGCTGGACTACATGGGCTTTAAGCCGGGCGAATCGTTGCTGGGCAAGAAGATAGACTATGTATTCCTGGGTGCCTGCACCAACGGCCGTATTGAAGATTTCCGTGCGTTTGCCTCTATTGCCAAAGGACGCAAGAAGGCTCCACACGTGGTAGCCTGGCTGGTTCCTGGCTCGTGGATGGTCGAAGCACAGATACGTGAGGAAGGCCTTGATAAAGTATTGGCTGAGGCCGGTTTTGAAATCCGTCAGCCGGGTTGCTCGGCTTGTCTGGCCATGAACGATGACAAGATACCGGCCGGCAAGTATGCCGTATCTACCTCCAACCGTAATTTCGAGGGACGCCAGGGACCGGGTTCACGTACCTTGCTGGCCAGTCCGCTGACTGCTGCTGCGGCTGCCGTGACGGGAGTGATAACTGACCCGCGGACACTTTTATAATGAAGGATAAAGAGTTAAGAATGAAGAACACTCGTCGTGCTGACAGACAGCGAGTGGTTATTCTTCATTCTTAATTCTGAAAATTCTTCATTCTTGAACATTCTTAATTCTTCATTTTTAATTCTTCATTTACCAAGATGAAACAGAAATTCAACATCATAACTTCTACCTGTGTACCCCTTCCGTTGGAGAATGTAGATACCGACCAGATTATACCCGCCCGTTTCCTCAAGGCTACGACCCGTGAGGAGAAGTTCTTCGGCGACAACCTGTTCCGCGACTGGCGCTACAATGCCGACGGAACATTGAACAAGGACTTTGTGCTGAACAATCCGACGTATAGCGGCTGCATCCTTGTGGCCGGCAAGAACTTCGGTTCGGGCAGCAGCCGTGAGCACGCAGCCTGGGCCATTGCCGGATATGGCTTCCGCGTGGTCATCTCCAGCTTCTTTGCCGATATTCACAAGAACAATGAACTGAACAACTTCGTGTTGCCGGTAGTGGTAAGCGAAGCTTTCCTGCAGGAACTCTTTGACAGCATTGCTGCCGACCCCAAGACAGAAGTGGAGGTGAACTTGCCCGCACAGACTGTGACCAACAAGGCCACGGGCCGCAGCGAAACCTTTGAAATCAACGCTTACAAGAAGCATTGTCTGATGAACGGACTGGACGACATTGATTTTCTGGTGGAGAACAAAGACAAGATAGAAAAGTATGAATTGATGGCACACAGATAACACAGATTTTACAAGATGGACACAGATTTCTTGTATAAGGAAGAAACTGACGAAATAATTGAAGCCTTTTATGAGGTGTACAATACGTTGGGTTACGGATTCTTGGAGCGGGTATATCAGAATGCGCTTTATCAGGAATTGAAGCGGCGAGGTTTCGATTGCAAGGCTCAATATCCAATCAAGGTGTTTTTTAAGGGTCAGGAAGTGGGCGAATATTATGCAGATGTTCTTGTAAATGAATGTATTATTTTAGAGCTGAAAGCGGTTGATACATTGTGTAAGGAACATGAGTTGCAGTTGATTAATTATCTTAAGGCTACAGATATGGAAGTTGGGCTGCTGCTGAACTTTGGTGAACGTCCGCAAATTCGTCGTAAAATTTATACGAACGACCGGAAATAATTCTTCTGTGTTCATCTTGTATAATCTGTGTCATCTGTGTGCCATAATAATAACGAACTATGAACCAACCCAAAATAGAAATCATGGACACCACCCTGCGCGATGGTGAACAGACCAGCGGCGTGTCCTTCGTGCCCCACGAGAAGCTGATGATTGCCCGTCTGCTGCTCGAAGAGCTGAAGGTAGACCGTGTGGAGGTGGCTTCGGCCCGCGTGTCCGATGGCGAGGCTGATGCCGTGCGCATGATATGCGACTGGGCTGCCCGCCGCGGATTGTTGCAGCGCGTGGAGGTGCTGGGATTTGTGGACGGACATGCGTCGGTGGACTGGATACATTCCACTGGCTGCCGTGTCATCAACCTGCTGTGCAAGGGCTCGCTGAAGCACTGCACCTACCAGCTGAAGAAGACGCCCGAGGAGCACATTGCCGACATCAAGGCCGTGGTAGATTATGCCGAAGGGCTTGACATGGAGGTCAATGTCTATCTGGAAGACTGGAGCAACGGTATGAAGGATTCGCCCGAGTATGTGTTCCAATTGATGGACGCACTCTGCGGCACCGGCATCCGCCGCTTCATGTTGCCCGATACGCTGGGCATTCTCAATCCTTTGCAAGTCATTGAGTTTATGCGCAAAATGAAGAAGCGCTATCCCGATGCCCATTTCGATTTTCATGCCCACAACGATTACGACCTGGCTGTCTCCAATGTGCTGGCCGCCGTCTTGAGCGGTTGCCGTGGCTTGCATACCACCATCAACGGACTGGGCGAACGCGCCGGAAATGCCCCGTTGGCCAGTGTGCAGGCCATCCTGAAAGACCATTTCAATGCCTTGACGCATATAGACGAAAGCCGGTTGAACGAGGTGAGTCGCGTGGTTGAGTCTTATTCGGGCATAGCCATTCCGGCCAACAAGCCCATCGTGGGCGAGAATGTCTTCACGCAGGTGGCCGGCGTTCATGCCGACGGCGACAACAAGCGCAACCTCTACTACAACGACCTGCTGCCCGAGCGCTTTGGCCGTCGGCGCGAATATGCCTTGGGCAAGAACTCGGGCAAGGCCAACATCCGCAAGAACCTGGAAGACCTGGGGCTGCAGCTGGACGACGAGTCGATGCGTAAGGTGACCGAGCGTATCATCGAGCTGGGCGACAAAAAGGAACTTGTCACACAGGAAGACCTGCCCTATATCGTTTCCGACGTGTTGAAGCACGATGTCCGCACCGAGCGCGTCAAGCTGAAGAGCTACATTGTCAACCTGGCCTACGGCCTGAAGCCGATGGCTACCATCAAGGTGGAAATCAATGGCAAGGAGTATGAGGAAAACAGCAGTGGTGACGGTCAGTACGATGCCTTTGTCCGCGCCTTGCGCAAAGTGTACAAGGGCACGCTGGGCCGACGCTTCCCCATGCTGACCAACTATGCTGTGAGCATTCCGCCCGGCGGTCGCACGGATGCTTTTGTGCAGACAGTCATCACGTGGAGCTTCGACGACAAGGTGTTTCGTACGCGCGGCCTCGATGCCGACCAGACGGAAGCTGCCATCAAGGCTACAATGAAGATGCTGAACCTCATCGAGGATGGCTTTGGAGAGCCTTCGGGGGCCTCTTTGCAAAACACAGGCGTGTAGCCGGAACTGGAGCAGCGTGTAGTTGGAACTGGAGCAGCGTGTAGCTGGAACCGGAGCAGCGTGCAGCTGGAACTGGAGCAGCGTGTAGCTGGAACCGGAGCAGCGTGTAGCCGGAACTGGAGCAGCGTGTAGCCGGAACTGGAGCAGCGTGCAGCTGGAACCGGAGCAGCGTACTATTGTAACTAGTTGTGCATGTGGATTGTGGAATATATAGCAACTATGTCTGTTATCGGAGCAATTATCGAGATAAAGGTTTCGAAATATTGTATAAAGTACAAAATTCTCTATCTTTATATGTACAAACAAATGAGCAGTTTTGTATCTTTGAGCCGATAGACATTTAATGTAGGACCAGTATTTTCATTTCAAAATTCAATAATATGAAGAGTTATTTAATGATTATCGGTTTATTGGTATCGTGTGGACTGTTTTTTTCATGTACTGATGATAAAGAGGAAATCCCAGATGCCAACATATTCAATGTTGCAATAAATATTTCTCCTTTAAAGGCGGTGGAGTATAATGGGGCAAATAGTGAAGAAGTTATGTTGCCTATAGACAAACTACCTACTGATATGGGGAGACGTGTGACTTGGGAAGCTGGTGATGAAGTACTGGTTGTCATTGGGCTATTTAAAGATTATGATTCGATTGAAAATTATCGTGTAAAGACGTATGCTGTGGCACAAATAGATTCAAAAACTGGTATGCTAGTGTGGAAATTGGATGCAGATCGTCAGATTGTTACAGCCGATACACTTGTTAAAGATGTGCCATTAAATTGGGAACTTCACACATTCAAACTGGATGACAAACTGATTACGGATGACGGTAAGTTGATTGTACCGAAAGAAATGGGGGCTTATTATACTTTTGTTTCGTTTGTTCCGGGAGAAATTGATTTGAATGAATCTTCAACTACACAAGAATATGTAAGGCGCCCTCATTGGGATATAGCTACTTATGGTAATTGGTCTTATATGAGTTATCCTCGTATTCCAATATCAGAAGGTATAAAAATTGATGCGAATTACTGGCAAATGTCTTGTATGTGCCTGCATTTTAAATTGCCGGATAAAACTTCGAGCATTACTATCAGATGTCCAGAGTTGTGTCCTGTTGGTTATTTTGGAATGTCTTCTTCTGGTCCATATAAGCCCTTAGGAAATAACAGTATTTATGTTATGACTTGGTATGATGATGTATTTGTTTATGCCAGTCGAGGTAGTAGCAATCTAACCTCTTCTGATTTGGAAATAAAATTGTATAAGAATGGTTATCAGTCTTATCAAGGAAAAGTTTTGGAACATTATGAATTAGAAAATGGTAATAGTTATGTTTTTGATTTAACAAACATTGGTTTGGAATAATACATTATATGAAAAGAATAGCTTTGAAACCTTGGCAACTCTACATGTTGGTATTCGTCTTGGTGTTTGGCATCAACAATTTACTGCGCTGGATAAGTGCAGGTGAGGAAATCAAGGACGGCAACTTGGTGGTAAGTCTGGCTTTTCCTGTCATGCTGACTCTCGGCTTCATTGCCGGCGATCGAGTGCGTCGCAAGAACAAGAAATACAAGGACAAAGTGGAAGAATTATTAAAGAATGATGAATGAACTTATAAATTAAGGCAACTTAAAAACTCAAAACAATATGGAACTGAAGATTGCAGTATTGGCCGGTGACGGTATCGGCCCCGAAATATCCGCCGTAGGCGTGGATGTAATGACCGCCGTATGCGAGAAGTTTGGACACAAGGTAACGTATGAATACGCCATTTGCGGCGCGCACGCCATCGACGAGGTGGGCGACCCCTTCCCCGAAGATACCTATAATATATGTAAGCGTGCCGATGCCGTGCTCTTCTCGGCAGTGGGCGACCCCAAGTTTGACAATGACCCTACGGCCAAGGTGCGCCCCGAACAGGGCCTACTGGCCATGCGCAAGAAGTTGGGCCTCTTTGCCAACATTCGTCCGGTGCAGACGTTCAAGTGCCTGCTCCACAAGTCGCCCCTGCGTGCCGAGTTGGTGGAGGGTGCCGACTTCCTCTGCATCCGCGAGCTGACGGGCGGCATGTACTTCGGCGAGAAGTATCAGGACAATGACAAGGCGTGGGATACGAACTACTACACCCGTCCCGAGATTGAGCGCATCTTGCGCGTGGGCTTTGAGTATGCCATGAAGCGCCGCAAGCACCTGACGGTGGTGGACAAGGCCAATGTGCTGGCTTCTTCACGCCTCTGGCGCCAGATTGCCCAGGAGATGGCTCCGCAATATCCCGAGGTGACAACCGACTACATGTTTGTGGACAACGCCGCCATGAAGATGATTCAGGAGCCGCGCTTCTTCGACGTCATGGTGACCGAGAATACCTTTGGCGACATCCTGACCGACGAAGGTTCCGTCATCAGCGGCTCCATGGGTCTGCTGCCATCGGCTTCGACGGGCGAAAGCACGCCGGTCTTTGAACCCATCCATGGTTCGTGGCCGCAAGCCAAGGGGTTGAACATTGCCAATCCGCTGGCACAGGTGCTGTCGGTAGCCATGCTTTTCGAATACTTCGACCTGAAGGAAGAAGGCGCGCTCATCCGTCGTGCCGTAGACGCTTCGCTCGATGCCAATGTCCGCACGCCCGAAATCCAGGTGGAAGGCGGTGCCAAGTATGGTACGAAAGAGGTGGGTGCCTGGCTGGTGGAGTACATCAAACGCTGAATGACATGATAGCCAGAAATCTCATTGACCTTGTAGGCCGCACTCCGCTGATGGAGTTGTCGGCCTATAGCCGTTTACATGGTTTGTCCCGCCCCCTGGTGGCGAAATTGGAGATGTTCAACCCGTCGGGCAGTGTGAAGGCACGCACGGCTCTTGCCATGATAGAGGATGCCGAGGCACGCGGTGTGCTGAAGCCGGGTGCTACCCTCATTGAGCCTACCAGTGGCAACACAGGCATCGGGCTGGCCATGGTGGCCACCATCAAGGGTTACAGGCTGGTGCTTACCATGCCCGAGACCATGAGTCTGGAACGCAGGAACCTGCTGAAGGCATTGGGTGCCGAGATTGTGCTGACACCCGGCAAGGAAGGCATGGCCGGCTCCATAGCCAAGGCCGAGGCCTTGCGCGATGCTACGCCGGGAGCCGTCATCCTACAACAGTTTGACAATCCTTCGAACGCTGCCGTGCACAAGCGTACCACCGGTGAGGAGGTGTGGGCTGACACCGACGGACAGGTCGATGCGTTTGTGGCCGGAGTAGGTACGGGCGGTACGGTCAGTGGCGTGGCACGTGCGCTGAAGCGGCATAATCCGTCGGTGCGCGTTGTGGCCGTAGAGCCTGCAGCCTCGCCCGTACTCAGTGGAGGAAAGGCAGGGCCTCACGGTCTGCAAGGCATAGGCGCTAACTTTGTGCCGGGCAATTACGATGCCGCGGTGGTGGACGAGGTCATCTCTGTGGCCGATGAGGATGCTTTCCGTGCCAGTCGCGAGTTGGCTTCCATGGAAGGGCTGCTGGCGGGGATATCCTCCGGTGCCGCACTTCATGCCGCCTGCCAGCTGGCACAGCGTCCCGACATGCAGGGCAAGACCATTGTCGTGCTGCTCCCTGATACCGGCGAACGCTATCTTTCGGCCGGACTTTATTAACCTTTTCATTTTACCCCTTTAATTTTATGAAGAAAGTAATTGTTTCTTTTCTGCTGGCTGCAGCGTTCGTGTTTCCGGCTGCATCGCAGACCTATAATGAATTGTGCGAACAGGCCATAGCCGCTACCGAGCAAGACAGCTTGCAGCAGGCCGAAGACCTGATACGCCAGGCACTGAAACTGGAACCCAAGAATCCGCACAACGCCTTGCTGTTCTCCAATCTGGGCACTATACAGCGAAGCCAAGGTCGGCTGGAGCAGGCTTTGGAGTCGTACACCTTTGCGCTGAACTTCACGCCTCGCTCCGTGCCGGTATTGCTCAACCGGGCAACGCTCTACATGGAGATGGGCAAGGAAGACCACGCCCGGGTGGACTACTCGCTGGTGATAGACCTGGACAAGGACAATCAGGAAGCCCTTCGTATGCGTGCCTATATCTATATGAAGATGCGCGACTACAAGCTGGCACGAGCAGACTACCTGAGCCTGCTGAAACTGAATCCGACAGACTTCAACGGTCGACTGGGGCTGGCTACGCTGGAGCAGAAAGAAGGCAAATATCCCGAGGCGTTGGCTTTGCTCAACGGCCTGCTGACCGACAAGGACTACACGCAACGAGAGACGCAAGCAGTGCTCTACGTGGCCCGTGCCGGGGTGGAGATTGATGCCGGCCAGCCCGATTTGGCCTTGATAGACCTGGAGGAAGCCATCAAGTTGGATGCTTCGCAGGCTGAGGCTTACCTGATGCGAGGTCAGCTCTACTTGTCGCAACAGAAGAAGAAGTTGGCCAAGGAAGACCTGGAAAAGGCCGTTTCGCTGGGTGTTGCTCCTGGCGATGTGCGCGATTTGTTGCAACAATGCAAATAGGCTTTTCAGGGCGATGATTTACTAACGGGACATTTTGTCCGGTAAACATCCGTTTCTTTCGCTTTTCATCTTGTCGGGTGAGGAGGGAAGTAACGGATGTTTTTGTATCCCTGCCCGAGGGCTCTTACCCCCTTTCAGATGGCCTTCTGAACCCGCCGTGGTAGCAGTGTACTCCCCGGTCAGGAAGTGTTAACTCCCCGGTCGGTAGCAGTGGACTGCTTGGTCGGTGGCAGTTAACTCCTTCCGTCATGGCTCTTAATGCCCCTCACAAGGCTTCTGGTAGCTACTGGAAAGGCTATTGACAGCGTGTAAGCGAATTGTTTGTCTGTTCACCCTCTGTAAGTACTTCTTGTTGCCGGTCGCTGACACTGGAAAACAAAAAGATGGAAATTTGGAATAAATGAAGCTAAAGTGTAAGCATTGGTATTGCTGTATAAATACTTCGTGTGTATATTTTCTGTCTTTTTGTTAGCTATTTGGATATATATCGTTATCTTTGCACCATATATCATAAATAGTAGTCTTGTATTCACGGGAAAACAAGGCAGGTTTTCGGTTAGTCATTTGGAATTACTGATGAAGGAAGAGGATACATCTGTTTTGCTAATTTATACGGGAGGTACTATCGGCATGATAGAAAACCCTGATACCGGCGCTTTGGAGAACTTTAGTCTGGAGCAGCTGCAACGCCACGTACCCGAACTGCAAAAATTGGAATTCCGAATAGACACCTATCAGTTTGACCCGCCTATCGACTCTTCGGACATGGACCCGGAAGCTTGGAAAAGGTTGGTGCGCATCATCAGTGACAACTACGATCGCTATACGGGTTTTGTCATTCTGCATGGCACTGACACCATGGCCTATACGGCTTCGGCTCTCAGCTTCATGCTGGAAGGGCTGGGCAAACCCGTCATCCTGACCGGGTCGCAGTTGCCTATCGGAGTGCTGCGCACCGACGGCAAGGAAAATCTGTTGACCAGTATCGAAATTGCCACTGCCAGGCATCCCAGCGGACGTCCGGTGGTGCCCGAGGTCTGTATATTCTTTGAAAATCATCTGATGCGGGGCAACCGTACAACGAAAATCAATGCGGAGGATTTTAATGCCTTCCGTTCTTTCAATTATCCCGTACTGGCTTCGGCAGGCATACATATCAAGTATAATAATGTGCAGATTCATGTGAGCAAGAGCAACTCGGCACTCAAGCCCCATTATCTGCTCGATACGAACGTGGCTGTGCTGAAGTTGTTTCCCGGCATCAACGAGAGTGTAGTAGAGGCGGTGCTTTCCGCTCCCGGACTGAAGGCGGTGGTGCTTGAAACCTACGGGTCGGGCAATGCGCCGCGCAAAGACTGGTTCTTGCGCCGCTTGCGCGAGGCAGGTGAGCGTGGCATGGTGATAGTCAACGTTACGCAATGCAGTGCCGGCACGGTAGAGATGGAGCGCTATGAGACGGGCTACCGGCTGATGCAGGCCGGCGTGGTGAGCGGACATGACAGCACCACGGAGTCGGCCGTCACCAAGCTGATGTTCCTGTTGGGGCACGATTATTCACCGGCCGAAGTGCGCCGCCGCATGTGCAAGCCCATTGCCGGCGAAATCACGGTGTAGCGGGCACTCCTTCCTTTTCTTCTTGAATTTGTTTATTCCACGGGCGTCAGCTTTCCGGTCACGGAGTCGATGATGTAGCCCGACACACGTATGTCGTGCGGAATAAGCGGGTGGTTCAGTATGGCATCTACCGTTTGTCGTACAGACTTTTCCGTGTCGCCAAATCCGTAGAGCCAGGACTCAAAGTCAACGCCACAGAAGCGAATCATGTCGATGGTCTCCTGCTTGATGCCGCGCGCCTTCATGTGGCTTATCATCTGTTCGCTGCTCATGTGGCAGGCACCGCAGTCGGAGTGGGCTATGACCATGACTTCCGTCACCCCCAGCTCATAGATGGCTACCAGCAGGCTGCGTATGACGCTGCCAAAGGGATGTGAGATGATGCCACCGGCATTCTTTATCATCTTCACGTCGCCGTTTTTGATGCCCAGGGCGGCGGGCAGCAGTTCTGTCAGTCGGGTATCCATGCACGACAGGATGGCTATTTTCTTGTCGGGATACTTGGTGGTGATGTACTTTTCGTAGTCTTTGTTGGCTACAAACTCTTGGTTGAATTTCAGAATTTCGTCTATCATATTGTTTCTTATTAAGGTTTTTGTTGCATAGAAGGGGGCTGCGGCTCGTTCTTTCCGTATTCTAATTAAGAAGCAGAAAACGGCACGGGGCACTCTCTGTCTTTCGTAGTGTACCAACAAAAGTAAAAAAACTCTTTGATACCCGCTTTTCCCTGCCGCTAAAATCGTACCTTTGAGCCCATAATTCATTAAAATATTCCAGTCATGGCCAAGGAAAAGAACGTCTATGTGTGCAGCAACTGTGGGCAGGAATCGCCCAAGTGGCAGGGCAAGTGTCCGGCATGTGGACAATGGAACACATTTGTCGAGGAAATAGTGCGCAAGGAGTCGCCTGCCCGACGGCCCGTATCGGGCATTGAGACGGCTAAGTCCAAGCCTGTGACGTTGGACCAGATTGAGGCTGCCGACGAGCCGCGCATCGACATGCACGATGCCGAGTTGAACCGCGTGCTGGGTGGCGGACTGGTACAAGGCTCGCTGGTGCTTATAGGCGGTGAGCCGGGTATAGGCAAGTCAACGCTGGTGTTGCAAACGGTGCTTCGCATGGACGAGCGTCGTGTCCTCTATGTTTCGGGTGAGGAGAGCGCACGCCAGCTGAAGTTGCGTGCCGACCGCCTGGTACATCATTCGTCCGACTGCCTTATTGTGTGCGAGACATCGCTCGAACAAATCTTTGTCCATATCAAGAATACCCATCCTGACCTGGTCATCATCGATTCCATTCAGACCATCTCTACCGAGACGCTGGAGTCTTCGCCCGGCAGCATCGCCCAAGTGCGCGAGTGTGCAGCCAGCATCCTCCGCTTTGCCAAGGAGACGCATACGGCTGTCATTCTTATCGGACATATCAATAAGGAAGGAAGCATTGCCGGTCCCAAGGTACTGGAACACATTGTTGACACGGTGCTTCAGTTCGAAGGCGACCAGCACTATATGTACCGCATCTTGCGCAGCATCAAGAACCGCTTTGGCAGCACGGCCGAGCTGGGCATTTACGAGATGCGCCAGGATGGCCTGCGCCAGGTGAGTAATCCGTCTGAACTGCTCCTTAGTCAGGACCACGAAGGCATGAGCGGCGTAGCCATTGCTTCGGCCATCGAAGGCGTGCGTCCGTTTCTCATTGAGACGCAGGCACTGGTCAGCTCTGCCGTCTATGGCAATCCACAGCGTTCGGCCACTGGTTTCGACATCCGTCGCATGAACATGTTGCTGGCAGTGCTCGAAAAGCGTGTAGGTTTCAAGCTGGCTCAGAAGGATGTGTTCCTCAATATTGCCGGTGGCTTGAAGGTGAACGACCCGGCCATCGACCTGGCTGTCATCAGTGCCATCCTGTCCAGCAACATGGATGCGGAGATTGAAGCGGGCGTCTGCATGGCTGGCGAGATAGGTCTTTCGGGTGAAATCCGCCCCGTGAACCGTATTGAGCAACGCATTGGCGAGGCCGAGAAACTTGGCTTCAAACAGTTCCTCCTGCCCAAGTACAACCTGCAGGGACTGAACACGAAGAAACTGAACATCGAATTGGTTCCGGTAAGGAAAGTGGAAGAAGCATTCAGAACTTTATTTGGCTGAGCGCACCACAGAGTACACAGAGTTTCACAGAGGAATAGGTAAATGTGATGGATACGGTTAATGAATTAACAGGATTGATTTTAAAAAAGGCATACGAGGTACATTCGGTATTAGGCCCCGGACTTTTAGAAAGTGCTTATGAGGAGTGTTTGTGTTTTGAATTGACTGAATGTGAGTTAAAGGTAGAAAGGCAAAAGGCCTTGCCGGTTGTCTATAAAACTATACGAATGGATGCAGGATATAGATTGGATATTTTGGTAAATGATACGGTGATTATTGAGTTGAAGGCGGTTGAAGCCTTGTCTCCTATACATACTGCTCAAATACTGACTTATATGAAATTGTCACATAAGCGTTATGGCTTGTTGATAAACTTCAACGTAAAGAGCTTAAAAGAAGGAATTAAACGATATATCTTATAAACTTAAAACTCTGTGGGACTCCGTGTCCTCTGTGGTGAACCATGGTACATGAATATATAATCAGAGTGCTGCCCGAAGTGGCCGCCAATGAACAACGCCTGATTGACTATCTGGTCAAAGAAAAGGGATTGAATAAGAAAGAAATTAATGCCACCCGTATCTTGAAGCGGAGCATTGATGCCCGGCAACGGACGATTTTTGTCAATCTGACAGTACGGGCTTATGTTAATGAAGTACCCAAAGATGACGAGTATCAATCTACGGAATATCGAAATGTGGAAGGTAGCCCACAGGTGATAGTGGTAGGTGCCGGTCCCGGCGGACTCTTCGCCGCCTTGCGTCTCATCGAACTGGGGTTGCGTCCTATTGTGGTAGAGCGTGGAAAGGATGTGCGTGAGCGCAAGAAAGACTTGGCACAGATTAGCCGTACGCAGAGTGTAGACTCCGAGTCGAACTATAGCTTTGGTGAAGGAGGTGCGGGAGCTTACTCTGACGGCAAGCTGTATACCCGCAGCAAGAAGCGTGGCAATGTGGACAAGATTCTTAATGTCTTCTGCCAGCATGGTGCTTCTACTTCCATTCTGGTCGATGCCCATCCCCACATTGGTACCGACAAGTTGCCGCGTGTCATTGAGAACATGCGCAATACCATTCTGCAATGTGGTGGCGAGGTACATTTCCAGACACGGATGGATGCGCTGTTGATTGAGGGTGATGAAGTAAAAGGCATTCAAACAAATACAGGCGAAACTTTCCTTGGTCCTGTCATCTTGGCTACAGGACATTCAGCCCGCGATGTATATCGCTGGCTGGCTGCCAACAAGGTGGAGATAGAGGCAAAAGGCATAGCCGTAGGTGTACGTCTGGAGCATCCGGCCCAGCTGATAGACCAGATACAGTATCACAACCGTGAGGGTAGGGGACGTTATCTGCCTGCTGCCGAATATAGTTTTGTTACGCAAGTCGATGGTCGTGGAGTTTACAGCTTCTGCATGTGTCCGGGTGGCTTTATTGTGCCTGCGGCCAGCGGACCTGAACAGATTGTGGTGAACGGAATGAGTCCGAGTAACCGCGGTTCACGTTGGAGCAACAGTGGAATGGTGGCGGAGATTAGGCCGGAAGACCTGGAAAATAAGGAATTGGGAATGAAGAACGAAGAATTAAGGAATGTCGGTGGGGATACTGCATTGAACATGCTTCTTTTTCAGGAACAGCTTGAACGGATTTGCTGGCAGCAGGGCAACCGCCAGCAGACAGCACCCGCACAACGTATGGCTGACTTCGTGAACCGTCGGTTGAGTGCTGATTTGCCTGAGACATCCTATGCGCCCGGCTTGATAGCTTCGCCGCTTCATTTCTGGTTGCCTCCATTTATTTCCAACCGCCTGTCGCAGGGATTTCGGCAGTTTGGGCGCAATGCGCACGGATTCCTGACCAACGATGCGGTGATGATAGCGGTAGAGACCCGGACTTCGGCCCCCGTTCGCATAGTGCGCGACCGCGATACCCTTCAGCATGTGCGTGTCAAGGGACTGTTCCCCTGTGGTGAGGGTGCGGGCTATGCTGGCGGCATCGTTTCGGCTGGTGTTGACGGTGAGCGTTGTGCAGAGGCTGCCGCACAGTATTGCGGAGTGTTGTAAATAATAGAAGAATCTAATGACAGATAGTAAGTATGACAAATTCTCCCGAAATAGCTATCATAGACTCTAACACACTGAGCAGCCTGGGTCTGCGTACTCTGCTCGAAGAACTGATACCGGGTGCCATCATCCGCACGTTTCCTTCGTTTGCGGCTTTTGCCGATGATACCCCCGATATGTATGCCCATTACTTTCTGTCGGCGCAGGTCTATTTTGAGCATACCTCCTTCTTTCTGCCCCGTCGTCCTAAGACCATCGTATTGGCTACAGGCGAAGGCAATCCGCAATTGGCTGGCGTTTTGACTCTGAATATCTGCCAGCCGGAAAAGGAACTGGTGCGCAGCATTCTGCATTTGCATGGTCATGGACATAGGCATGGACATCCGGGTAAGCTGTCGGCTCCGGCCGAACAACCCGCTAATATGCCCGCCGGACATCTGTTGAGTGCCCGTGAGATAGAAGTTCTGATACTGCTGGTGAAAGGACTTATCAATAAGGAAATAGCCGACCGGCTGAACATAAGTTTGACTACCGTCATCAGCCATCGCAAGAATATTACTGAAAAACTGGGTATTAAGTCTGTTTCCGGTCTGACTATCTATGCCGTGATGCACGGTTATGTGGAGGCCGACTCTATCTGATGCAGGCTGCGATTTCCTCATAAGTGAGGATTGTGGCTTCGGTTGCTATTCGCTTACTTTGCAGCCCGATAATCAACCGTTAGTCCAGATATGAACTGCAAACAGATTCTTTTATCCCTGACAGGGGCTATGCTTTACGCCCTTTCGGCTACAGCCGAGGAAGCCGATACCTTAAAAACGATGAATGTGGATGAAGTAGTGGTAGTGGCCGCACCGAAAGAGAACCGTGCCTTGCGCGAACTGCCTATTGCTTCAACTCGTCTGACACAGCAGGATATGCGTGCCAAGCAAGTGGCAGGCATCAAAGACCTGACTTCTCTTGTACCCAACCTTTTTATACCTGACTATGGCTCGCGCCTGACGACCGCCGTTTATATACGAGGCATCGGTTCGCGCATCAACACACCGGCTGTCGGCTTGTATGTCGACAATATTCCTTACATAGACAAGTCGGCTTTCGACTTCAGCTATGCTGATATTGAACAGATAGAAGTGCTGCGTGGTCCGCAAAGCATGCTTTATGGACGCAACACGATGGGCGGACTTATCAAAGTACATACCAAGTCGCCTTTTACTTACCAAGGTACGGACGTCCGCTTGGGAGCCGCTACTTATGGCGACTACGACGTCTCGCTAACCCACTATCACCGCATTACTTCACGATTCGCTTTCTCGGCGGGTGGTTCCTTTGAACACAAAGGCGGCTTTTTCAAGAACAGTGCCCAGAATAACGAACGTATTGACCGTAGCAATGCAGGAGGTGGACGCTTGCACGGTATCTTCTTACCCACTGATAACCTGAAACTCGACCTTAATCTCAGCTACGAATACAGTGACCAGGGCGGTTATCCTTATTATTATATAGGTGCAGCCCGTGAGGATGCTACTGTCTATCCCGACTTGTTGGGGCGCATTGCCTACAATGACGAAAGCGGCTACCGCCGTGGACTGCTCAATGCTGGTCTGAACCTGGAGTATCAGGCACAGGCATTCACGCTGAGTTGCATTACAGGCTACCAAAATCTGAATGACCGCATGGACATGGACCAGGACTTCAGTCCGCGCGACATTTTTACACTGGTGCAGAAACAACGGTCCAACACTGTGTCGGAAGAGATTGTGCTCAAATCAAAACCCGGCAAGCGCTGGCAATGGACTACGGGGGCCTTTGGCTTCTACCAATGGTTGTCTACCGACGGTCCGGTGCTGTTCAAGCGTGAAGGCATAGAGCAGCTGATAGAAGATAATGTGAACAACATGTTCCCCAGTTCGCCTATGGCTCCGCAGATGCATCTGGGTATAAATAATGAGCAGTTGTACATTGGCGGTGATTTCTCTACTCCGCTGATGAGTGCTGCCGTTTACCATCAGAGTACGCTTAACGACCTGCTGGTCAAAGGACTTTCACTTACGGTAGGTTTGCGCCTCGATTATGAGAAGATGTGGCTTGACTACAATTCTGCCTGCGAACCTATGAACTTCGGTTTTTCTTTCAAGATGGGCAACATGGAGCTGAAGGATGACGCCATGCAGGCTCTGTCAGCTCTGACCGGAAGCATGAAGCGCGACTACCTGCAACTGCTGCCCAAGTTTTCTCTGCAATACGAGTGGAAACAGGGGAACAACGTCTACGCCACCGTGTCGAAGGGCTACCGTTCGGGTGGATACAACATTCAGATGTTCAGCGACCTGGTACAATCGCAGTTGCGCAACTCCATGAAGCAGGCACTCATGGCCAGTCCGTCGTTTGCGTCTATGGCCAGTATGATTGACAAGATGATGCCCGAGGTGAGCATTGACGTGGTGGGCACCACCCTTTATAAGCCCGAGTACACTTGGAACTATGAGCTGGGTACTCACCTGACCCTTTTTGACAACAGACTGACAGCCGACATAGCCGGATTCCTGATGGAAACGCGCAACCAGCAGGTGTCGCAGTTCTCAGAGAATGGCATGGGACGTGTCACCGTTAACGCCGGTCGTAGCCGCAGCATCGGTGCGGAAGCTTCGCTGGCAGCCCGTGTCACTGATGCATTGACACTCAATGCCGGTTACGGTTATACCTGCGCCACCTTCCGTGACTATCAGACACTGGACGATAACGACCAGCCCGTAGACTATCGCGGACACTTCATTCCCTTTATTCCCCGTCATACGTTGAACGTAGGTGCCCAGTATCTCATCAGTTTGCGTCAGGGCAGTCTGCTGGACCGCATCCGCCTGAATGCCGACTACAATGCCGCCGGACGTATTTACTGGACAGAAGCCAACAATGTAAGCCAGGCTTTCTATGGTGTATTGAACGGTCGCGTCAGTCTGGAGAAAGGACAGGGAGCCATAGGCCTGTGGGTACGCAATGCGCTCGACAAAGACTATGCAGCCTTCTGTTTCGAGAGCATGGGCAACCGCTTTATGCAAAAGGGAAAGCCTGTTCAAGTCGGTATCGACTTGCGTTGTCGATTCTGATGGGATGCTCTTGATGGCTTTCGGTTAAAGGGCTGTCATCCGTAAGTCTATTAATGCTTATATACAATTAAGGGCCGGTTCTGTGTTTCAGGACCGGCCCTTCGTCTATATTGTTCAGTGTGTTTGTAGATTGATACTTTTGGTAGATTTCTTATTTTTCGTAGTCGAAGTAATAGAATTCACTCTGGGCTTTCGAACCTTCATTGGCGGCTACGGCATACATACCCAGCATGACCCCTGTGAATCCACCGTTGGTTTCGCTACTTAGATAACGGGCCTCTATCTTGGCGATGGATTTGAAGTTCTTGCCGTCGGTGGCATACTCAAAACTGTAGAAGTCATTACTGCCTTTTACCCGCAATTGTACCTTAGTTTTGTTTAAGGGGATTTCCTTCTCAATGTGGTTGAGTTCGCCCAGTCGGTAGCGTAATACCAGGCTTTGTTTACCATCAGCATTTTGTTTTATGAAGAGGTCGTAGTGCGCTTTCTCGTACATGTAGACACTGAGGCCGGCTTCGTCGTTGGCTGAAGCTTGCTTCAGGCTGACGGAGGTAGTGGCGGTGAAATTCATGTGCTCTTGTCGGCGGGCTATGAAGGTTGGCGAACCTTCCGTCATATCCAGACTGACGGGACTTGCCTTTAAAGTCAGCTTGCCGGATTTTGCCTGGTAGTTGTCAGCTTTCGGATTGCGTATGTAGACCCATTGGGGACCCATGTTGCTGAAGTCTGTGCGGACTGGAGCAGCTTCCACTTTCTGCTGGGGAAGGGTGGGGACGTTCATCTGTAAGTCTACAGTACCGTTTCCATTGACCACCGGCCATGCTCCTTCATCCCATCGTACAGGTGCCAGGAACGTTTCCCGTCCCAATACGTGGTGCTGTCCATTTTGTGTGCGGAAGGCGAGGAATATCATCCACCATGAGCCGTCGGGAGCCTGAATCAAATCAGCGTGTCCGGTACCTTGTATGGGGTTAAGCTGTGCATTCATGTTGATATGTGTCAGGATGGGGTTTGCCGGATTGCCCGCGTATGGACCGTCGATGAACTTGCTGCGTGCGATGGTGATTTTATGGCCGTATTCAGTTCCGCCTTCCGAGATAAGCAGGTAGTACCAGCCGTCTTTCTTATAGATATGTGGTCCTTCTGGGTAGCGTCCGCCGGTACCGGTCCAGATGCGTCTTGAGGGAGTCAGCTGTTTGCCTGTCATGGGGTCTATTTCGCAAAGGTGTATGCAGTTGTCCGGGTTACTTACGAGGTAGCATTTTCCGTCTTCAAAATAAAGTGAGGGGTCTATGCCTCCTTGTTCCAGCCAGACAGGTTCCGACCATTGGCCGCGTGGGTCGGTTGTGTGTACCAGGAAGTTGCCTTTGCCGGTAACGTTGGTGGTAATCATGTAGAATGTGCCGTCGTTGTAGCGTATGGTAGGTGCATAGATTCCACCGCTGAATGAAGCTTTCGACAGTTCCACTTGCGAAGGACGTGTCAGGCAGTTGCCAATCTGTTCCCAATGTATCAGGTCTGTGCTATGGAACAAGGGAACGCCCGGAAAATACTGGAAGCTGCTATTGACCAAATAGAAGTCATTGCCTACACGGCATACGCTGGGGTCGGGATGAAATCCCGGTATTACCGGGTTCTGATAGCCGTTTGTTTCTTGGCCGAAGATGGAAAGGCAACTGGCCAATCCTAAAAGTAGTAAGATTCTTTTCATGGATAATATGTGTTTTATGGTTTTGAAATATGCGTTGTTGTCAGCTCAGGTGAGTTTTGGTCTCTCAAATTTAAGCATTTTCTTCCGATGGTGTATGTGCTTGTAGTCAAAAACCCCTATTAAGTAACACTTTAGCTATTAAACAAAACATTTTGTACCCCTGTCGTTAACATATCAGCCTCTACTTCTCTGGGCTTATGTCTACTTTTGCATGAAAAGCTTGCTGAGGCCTTTTATTCGCTTCTTTGGCGGGAAGCTGCTTGATGTTGTGAAGACGGGAAGTCGTGTATGTTGATATCGTGTCGCTTCCCTGGCTTTGTGGTGACAGGTTGTCGGACTTAAATTGTAACACATATATTGTATGAAAACACTGAAATCCTTTTTACTCCTTTTGCTATCTTCTTTTTTGTGCATCTGTACGGCTTGCAAGTCGGGTACAGAGTCAACCGGGCAACAACCTGGAGGACCAAGCGGCGAAGACGCCTGGCAAGTGGCCAAATGGCTGGGGCTGGGTTGGAATTTGGGTAATCAGCTGGATGCTTATAGCAATGGAGTAGCCAACGAAACTTGCTGGGGCAATAAGCCTGCCACACAAACGACTTTCAATCAGTTGGCAGCGCTGGGCTTCACTTCTGTCCGCATTCCTGTGACCTGGCTGGGACACATTGGAGAAGCTCCCGATTATACCATTGACAAAGCTTGGCTCGACCGCGTGGCAACATGTGTGGGGTATGCACAGAATGCCGGTTTGAATGCCATTATCAATATCCACCACGACGGTGCCGACAGCCAACATTGGCTTGACATCAAGGGAGCGGCTACAGACGAGGCAATAAACGAACGGGTAAAGCAACAGCTGGCTGCCGTCTGGACACAGATTGCCGAGCGTTTCAAGGATAAGGGCTCTTTTCTGATATTTGAAGGCTTGAATGAAATTCACGATGGCGGCTGGGGCTGGGGCGACAACCGGACAGACGGAGGCAAGCAGTATGCTGTGCTGAATGAATGGAACCAGGTCTTTGTAGATGCTGTTCGTGCTGTGGGCGGAGAGAATGCCGACCGCTATCTGGGTGTACCCGGTTACTGCACGAATCCCAGTCTGACGGTGGAATATTTTAAGCTGCCTGCCGATGTTGCCAAGAACCGACTGCTGGTTTCCGTGCATTTCTATGACCCTTACGAGTTTACCCTGACAGATAAATACAGTGAATGGGGACATACGGCTGCCGCCGACAAGAAAGAATCGTGGGGCGACGAAGACAATGTACGCCAAGTCTTTGCCAGCTTGCAGACGGCTTTTGTAGACAAAGGGATACCGGTTTACCTCGGTGAGATAGGTTGTGTACACCGTAGCTCAGAGCGTAGCGAAGCTTTCCGCAAATACTATTTGGAATATGTTTGCAAAGCAGCCAAGACTTACGGTCTGACTCCTTTCTTCTGGGATAATGGCAGTGCCGGGACAGGAAAGGAATGCTCGGGCCTGATAGACCACGCCACGGGAGAGCCTTTGAACAATGGCCGTGAAGTCATTGAAGTCATGACGAAGGCCATGTTTACCGAGGATGCAGACTACACTTTGGAATCTGTTTACAACAACGCACCTCTGTAAACAGGAATTTCAAGTCACGCCTTTGAGGCTCTTGGTCCTATTTCGAAGTGACCGTATGGGCTTTTATAAGGAGAATGAATAATTTTTTAATGAACATTAGTCGAATCGTTAGTTATATTTTGAATGTTGTTAGAACAGGGGAACAGCCCGGACGGGGACTGTTCCCCGTTCCTTTGGAAACAAACGCTATTGTGGATTTATGAATATGATAAGAAACAGATGGTTGAGTCTGGCAATATGCTGCCTGTTGGGCTGTAGTGTTGCCCGGACGGATGCTGCCGAGGTGATTTCGCTGAATGCGGGATGGGAATTCTACCGCGGTTTTCAGGCATCGAAAGAACAGAGATTGAAAGTGGAGTTGCCCCACACGTGGAATGCGGCCGACGGTATGTTTGGCAACGTGGACTACTATAGGGGACTGTGTACCTACGAACGTGCTTTGCTCCTGCCCGAGAGTTGTCGCGGCAAGCGGGTGTTTCTGCGGATAGAGGCGGCGCAGACGGTGGCCGACGTGTTTTTGGACCATCATTTTCTGAAACAACATAAGGGTGGCTATACGGCATTCGTGACCGAGTTGACCGATTACCTGATGCCCGGGCGCGAAAGCAAACTGGAAATACGCGTCAGCAATGCACAAACCATGGATATAGCCCCTATATGTGGCGATTTCAATATATACGGTGGACTGTACAGGGGCGTGGAACTGATAGTGACCGATGATGTCTGCATCAGTCCCGATTACTTTGCTTCGTCGGGCGTATTTTTCACTCAAAGCAATGTGTCCGAGCGGCAAGCCGATCTGAAGGTGGAAGCTGTGTTGTCGGCGCGACGTGCGTCGCTCGATGACGCAGAGCTGGAAGTCCAGTTGTGGGATGGCGACAAGCAGGTGTACAAAGGTGTAACCAGCCGTCTGCTGCCCGGCAACCGCATGGCTGTGGAAACTACCCTGAAGCGTCCGCACCTGTGGAACGGAGTGGACGATCCTCACTTGTACCGTGGTGTTGTCATCTTGTGTCATCAGGGGCATGAAGTGGACCGTCGCGAGGAACTGATAGGCTTCCGCTACTACCATGCCGATGCCGATAAAGGCTTCTTTCTGAACGGTCGTCCTTACCGACTGAACGGCGTAAACCGCCATCAGGACCGTGCCGAGCGTGCTTCGGCCTTCTATGAGCAAGACCATGACGAGGACCTGGACCTGATAGAAGAAATGGGTTGCAATGCCGTACGTCTGTCCCATTATCCGCAGTCCAAGTATCTGCACAGCCAGATGGACCGCCGTGGCTTGGTGGCCTGGGCCGAGATTCCCTTTGTCAACGTCTACGTCAACAATCCGGCTTACGACGAAAACCTGACCCAGCAACTCACCGAACTGATACTGCAAAACTACAATCACCCCAGCATCCTGTTTTGGGGGCTGTTCAACGAAATTAACTCCGGCTGGCTGGACCGTCCTTCCGATATGGTGCTGCGGCTGGACAGTCTGGCCCATCGGCTCGACCCTTCACGTCCTACCATGGGCGCCAGCAACCAGAACGACGACTTTAACGGATTTACCGACCTGATAGCTTTCAACAAATATTTTGGTTGGTATGGCAGCGACATGAGCGAGATGGGGCAGTGGATTGACCGTGAGCATGCCGCACATCCCGAGCGAAAGATGGGCATCAGCGAGTATGGTGCCGGTGCCTGCATCTACCAGCAGGCCGAGGAACTGAAACAGCCCGAACCCTGGGGACAATGGCATCCTGAAAACTGGCAAACCTATTATCATATAGAGAACTGGAGGCAGTTGCAGGAACGGCCGTTCCTGTGGTGTAATTTCATCTGGTGCATGTTCGACTTTTCGGCTGCCGGTCGTCGCGAAGGCACGGTAATGGGACGCAATGATAAAGGTCTGGTGACATACGACCGCAAGGAAAAGAAGGACGCCTTCTACTTCTACAAAGCCAACTGGAACAAGAAAGACCCCTTTGTCCACATTGCCGGGAAAAGGTTGTCGGTACGTCAAAAGGCAGAAATCACCGTAATGGCTTTTAGCAACAACGGTGCGGCAGAGTTGTGGGTCAACGGACAGAACATGGGACAGGCGCAGCCGGACGAGGTGAACGTACTTCGTTGGGAGAACATCAGGCTGAAGCCGGGCCATAATGAGCTGGTTGTGAAGAATAAGCGTTGTTCCGACCGTTGTGTCTGGCAGTTGCGCTGATAGCACTGCGGTGCCATCAGGCAGGTTCTTTGACCGCCTTACGGTTTCAGTCCGGTGAAACTTTTGTTCCAGTCCGGTGGAACTTTAGTTTCAGTCTGGAGAAACTAAAGTTTCAGTCCGGTGAAACTTTTTCTTCAGTGGACTGGCAATTTGTTTCGTGTGGACAGGGAAGAAAACAGCCTTGTACTCGCCTGACAGAGTGCTTTGGGTTGGCAGCCGCTTTTTCACCTTGGCTATGGCAGGCTTGTGCGGAGTCAAGTGGCAAAAAGTGATTCCTTTGTTTTGACTGTTCGTATGTTTTTACTTTATTTGTCATGGAAAAACCTTTGTGCAATATATGAGACATTTATTATTCTTTTGTTTGTGGCTCCTTTTGCTCCCGCTGTCAGTATGCGCGCAATATAAATATATGTTTAAACATCTGGAGGTGAGAGACGGCCTGTCCAATAATCAGGTGAACGCCATATACAAGGATTCCAAAGGCTTCATGTGGTTTGGCACGGCTTCCGGACTCAACCGTTACGACGGCTATGACATCCGTGTCTATCGCAGCCAGGCAGATGACGAAAACTCGTTGCCCGACAACAGTATAAAGACCATACAGGAAGACGGGGAAAACAACTTGTGGCTGCGCACACGGACGGGATACGTGATTTATCGAATGTCGGAGGACAGGTTCGACCGTCGTGTTGAAAACTGGGCGCACAACATCGGTATATCCGGAGTGCCTTCTTTCATCTATGTAGACAATGAGAAGAATTTCTGGGTGTTTGTGTCGGGGCAAGGGCTTTTCTACTATCAGTCGGGGAGCGACTCGGCCGTCAAGGTGGAGAATCAGAAATTCTTTGCGACAGACAAGGAAATGACCGGCTTTGCCGAGTGTGCCGACGGTGTGGTGGTAGTAAGGAGCGACGGGCAACTGGCTTGTGTGGACCGGACATCGCTGATGGTCAAATGGAACATCGGTAATATCGCTACCGGTAAGGTCGGTGAGGATTATAAGGATGATTTCTCGCTGTTTGTCGACCGTCGGCAGCGCATTTGGGTGTATGCCATTTCCGGGATATGGATATATGACTTGCCTTCTAAGAACTGGGTGCTGCAATCGCCCCGGCAGGACAATTACAACTCCTTGCGGGCACTGACCGAGGACTCGATGGGCAACATGTGGATGAGCCGTGACCAGGAAGGTATCGAGGTGATAGACGGGCAGGGTAAATCTATCCACTTGGTCAACATTCCGGGCAATGAACGCACTTTGCCCGACAATACCATTACGGCGCTCTACGAGGATGAGGCCGGTACCATGTGGGTGGGGACTTACAGAAAAGGTGTTTCCTATTACAACGAGAGTATCTACAAGTTCAGTACGGTCAATCTGGGTGACATCAACTGCGTGGAAGACGGTGGTGGCAACGATGTGTGGCTGGGCACCAATGGCGGTGGCCTGATTCGCTGGAATCGCGTGACGGGCGACAAGACCGTCTACAAATATTCCATGGGTAGGAACTCTGTTTCCAGCGACATTATTGTCAGTCTGCTGAAGACGCGCGACGGCAAGCTTTGGATAGGAACTTATTGGGGCGGGCTGAACTGCTTTGACGGGCAGCGGTTTGTACACTATAGGGCAGGGGGCACCGGCACACTGGCCAACGACAACGTGTGGGCACTGGTAGAGGACAAGGATGGATTGCTTTGGATAGGAACATTGGGAGGTGGCCTGCAATGTATGGACCCGCGTACGGGCATGTTTGTCACCTACAATGTGCAGAACTCGGGTCTGGTGTCCAATTTCATTTCGTCGCTTTGTCTCGACCGCCACGGCAATTTGGTGGTAGGAACTTCCAACGGCATTTCCATAGTTGACCTGGAGAGTCGCCGGATAACCGGCTTCTCGGGCACCCGTTCCGGCCATGACCGTTTCGCCAACCAGAGTATCAATCAGGTCTACAAGGACAGTCGTGGCCTGCTCTGGGTGGCTACGTGTGGCGGACTGTACGTTTACGACTGCGACCGCGACAGACTGTACGACGTTCCGCTGAAGGCTGGCTTTTCCAACCTGTATATTCTGGGCATTGCCGAAGACGCCGACCGCAACATGTGGGTCAGCACGGGTGGTGAGCTGATAAACATCGTGCTCACCATGGACGACAAGGATAAGGCATTCACTTTCCGTTGCCTTGCCTATAACGACAAGGACGGCCTGCAGGGCGGAGACTTCAACCAGCGGTCGTGGACTCGCCTGCACACGGGCGAAATGCTGGTGGGCGGATTGTATGGCATAAACAGCTTTGCGCCCGAAGATATCAAGTACAACCGGGTGAAGCCGAGGGTTATGTTTACAGGGCTGAGGCTCTTCAACGAGGAAGTGAAAGTGGGACAGGAGTACAACGGGCACGTGGTGCTGGACAAGGCAGTGGCCATGGCTGACAAAGTAGTGCTGAACTACAAGCAGAATGTATTTTCGGTACAGTTCGCTTCGGACAACTATGTGCTTCCCGGCAAAACCGATTTCTTTTATAAGCTGGAGGGCTTTGACATTGATTGGATGGCCAGTTCTTCCGGCATGCGGCAGGTTACTTATACCAACCTGGCACCGGGAACTTATATCTTGCTGGTGAAGGCTGTCAACAGCGACAGTGCCATCGAAGCCGATGCAGCTGCCTTGAAGATTGTCATACTGCCGCCATTCTGGCTCACTCCGTGGGCCTATCTGTTTTATGTTGTCTGTATAGCGGGTCTTATCTTCCTGGGATTGATTTCGGTGCAGCGGCGCGAACGCAACAAGTTCCGCTTGCGGCAGATTCAGCAGGAGGCGGCACGTCAGGACGAGCTGAACCAAATGAAGTTCCGCTTCTTCACGAATGTCAGCCACGAACTGCGTACACCCTTGACGCTGATTATATCCCCGCTTGAAAGCATGCTGAAAGAACCGGCTGAGCCCAAGCAGCACGAACGGTTGGAGCTGATGTATCGCAATGCCCGCAGGCTGCTGGCGTTGGTCAATCAGTTGCTCGACTTCCGCAAGAACGAGATGAATGGCTCGCACCTCAGTCTGTCAAAAGGCGATATGGTAGACTATGTTCGCAACATCTGCAATTCCTTCTGTGCTTTTTCCGAGAAGAAGAATGTAAGTCTCACGTTCCGTTCTTCCATGGATATACTGAACATGTCGTTCGACCGGGACAAGATAGGCAAGGTGGTGATGAACCTGCTGTCCAATGCTTTCAAGTTCACCCCCGAAGGCGGGCGGGTAGATGTTTCTCTGGATATATCGGAAGAGAAGCCCGGATTCTTGCAGATAAAGGTTGCCGATACGGGCATCGGCATCAAGGACGAGGACAAGAAGCGCATTTTCGACCGATTCTACCAGGTGGAGCAGAAAGAGGCTGGTGAGTATTCCACGGGCAGTGGCATTGGTTTGAGTCTGGTTCACGATTTTGTGACTTTGCACCATGGTGAGGTAGAAGTGAAGGACAATGTCGGTTCGGGTACAGTCTTTATAGTACAGATTCCCATAGAGCCGGTTGTTGAAGAGGAGGCGGCAGATGCAGAAGTTGCTTCTGCCCGGCTTCAGTCACAGTCTGACGCGTTGGGTAAGGAGCCCGGTAACGAAACTGCCGACAGTGATAAACCGGATTCTGACGCATTGTCTCAGGCTGAACATGCGGCCTCAGACAAACCTTTGGTACTTATTGTGGAAGACAATGAAGACTTGGTTGCTTTCATGAAAGACGTCCTGAGCCTGTACTTTCAGGTAGCGTCGGCTTCCAACGGATTGCAGGCCTGGAACATGCTGGCTAGTATGAAGCCCGCCATCATTGTGACCGATGTGATGATGCCCGAAATGGACGGCAATGAACTTTGTCGCCGGGTGAAAGCCGACGAACGGCTGAAACACATTCCAGTCATCCTGTTGACGGCACGGCAGACCGTGGAAGCACAGGTGGAGAGCCTGGGCTATGGAGCCGACGACTATATGACGAAACCCTTCAATGTGGAAGTCTTGCTGCTGCGCATGCGGAAGCTGATAGAGCTGAACCGTCAGGAAAAACCGAAAAACAAGGTTCTCATCGAACCCGAACCAAGTGAGATAGTGATAACCTCGCTCGACGAGAAGCTGATAGAAAATGCCATCAGGTATGTGGAGGAAAACATGAGCCGTGGCGACCTGTCGGTAGAGGAGTTGAGTCATGAGTTAGGTATGAGCCGTGTGCATTTGTATAAGAAGTTGTTGCAGGTAACGGGAAAGACCCCGACCGAGTTTATTCGTATCATACGCCTTAAACGTGCTGCCCAGTTCTTGCGCGAAAGCCAGATGAATGTTTCCGAGATTGCCTATACGGTAGGCTTCAACAGTCCCAAGTATTTCAGCAAGTATTTCAAGGAAGAATTTGGCGTTTTACCCTCCGTTTATCAGGACAGGGAGGGAAAGATAACAAATGGCACCCCTAATAGAAACCAAAATACCCCTTGAGTGCACCAAATGCTTCCTTCTTATCAACATTTTAGATAAGTGGTTTAGCATCATAATGCTTACCTTTGGCATAGAGAATTTAACTTTAAAGATAATTATATGAATCTGAGAAAAACTTCTATGGGCGTGTTGGCCGGCTTGCTGCTGGCGGCATGCGGCAGCAGTGGGTATGAAAAAACTGCCAATGGAGTCATTGTTACTGTTAACCAGAAACAGTCTACGGACGTCAGAAAAGTACGTCTCGAGGTGATGGGCGAGAAGCTGATACATGTGTCGGCTACTCCCGAAAACGAGTTTTCTTCCGACAAGAGCCTTGTCATTGTTCCTCAGCAGGCCAAGGCCGACTTTACAGTGGAAGAGCAGGGCGACATGATTGCTCTGAAGACTTCGCAGGTTTGTGCCTTGGTGTCGAAGGCAACGGGCGAAGTGAAGTTCACCGACGCCAATGGTACTCCGATTGTGGCCGAAGACCAGAACGGCCGTTCTTTTAAACCTGTCGAGGTAGAGGGCAAGAAAGCCTATACGGTACGCCAGGTATTCCAGTCGGCCGACGATGAGGCTTTCTATGGTTTGGGTCAGCATCAGGCCGATGAATTCAACTACAAGGGCAAGAACGAGGAACTCTTCCAGTACAACACGAAGGTATCTGTTCCTTTCATTGTGTCCAACAAGCATTACGGCATCTTGTGGGACAGCTATTCGCTTTGCCGCTTTGGAGACCCGCGCGATTATTCTCAGCTGGGTGCCGTTTTCAAACTCTATGACAAGGATGGTAAGGAAGGCGCACTGACAGGTACTTATGTACCGGCCAAAGAATCTGGTGCTGAGACGTTAGTACGTCGTGAAGACTCCATTTACTTTGAACATCTGATGCGTGAAGACCTTTCTCGTGTTGTCAATCTGCCTCAGAAGTTCCCCTTCATGGGTGCCAATGTTTGCTATGAAGGCGAAATCGAGCCTGCCGAGTCAGGAACATTTCGTTTCATCCTTTACTATGCTGGATATACGAAAGTATATATCAACAATGAATTGGTAGTTCCCGAACGTTGGCGTACGGCCTGGAATCCCAACAGCTATAAGTTTGCTGTCAATCTGGAAGCCGGCAAGCGTGTACCGCTGAAGATAGAGTGGGAACCCGATGGAGGCGTTTCTTATTGCGGTTTGCGTGTACTCAGTCCTGTCCCTGCTGCTGAGCAGAACAAGCAGTCTTGGTGGGGCGAAATGCAGAACCAGATAGATTACTATTTTGTATATGGTAAGGACATGGACGATGTCATCAGTGGCTACCGTACACTGACGGGCAAGTCACCCATCATGCCCAAGTGGGCCATGGGTTACTGGCAAAGCCGCGAACGCTACAAAACCCAGGATGAAATTGTGGGTGCTTTGGCAGAGTTCCGCAAACGTCATATTCCTATTGACAACATTGTGCTCGACTGGAACTATTGGCCACAGGATGCCTGGGGTAGCCATGAGTTCGACAAGAGCCGTTTCCCCGACCCGAAAGCTATGGTCGACGACATTCACAAGATGAATGCCAAGGTCATGATTTCCGTATGGCCCAAGTTCTACTGCACTACCGAGCATTACAAGGAATTTGAGAAGAACGGTTGGATGTATCTGCAAGCTACTAAAGACAGCATTCGCGACTGGATCGGCCCCGGCTATGTAGGTTCTTTCTACGACGCCTATGCCGAGGGTGCCCGTAAGCTTTTCTGGAAACAGATGCAAGACCATCTCTATCCCTTGGGCTTTGATGCCTGGTGGATGGATGCCAGCGAACCCAATGTGCGCGACTGTACCGACCTGCAATATCGCAAGGACCTCTGCGGACCTACTGCTCTTGGTCCTTCGGCACAGTATTTCAATGCTTATGCCCTGATGAATGCCGAGGCTATCTATGATGGCCAGCGCGGTGTCGACAACAACAAGCGTGTCTTCCTGCTCACTCGTTCGGGCTTTGCGGGCTTGCAACGCTATTCTACGGCTACCTGGAGTGGTGACATTGCCACCCGTTGGGAAGACATGAAGGCGCAGATTTCTGCCGGTTTGAACTTTGCGGTCAGCGGCATTCCTTATTGGACAATGGATATTGGCGGCTTCTGCGTGGAAAACCGTTATGTAGCCGGACAGGCCGAATATGACAGGACCGGACGCGAGAATGCTGACTACAAGGAGTGGCGTGAGCTCAATACCCGCTGGTATCAGTTCGGCGCATTCTGTCCTCTGTATCGTGCCCATGGACAATTCCCCTTCCGCGAGGTATGGAACATTGCCCCGGCCGGACATCCTTGCTATAATTCTATTGTCTACTATACCAAGCTGCGCTACAACCTGATGCCTTACATCTACTCACTGGCAGGTATGACCTATTTCAACGACTACACTATCATGCGTCCGCTTGTCATGGATTTCACTGCCGATGCCGCTGTCAACAACATTGGCGACCAGTACATGTTCGGTCCGGCCATCATGGTAGCTCCTGTTTATGAATATGGTGCCCGTACCCGCTCCATGTACTTCCCTGCCGGAACAGGTTGGTACGACTTCTATACCGGCAAGTATGTAGCCGGCGGACAGCAGCAGACAGTCAATGCTCCTTACGAGCGCATTCCGCTTTACGTTCGCGAAGGTGCCATCATCCCCTATGGTCCCGATATGGAGTACAGTAACGAAAAACCGGCTTCTGAAATCACCCTTTATGTGTATGAAGGACAAAACGGCAGCTTTACCCTTTACGAAGATGAAGGCGTGAACTACAATTATGAGAAGGGCCAGTATGCCATGATTCCGTTCACTTACAACGAAGCCGACAAGACACTGACCATCGGTGAGCGCCAGGGTGAGTTCAACGGCATGTTGAAGGAACGTACTTTCAATGTAGTTACCGTCAGCAAGGACAAACCGCAGCCTTTCAATCTGAAGGCCAAGGGTGTGGTAGTGAAATACGACGGTAAGGCGCAGCAGGTAAAACTGTAATACGCTTATCCTGAATCATTCCTGAACGGATGATGTGGCACCGGATATCCGATTCACCGCATCATCCGTTCTCTATAAAAACACACAACTCCTTTTTTGATAAGAATACACACCATAAAAACACATATACACATGAAACTGAAATGGATGGTAGGAAGCCTTATGTGGCTTTCTTTGGCACTGGGAGCATGTACTTCGTCCGACAAGGCGGTTACCGATGCTCGCAGTATGGATTTTACTGCCGGTTGGACTTTCCGCCTGGGCGATGATACGTTGGCTGCACGTCCGGGGTATAACGATACGGATTGGCGCAAACTCAATCTCCCTCATGACTGGGCTATTGAGGGTGACTTCAGTCAGGACAATCCTTCGGGCACGGGCGGTGGTGCGCTGCCCGGTGGCGTAGCCTGGTATCGCAAAACTTTCATGGTCGACAAGGCCGATGAAGGCAAACGCCTGCGCATCGACTTCGACGGTGTCTATATGAACTCTACAGTCTATCTTAATGGTCATAAACTAGGTACACGTCCCTATGGCTATATTTCTTTCAGCTACGACCTGACACCCTATATCAAGTGGGGAGAGGAAAACGTGCTGGCTGTCCGTGTTGACAATGCCGAACAGCCCAATTCGCGCTGGTATTCCGGTTGTGGCATTTACCGCAATGTGTGGCTGACAAAACTCGACCCCGTACACGTGGCGCAGTGGGGTACTTACGTCACTACTCCTCATGTATCTGCCGAACAGGCTACGCTGGATGTACGTACTACCTTGCAGAACGATCTTGATTCGGCTGCTACCGTACAGCTCGTTTCTACTTTGCTCGATGCCGACAACCGTGTTGTGGCTCAGGCTACCGTTGCTGACATCAGCCTTGCACAAGGCAGCCGGTTGGAAAACAGCCAGGAACTGAAAGTCGACAAGCCCGAGCTGTGGAGTGTGGAGCGTCCTTACCTCTACCGCCTCAAGACCGAGGTGATACGCAACGACGCCACGGTCGATACTTATTACACTACAGTCGGTATCCGTACCTTCCGTTTTGACGTGGAGAAAGGTTTCTTCCTGAATGACCGCCCTATGAAGATTAACGGCGTGTGCATGCACCACGATTTGGGCTGCCTGGGTGCGGCTGTCAATGTCCGTGCCATTGAACGCCAGTTGGAGATTCTGAAGGAAATGGGCTGCAACGGTATTCGCTGCTCTCACAATCCTCCTGCTCCCGAACTGCTTGACCTCTGCGACCGCATGGGCTTCATTGTCATGGACGAGACTTTTGACATGTGGCGCAAGCGTAAGACTACTTATGACTATTCCCGTTATTTCAACGAGTGGCACGAACGCGACCTCACCGACCTCGTTGTGCGCGACCGCAATCATCCCTCCATTTTCATGTGGAGCATTGGCAACGAGGTGCTTGAACAGTGGAGCGATGCCAAGGCCGATACCCTGAGTCTGGAAGAAGCCAATCTGATTCTGAATTTCGGTCATAGCAAGGATATGCTGGTCAAGGAAGGCGATGAAATGTCGGTCAACTCACTGTTGACCAAGAAACTGGCCGACATGGTACGTGCCCTTGACCCCACACGCCCCGTTACTTCAGGCTGCAACGAACCCAATCCCGGCAACCATCTCTTCCGTTCGGGCGCACTCGACATTATCGGCTTCAACTACCACGACGACTGGTTCGCCGGTGTTCCCCAGAATTTCCCCGGCAAGCCTTTTATTGTGACCGAGAGTGTCTCTGCCCTGATGACCCGCGGTTACTACCGCATGCCCAGCGATTCCGCTTTCCTTTGGCCCGAGCGTTGGGACAAGCCGTTCTACGACGAGAGCTTTTCCTGTTCTTCCTACGACAACTGCCATGCTCCCTGGGGCAACCGCCACGAAGGCACCTGGGCACATGTCAAGAACAACGATTTCATCAGCGGACAATATATCTGGACCGGCTTCGACTACATTGGCGAACCTACTCCTTACGGCTGGCCAGCCCGCAGCTCTTACTTCGGCATTGTCGATTTGGCTGGTTTCCCCAAGGATATCTACTATATGTACCAGAGCGAGTGGCGTACAGACAAGACGGTGCTTCACCTCTTCCCACACTGGAACTGGCAACCCGGACAGACCATCGACCTCTGGGCCTATTATAACAATGCCGATGAAGTGGAACTCTTTGTCAATGGCAAGTCACAGGGAACGCGCAGTAAGAATGGTAAGGACGAATTCCATGTATGCTGGCGTGTAACTTTCGAACCGGGCAGCATCAAGGCTGTTTCCCGTAAGGATGGCAAGGTGGTAGCCGAGCAGGAAATCCGTACAGCCGGTGAGCCGTCCCAGGTACGTCTTACCCCCGACCGTACTGTTATCCAGGCCGATGGACGCGACTTGAGTTTCGTAACCGTCGAGATTCTGGACAAGGATGGCAACCTTTGTCCACTGGCCGACGACGAAGTGACCTTCAACGTGCAGGGCAATGGCTTTATAGCCGGAGTAGATAATGGAAGTCCCATTTCCCTGGAACGTTTCAAGGCCAATCACCGCAAAGCTTTCTATGGCAAGTGCCTGGTCGTAATTCAGAACAACGGCAAGCCGGGAGACATTCGTCTGACAGCTACTGCTCAAGGCTTGGATAAGGCCGACGCTTCCATTACGGTACGTTAAACAAATGGCTTATGTATAGGATAGTCAGTTATATCGTTCTTTGGTGTTGCATGCTTGCTGCAGACCATTCGGTCGTAGCTCGTGATTTAAAGCTCTGGTACGATTCACCCGCCGCCGAGTGGGTGGAAGCCCTGCCTGTGGGCAATGGCCGGATGGGGGCTATGGTCTTTGGCACCCCTTCCAGGGCGCAGTTGCAACTCAATGAAGAAACCGTATGGGCCGGACAGCCCAACAGCAATGCCAATCCGGCTGCTTTGGAGGCTCTTCCGCGTATCCGCGAACTGATTTTTACCGGTTGCTACAAGGAAGCACAAGATTTGGTGGGTGCAACTGTCATATCGCGCACCAATCACGGCATGGCCTATCAACCAGTAGGCGATTTGTTGCTCGACTTTCCGGGGCATGAGGAATATTCGGATTATTATCGTGAACTGGATATTTCCCGTGCTATTGCTACCACACGCTATATGGTCAATGGAGTGGAGTTTGTTCGCGAAGTGTTTGCTTCCTATCCCGACCAGGTGATTGCCGTACGGCTGACTGCTTCCCAGAAAGGAAAACTTAATTTTACCGTTCGTTTCACGTCACCCCAGAAGTCGGCGGTGACGGTCGAGGATGGTAGTCTGGTGTTGCGTGGCATCAGTGGCGACCTGGAAGGGCTACAGGGAAAAGTGAATTTTACGGCCTGCACAAAGGTACTTCTTGAAGAAGGCACCTGCCGGGCACAAGGCGATACGGCTCTGTCTGTTTCCAATGCCGATGTGGCCACCTTGTATGTTTCGATAGGCACCAATTTTGTGAACTATCACGACTTGAGTGCCGATGCTGATACCCGTGCCTTTAAACCGTTGTCGGCAGCTTGTGCCAAGTCTTATAGTTCGTTGAAGTCCGCTCATATAGCCGACTATCAGCAGTTGTTCAACCGTGTACAACTTGATTTGGGTACAACCGAAGCTGCCTTAAGGAATACCCGCGACCGCATCCGTGATTTTGCTACCGGGGACGACCCGCAGCTGGTAGAGCTTTATTTCCAGTTTGGTCGTTACCTGCTCATTTCCTCTTCCCGTCCGGGCGGACAACCGGCCAATCTGCAAGGCATCTGGAATGACCAGATGCTTCCGCCTTGGGACAGCAAGTACACGACCAACATCAATGTGGAGAAGAATTACTTGCCGGCCGAAGTGACCAATCTGTCCGAACTCCACGAACCTTTTTTGCGCATGGTAGGCGAGGTTGCCGAGACGGGAGCCCGTACGGCGCACGACATGTATGGTGCTCGTGGCTGGATGCTGCATCATAATACCGACCTTTGGCGCACCACCGGAGCGGTCGATTATGCCGGTCCGGGTATGTGGCCCACGGCCGGGGCTTGGCTCTGCCGCCACTTGTGGGAGCATTTTCTGTATACTGGCGATGAGGCTTATCTGCGCAAGGCCTATCCAGTAATGAAAGGTGCCGCGCGTTTCTTCCTCGATTTTCTGGTAGAAGAACCTGTGCATCATTGGCTGGTGGTGGCTCCATCCAATTCTCCCGAAAACTCTTTTATCAGTCAAGGGAAAAGCCTGACTAACTGTGCCGGCACTACCATGGACAACCAGATGCTGTATGAGCTTTTCACCCATTTGGTACAAGCCACGCACATCTTGCAGATGGATGAAACCTTTGCCGATACCCTGTTGCAGGTACGTGCCCAGTTGCCTCCCATGCAAGTGGGACGCTACGGGCAGTTGCAGGAGTGGATGCACGATTGGGACCGCCCCGATGACCATCATCGCCACCTGTCACACTTGTACGGTCTGTTCCCCGGCAACCAGATTTCCCCCTATCGTACCCCTGAACTGTTCGGGGCCGCCCGCCGTTCGCTGAACTATCGTGGCGACCCGGCCACCGGCTGGTCCATGGGTTGGAAGGTATGTCTTTGGGCACGCATGCAAGACGGAGACAGAGCCTATAAGCTGATAACCGACCAGCTCCGGCTGACTGGCAACAACCAGTCAACAGAATATGGGCAAAGTGGCGGCACGTATGCCAACTTGTTCGACGCCCATCCGCCTTTCCAGATTGACGGCAACTTTGGCTGTGCGGCCGGCATTGCTGAAATGTTGTTGCAGAGCCACGATGGTGCGGTTCATCTCTTGCCTGCTTTGCCTTCCCGTTGGGAAAAAGGGCGTGTAAAAGGTCTGGTAGCCCGGGGTGGATTCCTTGTCGATATGGAGTGGGGGAGTAATAGGCTTACGGCCTTGACAGTGAAGTCCAGGCTTGGCGGAAACCTGCGCTTGCGTTCGTCCGTACCTTTGGTTGGAGCCGATGGAAAGCCTCTTCCGCTGGCCAGCGGAAGCAATCCCAATCCTTTCTATCAGGTAATGGATGTTCCTCGCCCCATCATCTCTCCCGAGGCTGATTTGACCGGCTCGGACGTTCCTGCAACTTACCTGTACGATGTCCCCACCCAAGCCGGTGGAGAGTATGTCTTTACAGCTGCACATAATGATGTAAACGAATAATTTATACGAATTGTTAACCACAATATCATTGAAATGAAAAAGAAAAGTTTATTGATTCTTGCGTTTGCCTGCATGGCAGGCGCATTGCCGGCACAGACGCCGGTTTATTTGGACGACTCACAGCCCATTGAGGCTCGTGTGAAAGATGCCCTCAGCCGCATGACGCTGGAAGAAAAAGTAGCCTTGTGCCATGCGCAGAGTAAGTTCAGCAGTGCCGGTGTGCCCCGTCTGGGTATTCCCGAAGTATGGATGAGCGACGGCCCCCACGGTGTCCGTGCCGAAATCAACTGGAACGACTGGGGCTATGCCAACTGGACCAACGACAGCATCACCGCCTTCCCGGCCCTGACCTGTCTGGCTGCTACCTGGAATCCCGAAATGTCGGCCAAGTATGGCAAAGCCATCGGCGAGGAAGCCCGCTATCGTGAAAAAGATGTGTTGCTGGGTCCCGGTGTCAACATCTACCGCACGCCGCTCAACGGACGCAACTTCGAGTACATGGGCGAAGACCCCTATCTGGCTTCTGTCATGTGTGTGCCCTACATTCAGGAAGTGCAGAAGAACGGTGTGGCTGTCAGCGTGAAGCACTATGCCCTGAACAACCAGGAACTGTGGCGCGGGCATATCGACGTAGAACTCAGTGACCGTGCCCTTTACGAAATCTACCTGCCTGCCTTCAAGGCAGCTGTTTGCCAAGGTGGAGCCTGGACTGTAATGGGTGCCTACAACAAGATTCGCGGCCAGCATGCCTGCCACAACGAACTGACACTGAACAAGATTCTGAAGGGCGACTGGAAGTTCGACGGCGTGGTAGTGACCGACTGGGGTGGTGCCCACGATACCTACGAGGCTGCCATGAACGGACTCGACATCGAAATGGGTTCCTATACCAACGGCCTGACCTCCGAGAGTGCCTTTACCTATAATGATTACTACCTGGCCAATCCTTACCTGCAAATGCTCAAGTCGGGCAAGGTACCCATGTCTACCATTGACGACAAGGCTTCGCGCATCCTGCGTCTTATCTTCCGTACGGCCATGAACCGCCAGAAACCTTACGGTTCTGTGGCTACCCCTGAACATTATGCGGCTGCCCGCGAGATTGGCAACGAAGGCATTGTACTCTTGAAAAATGCCCCTGCCAGCAAGAAAGAATCCGCTCTGCTTCCCATCGATGCCAGCCGTTACAACAGGATTCTCGTGGTAGGCGACAATGCCGTGCGCCTGCTTAACCAGGGCGGTGGCTCTTCTGAACTGAAGGTAAAGGACATGGTTTCGCCGCTCGACGGACTGCGCGAGCTCTATGGCGACAAGGTCGTTTATACCCGGGGCTATGCTGCCGGCCGTCCCATGTATGGCCGTGCCGATGAAATTCCGCAGGCTGTTACCGACTCACTGCGCAACCGTGCCGTGGAAATGGCCCGTGAAGCCGACCTGGTGGTTCTGTTCGGTGGTCTGAACAAAAATCATTTCCAGGACTGCGAAGGTGGCGACCGCTTGCAGTACGGCCTGCCTTTCGGTCAGGACGAACTGATAGAAGCCTTGCAGGCTGTCAACAAGAACCTCGTGCTGGTACTGCTTAGTGGCAACGCCGTGGAAATGCCGTGGGTAGACAAGGTGCCTGCCATTGTGCAGGGCTGGTACTTGGGTTCCATGGGTGGCAAGTCCCTGGCCGATGTGCTGGGCGGTGCCGTCAATCCCAGCGGAAAGCTTCCTTTCTCTTTCCCCGTGAAGCTCGAAGACTGCGGTGCCCATGCGTTCGATGCCCTCAGCTATCCGGGCGACAGCATCAAGGAAGTGTATAAGGAAGACATCCTGGTGGGCTATCGCTGGTATGACACCAAGAAAATTCCCGCCCTCTTCCCCTTCGGACATGGCTTGAGCTATACGACCTTCCAGTATGGCAAACCCGTCGCTTCGGCCAAGAAGATGGCTGCCGACGGCACGCTTACCGTCACCGTGCCGGTGAAGAACACAGGCAGTGTGGCCGGTAAAGAAGTAGTCCAGCTCTATGTGGGCGATGATAAGTGCAGCGTACTCCGTCCGTTGAAGGAACTGAAACATTTCCAGAAGATAGCCCTTCAGCCGGGTGAAGAGAAGAGCGTTACCTTTACCGTTACGCCCGAAGACTTGCAGTTCTACGACGACAAGGCCGCATGCTGGAAGTCCGAGCCGGGCAAGTTCAAACTCTATATCGGCTCTTCATCAACCGACATCCGTGGTACTGTAAATTTTGAACTCTTATAAGCTGACGCTAATGAAAGCATTGCTTGTTGGCGTATGCTTGCTCCTGTGGTCGGCAGGTGCGGGTGCTGTGGCACCGGCGCCTGCCGATACGTGCAATCACCGCCTTTACTATACCTCGCCGGCTTCCATCTGGGAGGAGACACTGCCTTTGGGCAATGGCCGTCTGGGCATGATGCCCGACGGCGGCATCGGGCAGGAACACATTGTCCTGAACGAAATATCTCTCTGGAGCGGTTCGGAGAGCGACTATGGCAATCCTCTTGCTGCAGACAGTTTGCCGGCTATCCGCCAGTTGCTTTTCGAAGGACGCAACCGGGAGGCGCAGGAACTGATGTATCGCAGCTTTGTTCCCAAGAAGCAGGAAACCGATGGCCGTTATGGCACCTACCAGGTGCTGGCTGGTCTCGAACTGCTCTTTTCCTACGACCATGCCGGCCTGAAGGAAGATACCATACTGCCTTCCCGGGTCAGCGGCTACGAGCGTTCTCTTTCTCTGCGCGATGCTGTGGCCTCCACATCCTTCTCGCTGGCCGGCGTAAACTACCGGCGCGAATACTTTGTGTCGCGCAATCTCGATGTCATGCTCATTCACCTTACGGCCGACAAGCCCGGCACCCTTTCTTTTATGGCTTTTCTGGACCGTCAGGAGCGGGGACGTACTTCCATCAGCGGCAAGACACACGTGCTGACGGGCCGGCTTGACAGTGGCAATCCCAGTCAGCTGGGTATGGCCTACCGTGTAGGTCTGCGTATGGTGGCCAATGAGGGCGCTGTCATGCGTTCCGTCTCCAACAGTGGTGTTGCTTTGGCGGGAGGGCAGGAAGCATGGCTGATAGTCTCTGCCACTACCTCGTTCGAGGCCGAAGGCACCGACTTCTCTGGCCGGCGATATGTGCAGGTGTGCGACAGTCTGCTCGATGCAGCCGAGGCGCAGGTCAGCCGGGAGATGCGTCAGTCCGCCCGTGCCGCCGACAGTTCCCTGCTCCAGGCTCATGTGGCAGCCCACCGCAGTCTCTACGACCGTGTGTCCCTTTTCTTGCCCGCTACGGCCGACGATGCCCTGCCCACCGACCAGCGCCTGTTGCGCTTTGCCGACCATCCTTCGCCCGGACTGGCTGCCCTCTACTATAATTATGGCCGCTACCTGCTCATCAGCAGCACCCGGCCCGGCAGCCTGCCGCCCAACTTGCAGGGCCTTTGGGCCAACGGCGTGCAGACCCCTTGGAACGGCGACTACCACACCAACATCAACATACAGATGAACTACTGGCCCATGGAACAGGCCGGTCTGGGCGAACTCTGCCAGCCGCTTACCACCCTGATGGAACGTCTCATCCCTTCGGGGCAGGAGAGTGCGCGCACCTTCTACGGCAAGGACGCCCAAGGCTGGGTGCTCCACATGATGACCAACGTGTGGAACTATACCGCTCCCGGCGAGCATCCCTCCTGGGGCGCTACCAATACCGGCGGTGCCTGGCTCTGCGCCCATCTGTGGGACCACTATCTGTACACGCAGGACTTGGGCTACCTGCGCCGTGTCTATCCCTTGTTGAGGGGAGCTGCGCAGTTCTTCCATTCCACTACGGTGCGCGAGCCCCGGCACGGCTGGCTGGTGACGGCTCCCACGTCGTCGCCCGAAAACAGCTTCTATCTGCCCGGTGATACGCTGACGCCTGTCAGCGTCTGCATGGGACCCACCATGGACGTGCAGATACTGACCGAACTCTACACCAATGTCATTGCCGCCTCCCGTCTGCTGGGGTGCAACCGTGCCTTTGCCGACACCCTGGCCGCCGACCTCAGGCAGTTTCCGCCCATGCAGGTCAGCCCGGGCGGCTACTTGCAGGAGTGGCTGGAAGACTACCGCGAGACCGATGTGCACCACCGTCACGTGTCCCATCTCTACGGCCTGCATCCCGGCAATCTCATTACCCCCGGACGTACACCTGAGTTGGCTGAGGCTTGCCGCATCACCCTGAACCGTCGTGGCGACGAGGCTACCGGCTGGAGCCGTGCCTGGAAGATGAACTTCTGGGCTCGCCTGGGTGACGGCAACCGTGCCTGGAAGCTCTTCCGCAGCCTGCTCCATCCGGCTGTCGACCCTGCTACGAAACGCCACGTCAGTGGTACCTTCCCCAACCTGTTCTGTTCGCATCCTCCCTTTCAGATTGACGGCAACTTTGGCGGAACGGCAGGCATAGGCGAAATGCTGCTCCAAAGCCACGACGGCTATATCGACCTGTTGCCTGCCTTGCCCGATGACTGGAGCTATGGCTATTTCGAGAGGTTGCGTGTCAGGGGTGGAGCAGAGGTCAGCCTCAAGTGGAAGAATGGCAAAGCCTGGACAGCTGAGATTCGGTCGGAAAAAGGCGGGCAGTTCAAGCTGAAGATGCCCCGTGGCCTCAGGAGAGCTACCGTGCGCTTCAGCGACTCCTCCATGCTGAGTCAGGCCACCGACATGCTTGTACTCGACTTCAAGCCCGGCATGTCCTGTCGTATCCTGTTCGAGTGAAGCGATCACGCATCTGCATGACTTTGACTATTGCCTTACATACAGCCACAGACTACCCGGATTGTTTCATCTGATTATCTGCAAATCAGGTAAAAAAACGATGATAATCCGGGTGATTTGTGGCGCTTTATGACGTTGGACGAATTTTATTTTACAGGAATTTTTAGCTGGATGTCTATAGGTATATGTAGAGCATTTTGCCATTTTGAATTATTCTTACTGTTGCAAAATTTTTTTTTCAAAATCATCAGTTATGCAATAAATCTCTGTAAATTTGGATTTTGGGAACATAGCGATAATTCTTTCGATATAATAATTTATCACTATAAATTTATTGATTTTATCGCTATGTTCTTGTCTTTGTATAAGATATTTCTTCACTTATTTCACGTTGGAATATGGCAAAGAACAAATCAAATACTCTATTGAAACTATTGGTTGGCTTTATTATTATAGTCGGTATAGGACGATATTGCAATTCTGTTCTTAAAAATTGGGATGTGGAGCAGAATTTAGGTAGCAACTATATGTTGTGTGCTGATGGTGAAATCCTTTATCGGTGGAGTGATGAGAAACCTGCTGAATTTGTGATACCTTTTGGTACGATAAGATATGGTTTTAACGAGCGTTGGATTGTACTTGAGACGAAAACACAATCAAGGTTTCATCAAACTCTTCCACAAGATACAATTATCGCTGAAGGCTGTGACTACTGGATTATTGATAAGTCCATATCGGTCGACATTGACAATCCTACAACATTCGAAGATATTTATTATCAAGGTAATGCTTATTCTGTTATAAGGAAAAGTCTCATCGGTCCGCTGGATTCGTTAACATTTGAAAAGGAAAAGCAAAAGCGAGATATAGGAGTTCCGTTTGAAAAATTCAAAAAATAGTAGAAACAAGCTATATTGAATTTATACAGAACAATAACCTTTCAAACTCTATAATACAACATAGTATTGTCGTGACTATTCTCTTCTCCTTCCTCTTCTTAATTATTCATATTTAGACAAGAACAACTTAAATACATCAGCAGAAATAACTACTTTTTTATTGGCATAATCAATATTATAGTATTGAATTATTTTCATAAAATCTGGCATTCCTATCTCATCGCTATAAAATATAGTTTCAGAACATACCAGCAGATGCCGAGAAACTTTTGAGGCAATTTGTTCTTCCTCATTATTAGCAAATGGAACTACCAACTCAAATTTTTCTTCAGGCTTTAATATTTTTACAAACAGTTCTGGAGTTAAAGTTGCATTGTTGCTCTTTTCAAAATAAATATTATCCCATACTATTACGGAGAATGAAAAGTCTCCATATCTTCGATATAGTTTTCTTCGTAGGAGTTTGACATCTGATAATGTATCGTTCTCCTCTTCTATGAAGAATATGACTAAATTCTGTTCCGATTTATTTTCAATAATGTGACAAAACAAGCCACTTGGAGCGCTTTCACTATAATCTCTCCAGATTGTAACTTTGACAGAGTCTGCAAGTAAACTCTCCGCATGATTATGTTTTTTTGTCTCGACAGAATTATGCAATAAGGCATCATCATGTACACGCTCTTTTTCTTGAGAAAAACACGTGAACGGTAGGATTATAAATATAATGATGATAGATATCTTCTCTTTGCTCATAACCATATCATGTTTGCGTAACTTCCTTATTTACAAATATACGTAACTTTCTTCCATAATCTAATTGAATCGGGCAGCTAATTTTCGCAATGAACGAAATAATTCAGAATCATGCAATTAGTTCAATCTGTTTGCTGTCTTTTCATAAGATAGGATGCGGCTCGGCATAGCCAAACTTGAAAACTAT
>ULPZ01051279.1_pt1 | contig 56412 bp, 48 predicted proteins | sample 1953991 | NCBI WGS metagenome assembly ULPZ01 (sample SAMEA4835642, study PRJEB28245) | human gut metagenome | biome: gut microbiome; material: fecal sample | place: Denmark | collected 2008
ACGGTTAGTATCAAGTGATTACTGATGAGGATTGAAGATGGATGGCAGCCGGCTATGCTCACCGCTTACCAGTCACCGCTTACCACTCACCGCTTACCACCCACCTCTTACCGCTCCTCTTTTCCTTTCTCTATCATATCAATTATATCTTTCAAGTCGCCGGCCGAAATCTTTTGCTCCTTGGCAAAAAACGAGACCATCTCCTTGTACGAATTGGCAAAGTAGTTACGGACAAAGCCGCTCATGAACGTCCGTTTGTATTCGCTTTCGCGGATAAGTGGCGTGTAGCGATACGTGTTTCCCACGCGTGAGGGCTTCACATAGTGCTTACGCTCCAGGTTCTTCACTACCGAAGCCACGGTGGTATAGGGCGGCTTCGGGTCGGGAAACTTGGCAAGTATGTCCTTCACGAAACATTCTTCCAAATCCCAGATGTACAACATCACTTCTTCTTCTTGCATTGTTAACTTTTCCATGGAATATAGTTTTAGTTTGAATCCATTGCAAAACTACGAATATTTCGTAATATAGCAATAATAAAAAGGTTAATCATTACTAAAACCTCGTATTCCTCTACATTTCACATGACTGTATCCTACTTCCATCGTGTCAACGCAAGCAATTCATATACAATAAAAGGCTTTTAGCTGAATAATATAAGGCTTTTAACACTGATCTATAAGGCTTATAGTCACCCTCTATAAGCTTTATAATAAATTGATATAAGCCTTATAAATGATATGAATCTACGACACTGAAAATCTCAATGATACAGATATTGATAATTAGGCAAGCAAACATTATCTTTGCATGCAGTAAAAGCAAAACCATAAATAAAAGGACAAAGAACAATGAAAATAGGAGATAAAGTGCGCTTTCTCAGTGAAGTAGGAGGAGGCGTCGTTACCGGATTCCAAGGAAAAGACATCGTGCTGGTAGAAGACGCTGACGGATTTGACATTCCCATGCCCATACGCGAATGCGTTGTCATCGAAACAGACGACTACAACATACCCACCCCAGCCGCCAAGGCTGCCGCCCAGCGCAAGAAAGCAGAAGAGCAACCCGCACGCCCAACGGCGCCAAGCCCCGTCAGCAGCTACAGCGACGGCCAGCCACTGCGCCAGGTGGAAAAGCCGAAAATATCCGTCTACCGCCAACCCGAAATCAAGGGCGGCGACGCGCTGAACGTCTTCCTGGCCTTTGTGCCGACCGACATCAAGGCTGTCAGCACCACGCCGTTCGAAACCTACCTGGTGAACGACAGCAACTACTACCTCTATTACACCTACCTCAGCGCCGAAGGCAAGGCCTGGACAGCCCGCTCGCACGGTCTGATAGAGCCCAACACCAAACTCTTGCTGGAAGAATTTGAGAAATCGGAACTGAACGACCGCGAACGCGTGGCCGTACAATTCGTTGCCTTCAAGGACAACCGCTCGTTCGTGCTGAAACCGGCTGTCAGCGTCGAGTTGCGCATCGACACCGTGAAGTTCTACAAGCTCCACACCTTCCAGCCCACCGACTTCTTCGAGACTCCGGCACTGATGTACGACATTGCCCGCAACGACCAGCCCTCAAAGCAAGTCTACGTGTCGGCAGAAGAACTGCAAAACGCCCTGTTGCAGAAACAGAATACAGACACCAACCGCCCCCAAAAGAAAGAAAAACCTGCCAACAAGAAAGGCATCATTGAGATAGACCTGCACATCAACGAACTGCTGGACGACACGCGCGGCATGAGCAACAGCGAAATGCTGAATTACCAGCTCGACAAGTTCCGCGAAGTGATGGAACAATACAAGAACAAACGCGAGCAGCGCATTGTCTTCATCCACGGCAAGGGCGACGGCGTGCTGCGCAAAGCCCTGCTCGACGAACTGAAGCGCAAGTATCCCCAATGCCGCCATCAGGATGCCTCTTTCCAGGAATATGGTTTCGGGGCAACTATGGTTACCATTAAATAAGGTAGAGAAAGACAAACACCATGAAACGCCACTACCTGTTTATCACACTTGCAGCCTGCCTGCTCCCTTTCCTGGCCTGCCGGCAACAGGAAAAGGGCAAGCAGGATGCAGCGCTGAAAAACTACTATACATTCTACCAACACATCAGCGACTCCCTGCCCGAGCATCCTGCATGGGCACGCCAGCAGACAAAACTGCAAATGCAGCAGACCAAGGACAGCCTCGAATGGTATCAGTATGCCGCCATCGTGCTGAAGACCCATTTCTTCACATTCGACTCCGACTCCATGGCCTATTATTTCAGGCTGGGCAAGCAATACTATAAACGACAGGAAAAGAAAACACCGCAACTGGAAGACCTGATATCCGAGTACTACAACATCATGGGCAACTACTACTCGCGAATGGGAAGCCTCGACACAGCCGCCTACCTCTTCCAGACAGCCTACGAACAACGCCTGAGAGGCATACAAACCGAGGGTGCCCCCGACATTCTGATAAACCTAGCCGATGTACGCAGCCGCCAGGGACAGTACGACCAGGGAGCTTACTGGTATAGACGGGCATTGCTCATCTGCGACTCACTACACTTGGAAGACAAGAAAACCTCCATCTTCTACGGCCTGGGACAAATCTACATGTCGCTACGCGACTTTGACCAATGCGACTACTATTTTGAGCAGGCTGGCAAGAACTTTCAGCAAATGCTGACCTACGAACAATATGTCTACCTGAACAACCGTGGAAACTCTTATTACTATCGTGAAGACTACGAACGCGCCATGTCTTACTTCCGCCAGTGCTGCAAACTGTTAGGCAAGTATAAGGAGCTGAAGTTCGAACGCAACCTGTGCTACCTGAACATGGCCGACGTCTTTCAGAAAATGGGCGAAATAGACTCCTCGTATATCTACTTGGAACGCTGTAAATCATTCTTTGAAGACATCCACTACAACCAGGCATTGTATTATGTGGCAACACAGGAATTAGGGCTTGCCCTCAAACGGCAGAATCTGAAAGAAGCCCGGCAAATACTGCTGTCCACCCCCCACCCCGCCACAACTGGAAACCGACATCAAGCTTATACGGTACGAGTACCTGCAACAATATTTTGAAGAGAACGGAAACTTCAAAGAAGCCTACTACATACAACAACTGAAACAGCAACTTTCTGACTCTGTCAAGAATGAACGCGTAAAGATGCGCGTGGCCGACGCCACCCTGCGCTATGCACAGGACTCGACCCTAATGGCGCACAACGTACTGATACAAAAAAAGGAAAATGAAGTGCTGGAACTGAGGCAAACTACTATCTTCTGGATTACCCTCTGCTTCTTCACCCTGCTTGTCATCATCTTCCTATACATGTATGGCAAGAAGAAAAGAGCCCTGCTACAGGCTCAGAACCGACGCACCGTGTCAACACTGAGACTGGAGAACATCCGAAACCGGCTCTCTCCTCACTTCATCTTCAACGTGCTGAACCAGGAAATGGCCAACCGCAACCCCGAAGAACAAAAAGAACTGGGCGAACTGGTCAAGCTGATGAGACGCAATCTGGAAGTAGCCGAGCAACTGTGTGTCACGCTGACCGAAGAACTCGACTTTGTGCAAACCTACATCAACCTGGAACGACGTTCTGTGGGCAAAGATTTTTACCCAGAGATAAACCTGAACGAACAGGTCAATCCCAACAACATACTGATTCCTTCCATGCTGATACAGATTCCGGTCGAAAATGCAGTCAAACATGCCCTGCGCGGCAAGGAAGGCGACAAACGGCTCTGGATAAACATCAACAAGACAGACAAAGGCATCTCCATCCGAATAATAGACAACGGTGGCGGTTTCAAAACCATCAGCCAGAACAAAGGCACAGGAACCGGCATGAAAGTCATCATGCAGACCATACAGATTCTGAACACCCGAAACAAGGAATCCATCGAGGTAAGTATCCACAACACTACGCTTCCCAGTGGAGAAACAGGCTGCGAAGTTGCTTTCATCCTGCCCGACAAGTATAATTACAGAATTTAAGAAGCAACTATTAACCCCGTTTTTCGACAGGATAGTACAACATTGGTGCACATTAGTACATATTCTGTCAATACTTCTTTGTCAGGAACGGATATAATGTCTATATTCGCTAGCAAAACATCAGAGAAAAGGAAATGGAAAAGTACAAGGTTGTAGTGGTCGATGACGATGAAGTTTCTTTGGAGAATCTAAGTTTCAGCCTGAAAAAAGACGAACGATTCTCGCTCGACGGAATTGCCAAAAACGGGAAACAGGGAAAGAAGGTAATAGCCAAGGTGCAGCCCGACCTTCTGTTTCTTGACGTGGAAATGCCCGATACAACCGGTATGGACTTACTGCGTGAAATCAGAGACAGTATTACCTGGGACATGAAAGTAGTGTTCTATACGGCCTACGACAAATACATGATACAAGCCATCCGCGAATCAGCTTTCGACTACTTGCTGAAACCTTTTGAAGAGCAAGACCTGAAAGACATACTGACACGGTTCATCGAACAGGCCAATGCACCGATACAACAGGTAGCAAACATTGTGAATGCCCCGCAAGTAGGCCAGACATTCATCGTGGTAACTCCCACCAATGACATGTGCGCCCTCCGCCCCTCTGAAATAGGCTTCTTCAAGTATTGTTCTGACAGGAAGCAATGGGAAGTCATACTCAGCAACCGCCCACCTTTGGTATTGCGCCGTGGCATCACTGCCGAGCAGATTACCCAATACTCGCCTTCGTTCATACAGATACATCAGTCCTACATCATCAACATTGACTATCTGATGATTATCAGGGACAACCAATGTATCCTCTACCCGCCCTTTGACAAGGCAAGCGAACTACAGGTGTCGAGGAAGTTCAAGAAAAAACTGCAAGATCGCTTCTGCTTGTGAAAGTAGGAAATCTATAATAAACTGGTTAGGGAGTTGGTTGGTAAGCCATAGGCTTTCCGCCAACGAAAAGAGGGCACTGAAGTTTAATTCAGTGCCCTCTTCTTATTTCTACCAAAAACAAAACACCGTTTCTACAGCCCCATAATCAGACTACAGAAACGGTTTGTTTCCTATTATTTCACTTCAATGCCCTTATTGTTCAAGGTGAGGTTCAACACCTTGATGTAGTCGGCATACTGCTTTGCATTCAATGTATTCTTCATCAGTTTCAAATTGCCATACACTGCGTTGCGAAGCAATTTCTCACGATTCTTCTTCGAGTAGTTAGCACGTGTCATCTGCTCGTTGAAATACTCACAAATAGAGGCCACTTCTTCATGTTGATTGGCCGACAGCTTCAGATACTTGCTCAACATTGCAACGTTAATATTACCTTCCCATTTTGCAGTAGTCGGTTGATTTTCTGCCGCAAATGTTGATACAGCTAAGCATACAGCTGCCACTAAAGTTAATCCTAAACGTCTCATAATACCTACTTTTTTAAATTTGTTAATCCTAAAAACTAATCTTATCTATACAATCTAATACCTACTGAAAGGTTCTAAGCGCTTAGTGTTTCTTTTTACCGATGCAAATATAGATACATGTTTTATAACACAAAAACCTTTCAAAAGAAAAATAATTGTCTGCCATGCATTTCTTGACCTACATCAAAAAGAAATAGGCAAAAAGGCTCATTTACGCTATAAAACGTAACATAAACGCAATATATATTCACATTTAACATCTATATTCAAGTATAGTATAACATTTACGAGCAAAAGGTCAGCACATCCAATACTATAAAACAAAAACAGGGATGCTATGCCTCGAAACTTACTTCGTGACATGGCATCCCACCATCAAACAGACGCGCAGCCTATTCGGCAAGCCTACATATAGCCATTAAATACGACCTCAGGCAACTCTAATTCCATCCTGACATCAGCACTACAGCCCACAAATCCCAAACCACCCTTCACATTGCTTGGTATTACGACCGGTTCCATCAGCGACGTGTCATAATCATCAGAATCCAGACAGTTCAGTGCTTTCAGATAACGGTATTCCTCCTCATTCAAACTCAACAGGCGCACCACAGCTTTATGCTCCACACGCTTCACGTCATGGACAACACTGGTTGTGAAATCATCCAAGGTCTCAGTATATACCTTCAAGGTATGGCTACTACCGGCAAACAACCTGTCGCTAAAGATATTGAACTTATTCTCCATATTGGGCAAAAAGAAATTGTCCTCCTCATCCCCTGTCATGGGCCGTCCATCGGTCAGGACCACATCCTCACGATTAACCAAACTTGTCTTCTTTACGAAATCCACCGTATCATTACCGACAAAGCTGCGTCCATAAATTTTCAATTCACGCCTGATATCCAGCCGGTAATAATTCAACTCTCCCGACCGATCGTCTATCGAAACCAAGTAACGACGACACGGTTTCCAGCTATCATAACGGTACCTGAGCATCACCGTAGCCGTATCTACCCGCAGTCCATCCAACGGCTGGGGCACCACCACACTGGCTTCTGCCCTGTAACGCCCTCCCTCAGCCACAGCTTCCAGCCGCAAGCAGTCTCCGGGAGAAAACCTTGTCTTGAGCCTGAACTTCTTACGCTTGGCTATTTCAGGCAACTCTGTATCGGGGGCATTGCCAAAAGGTTGTATTGGCGGCAATTCCTCAGCCACCTCTACAGCCCGACCATTAACATAGAGCGTAACCACCGCTTCGTCAACATGCGATATGTTATTGGCTCCGCTCAAACTTAAATAGACAAAGTTCTCTTCCTCTCCGGCCTCCAGCAACGCATTCATCACCAACTGGGGTACATGCAACGACGGATTATAAGGTATCTCGTTCTCGCAAGACGTAAAAGACAACACCCATACAATCCCCGCCACCAGCAGATATACCATCTGTTTATCCATTTTCATATATTCTATCTTTTGATTCATACTATCTATCCTTACATTAACCATAAGAAAAGCAACAGACGCAAACTATCAGAAACGATACGTATAGGTCACGGAGGGAATGCAAGGCAATATCGTCAACTTCTTCAACACCGTCTTTGTGTCGCCATACGTACCCACACCATTGCCCGACTCATCAGGATAATATCCCCACGATGTACTAACCCGCTGTGCATAAACCAGATTAGGATTCATGGCATTATAGGCATTATACAGGCTGATATTCCATGTCCGCTCACCATGCTTTGTTTTTCGGTTGAAGTTTACACCAATATTCAGGCGATGACTGGCCGGAAGGCGATAATTGTTCCGACTCGAAATGTAATCGGCCTGCTCTATATGCCCATCAGGGTAGATTATAACCGTTTGTCCCTCAGGAATAGTAGCCACGCCGCCGGTGCTGAATACCCATGTGGCACCTATATCGATGCGGTCGCTGAACTTATGGTTCAGGCAAAGACTGATGTTATGCCGCCGGTCGTACTTATAAGGAAACCAGGCACCGGCATTGATGCTGCCGTCCTTAAAGCGGCGCTCGGTCTTCGACAGCGTATAAGCCATCCACCCCGTTGTGCGCCCCACAGTACGCTGTACCAGTAGTTCCACGCCGTAGGAACGCCCCTCTCCCATCTCAACCTTCTCTTCCCAGTTGACCGACGAGCCTAGAAACGACACGCCGTCCTGATACTCCAGCACGTTATCCAGATGCTTGTAATAGGCCTCCAGCGAAAACTCCCACCCGTCGAGTCCATTGAAATAGGCACCTGCCGAATACTGCCGGGCATGCATGGGACGTATGTTGCGGGTAATGGGTACCCACAGATCGGTGGGCATTACCAAAGCTGCCGACGACAGCTGGTGCACATACTGCTCCATCTGCGAATAAGCAGCTTTTAGCGAAAAACCACCGCTCAACCGATAGCGTGCAGACAGTCGGGGCTGGGCAGACCAATATGACTTGCCCTGCGTATGAAACAATGAAAGGCGCAGCCCCAGATCCAAGTCCAGATGCTCGCCCAAGTCCAGGTTGTCTTCGGCATAAACCGACACCTCGTGTCCATACAGTTGTCCGTTGCCTGCACGGCTGTAAGCTGTATCCTGCGGCTGAATGCCAGTACCCGTTTCCTTCACCCTCGAACTCAAAGCTTCTGGCCGGAAGCTGTGATACAGATACTCCATACCGAACTTAATATGATGAACTGGCACTGGAGTATAGTCGAAATCCATGCGAAAACCATAGTCACGGATGCCCGAACGATAGTCAGAGGAGTATTCATAGGTGTTCTTCTGCTGCCCGTATCGGCTCGACTCCTTGATGACGTTACTCAGCAACATGTAGTAGTTGTTGTAGGACAAAGTGGTGTTGAAAAACAGCCGGTTGCCCAGCACATAGTTCCAGCGCAGCGTGGCCAGGGTATTCCCCCAGTTCAGGTGATTCTTGTCAAGAGAAGTCTGCTGCTGCAGGTCTTCCGGCTGGTCTCCGAGATAAGTGGAAGAATCGTCACTGTCGTAGTGATAATGGTCTTTGCCGTTGTAGAAACCGGCAAACAGACGACTGCGGTCGTTGAACTTATGGCTCAACTTGGCATTGAAGTCATAAAAATAATAATTGTACTTACCGTCATCGTTATTCACTACGTTGGCCAGAAAAGCCGTGTAGGTACCTCGCGCACTTAGCGAAAAGGCCGTGCGGTCCTTCACGACAGGTCCCTCCAGATGCAGTTTGCTGGTCAGTGTACCCAGGCTCAGACTGCCGTGATAATTTTTCAGGTCGCCATCGTTGGTACGTACGTCTACTATAGAAGAAAGACGCCCGCCGTAGCGGGCCGGAAAAGAGCTTTTGAAAAGAGTCACCTTCTTCACCGCCTCAGGCGTAAAGATGGAGAAGACACCCAACAGGTGGTCGGCATTGTAGACCGGAATGCCGTCCAGCATCACCAGATTCTGGTCGGCTCCGCCGCCACGCACAAACAGGCCTGAAAATCCCTCCATGCCAGCCTGCACACCGGGCATCAGCTGTATGGTCTTCAGAACGTCGGCCTCGCCCAGAATGGAGGGCGTATGCCTGACCTGTGTCATCGGAATATCGTGCGACCCCATACCCGTAGACTCTATGCCAGCCTCCTTTTTGTCCGACAACACGACAACCTCCGACAGCTGGTTATTCTCGCGCAACGAAATGTTGAGCACCGTATCTTTCCTCAACGAAAAGCTGCTGCTGAACATCTCATAGCCCAGATAGGAAACATGCAACCTCACATCGCCCTCAGGAAGGGTCAAGGAATAGAAGCCAAAGGCATTGGTAGCGGTTCCGCTGCTACGCAACCACTCGGCCACATTGGCACCAATCAGCGTTTCCGACGATTCGCCGTCCGTAACGTATCCACTGATGGTAAACCGCTGCAAGTCACGTTTGCGGGGCAGCTCACGCGGAGTCAACAAGACATGCTTACCTGAAAAGCTGAAGCTCACAGGCTGGTTGAAGAAAGCCCGCTGCAGCAATTCGCCCAGCGTTTCGTCCTTCACCTCCATGCTGATGCGTTTGGCCAGCCTGACATCTTGTCCATACACAAAGCTATAGCCGGTAGCATTCTCCAGGCGGTTAATAAATTGTTCCAGCGTGGCATTGCGTATGCTCATGCGCAGTTTCACCTGCCTGCTCTGTGCGTGCAGGGCAAGGCTCAGGAGAACCGCTCCTGCCAGAAGCAGCACCCTGGCAGGGCGGAAAGAAAGAAAATCAGATGATTTCATAAAGTTATTAAAGTTTTATTGGTATAGTTCTGTCTTATTCCGGTATAGCACATATTGTGTTCCCTCTCTCCGGCAACCGAAGCCGCCCGCCGTCTGAAGCACTTGCAACACTTGTTCCAACGGTTCTGTCAGGTGAAACGCAGCTGTCAGCCGGTAGGCAGCCAGTTCAGCATCGGCAATGCGTATGTCAGCATGATACGTGTTTGACAGTCGGCGGGCAATCTCCTCCAACGGTTCCTGGTTAAAGCGCAGCATACCCCGTCTCCAGTCAGGCACGTCATCAGTCGCCACAACCGCCTCTTTATGCAAGGTTCCCTCTACCTTATTATATATGGCACGCTCATTAGGCTTCAACACCAGCCGCTCGCCCACCGGCTTCAGGCTGACCGCCACCGCACCTTCCAGCAACGTCGTGCGCACCTCGCTGTCGGCATCATAGGCTTCCACATCGAAATGTGTACCCAGTACCTGTACATCCACAGCCTCGGTCTGCACCACAAACGGCCGTTCCTTGTCCTTGGCCACCTCAAAATAGGCACCACCTTGCAGACTGACCCTCCGTTGCCCATCCTTGAAACGCGAAGGGTAGACCAATGACGAATAGCGGTTAAGTGTCACCTCCGTATGGTCGGGCAGCGTCACCGTGCGTGTCTCGGCCAAGGTAGATACCGTCTGCATGGCAACCGGACGCAAGCTTTCGTACATCCACCAGCCACCAGCCAGACACACCAGTACCACAGCTGCCACGGCAGCCACCCTTGTCCACCACAGGCGTCGACGCCCTGCATGCAACCGTCGTTCAAGCAGCACCCAACTGCTGGCCGCCGAAAACCGACCGCGAGGCGAACGGGTGGAAGCCACCAATCGTTCCAGCAAATGTTCCAAGTCTTGTTTCTGACTCATAAAAAATGAAGAATGAAGAATTAATAATGAAGAATTAGACACTTACCACTTATCACTAACCACTCATCACTTACCACTCACCTGCTTTTCAGCTTCAGCACCATCTGCGTCCGATTGCTCTCCTTCACCTGCGGAATGCAGACCAGCCGCACCGAACTGCGGTTCTTTATGTTCTGAGGATAAACTTTAAGGCGCACTTCGGCCGACTTCTTACCGGCCTCTATCACCACCATCTTGTCTACAATGCTCACCACCGGAGCCTTGCCCGGCACCGAACCAATCTCCACCAACACCTTACGGTCTTGCTGACTCTTATCCCCGGCCACAATCTTCAGCTTCAATTCCACCGGACCTTCACTCTTACCAAACGTCCGTTCCACCAACGTCTTCTCAAATCCGATGTAATCCTTTGCCACATCATCCTTGCGGCTGCAAGCAGCCATCACCAGTAGCAGGAGCATCCCCGCCATTTGCACAAAATACTTTTTCATTTTCCTGTTAATGTTTAGGTTAATATTATTTCTAAAGCGACCCAGACAACCATCTGCCCGCCTTCCATACATAAAAACAGGAAAAACACCAAAAGTCCCTATTCCCCAAGCGACTTTTTTTAGAAAATATTCAGGAAGAGTAAAAATAAGGGAAATAAGGAAACAGGAGAATGTGAAACAGCTGCCGAATTACCCGCTTGCCACTAACCACAGACCGCTAACCACTGAATTATAAATCACCCTTCCAAAGCCACCATCAGCCTCTTCACCGCCTTCTGCAACTGCGCATCCACCGTCTTCACACTGATGCCCAGCTCCTCGGCCACCTGTGCATAGCTCTGTTTCTCCTCGCGCACCCTGATAAACACCTCACGACAACGTTCGGGCAAGCGGTCGAGTGCCTTCACGTAACGGGCAAACAGTTCCTCGCCAATCATTTCCTCCTCGGGCGAACAACCCATGCCCGCCTCCATATCCACCGCCTCCCCACCGTCGGCATCGGGTCGTCGCTCCTCCTTCTCCAAGTAGTTCAACGACGCATTCTTCACCATGACAAAGCAATAATCCTCAATGTTGTCCACCGCAAGCAGGCGGTCGCGCATCTCCCACAACTTCATGAAGACATCGAGCACCACCTCCTGTGCCCACTCCTCCCGCTTCAGGTAATAATAGGCGATGCGAAACAAGCGGTCGTAGGTCAAGTTGTAAAAGCCGTGGAAGGCCCTCTCAGAGTCTTCTTCCTTCATCTGCCGCAGGTAGCGGCGCACTTCCTGTTCGGTCATATTGCTACTGGTTTCATGTATTACGACCCGCAAATATAGACCTTTCATCCCAATATACAAAGAAGGCCGGAAAACAGGGACCGACCCACTTTCCAGCCTTCACGCTTAATAGATTTGATTAAATGGATGCCTGCCCCGGCTTCACAGTCATGCCAGACATCAAAAACCAATGAAGTGAGGGCCAACGGCCACGACATCCATCGAAGCGACCTTTCCTGTGTCCCTCCCCTCCATCTTACTGCATTTGCTACACTAAGCAAATGGGGGAAAATCACCGCCTCGCGGCGGGGATATATGTATGGGTTACTGCACGTCTTGAACAGGACGGACATAGCCTGCCTCTTTGTCTTCATTTTGCAGGAAGAACTCCCGATTGCTGGAATGCCAAAGGAAGCCTTCACGATTTCCACTCTCGTAAGGAGCCGTACCATTCAGTGAGAATGCTGTCTGGCAGACATAGTCCGGTTGTATGCTGCGCCTACCACTTGTAAATGTTTGCCATGCATCTTCCGGCATTCGTGTTGTCATAATCAGCAGTTCCCGTTGGTTGGGAATGCGATAGCCTTCTGGGTAGCCCGTATAGGTTTGATAGTAACTCCAGATATGGTTATTCCAACCACCATCATAATATGAAGGCTGTGGATACGTGTTTGCATGTACGCGAAATTTAGCATACGGCAAGTTGTTGGCCGAACGTTCGTTGTGTAAGGGTAAGGGATTTACCTCGTAGTTGGTGCGACGTGCTTTGATGTTCAGGTTAGTGGCATCAATCAAATAAAAGCCGCCTCCTTCATCCGTGTAAGAAATCAAATCTTTCGGATTCTCATCTGGGTTATCAAGGGATAATCCCAAATTACGTACGCAACGATATGAATAAAAATCACCATTGTAAGTCTTTGAACTTGACTGCATACCACGGGAAGCACCTTCTTCCGCCCATAGTACCCATGAGTCGTAAGAATAATAATCCTCACCCCATATTCCTCCCCAGTTCCAAGTCGCAGTAAGCGAGCTGGACGTATAATGCCAACGTACATTATTATCGCGGTCTGCCGGATTGCTGGGATAGAGACGCGACTTTTCGTCCAGCGCATATTCGCCCAAATATATGTCCGTCAGTTGATCAATGGCGGCAAGATACCAGCGGATTTCGTTGGCTTGTATGATGTTGTCACCGTTCAAATCGCGGTTACGCAACATACAAGCGTATAGTGCATTGTTGTAGTTACTGTTCAATGCGTAGTGGTCATCCGTGTTCAGCACATCTGTCCAGTGTAATGTGTTCGTGTGATTGGGTCCAAGAATGATGTTCAACGTGTTCAATCGGCCGTTTCTGCTATCGGTTTCAATTTGAATATTACGATTATCGAGACCGCATTGCATGCGTCCCGTTTCCATCACGGACTCCAGCCCCCAAGCGGTTGTCAATTCCGTCTTGTCCACGTTGAAGATAGTGCTGATGGGGCGTTGCTTGAACGAGAAGGTAGAGTTCACGACGCTGGAATTGCCGTCCGAGCTTATCTTCGAACCTTGGGCGATGATGTGCAGTTGGCGGTCTTCCTTGTCGGTGGTGAGTTTCCACAACGAGCGGTTCTCCTCTCCCGACTGGTTGGTCAGCGGGTGGTTGAAGTAGAGGTGCTCGTCAACGAAGACGGTGATGGCCACTTTCGTCTCTCCGTCCTCCGTGTCGGTGTAGAAAATGGGTGAATTCGGGTCTGCGGCCTCTTTCTGCAGGCGGAGGATGAGCTGGTTCACATCGAGCAGGCGGGCATCGGGATAATTTCTACCATCTGTTGTATAATAAGGAGATGACTCATTATTAGCAGCTCCATCCATCGGGAACGGGTCGTTGTAGTTCTGGTCGCCCGGATATTTCACGAAGTGGTCTTTGTCCACACCATAGTCGGCATTGATGGCGAACTTTATCCAACGGTAGTCGCGCATGTTCTGTTCGATGTCCTTGGCGTCGTCCGTAGCATCGTGTATGCCACGGCTGAAGGGGGTGTTCACACTCCACTTCATGTCGGTACCAATGGCACTCTTGTTCAGCTTGATGAGGCGGCGGTCGTAGTGGGAGTCGAACTCGAAGATGTCGGTGGTGCTGTACACCACGTCGCCCTCGTAGCCGGGACGGTTGTCTGTTCCATCCGTTACTTCCACGATGATGTCGTTGACACCACGCACCTTTACATTATAGGTATAGAAACCGTTGCGGTCGGTATTGTAGTCGTTGAGGTCGGCGGTCACGGGTTGTCCGTTGCGGGAGGTCACGTAGCCCAAGTGCACGATGAAGCGCACGTCGGCATTGACCAGCATACCCTCATTGTCCTGATAAGAGAGTGTACCAGTCATTTCCACGTAGGTGGAGTTAGCGTTGGCGTTGGTGAAGGTGCGGTTGCCCTTCTCGTCCAGTCCTTTCCCAGTGTCCCATGCGTCACGTTGTGCATAGTCTGAAACCGATTGGAGCGGTGTCTTCTTGTTTTCAGGCATATAGAACACAAAACTACCGCCGGTATAGAGGTTGGTGTTGTCTGGGTCGGTGGTCAATACCTCGAACGGTACAGCGGGGGTGTTGAAGTAGTTGGCATCTGCCTCGTTGTAGTCGCCCGACTCAGCCTCGAGCAGGTAGCTCTGCTGCGGCACTTGCTTCACTTCCCAGGTGCTGGGAGTAAAGGAAAAGTTAGTCCAAGTCTTTCCAGCGGGCGGATTGGGGCTTGTCGTCACCACAAACTTCACTTTGGCATCGGTGCGCTCGAACTGCAGGGTCGATTCCATGGTCACGGTTCCGCTTTCCGAACCGGGAATGGTGACAACGGTATTGCCCTCGCTGTCTTTGGCATAGCCGGTCATCATGAACAGACCGCCACGGCTGACGGAGGCCTCGTTCATGCGCATGACGTAGTCTTTCAGTTTGTTCAGGTCGGTTATCTGGTCCAGTTCTTCCTTTGTCACGGGGAAAGCCGTACCGGATGTCTCGGTCCGCAGGTTGGCGATACCCACGATAGTGGCGTCGTTCATCGACTTGGTGTCAAAGACAATGACTCCCGTAGAGTGATTGGGGTCTCCAACCGCAAAGGTAAGGTCGTCACCTTCGGTAAAGAAACTTTGATTTATCTCGGTGACTCTCTTGCCGCCCCCGTCAAACACGAAGACATAGGCATTCTCTATGCGGTTCTCGTATTCCTCGGTCTGCTCGGCGCGGGTTATCACCTGTCCGGCTTCGGCGCGAAACTTCAGCTGCACACGGACGGGAATGCCTTCTTCCACCCGGACGCGGTTGTCCATAAACGTGTCGTCGGTGCACGATGCGCCCACGAGCGCCAGCACCACTATCATGCTATACAGTAACTTGCTTGTTTTCATATCTGTTTGTCCTATCGTTACGTATTAATTAAATGGAGGAACGTCCACGGTGTTCTCCTCCCAAGGCACTACCTTAAAATCGATTTCAATGTGCGTGTCCGTCCGCAGTGTGGCACTGATGTTGACCTGCGTGTTGCGGGCAATGGAGTTCAGCGCACCCCATTGGTCTACGAATGACTGCTGTCTATAAGTTATCCCGGCAGCTGTGGTGAAGCCGATAGTGTAGGGTGAAACTTGCGCAGCGTTTTTCCATGCAAACGACGGATAGATATAGAGTGCCAGCGTTTCGCTGCTGTTACCCTTAATGGGGATGCTGATGTTCTCCGTGTAGCTCATTTCGGCATAGTGCGTGTCATCGGGCACGTCGAGGTTATTTGTGTGGAAAAGATACAGGCAATCGCCAAAGAAAGCACCGAACGACATGCCATTGATGGTGATGGGGGCGCTCAGCGCATTGTTCATTGTGATGTTCAGCTTGGCCACGGCGCGCACCAGATTCACTTCAATTTCCTGCGGCGTACCGGTAGGCGGGTCAATGGTCAGCTGACCCATCCACTCCATAGGAAGCCCCTTCACGTCAAAGTCCATTTCCGAGCCGCGCTTGGGGAAGCAGGCGCGCTCGTCGTCATGGATGTGCACCTTTCCGGTTTTCGGTTCAATATCGGCCTGCAATGTCTTCAGGTCGCTGTAGTCCTTGCCCAAGCTCGCCTCATTGGCTATGACATACATCTGTACCGGCCCCACGGGCACGTTGTCTATCGTGATAGAACTGCCACTTGTCAGATTCTCGAATTTTTGATTGATGGTGGTTGCCCCCTCCGACTCTATGATGACGCGCAGAGTATTGATTTTCGATTCATGCTCCTTGGTGGGCGTCGTGATGCGTGTGGTCGCCTCGAGCATGGGGATGTCCAGCCTGATGGTGGCCGTGCGTCCGTCGGTGGTCTGTCCGTCGTCCTCGGCAGTACAGCTGGTCATGCCAACCGACAGCAGGCAGGCGGCCAGCAGGGCCACGATGTAATGGTAAGATAAGTGTTTCATATCGTTGTTTCTTTTCATTGTTACCTTTCTATTATCCCCACGACACGGAGGTATCTTCTTCGTTCCAGTCCACTACCTTTACGGTGATTGTCAGCGTGTTGCGCTTAAAGGACAGCGTATATTTATAGCTTTTTCCTTTGTCCCACTGAGAAATGGTGGTTGGTAAAGTAATCACTTTCTGAGGTTGTACTTCACCATCCATGGTATAATCCACCGTAACGGTAAAACCCGACACATCTTGCGGAATGAGCAGCATGTCGCCCAGCAAATCAACTCCTTCCGTATTCAAGATTTGGGCGGTTGAATTGGTAAAGCTTCCCGGCGCCGTATTGCTCCATCCGCCGGTACTGCTGTAATCGCCACTGGTTGCCATACCAGCAAAAGTGATGTTGGTAACTGTGGCGTTGCCACCTTCCACGGTAGCCACCACATTCACCCTCGCCAGCTCATGCCCAAACTGCATCACCACCTGTTGCGGATTATCCCCGCTCATTCCCGTCCGGCTGGCCGTCATCAGGTCTACCGCCTCGCTGCCCGTCTTTGAACAGTCAAAGCCTTGGATGGTCAGCGTGCCGTCCGAGGCGCATGAAGCAGTAATACCTTCGGACGGATATACGCCATAGAAGTTGTACGTATAACCCGGCAGCCAGTACTGCGTGCCGCCTTCATAGCCCCAACCACCTGATTGACTGACTTTTACTCCGTCAAAAACATTATAGTTACTGCCATACCAGCCCCATACGCGGAAAGCATCCATACCCATGGCATCGCTCACCGCGGCACGAGTCTGTGGTGTTTGGAAGCTAATGGCACGGGCGCCATCGGCCGCACTATCGACCAGCTCGTTGGTACAGGCCGCCATCAGCAGCAGGCCGGAGAGGCCGAGAATTGTCTTTACAGAAATGAGTTTCATATCGTTTATTGGTTGATTTGTCAAAATATTTATTTCGGGGTCCCCGAAATAGGTATTCATCGGACCGATGAATAGCCGTTCACCGGTCTGATGAATAGCCATTCACCTGCCTGCTGAATAGCTATTCACCGATGCAGACGGCAGGACGCGGTGTGTCAGCCCATGCTTCCGCCGCCCTCTTCTTCACCGCCGTCATCGCCACCACCGCCGCCGGGGGCAGTGCCCACATAGACGGGCGTCGAAAGCGTGAACGAACGGGGCTCTTTCACCTCGTACTTGCTGCCCGCATATTGCGTGGTCACCTTCACCAGCCAGGCACCTTCGGTGACGCCGGCCGGCAGGTTGAATTGCAGCTTCTTGGGCGTGTTGGGCGAAATCTTCTTGGGAGGGATGAAGAACGTGGTCTGGGGCGCGTCGGCCTTGATCAGGGTGATGCCCACCGAGGGGTCGCTGCCCACCACCTTGAGGTTGTCGCCCGTGATGACGCACATCTCGCCGGCCTCCATGGGCAGGGGCACGCGGGTGGTGACGCCATTGGCGGCGGTCGATTCTTCGACGAAGGCGCTGGTCATGCCGGCAATGTAGGGGCCGGTGACGGCAGGTTGCAGGAAGAGTTGCAGCTTGGCCTTACCCAGGTATTCCTTCACCAGGGGGCCTTGGCGGAAGGAGGCGTAGACGCGGACGCGCTCGCGGTCGACGGGCTGCGACAGTTCGTGTTCCATCACCACGCCGCTGGCCATGGGCTGCGCATAGAAGGCATCGGTGCTGACGCAGTAGCCGCTGGCCACGGCCGAGGCCACTTCGTCCATGAATACTTCGATGATGCTACGCACCTTACCCACTTCTTCGCCCAGGCGGGCGGCCACCGAGGCGGCCAGGTCGTCGAGGGTCAGGGGGGTGCTTTGGGTATTGACCTTTACGGTGTAGTCGTTGTCAACGTCCTGTGTCAGTTCGTTGGGATAAGCCTTCAGGTTGAGGTCGAAGGTGTACTTCAGTTGCTGTGCCATGGTTCGTTCTCCTTTTTTCTTTAGGTTAATAACTCAAGTTTCACGGGGGAGAGAACGTAGGACAGGTTGGGGGGAACAAAGGTGGTAGAGGGCGATAAGATTTTTGGAAACGCGCGGATTAATGCGGATAACGGTAATCTTAGTAGAGACGTGGCGTGCCGCGCCTCCGCATACAAGTCGCCTTGAATTCATTGATTAACAGACATTTCAATACCTAATAAATCTCGAGACGGGGCACGCCCCGTCTCTACTAAGGCAGGCGGATTAGGCGGGTTTATATTTCTTTATCCGCCTTATATGCTAAATCAGCGTCGAGGCGATAGAAGGTTTCTACCCAAATAACGATTTAAACCACAGACGACACTGATGGTTACAGATTTATATCCGAAATCAGCGTTATCCACGTGCGGGCTGACAGTCCGACAGGAGGATGCACCGGAGGTACGCCCCTACGTTCTTTATTCTCCCAACATGTCAAAGTTCGCTCCGGGGCTTGAAGCCCCATGGTGGCCGTGCGGGCGGTCAAGCCCGCATGGCCTATGGGTTTGAAAACAGGTTAAGGATTAATTTTTGGGCAATTCACCCTTATCTGTATTATCTGCATCTTCCCAACCGGTTACAGAAGTTGTAAATTCAATCTTCTGGTGTTCAAGAGACGGATCGATTTGATCAGCATTGATTGTTGCAATATAGTTATAGCGGTAACCCGGTGTCCAAGTGTTGTCAAAAGTATTTGGAGTCCCACCTGCTGTATAATCCAGATTTGCTGTAAATGTAGCAGTTTTCTCAGCCATTCCTGAACCGCTGACAGTTGCCTTGAAAGTAACCTTCAACGCATTAGTGTTGGCTTGCGGAATAACGAGTCTGGCAACTGAAGCCGTATAATCGTTCTCAGCCATTGCTACATCAGGAATCTCTGCATAAGCGTATCCATCATTTTTCTGTACAGTGTTCCAAGTAGCTGTACCATTGTATTCACCTGTAGCCTGGCTCGCAGCACCTTCAATCTTCAGTTCAGTAATCTTCAGAGTATAAGCATCAGCATCGGTAGTCTTGAATGTAAACTTAACCTGGCTCAACATGTGGCCAAAAGTCAAATCAACAGGATCATTAGCTGTTACATCAGAATTTGATTGCAATTTCTTAACGGCTGCTACCAAATCGTTGGCATCATTCGGTGTATATTCAGGGAATGTAAGAGTTCCGGTTGCTGCATCAAATGTAGCTTTGTCAATTTTAGTGTTATCACCATTTGCATAAGCACCGAAAGAATAGTACTTGCTGGCTTGCCAGTAATGAATAGCTGTGTTAGCCTCATTTTTGAAAACTTGCGTACCATACGTACCCGCAGCGTCACCAAACTCACCGAATACATAGAAACCGGTCAGGTTTGTAACCTCTGTTATAGCCTTTGTATTGTTGTTTACAAAAGCATTGAACCCGATGGCGCGGTTCTGAGCCACTTCCATCACTTCCTCATTTGTACAGCTTGTCATAGCTGCTACAGCCAGACCAAGCATCCATAAACTTTTCTTCATAATAAAAATAATTAAAAGTAAAACATAAAGTTGATTGTATATAGTCATTCAAAAAACAACTCAATTGATAGGCAGCGGAATGTCAATCTCATCTCCCCAATCGTCTACATCAGGGTCGAATCCGCCAGCACCTTCCATACCGTCCTCGTCAGAAATCTCGATGTCATCGAATACCAGGATGCCGCCTCGTGGCTGCAAGCGCATGGGTTCGCTGATATCCCTATCGAAGGTGAGCAGTTTGCCGTTTTTCAGCAGCACATCCAGCCTCAGCATGAAGTGCATCTTCTCGGGGTCGTCGGTATATTCGTTGGTCTTGTAAGCGAAATTGGGAACGCCGAAACAAAGCACCTCCGCAGTACATCCCTTTTCGTCCACCTTGCAGTCGAAGAGCAGCGTGGCCGTCGTGGCGTCGGTGTGTCCGTCGTTCAGATATACCCGCTCGGCCATACCGGCCAAAGCTCCCCTGGCCTGCGACACATATTGCAGTCCTGAGGTGATGTGGTAGCGTATCAGGTACGTAAAGGTACGCGGAAACATGGTGACGGGCAGTTCGTCGGACACGAGTGACTTCTCGGCCAAATAGGCAGGCACGTAGGAAGCATACAAATTGTCGGGAGGGGTAATGGTACGCTCATCCTCGTGGTTTTGCGGGGCTGTGTATCCGCCACGTGTACGGGTACGGGTACTGGCCGTAGCTGTTGCCGAGTTGTCCGTATTGTCGAATATGATATACTCGGTATCATTATTATAAAAGAGAAGTGCGTGCACGCCCTCGGACATGGAAATCAATCCGCCGTAGTTTTCAAGATTGCTTACGGCAGGCTCGGCGCCTTCGGTATAGACAATGGAACGGATACCATCGGCTATTTCCGGGCGGAACTCATCGTACTCGCGCGGCCATCCCTGTTCTTCCCAGATGGCTGCCCAGTCAAACTGCATTTCGCCGCCCGTATAGGGGTTTTCCCACTCCTGCATCCATTCGGGGTCTACGTCGGCCTGCACTTTCAGGGCATGTTCATCGTGGTTGTAGCACAAGTCCTTGCGGCATCCTGCCAGGGAGGCCATCACCAGCACGGACAGCAGCAGGCGGCCGAACAAATTCTTCACCCTGCGTTCATCGTTCTTCATTATTGTAATCTTCATCTTTTGCCTCCTTTCTCCGTCCAGCGGCCAATGTTCCATACGAAAGCGAATTTCAGTTTCAGCGGGCCAAAGTAGTTGAAGCGGCTGGTCTGCTGATAGACGTAGTGTCCGTCAATGGGTTCGTATTCTTCGTATTCGGTAGTCATGAATCCCAGTCCGAGGCCTGCCTCGAAGGCAAAGTACTTGCCCACGGGGAACATGTAGCCGTAGCTCAGGCCCACCATACCGCCTTCGCCCTTGTAGCCTGTGCCGCCGTTCTCAAGGTCGTACCATCCGCCCCCGCCAAAGAGACCCACATAGTGTCCGCGGCGGTCACCCTGCGGACGGAACCAGTAGCGTACCTCGGGCAGGATGGTGGCCAGCTGATAGTATTTATGTTTGCCGTTGTTGTGCCACCAGGCCATGTTGCCCTCCACGGCTGCCGACCAACGGTCGTTGAAGCGGTATTCCACTTCGAGCGAAGGCATGAGCACGGCATCGTAGAGCAGGTTGCTCTTGATGAACCAGGGAGTAGCCTCGTACACACGGCGAGGCAGGGCGGCCAGACTGTCGGCCTGCTGACGCCTACGCATCTCTTCGGCCTGCCGCAGGCTATCGGCACGCAGCTGGACCTGCCGTTCGGCCTCCTGACGTTGCAGCTCCAAAGCGGCCAGACTGTCGGCACGCATGCGTTCAAGACTGTCGCGACGAGCTTGCTCGGCACGACGGGCGGCCTCAGGGTCGTAGCCCTCGGCGTAACGCAGCCCTACGAGGGCCACGACGTCTTTAATGCCTTTATAAGAATAGGTGGAATTTCCGGTGCGGTAGTATTCTTCCTTCATTCCATGATGAACAATGAACCAGGACTTGACGTGGTTGCTTCGTTCTTTGGCCGCAGCCAGGTTTTCCTGACGGGTAGGAAATGAGCCGCAGAAACCGCGTATCAGGACGTAGGCCTTGCCGGCCTCGATTTCGGCCCGATGGCGTTCAATCAACTGCGCCGCAAGGCGAATAGCTTCGTCATTCCCCCTGTAGGGCGAATAGAAAATCCGATTGCCGGGTACGAACCTGAAAAGAATGGCCGTATCTTGTTCGCTGGTATAAGTATCGGTCTCGCCGCCGGGTGATGCCCACACCTGCAACGAAGCAGCCACCAAGGCCAGCGTAGCCCCGATTAATTTAAAACAGTGCATCATTTATAGAATGTATTGATTAAGCGTTTTTACTCTATCCGTTCACATATCAGTGCGACAAAGATATGTCAACGGATGCAAACAAAAAAAAAACGGTTAAAATTCTTTAGTCGGATAAGATTTAACATTAAGGCGTGCCAAAAGAATGATAGTAATAGAAAGGATTTTTACAGCATAGAGCATAAAAACATAGTCAAATCATTGTTTTATAGCCAGATAGTACATACCTGAAAGAAGCATTCATTCTATCATCGCGCAGAAAGGAAGCATGAAAAGCATGCTTATAACGGAAAACAGGGACAATACGAACAGGCACGTCCAGACTATTCTTGTATTTTGCACAAGCCGTCAGGAGGAGGAAAAAGGCTGCTGTCAGCATTTTATGCCATGACATGCTGCACAACATAGTTTAGTAACAGCCGCACTTTTATTGCTTTTGTTTCAATTAATGTCTAATTTGCGCCCGACTTATAGTTAAAGGCGTGTTTGGAAGTACGCCAAAGTATTCACTTATAAAACCTATAATATCATGAAAGTATATCAGACGAATGAAATCAAGAACATTGCTTTGCTTGGCAATGACGGCTCGGGTAAAACCACTCTCACAGAAGCGCTGCTCTATGAGAGTGGTATTATAAAACGTCGTGGCAGAATCACTGCCAAGAATACAGTCAGCGATTACTTCCCGGTGGAGCAGGAATATGGCTATTCTGTGTTTTCCACCGTTTTCCATGTGGAGTGGAACGGCAAGAAACTGAATATCATCGACTGCCCGGGTAGTGACGACTTTGTGGGAGCAGCCATCACGGCGCTCAACGTGACCGATACCGCCATCCTGCTGCTCAACGGACAGTATGGTCCAGAGGTTGGTACACAAAACCACTTCCGCTATACGGAGAAACTGGGTAAACCGGTCATCTTCCTGGTGAATCAGCTGGACAGCGAGAAGTGCGACTACGACATGGTGCTGGAGCAACTGAGGAGCATCTACGGTTCGAAGGTAGTGCCTGTTCAGTATCCGCTGGCTACCGGCCCCGGTTTCAATTCGTTGATTGATGTACTTCTGATGAAAAAATATTCGTGGGGACCGGAAGGCGGTGCACCCACTATCGAAGATGTCCCTGCCGAGGAAATGGAAAAGGCTACCGAATGGCACAAGGCACTGGTGGAAGCAGCAGCTGAACACGACGAGGGACTGATGGAGAAATTCTTTGAACAAGACTCACTGACCGAAGACGAAATGCGCGAAGGTATCCGCAAAGGTCTGGCTTGCCGCGGCATGTTCCCGGTATTCTGCGTATGCGCAGGCAAGGACATGGGTGTTCGCCGTTTGATGGAATTCCTGGGCAACGTAGTTCCGTTTGTAGACGAAATGCCGCCGGTGCACAATACACGCGGCGAAATCATCAAACCCGATGCCAACGGACCTACTTCACTTTATTTCTTCAAGACGGCTGTGGAACCGCACATCGGCGATGTACAGTATTTCAAGGTTATGAGCGGAAAAGTGCATGAAGGCGATGACTTTACCAATGCCGACCGCGGTTCGAAGGAACGCATCGCACAGATTTATGCCTGTGCCGGTGCCAACCGTATCAAGGTCGAAGAAATGGTAGCTGGTGACATAGGCTGTACCGTGAAGCTGAAAGACGTACACACCGGCAATACACTGAACGGAAAAGGTGCAGAAAACCGCTTCAACTTCATTAAATATCCTAACTCGAAATACTCTCGCGCCATCAAGCCGGTGAATGAGGCTGATACGGAAAAGATGATGTCTATCTTGAACCGCATGCGCGAAGAAGACCCGACTTGGGTCATCGACCAGTCAAAAGAATTGCGCCAGACCATTGTACACGGACAGGGTGAATTCCACCTACGCACACTGAAGTGGCGTCTGGAGAACAATGAAAAGCTGCAAATCAAGTTTGAGGAACCACGTATCCCCTACCGTGAAACCATTACGAAGGCTGCCCGTGCCGACTACCGTCACAAGAAGCAGTCGGGTGGTGCCGGACAGTTCGGTGAAGTTCACCTTATTGTAGAGCCCTACTATGAAGGCATGCCTGCACCCGATACTTATAAATTCAACGGCCAGGAGTTCAAAATGAACGTAAAAGGCACGGAAGAAATTCCTTTGGAATGGGGCGGCAAGCTAGTATTCGTCAACTGCGTGGTTGGTGGTGCCATTGACGCACGCTTCATGCCTGCCATCCTGAAAGGTGTCATGTCGCGCATGGAACAAGGGCCGCTGACCGGTTCGTATGCCCGCGATGTACGTGTCATTGTTTACGACGGCAAGATGCACCCGGTAGACTCCAACGAAATCTCATTCATGCTGGCCGGACGTAATGCTTTCAGTGAAGCGTTCAAGAATGCCGGTCCGAAGATTCTGGAACCTATCTATGACGTAGAAGTATTTGTTCCGTCGGACAAGATGGGTGATGTGATGAGTGACCTGCAGGGACGCCGTGCCATGATTATGGGTATGAGCAGTGAAGCTGGATATGAGAAACTGAGCGCCAAGGTTCCTTTGAAGGAAATGTCGTCTTACTCTACCGCCCTCAGCTCACTGACAGGTGGTCGTGCTTCGTTCATCATGAAGTTTGCCAGCTACGAACTCGTTCCGAGCGATGTACAAGACAAGCTGATTAAAGAATTTGAAGCTAAACAGGCCGAAGAATAACATTCGTTTTTTGCCATAAGCCAAGTCCACTTTAAAGTCTGGTCTCATTGCCTCCATCCTGGGCAATATGGTTAGCATTCTGCAGCCAAGACAAAGACTTTAGAGTGGACTTGTTATTATCACACTTCTAACTCTATTTACAGAATTGCACAAATACACCTTCTCCTACCCTCTTTCCACCTCATAACATTACTTTTCGCTTATAACAGCCGTATCATACTACTATCAACAAAGAATTGCAGCGTAACCATCTTTAACTCAGAAAAGATAGGGAAAGATAGCCATCGGACTGTTTTTATGAAAATTCAGTTAATTTGATAGTAAAAACAGCTGGAGAATGATTAATTTTTTATTAAATTTGCAAACCAAAGTCTTGGTATTTTGTTATAATGTTCATTACATAACCTAAAAAACGGTTATCGGTTAATTATCGAGAAGACCCGGTTAAATCAGGTTAACGGGTTAGGAGTGTTAATTAGGGAGTGTTAATTTTGTGGCTATGAAAAAGTCAACAATATGGATATTAGGCATCGTGATGGGTCTCTCCTTCCTTAGTCTGCTGTACTTGCAAATCAGCTACATTGAGGAAATGGTGAAGATGCGTAACGAGCAATTTGATGAATCCGTGAAGCGTGCCCTGATGGCAGCTTCCAAGGATGTGGAATCGGCAGAGGTAGACCGCTGGTTAAGGGAAGACCTTTCTGAAGCTGACAAAAAAGCTTGGGAACTCCAGAACCAAAGGAATACATCCATAAGGTCGAAACGCTTTATGATAACCTCGCCCGACGGGACTGTTCACTCATCGGTGGAACTTAAAACTTTCACCAATGTACCACGTGCCATGATTTCACGTAAGCACGGCACAAAGACAATACCGCAGACATCGCGCTCTTTGGCAGACATGATGAAGAACCGCTACTTGTATCAGCGTGCATTGGTGGATGAGGTGGTTTTGCAGATGATATATCATGCGAGCGACAAGCCCATTGAAGACCGCATCAACTTCAAGAACCTTGACCAATACATCAAATCCGGTCTGGTTGACAACGGTATCGATTTGGAATATCATTTCAAGGTCATCGACCGAGACGGAAGAGAAGTATATCGCTGTTCGGACTACAGCGACCAAGGAAACGAAAGTTCCTATACCCAACCCCTTTTCCTGAACGATCCTCCGGCACGAATGAGTATCGTAAAGGTACACTTCCCCGGAAAACGAGACTATATCTTCAGTTCCGTGTCGTTCATGATTCCGTCGATGATATTTACGTTCATACTGCTGATAACATTCATCTTCACAATATATATTGTGTTCCGTCAGAAGAAACTGACAGAAATGAAGAATGACTTTATCAACAACATGACACATGAGTTCAAGACGCCAATCTCGACCATTTCGCTGGCAGCCCAGATGCTGAACGACCCGGCCGTAGGCAAGTCGCCGGCCATGTTCCAGCATATATCCGGTGTCATCAACGATGAAACCAAACGACTGCGGTTCCAAGTAGAAAAGGTGCTTCAGATGTCTATGTTTGACAGGCAGAAAGCTACCTTGAAGAGAAAGGAGATTGATGCCAATGAACTCATAAAGGGTGTCATCAATACTTTCGCTCTGAAGGTAGAACGATATAACGGTAAGATTGATTCGGAGCTCAAAGCGACAGACGCTACCATTTTTGCCGATGAAATGCACATAACCAATGTGATATTCAACTTGATGGACAATGCGGTAAAATACAAGCGACCGGATACCGACTTGCAACTGATGGTGAAAACATGGAACGAACCAGGTAAACTGATGATTTCGATACAAGACAACGGTATCGGCATCAAAAAGGAAAACCTGAAAAAGATATTTGAGAAATTCTATCGCGTGCATACTGGAAACCTGCACGACGTGAAAGGCTTCGGACTGGGACTGGCCTATGTGAAGAAAATTATCCAGGACCATAAAGGCAGCATCAGAGCCGAAAGCGAAATTAACGTAGGAACTAAATTTATTATTGCATTACCTTTATTAAAAAATGATTGATATGGACGAAAAGTTACGAATTTTATTGTGCGAAGATGATGAAAATCTTGGCATGCTGTTAAGAGAATATTTGCAGGCAAAGGGCTACGCAGCCGAGTTACAACCCGATGGAGAGGCTGGATACAAAGCTTTCTTGAAAAACAAATATGACTTGTGCGTATTTGACGTAATGATGCCCAAAAAGGATGGATTTACACTGGCTCAGGAAGTACGTGCTGCCAATGCCGAAATTCCCATCATATTCCTGACAGCCAAGACACTGAAAGAAGATATTCTGGAAGGCTTCAAGATTGGTGCAGACGACTATATTACCAAACCCTTCAGTATGGAAGAGTTAACGCTTCGAATTGAAGCCATCTTGAGACGTGTGCGCGGAAAGAAGAACAAGGAAAGCAACATCTACAAGATTGGTAAGTTTACTTTTGACACGCAAAAGCAAATCCTCTCAACTCCGGAGAAGCAAACCAAACTTACTACCAAGGAATCTGAATTGCTGGGATTGCTCTGTGCTCATGCCAATGAAATCCTGCAACGCGATTTTGCCTTGAAAACTATCTGGATTGACGATAACTATTTCAATGCACGAAGCATGGATGTTTATATCACCAAGCTGCGCAAACATCTGAAAGAAGATCCTTCCATCGAAATCATCAACATTCATGGTAAGGGCTACAAGCTCATCACTCCTGAAGCAGAATAAGTGAAAGGAAAACTATAGATGTCATACTAAAACGGCATCAAGGGGAAAGCAAAATCAACTTGCACCCTTTGATGCCGCTTTTTTTTGATTGCCCTGTCACAATAAGACTGCCTCATAGGTAAACCATGATAATGCTAAAGTGCAACCCACATAGAAGGCTAAAGACATAAAATCAGTAAGCCTTCATCAAGGGAAGTCAGATATTTCTTGTGAGTATGGTGAAAGAAAATAAGCTTTCACAAAGAAAGAAAAAGTTATTCCGGTGAAATTTCACCATTAAACGCTGGAAACGAGCATGTTGCAGTGAAATATACTGGTAAGGAATCAAATGTTAGCATGTCCCCGGTTGAGACGTGAAGCATCACTTCACCCCAGCCTGCATAATATTCTATTTTCTACCTTCACTCACCATATCATTCTGTTTATCAGACGAATGCTGTGAAACCTATGCCATTTTAAGGCGTGGTACACCATATAGCCATAAAACATCGCATCAGGTGAGGGATGCACACACATCCTATTCCAAGACAACACACGCATTCAACTGCTCAGTAACGTGAATGATATTTCCGAGTGCATCTTTCACCGTATTTATCTAAATGACAGCAAATTGCTTTCTTCCGTGAAGGCGTGAAACTTCAAACAAGAAAAGTATATTCCGTACGGTGAAAGATGTACTTTTACGTTTCTTTCCTATATTTTTCATGCTGAATAGAAGAAAGCGACAAGCCCCCTCGGATGGCGCGACAGAATTTCAGCACCTGCACTCCCTTTCTGCTACTGCTAAACAGGGATTTTAGCACGCTAACTATGGACTTTGGCAGGCTAAACATGGACTTTACGGAAACAGATACGGCTGCGTTATCTCACGCAGCCGTATCTGTCGCCCAACGCAGCCGTATCCGTCAACCGATGCAGCCGTAAGTGTAAATGACAGTAGTGTACTCCTCTGTCGTTAGCAGTCCACTCCCCGGTCGCTAGCAGTTAACTCCTTACTTCATGGCTCTTAATACAACTCCAGCTGACCGCATCCACCAAAAAAACGCAGTTCTGATTTACTCCGTCTGTTTCAACTCATCCGCTCCCTTCAATCTCATTTCATCGCGGATTAATTCCATTTCCACCGGAGACAACTTCGGAAGTTTCACACGGGAAGGACACTCGGACTGATAAGCCTTTACTTCATTAATCAGCAACTGCCAGTCATAAAGAAACTCCGGTGTACAACCATGACGGGCATAAATCACCTTTGCCGCTTCCAAAATTTCAGCAGCACAACTATCATCTCCCTGAAATACCACGGCGGGAATATCATGGTTGATGCAATCTCTAAGCAAACGTATCTGATCTTTCATATCTATACTACCATACAATAATTATCCAACCACAGACTGTAATCAGGGGCAGTCTTTCTCTTTCCCCTTGTCAACCTCTTCTTTCAACCGCTGAATGTATGCAAGCTCTTCCAGCGCATAATCGCTGTTACCAGGCTCGTCCAGCATTGCCTTAAAAATTTCTTCGGCCTCATCCAGTCGCCCTAACTCAATAAGGACATAACCTCTGCGCCGGCGAAGGAAATTAATAAAATTGCGTAGCGAAGCGTCTTCCTTAGGCTCATCTTCTTCCTCTTCGTCGGCCTCCTTCCCGTTTTCCGTCTTTTGAAGTTCAGCCAACAAGCGGTCAATGACATAGAGCGCACGAAAATCACCGGCATTGGCCAAACAGTTGACATATTCCTGCGTATATGCAATTCTGTTCAACTGGAACACAATATCCAGATAATAGTAAGCCCGTTCATAGAGCCTCAACTCACAGTAGCAGAATCCAATATAATAACACAGCTCATAGAAACGCTCCTTTTGCGAATTGCCCAACGTATAAAAACGAGACTGCAAACCGTCATAAGCATTCTCCAGATAGAGCAATGCCTCATAGTAACGCTCACTGTGCATCAACTGGCTGCCACGATACAGAGCCTGAGCCACATTGCCATTGTCGGCACCAGCCATCAGCCACTGTTCATTGCTCATCTCCTCCTCTTTTCCGGCGGCTATCTTATCTTTCGCATCCTGCCACATATACTCAAACTCCTGCAACTGCTTTTCTGCCGACCGCAGGTCATAGGCCACAAGCAAACTGAACGTATGCGGCTGATTGTTCTCACTACCCAACGAAACATTGATATTGGTGCCAAGCGCCGGAATACAACAGGTGACCCGAACATAACAAGTAGTATCCGTACAGCCATCGGGTCTCAGACTTATAAGCAATACGTTCTGGATTCCATCGGACGTAGAAAAAGATACCTGCATCATAATGTCAGATTCCTTAAACGTTGGTTCGCTTCCTTCTGACCCGGACTCAATAAAAGAGCTGAGCAAATCATATTCCTGCAAATTCTCGGTCAGTACCTGTACACGGCCATCAGCGTCGGTCACCACCAGCTTGGACAGGCTCACTCCGGTCCGATTAAAAACGACACTCAACAGACGTCCCAACGTCAGCGCCTGACCGGCATCGGAACGTAACCTCGCCTCAACAGACTGATGTGAAAACTCCTGCTCGCGCAATAAGAAGAGAGCCCGCTTATGTACTGCAAGTGAATTTTCAAAATCCTCCGTTCCTGCCTCCTTGCAACGCTTTACCTCCTCGTCAAACTCGCGCATAAACAGGAACTGCGTACTGAAACAGCGTGTCAGCACTTCCTTGAACAGTTCCTTCAGTCCGGCAGCACCGGCCGACAAAGGGATATCAGCCAGTATGTGCACATACACTTCATTCTTCTCACGCCCCAGGCTATAAACCAGCTTCAGCATATCGACCCTGGTGCTCAGACTGTTGCAAACCGTGCGCGCTACCTGCAACTTTTCCAGTTCGGTGGTATAAATAAACAGGTAGCGAAGCGTAACCACTTCACTGTCCTTAGTGAGCAAAGCCTGAAAATGTCCGCTCTGATAGTCAAAGTGAACCATGGAATCATCGCCATCCTTATCCACCTGGTAGGTACAATTGAGCTCCTTAAGCCATTGCTGCAACAAGCTCATGGCCTCCCGGCCTTTACCCGAAAGTGCTGCCGCAGGTCCTTGCTTCTTCTTCCTGCTGATATAAAACCACAGAGAAAGAATCAAAGCTGCCACGAGCACCGTAGTAGAGATAATCAATCCTGTCATAATCATTCCTGTTTTTAGCGATTTATATTTGCAGTAGTTCTGCCAACAAACTGCCGGCAGCAGTTTTACGTCAGAATTCCAGCCTAAAGCCCTCCTTCTTCAGTTCGCTGTAGCGGTTGGTATCGAACCTATAATAAATAGGTGTGCGCGAGCCGGCACGTACTGCCAAACGGTCGGCCTGCATCAGCAAACCGGTTTTCAGCATCTTTTTATAGAAATTGCGCCGGTCAAACTTCACCCCCAAAATGGCTTCATACAGTCTTTGCAGCTCGGTCATGGTAAATTCCTGAGGAAGCAATTCAAAACCTACCGGTTCAAAATGAATTTTCTCTTTCAACCGCCCTATGGCCACACGCAATATCTGGTCATGGTCGAAGGCCAACCGCGGAATCTCATCCAGTGCAAACCAAGAGGCTTTAGCAGCGTCATCGCCTCCCTTCACCTCGGCTATCTTCACCAAGGCATAGAATGCAATGGTCACTACCCGCTCACGAGGGTCGCGGTCCACTGCGGTAAAGGTGTGCAGTTGTTCCATGAAGGCTGTCTCCAGCCCGGTTTCCTCCTTCAGCTCACGCCGCGCACCTTCTTCGGCCGTCTCGTCTATCTGCATGAATCCGCCCGGAAAGGCCCAATATCCCTTATAAGGTTCAACACCACGCTCCACCAACAATACCTTCAGGCGTACGCCGTCGAAGCCGAATATCACACAGTCGGTAGTGACCGACGGATGCGGATACTTGTATGCGTACTTCAAATCTTCCATCGTTCTTGTTTCATCCACTTTGCTACAGCAGGTGAGCCACAAACATAAAAAAGCTCCATACTGCGTATTATCTACGCAAATATAGAGCTTTACAGCAGAAGTACAAAGAAAATCAAATTTCTTTTAGACAGACACACATTATATTATATAAACTCATTTCATGCCTTATGCTCAGACTGCTACTTCAGAGCTTCCATCACTGCCTTGTAGTCGGGTTCTTCCGAAATCTCGCCCACCAGCTGTGTATACTCTACCTTGCCATCCGCACCAACCACTACCACTGCTCGTGCCAGCAGCCCATGCAAAGGTCCACTGACCTGCAATACACCATAGCGTTCGGCAAACTCGGGATTGCGGAAGACAGACAGTGGCACCACATTCTCAATGCCCTCTACACTGCAAAAGCGCTTCTGCGCAAACGGCAAGTCCATCGAAACTGCCAGAATGACCGTATTGGGCAACGAAGCAGCCATCTGGTTGAACTGCCTTACCGACAATGCACAGGTAGGCGTATCGAGACTGGGAAATATATTCAGCACTACACGTTTGCCGCGAAAACCATTCAACGATACATCGGACAGCGAACCGTCCACACCTGTAAAGTCAGGCGCCTCAGCACCCACTGCCGGCAGCATACCACTCAGTTTGACTTCCTGGCCACGCAGCTTTACACTGACATCACCAGCCTGCTGGGCATAACCGCCCAACGTTCCACCGGCCACCATCACAGCAGCCATACACATTTTCTTCATATTCATAATTCGTTCTTCATTAATTTATCAAATTAAGTTCCGCTAACTGTGCTGCGGAATTTTATCTTCAGTATAAAGAACAATCTGAAAGCGAAATTGTTTTCTTTGCACACAAAAAAGGAACTATGAACTACAACAACACCCTGATTAGAAGACAAGACCGGCTCCTCCGGGAAGAGGAAGCCACCACCCTACTGCGCACGGGCGAATATGGCGTATTATCAATGACCGATGAAACGGGCAAGGCATACGGAATCCCCGTCAACTATGTATGGAACGAAGCCGATTCACTGTATATACACTGTGCGCCCCAAGGCCGGAAATTGTGCTGCATAGCTGCCCATCCCGAGGTTTCGTTCTGCATAGTAGGACGAACGCATGTAGTCTCCAACCAATTCACCACGTCCTACGAAAGCATCGTGTTACAATGCCGCGCCACGACCGGACTACCTGCCGACGAACGTATGCAGGCTTTGCAACTACTGCTTCAAAAGTACTCTCCCAACGACCTGACCATAGGACTGAAATATGCCGAAAAGTCGTTTCACCGCACAGAAATCATCAGACTGGACATAGAGGAAGTAAGCGGTAAATGCAAGCGGGTACAATAATACGTCACCGTCTACCTATCGTCCTCCAAACATAGTTAAACACCCCATCTGATAGCAGTTAACTCCTTTCGAAATAGCAGTTAACTGCTATCGTGTTAGGAGTCCACCGCTATCGGCTAAAGTGTTAACTGCTATCGTGCTGGAAGTCCACTGCTATCGTCAAAAGTATAGGCCGTTAACGAAACGCTTATAGAATGCTGAAAATCAGCATTCTATTTTTTACTCTTTAACCGTTATTTTTTCACTCCCCACACCAATCGCCCTTGTTCTTTCCTCCAGCCTTCAGTTTCTACCCCTACACAGAAAACCACAATCACTCCAACAGAACCGCCACTCCACCGGCACAACCCAGCTAACTACCAACATCCAACATAAGCCAATAAAGAAATAAATCCGGACATTTTAATCCAAGACGTGTTACATAACATATAAAAGTGTATATATTACACTAAATAAAAATTCTATCTTTACGACCGCATAGGAACGACTTAATATCCAAACACTATAATACCATGAAGAATTACTGCTTACTTGCAGGAATAGCTGCCCTGATGCTGGCATCCTGCACTCAAACTCCAAAGAAACAACTTACGCTTTCGGGACTAGACCCGGCAAAGTTTCAGACAGAAGTGAACCAGGCACAAACCGCCCTCTACACATTGAAGAACAAGGCGGGCATGGAAGTCTGCATCACCAACTACGGTGGACGTATCGTCTCCATCATGGTGCCTGACAAGAATGGGCAGATGCAAGACGTCGTGCTGGGATTCGACAGCATTGCCGACTACATCAACATCCCCAGCGACTTCGGAGCTTCCATCGGGCGCTATGCCAACCGCATCAACCAAGGACGCATCGTATTGGACGGCGATACTATCCAACTGCCTCAAAACAACTTCGGACACTGCCTGCACGGCGGTCCCAAAGGTTGGCAATACCAGGTCTATGACGCCAAGCCCATTGACGACACCACCCTGCAGCTCACCCGCATTTCGCCCGACGGCGACGAAAACTTCCCGGGCAACGTGACCGCGACCGTGGTCTATAAATTGACTGAAGACAACGCCATCGACATCAAGTATACCGCCACGACCGACAAAAAGACCGTCATCAACATGACCAACCACTCGTACTTCAACCTGTCCGGCAACCCGGCACAGGCAGCTACCGACCACATTCTTTACGTCAATGCCGACAACTATACACCGGTGGACAGCACGTTCATGACCACCGGCGAAATCCTCCCGGTGAAAGACACTCCTATGGACTTCACTACTCCCAAAGCCGTGGGACAGGACATCAATAACTTCGACTTCGTCCAGCTGAAGAACGGCAACGGCTACGACCACAACTGGGTGCTGAACACCCAGGGCGACCTGACTCAGGTAGCAGCCCGACTGACTTCCCCTCTGAGCGGCATCACCCTGGAAGTCTATACCAACGAACCTGGCATACAGGTCTACACCGGCAACTTCCTGGACGGCAGCGTCAAGGGCAAGAAAGGCATCGTCTACAACCAGCGTGCCTCCGTTTGCCTGGAAACACAGCACTACCCCGACAGTCCCAACAAGCCCCAATGGCCTTCGGTCGTGCTGGAACCGGGACAGACTTACAACAGCGAATGTATCTTCAAGTTTAGCGTAGAAAAATAATCTTAACCCAATACTATTAAAGACATAACACTATGAATTGGAATTCACATGAATTTGTTTGGCTGGACTGGGCCGTACTCACAGTAGGTATTCTGCTGATAGCCTGGATGGTCTATCGTTCTGTACGTAAAGACAAACTGGCCATGAAAGGAGCAGACAGCCAAGACTATCTGTTCGGAAAAGGAGAACCCTGGTATGTAATAGGCGCCGCCATCTTTGCTGCCAACATCGGCTCGGAGCACTTGGTGGGTCTGGCCGGTACAGGTGCCAAAGACGGCGTAGGCATGGCTCACTGGGAAATGCAAGGCTGGATGATTCTTATATTGGGCTGGCTCTTCGTGCCTTTCTACCAGTTACTGAACAACAAAATGGGCAAAATCATTACCATGCCTGACTTCCTGAAATACCGCTACACCAAGCGCACAGGCTCCTGGCTCAGCATCATCACCCTCATTGCCTACATCCTGACCAAAGTCAGCGTCACGGCCTTTACGGGTGGCATCTTCTTCGAATACCTCTTCGGGCTTCCCTTCTGGTGGGGTGCCCTCGGACTGATAGCCATTACGGCCATCTTCACCGTACTGGGCGGTATGAAGGGTGTCATGACCATGTCGGCCATCCAGACTCCTATTCTTATTATAGGCTCATTTCTGGTACTCTTCCTCGGACTGGCAGCTTTGGGGCAAGGCAACATTGCTGACGGCTGGGGCAACATGATGGACTATGCCCGCTCGGCCCACGACGGATATGGTATCAACCACATGTTCCATTGGGAGGAAGGTGACCCACTGTACTCCAAGTTCCCGGGCTTTGCCGTGTTTATCGGTGCTTCCATCATCGGCTTCTGGTACTGGTGCACCGACCAGCACATTGTACAGCGTGTATTGGGACAGCAAAAGGGTGAGTCGGACGATGTAGTGATGAAACGTGCCCGCCGCGGCTCCATAGCAGCCGGCTACTTCAAGCTGTTGCCGGTATTTATGTTCCTCGTTCCCGGCATGGTGGCCGTAGCGCTGGCACAAGACCCCAACAGCGGCATCATCATGGACCTGACCAACCAACACGACACCGACGGTGCCTTTGCCATGATGGTGAAGAACATCTTGCCCGCCGGTGCCAAAGGATTGGTGACCATCGGCTTCATCTGTGCACTGGTCACTTCACTGGCAGCCTTCTTCAACAGCTGTGCCACGCTGTTCACCGAAGACTTCTATAAACCCATGCGCCCGGGACAAAGCGAAGCACACTACGTGTTCGTAGGTCGCGCAGCCACCGTTGTTGTCGTACTGCTCGGTCTGGCCTGGCTACCCATCATGATGAATATGGACAACCTTTACAGCTATCTGCAGGACATCCAGTCGCTGCTGGCTCCGGCCATGGTAGCCGTATTCACCCTCGGTATCTTCTCCAAGCGCATCACGCCCAAGGCCGGCGAGTGGGGACTTATCGGCGGTTTCCTCATCGGCATGCTCCGACTAGTGACCAATGTAGTGACCAAGAGCGGTACAGCCGCCATGGACGGTGCGTTCTGGGATGCCACTGCCTGGTTCTGGCAGACCAACTGGCTCATCTTCGAAATCTGGCTGCTCGTCTTCCTGATTATCCTGATGGCCGTCGTATCATGCTTCACCCCGAAACCATCTGCACAACAGATAGCCGCCATCACTTTCGACGGTAACTACAAACAGCTTATAAGAAAAAGCTGGAACAAGTGGGACGTCATAGCCTCGCTGGGCGTGGTATTACTCTGTGCCCTGTTCTATGCTTATTTCTGGTAAACGATAACCTAAAATGACTAAAAACCGAATGACAAATTATTATAGCAAAAACCCTAAATTCTACATTTCGGTAGACTGCATCATCTTCGGCTTCAGCGGAGGAGAACTAAGCCTTCTCCTGCTGAAGCGCAACTTCGAGCCGGCCCGTGGCGAATGGTCGCTGATGGGTGGTTTCGTACAGGAGAATGAAAGCGTAGATGATGCCGCCAAGCGGGTACTGGCCGAACTGACCGGACTGGACGAAGTCTACATGGAGCAAGTGGGAGCTTTTGGCAACGTACACCGCGACCCGGGCGGCCGTGTTGTTTCCATTGCCTATTACGCACTGGTCAACATCAACGAATACGACCGTGAATTGGTGCGCCAGCATAATGCCTTCTGGATAAACATCAATGAACTGCCGCCTCTCATCTTCGACCACTCGGCCATGGTAGAAAAGGCACGTGCACTGATGCAACAAAAGGCATCTACCAAACCCATAGGCTTCAACCTGTTGCCCTCATTGTTCACCCTGTCGCAGTTGCAAAGCCTTTATGAGGCCATCTATGGCGAACCGTTGGACAAACGCAACTTCCGCAAGCGTGTAGCCGAAATGAACTACATTGAAAAGACTGACAAGATAGACAAGACCGGCTCCAAACGCGGTGCCGCCCTCTATCAGTTTAATGAAAATGCTTACAAACAGACACCTAAATTCAAGTTATAGAAGATTGAAAAACTAATACATAAACAATATGCTGGAAGAACTAAAAGAAAAAGTATACCGTGCCAACCTTGAACTGGTGAAACACGGACTCGTTATCTTTACTTGGGGAAACGTTTCAGCCATCGACCGTGAAAGCGGACTGGTGGTCATCAAACCCAGTGGCGTGAGCTATGACGAAATGAAAGCTGATGACATGGTGGTAGTTGACCTGGACGGAAAAGTAGTGGAAGGACAGTTGCGTCCTTCATCAGATACTCCGACACACGTAGTACTCTACAAAGCCTTTCCCGAGATTGGTGGCGTGGTACACACGCACTCCACGTATGCCACTGCCTGGGCCCAGGCCGGATGCGACATCCCCAACATCGGCACCACTCATGCCGATTATTTCCACGACGCCATACCCTGCACGGCCGACATGACCGAAGCCGAAGTAAAAGGGGAATACGAGAAGGAAACGGGCAATGTCATTGTGAAACGCTTTGAAGACCTGAGTCCCGTGCACACACCGGGAGTGCTGGTGAAAAACCATGGTCCTTTCTCATGGGGTAAAGATGCGCACGACGCTGTTCACAATGCTGTAGTCATGGAACAAGTGGCCAAGATGGCTTCCATAGCCTACGCAGTCAACCCTAATCTGACCATGAATCCGCTGCTCATTGAGAAGCACTTCAGCCGCAAGCACGGTCCGCACGCTTACTACGGACAGAAATAAACAATTGAGAAATAATTATCCAACAACTAAAAATAAAAATATTATGAACACATTTGACCAATATGAAGTATGGTTCGTAACAGGAGCACAGCTTCTGTACGGAGGCGATGCAGTAATCGCAGTAGACGCTCACAGCAACGAGATGGTAAAAGGACTGAACGAGTCGGGCAAACTGCCGGTGAAAGTAGTATACAAAGGTACGGCCAACTCTTCCAAAGAAGTGGAAGCCGTGTTCAAAGCTGCCAACAACGAAGATAAATGTATCGGTGTCATCACTTGGATGCACACCTTCTCGCCTGCCAAAATGTGGATTCACGGACTGCAACAGCTGAAGAAACCACTGCTCCACCTCCATACACAATATAATAAGGAGATTCCTTGGGATACCATGGATATGGACTTCATGAACCTGAACCAGAGTGCTCACGGCGACCGCGAATTCGGCCACATCTGCACCCGCATGCGTGTACGCCGCAAAGTGGTGGTAGGCTACTGGAAGGAAGAAGAGACGCAAAAGAAGATTGCCGTGTGGATGCGCGTCTGCGCCGCATGGGCTGATGCCCAAGACATGCTCATCATCCGCTTCGGCGACCAGATGAACAACGTGGCCGTGACCGACGGCGACAAGGTAGAAGCCGAACAGCGCATGGGTTACCACGTAGACTACTGTCCAGTAAGCGAACTGATGGAATATCACAAGCAGGTGAAAGATGCAGACGTCGATGCTTTGGTAGCCGAATACTTCCATCTCTATGACCATGCCACTGAACTGGAAGACAAAACAACCGAAGCCTACCAGAAAGTATGGAATTCCGCCAAAGCTGAATTGGCTCTGCGCGCCATCCTGAAAGACAAAGGCGCCAAAGGCTTTACTACCAACTTCGATGACCTGGGACAGACTGACGGCAGCCACTTCGACCAAATCCCCGGACTGGCCAGCCAACGCTTGATGGCCGAAGGCTATGGCTTCGGTGCCGAAGGCGACTGGAAGTCGGCAGCTCTCTACCGCACCGTATGGGTCATGAACCAAGGTTTGCCTACCGGCTGCTCTTTCCTGGAAGATTATACGCTGAACTTCGACGGCGAAAACAGCGCCATCCTGCAAGCCCACATGCTGGAAGTATGTCCGCTCATCGCCGCACAGAAACCACGCTTGGAAGTTCACTTCCTAGGCATCGGCATTCGCAAGAGTCAGACGGCTCGCCTTGTCTTCACGTCGAAGGTAGGTACAGGCTGCACCGCCACTGTAGTAGACCTTGGCAACCGCTTCCGCCTCATCGTTAACGACGTGGAGTGCATCGAACCGAAACCACTGCCTAAGCTGCCCGTAGCTTCCGCTCTGTGGAAACCGATGCCTAACTTCGAGGTAGGTGCCGGAGCCTGGATTCTGGCCGGTGGTACACACCACTCTTGCTTCTCATACGACCTGACGGCCGAATACTGGGCAGACTATGCAGAAATTGCAGGCATCGAAATGGTTCACATCAACAAAGACACCAACATCAGCGACTTCAAGAAAGAACTTCGCATGAACGAGGTGTACTACATGCTTAACAAAGCACTTTGCTAAAACCATAACTGAACAGTAAGGGGATGGCACACAGATGACACAGATTGGACAGACTAACACGGATTATAATCTGTGACAATCTGTATCATTTGCGTCATTTGTGGTTTGACTCCCCTTCTTTTTTCCACCTTATATATAATACACTCATGAAATTAGACCCAAAATCGACCATAGAAGCCGGACGTGCCGTACTGGGTATAGAACTGGGTTCTACGCGCATCAAAGCAGTCCTCATCGACGAGGAAAACAAACCCATTGCACAGGGCAGTCATACCTGGGAAAACCAACTGGTAGACGGACTGTGGACCTATAGCATAGATGCCGTCTGGAACGGATTACAAGACTGCTATGCCGACCTGCGTGCCGACGTGCAACAACAATACGGAGTGGAAATTGAGAAGCTGGCAGCCATTGGCGTCAGCGCCATGATGCACGGCTACATGGCCTTCGACAAGCAACAGGAAATCCTCGTACCATTCCGCACCTGGCGCAACACCAACACGGGTCCTGCCGCAGCCAAACTGTCCGAACTCTTCGTCTTCAACATTCCCCTGCGCTGGAGCATATCACATCTCTACCAAGCTATTTTGAACGATGAACCCCATGTAAGCAACATTGACTTCCTGACCACACTGGCCGGATACGTACATTGGCAGCTGACAGGCCAACGGGTACTGGGTATCGGCGACGCGTCGGGTATGCTGCCCATCGACCCTGCAACCAAAGACTACTCGGCTGCAATGATGACCAAGTTCGAACAACTGATAGCCTCCAAAGGGTATAGCTGGAAACTGAAAGACATACTGCCACGCGTACTGATGGCAGGCGAAGACGCCGGCCGACTGACCACCGACGGCGCACGCAAGCTGGATGCTTCGGGTCATCTGAAAGCCGGTATTCCCCTCTGCCCACCCGAAGGTGATGCCGGTACGGGCATGGTAGCCACCAATGCCGTGAAGCAACGCACGGGCAACGTGTCGGCCGGCACTTCTTCTTTCTCCATGATTGTACTGGAAAAAGAGTTGTCGCGCCCCTATGAGGCCATCGACATTGTGACCACTCCCGACGGAAGCCCCGTAGCTATGGTTCACTGCAACAACTGTACCTCCGACCTCAATGCCTGGGTTAACCTGTTCAAGGAATACCAGGAATTAATAGGAGTGCCTGTCGATATGAACGAAATCTACGGCAAACTTTATAACCTGGCGTTAGAGGGCGATGCCGACTGTGGCGGACTGATGGCCTACAACTACTTCTCGGGCGAACCCATTACCGGACTGGCAGAAGGGCGTCCGTTGTTTGTACGCTCTGCCACTGACAAGTTCAGTCTGGCCAACCTGATGCGTGCCCATCTCTATGCTTCGGTAGCCGTACTAAAAATTGGTAACGACATACTGTTCAACGACGAGCACATCCGTGTAGACCGCATTACGGGCCATGGCGGTTTGTTCAAGACTAAAGGTGTAGGCCAGCGCATACTGGCAGCCGCCATCAATTCACCCATCTCGGTAATGGAAACAGCCGGCGAAGGCGGAGCATGGGGCATCGCCCTGCTGGGAGCCTATCTGGTGAACAACGATAAGCAGCTGTCGCTGGCCGATTTTCTGGACAAGCAGGTATTTGCCGGTGATGCAGGAGTTGAGATAGCACCCGTGGCCGAAGACGTGGCTGGATTCAACGCCTACATTGAACACTACAAAGCTTGCCTGCCCGTTGAAGAGGCAGCCGTCAGCTGTAAAAAATAACCTTTAATACATTGCCTCAAGGCAAGAGGGTGTGCCAACACACTGGCTGAACAGAAGAATAAAAGTCTTACTCAAAAGGAATCAGCCCACTATTGACACACCCTCCTATTTTCTCACTTCACACAATCCATACAACCTATGAAACACAAATTGATTATCAGCAGCCTTTTACTAGCTGCATCCGTATCGTTATCGGCACAGAAGAGTGCCACCATTACCATCGAAGCCGACAAAGGCACACAAATAATACCTAAAGAAATATACGGCCAGTTTGCCGAACATCTGGGCACCTGCATCTACGGTGGTCTGTGGGTAGGCGAAGATTCTCCGATTCCCAATATCAAAGGCTATCGTACAGACGTATTCAACGCTCTGAAAGAACTGCAAATCCCCGTACTACGCTGGCCTGGCGGCTGCTTTGCCGACGAATATCACTGGATGGACGGCATAGGTCCTAAAGAACAACGCCCCAAAATGGTAAACAACAACTGGGGAGGAACCATTGAAGACAACAGCTTCGGCACACACGAATTTCTGAACCTCTGTGAAATGCTGGGCTGCGAACCCTACATCAGCGGCAACGTGGGCAGCGGAACAGTGGAAGAACTGGCCAAATGGGTGGAATACATGACCTCGGAAGGAGACTCGCCCATGGCACGTCTGCGCCGACAAAACGGACGCGACAAGGCCTGGAAAGTGAAATACCTGGGCGTGGGCAACGAAAGCTGGGGATGCGGCGGCAGTATGCGCCCCGAATACTACGCCGACCTCTACCGCCGCTACTCCACCTACTGCCGCAACTACGACGGCAACCAGCTGTTCAAGGTGGCCAGCGGTGCCAGCGATTATGACTACAACTGGACCAAGGTCCTGATGGACCGCGTTGGCGGACGCATGCAGGGACTGTCGCTGCACTACTACACCGTGACCGGCTGGAGCGGCAGCAAGGGCTCGGCCACGAAGTTCAGCAACGACGACTACTACTGGGCGCTGGGCAAATGCCGCGAGATTGAAGACGTGCTGAAGAAGCACATCGCCATCATGGATGAATACGACCCCAAGAAGCACATCGCCCTGCTGCTCGACGAATGGGGAACCTGGTGGGACGAAGAACCGGGCACCATCAGCGGCCACCTGTTCCAGCAGAATACGCTGCGCGACGCCTTCGTGGCTTCCCTGTCGCTCGACATCTTCCACAAATACACCAACCGCCTGAAGATGGCCAACATAGCCCAGATAGTCAACGTGCTCCAGTCCATGATTCTGACGAAAGACGACAAAATGGTGCTGACACCCACCTACTACGTCTTCAAGATGTACAACGTGCACCAGGACGCCACCTACCTGCCACTGGAACTGAAATGTGATACAGTCGACGTGCGCGACAACCGCAAGGTACCCCTCGTCAGTGCCACCGCATCGAAAGACAAGAATGGAAAAATACATATTTCGCTCTCAAACGTTGATGTGGACAACGCACAGGAAGTTACTGTCAACTTGGCGGGCGTCGACGCCAAGAAAGCCACAGGCGAAATCTTGACAGCCAAGCACATTACGGACTGCAACACGTTTGAGAATCCCGACTGCGTGAAACCGGCTGCCTTCAAGGAAGTAAAAATCAGCAAAGGCGTCATGAAGCTGAAACTTCCCGCCAAGTCCATCGTCACGCTGGAACTGCAATAACCTCCATACATACGACTTTTTCCCTGTTTTCTAACAGACTGTCTGACAGCAATATGGCACTTTATTTTTCTTCACGGGAAATAAAGTGTTACTTTATCCCTGTTAAAGCGTCACTTTATTCGGAATAAAGCGCTGCTTTAATTCGGATAAAGCAAAATACAGAACCTGGATAATGTAAGACACAAACCTGAGTTATTGTACTGCCGGCCCGTCAGTCAGCACCGGCCGAACGAAAAAGGCACCAAGAGTTTGTTGTAATTTCCACATAAAGAAGTATCTTTGCCTAGCGAAGCAAGGAAGAATCATGAAAAGCTGCCGCCGATTCAGGCGGACAATCATCCTTCCGGCCCGGCAGGCCGCTTCGGACAGTACAAGACATTACATGCAAGATAAAAATACCTTTTACAATTATGAATGACAACAAATTAATGAACCGCGCAGCCGACAACATCCGTATTCTGGCTGCATCAATGGTAGAGAAAGCCAAGTCAGGCCATCCGGGTGGCGCCATGGGCGGCGCAGACTTCGTGAACGTGCTTTTCAGCGAGTTTCTGGTCTACGACCCCGAGAATCCGGCCTGGGAAGGACGCGACCGCTTCTTCCTCGACCCCGGACACATGTCACCGATGCTCTACTCGCAGCTGGCACTGACCGGCAAGTTCACGATTGACGAACTGAAAGAATTTCGCCAATGGGGAAGCCCGACACCCGGACACCCTGAACGCGACATCATGCGCGGCATTGAAAATACTTCCGGCCCGCTGGGACAAGGCCATACCTTCGCAGTAGGTGCTGCCATTGCCGCCAAGTTCCTGAAGGCACGCTTTGGCGAAGTCATGAACCAAACCATCTACGCCTACATTTCCGACGGTGGCGTACAGGAAGAAATTTCGCAAGGCGCAGGCCGCATTGCCGGTACGCTGGGACTGGACAACCTCATCATGTTCTACGATGCCAACGACATACAGCTGTCTACCGAGACCAAGGCCGTTACATCTGAAGACACAGCCAAGAAATACGAAGCCTGGGGCTGGAAAGTGATTTGCATCGACGGCAACAATCCTGACGAAATACGCCAGGCCCTCAACGAAGCCAAGGCTGAGACAAAACGCCCCACCCTTATCATCGGACATACCATCATGGGCAAGGGCGCACGCAAGGCCGACGGCAGCAGCTACGAGGCCAACTGTGCCACTCACGGTGCTCCCCTGGGAGGCGACGCCTACATCAACACCATCAAGAACCTGGGTGGTGACCCGGAGAATCCGTTTGTCATCTTCCCCGAAGTGGCCGAACTCTATGCCCGCCGCGCGGAAGAGCTGCGCAAGATTGTAGCCGAGCGCTATGCCGCCAAGGCAGCGTGGGCCAAGGCCAATCCCGAACTGGCAGCCAAGCTGGAAAGCTTCTTCGCCGGCAAGGCGCCGCAAGTAGACTGGGCTTCCATCGTGCAAAAGCCGGACGCTGCCACCCGTGCCGCATCGGCTACCGTATTGGGCGCACTGGCCACACAGGTAGAGAACATGGTTGTAGCTTCGGCCGACCTGTCCAACTCGGACAAGACCGACGGCTTCCTCAAGAAGACACACGCCTTCCAGAAGGGCGACTTCAGCGGCGCCTTCTTCCAGGCCGGCGTATCCGAACTGACCATGGCCTGCTGCTGCATCGGTATGGCTCTGCACGGAGGTGTCATCCCTGCCTGCGGTACGTTCTTCGTATTCTCCGACTATATGAAACCGGCCGTACGTATGGCCGCCCTGATGGAAGTACCCATCAAGTTCATCTGGACACACGATGCCTTCCGCGTAGGCGAAGACGGTCCTACTCACGAACCGGTAGAACAGGAAGCACAAATCAGGCTGATGGAAAAACTGAAGAACCACAAGGGACACAACTCCATGCTGGTACTCCGTCCGGCCGACGTAGAGGAGACCACCGTAGCATGGCGTCTGGCCATGGAAAATACTACCACGCCGACAGCCCTCATCTTCTCTCGCCAGAACATTACCAACCTGCCGGCCGGCAATGACTATGCACAGGCGGCCAAGGGCGCTTACATCGTAGCTGGCTCCGACCAGAATCCTGACGTCATACTCGTAGCCTCCGGTTCTGAAGTATCCACTCTCGTGGCCGGTGCCGAACTGCTCCGCAAGGATGGTATCAAGGTACGCATCGTGTCGGCTCCGTCCGAAGGTCTGTTCCGCAGCCAGCCTGCCGACTATCAGGAAAGCATTCTTCCGGCAGGTGCCAAGATGTTCGGCCTCACAGCCGGACTGCCTGTTACCCTGGAAGGACTGGTAGGCGCCAACGGCAAGGTATGGGGTCTGCCCTCCTTCGGTTTCTCGGCTCCTTACAAGGTACTCGACGAGAAACTGGGATTCACGGCCGAAAACGTATACAAGCAGGTGAAGGAAATGATTTAATAGAAATCCGTTTTAATCAACTACATGAAGACAATAGGTTTAGCTTCCGACCACGCAGGATTTGAACTCAAGCAATACGTCAAGCAATGGCTCGACGCCAAAGGCTGGCCCTACAAGGACTTTGGCACCTACTCCACCGACAGCTGCGACTATCCCGACTATGCCCACCCGCTGGCACTGGCCATCGAAGCGGGCGAGTGCTATCCCGGCATAGCCATCTGCGGCAGCGGCGAAGGCATCAGCATCACCCTGAACAAGCATCAGGGCATCCGTGCCGCACTGTGCTGGATTCCTGAAATAGCCCGCCTGTCGCGCCAGCATAACGACGCTAATGTGCTTGTCATGCCCGGCCGTTTCGTCAGCAACGAAGAGGCCGACCGCATCATGACCGAGTTCTTCAACAGCACCTTCGAGGGCGGACGCCATCAGCGCCGAATAGACAAGATTCCGGTGAAATAAACTCTGGAACTTTCACAATCAATGGCCGCAATTTCCATCCTATGAGCAGGAATTTGCGGCCATTCTCTTATCCGTAAACAACAATATCTGCCCGATTCATACTCACCGCCATTTTGAGGGTTGACAGTTATATTGTAAAGCACCAACGCCTTGAAACAGGAGTAAACAGGCTCTGATTGCGACATTATGATAGTCAAAAGCGGCAGTTCAGGCATTGGTTTTGCCCCATTTTCTTATTTTTCACATATAAGATAAACATTATCTGAGATAAAAAGCTATCTTTGTAAACCCAACAATCGATTTTGGATATGAAGGAACTGAACATTATCAGAGAATACATCAGCCAAGGAAAAGTAGAGGAAGCCTGCCGGGAACTGGACATTTTTCTGCAAACTTCTTCCACCGACCTCGACGAAGCCTATTACCTCTACGGCAACGCCTGGCGGAAACAAGGCAACTGGCAACAGGCTCTCAACAACTACCAGCGCGCCATGGATTTGAATCCCGACAGTCCGGCCCGAAACGCCTACGCCATGGTGATGGATATCCTGAACTTCTACAACAAGGACATGTATAATCAATAAATAATAAGGAACGTAGATTATGGCAAAAATCAAAGGAGCAATCGTAGTAAACACAGAGCGCTGCAAAGGCTGCAGCCTGTGTGTTGTGGCTTGCCCACTGCATGTAATAGCCCTCACCAAAGAGGTGAATGTGAAAGGGTATAACTATGCCCACCAGATATTGGAAGATACGTGCAACGGATGCGCATCGTGTGCTACCGTATGCCCGGATGGATGTATTTCTGTTTACAAAATTAAAGTAGAATAAATATGGCAGAAGAAGTAGTATTAATGAAAGGGAACGAAGCCATCGCCCACGCCGCCATCCGTTGCGGAGTAGACGGTTACTTCGGCTATCCCATCACTCCGCAATCGGAGGTTCTGGAAACACTGGCCGAGCTGAAGCCGTGGGAAACGACTGGCATGGTAGTGCTCCAGGCAGAAAGTGAAGTGGCAGCAATCAATATGGTATATGGCGGTGCCGGAAGTGGAAAAATGGTGATGACCTCATCGTCAAGTCCCGGTGTCAGCCTGAAACAGGAAGGCATCTCCTACCTGGCGGGCGCCGAACTGCCCTGCCTCATCGTCAATGTCATGCGTGGCGGCCCCGGACTGGGAACCATTCAGCCAAGCCAGGCCGACTACTTCCAGACCGTGAAGGGCGGCGGACACGGCGACTACCGCCTCATCGCACTGGCTCCCTCCTCAGTACAGGAAATGGCCGACTTCGTAGGACTGGCGTTCGAACTGGCGTTCAAGTACCGCAATCCAGCCATCATCCTGGCCGACGGTGTTGTGGGACAAATGATGGAGAAAGTCGTATTGCCCCCTATCAAACCACGCCGTACCGATGCGGAAGTCATTGCCCAATGTCCTTGGGCCACGACCGGAAAGGCCAATGGCCGCAAGCCCAACATCATCACCTCTCTGGAACTGAAGCCTGAAGAAATGGAAAAGAACAACATCCGTTTCCAGGCCAAATATAAACTGATAGAGGAGAACGAGGTGCGCTATCAGGAAATCAACTGCGACGATGCCGAATACCTCATCGTAGCCTTCGGCTCAATGGCCCGTATTGGCCAGAAGGCCATGGAGATGGCCCGCGAAGAAGGCATCAAGGTCGGCATCCTGCGCCCCATCACTCTGTGGCCTTTCCCCAAGAAACCCATCGCCGCATACGCCGACAAGGTGAAAGGCATGCTGGTGACCGAGCTGAACGCCGGACAGATGATAGAAGACGTACGTCTGGCCGTCAACGGAAAGGTGAAAGTGGAGCACTTCGGACGACTGGGAGGTATCGTACCCGACCCCGACGAGATCGTAGCCGCCCTGAAGGAAAAGATTATTCAATGAGGAACTGAAAGATGGATACCGACAAGATAAGAAACATCCTGAACATCGTATTCATGATACTGGCACTGGCTGCCTTCATCGTCTACTTTGCCGCGAAGGACAACTTCAAGCTGTTCCTGTATGTTTGCGCAGCAGCCATCTTCGTGAAGCTCATGGAGTTCTTCATACGATTTACCAACAGATAAGGAGAAGCAATTATGACAAAAGAAGATATCATCAAACCCGAAAACCTGGTTTACAAGAAACCGACGCTGATGAACGACAACCCGATGCACTACTGCCCGGGATGCAGCCACGGCGTGGTGCACAAGCTCATTGCCGAAGTGATAGAGGAAATGGGCATGGAAGAAAAGGCCATCGGCATCTCACCCGTGGGATGCGCCGTATTCATCTACAACTACCTGGACATTGACTGGCAAGAAGCAGCCCACGGACGTGCGCCCGCACTGGCCACTGCCATCAAGCGCCTCTGGCCTGACCGACTGGTATTCACCTACCAGGGCGACGGCGACTTGGCCTGCATCGGAACAGCCGAAACCATCCACGCCCTGAACCGTGGCGAGAATATCACCATCATCTTCATCAACAACGCCATCTACGGCATGACCGGCGGCCAGATGGCCCCCACCACCCTGGTAGGCATGAAGACCGCCACTTGCCCCTACGGACGCGACGTGCATCTGCACGGCTATCCGCTGAAGATGGCCGACATCGCCGCACAACTGGAAGGAACAGCTTATGTCACCCGCCAGAGCGTGCAATCTGTACCCGCCATCCGCAAGGCCAAGAAAGCTATCCGCAAGGCCTTTGAAAACTCCATGGCCGGCAAGGGAAGTAACCTGGTAGAGATTGTATCGACCTGCAACTCGGGCTGGAAGATGACTCCCGCACAGGCCAACAAGTGGATGGAAGAAAACATGTTCCCCTTCTACCCACTGGGCGATTTGAAAGACAAGTAAACCATTAGCACATTAAAGAACAATGAAAGAAGAAATCATCATAGCAGGATTCGGCGGACAAGGTGTTCTGTCCATGGGAAAGATTCTGGCCTATTCAGGACTAATGGAAGGCAAGGAAGTGACCTGGATGCCCGCCTACGGACCCGAACAACGAGGCGGAACGGCCAACGTGACCGTCATCGTGAGCGACGAGAAAATATCATCGCCTATTCTCAGCAAGTACGATGCTGCCATCATCCTCAACCAGCCTTCACTGGAAAAGTTTGAAAGCAAAGTAAAGCCGGGCGGCGTACTTATCTACGACGGATACGGCATCATCAATCCACCCACACGCCAGGACATCAACATCTACCGCATTGATGCCATGGATGCAGCCAACGAGATGAACAACTCCAAGGCATTCAACATGATTGTGCTGGGCGGACTGCTGAAAATCAAACCCATGGTGACACTGGAGAATGTCATTAAAGGTCTGAAGAAAACCCTTCCCGAACGCCATCACCACCTCATCCCAATGAATGAAGAGGCTATCAAGAAGGGCATGGAGTTGATACATAAAGTAAACTGATACCAAGTATCAAACAAAACAAACGGGCGGCCGGCAAGGGAATCCTCTTCCGGCTGCCCGTTTGCTTTGTCTGTCAGCAAGAAAACAACTGCCTGCCTCTATTCTCATACCACCCATTATATCCAGAAAACGACCTTGATAACCCGAACTGATTAAAGCCTCCAAAACCTCAATACACCACAAAACAGAGCAGTTAACTGCTAACGACAAAAGTCTTAACTCCTATCACGACAGGAGTTCACTGCTATCGCGATGAGAGTTAACTGCTATCACAATAGGAATACCCAGAAAAAACATCGTATCTTTTACTTCAAAACAATGCCGCTTTTGTAGCAAAACAATGCCGCTTCCACACCAAAACAATGCCGGATTTTTCCATACAGAATGCACTTTATAACCCAAAACATTGTTTGAGCAAATACATAAAGAGAGAGGATGCGCTGTCTACTCAAACGCATCCTCTCTCTGATAACCTATATATTTTTCTGTCTGTATCAGGGTTTCTCCTGGTCTTCATTCTTCACCATGCCTTTATGCTCGGCAGGAAGGGCACTTTGCACAGCTTCGTAAGCCTCAGCCATAGTAGCCTTGATATTGTCAGGTCCTTTTCCCTTAGGCGGAATAGGGTCGTGTATGGTCATCACCATCCGATGCCATTTAATCCATTTCCCAGTTCGCGGTAATATCTCAAACGAACCGTCAATAGTAACAGGCACCACGGCCAGCTGCAAATCATCGGCCAGCTGAAAGGCACCCTTCTTGAAATACCCCATGTGTCCGGTAAATGTGCGAGCCCCTTCAGGGAAAACAACCACGGAGACACCATTGGTGAGCGAAGCCTCGGCCTGTCTCATCATACCCAGCATTTTCTTGGGATTACTCCGGTCTACAAAGATATGTCCAGCACTTTCGCAAGCCTTACCCACAAAAGGAATCTTGCGCAAGCTCTTTTTCATCATCCACTTGAAGTTGCGCCCCAAAAATCCATAGATAAGGAAGATATCAAACGAACCTTGGTGATTAGGCACAAACACATAAGAGGTTTTCTTCTGCAACTTCTCACGCCCCCTCACCTTGACAGGAATCAGCAACAGGTAGCACACAAGCTGGGACCAGATTTTGCCGGGATAATATCCCCAGATATGGGCTCCGCCCAACAGAGAACCAACAATGGTAGTAAGCGCCGTCAGCAGGGTGATGACCAACAGCAGGGGCAGCGCAAAGCAAACTTGGTAGATGGCGTAGAGTATCTTCATGATGATGGAAGTTTTTTGTCGACGCAAAGATAGCGAAAGGCGAGCGCAGTACCAAGCCAAAAGCTTGCTTTTGAGCGAAAGTTCTGCCGAGCCGCCTCCTATCTTATGAAAAGATAGCGAAGTTTCGACCGCACCAAGCTAAAAAGCTTGCTTTCAAGCGACGATACTGACTAACCGCAACCTATTTCATCGAAAGACAATGATATTTTGCGAATAGTCTTTATATTTGCACCGCGATTAAGGGACACCGAACTGAAACACACAGTTCCTTTTCGCACCTTAAAACAAATTGATATGCAACAATTAGTAAAGAAAGAGTATAGAGTTCCTTTTATACTGGTTACTTCCCTGTTTTTCCTGTGGGGATTTGCACACGCCATTCTGGATGTGCTGAACAAACATTTTCAAGATGTCATGCAGATTTCGCGCACACACTCAGCGTGGGTGCAGGTAATGTTCTATTTAGGTTACTTCGTAATGGCCATTCCAGCGGGTCTGTTCATCAGCCGACACGGTTACCGGCGGGGCGTAGTGCTGGGTTTGCTGCTCTATGGAATAGGGTCGTTGCTGTTTATTCCCGGCGAGATGTGCATGTCGTTCGAATTCTACTTGTTTTCACTGTTTGTCATAGCCTGCGGACTGGTGTTTCTGGAGACAGCAGCCAATCCCTACATGACAGAACTGGGCGACCGCTCGACGGCAGCCAGCCGCCTGAATCTGGCTCAGTCGTTCAACGGGTTGGGTTGTATCTGCGGCCCACTGATAGGTGGATTGTTGTTGTTCTCCGACGAAGAACATGCAGGTATTTCCGTACCCTATGCCCTGATGGGTGTAGTGGTGCTTACTGTAGCATGGATATTCACACGAGTAAAGTTACCCGAAGTAACAGAAGAAGAGACAGCCGACGCAAGTGAAAGCCAGGGAAGCTTGTGGAGTCATCGTCTGTTTGCCTTTGGAGTATTGGCTCTGTTCTGCTACGAGATTGCTGAAATTTCCATCAATAGTTTCTTCATCAACTACGTGGTTGAGACCGAATGGATGAGTGCACGCGACGCTTCGGTGGTGCTGTCGTTTGGCGGATTGGGACTGTTCATGTGCGGACGATTTGCCGGCAGCTGGATTATGCGCTATATCCGAGCCGAACGGGTGTTGCTGGTCTGCGCCATAGGCACGGTAGCCACAACGGCCACGGTAGTAGCCCACTGCGGCATGGCCTCACTGATAGCCCTGTTCTTGGGTTATGCGTTCGAAGCTATCATGTTCCCCACTATCTTCGCTCTGTCGCTGCGCGGATTGGGTCGCCACACTAAACGGGCATCGTCGTTTCTCATGATGTCGCCATTGGGTGGTGCCGTTGGTCCGCTGATGATGGGTGCAGTGGCCGATGCAACCAGTATGTCGTTCTCATTCATCGTACCGCTACTGTCGTTTGTAGTAGTGCTGGCCTATGCGTGGAGTGTCAACACGGTCACTTCGGGCCAGGCACCGAAACGGAACGGTAATCCCACGTAACCTATGCCTATATTGACATAGAGTCCCCGCTCCCCTTCCAGATACATACCCGACCACTCGGGATACATCAGCGAAGACAGCGAATGCCCAAACAGAATCATCTGCATGGCGTGCGTGTGTCCGGCTAACATCAGGTCGATATCTGTATCGGGCAATACTTCACGGCGCCAGTGCGTGGGATTATGACTTAACAGAATACGAAACATACCCTCAGTTCCCTGAATGGCACGTGGCAGGTCTGCATATTGCGAGAACGGCGGTTCACCGTCATTCTCTACACCGATAAGGGCTATGCTATCGCCACGATGGTACAAAATGTCATGCTCATTATTCAGCAATTTCCAGCCCATTTCCTTCTGTTGGTCCTTCAGATATTGCAGGTTGGCCGCTTCCTGCTGTTGGTTCTTCCAGCGATAATAAGTACCATAGTCATGATTGCCCAATACGGAATATACACCATCAGGGGCATGCAGTTTTGACAGGATAGTCTGAAATCCGTCCAGCTCATGACTTTGCTGGTTCACCAAGTCGCCCGTAAATACGATAAGGTCAGGCTGCTGCTCATTCACCAGCTTGACGAGCCGTTCCATCACCTCCGGTTGTCCGGCCCAACTGCCTATGTGTATGTCCGAAATCTGTACGATACGATACCCGTCGAATGCTTTGGGCAAACGGTCTGAACGATACTCTACCTGCTTCACTTCAAAACGTTTCACTCCGGCAGTAGCACCATAGAATATGTTGACAAAGCTAATAACCGCCAACACTCCTCCGAACCACGCGAACGGAGCGCGTGGAAAGCTACGTACTACCAGTCTGATAGTGTCACCTATCAGTGAACAAAGCATGAAAATAGTCTTCGGAGCGGCAAAAAGCATGACAGCCACTGCCAGACGCCCGATGCCTTGCGTATGATTGGACATGGCATTATCGCCCGTCAAATAAATGTAGTAAACGTAGACTGCGGTAAGCAGCAGCGTAGGCAGCCAGTAAGCCCACAGCAATAAGCGGTTCTTTACTCGCCTCAGCAAGTAAACAAAGTAAATGTAAAGGTCGGGAATGAAAAGGAAAAGTACAAGGATAAATGTTATTCGGTGCATATTGTTTTCAGTTCTTCAATGTTCTTCTTTATATCATCAAGATGGCGATAGACCAAACGCCAGTAGGCTATGCCCACCAACAAACCCATGAACAACAGGGCAACGACAAAAAATGCCACTTGTCCGGCCAGCGGGCGCAAATAGAAATCCATCACCCAGTAGTCAAGCATTATAAACAGCACTGCCCATACAGCCACCGCCACTACCTCACAACGTGTCCAGCGGTAGAGGGTCACGATGCGCTGGCTTACTTCGAACGGAGACATTTCGTCCACCTTCAATTGACGCAGCCATTGGAAGGTTTTCCGGTCCCACAACACTCCTATTGCGATGGATAAAGCAGAGAACAACAGTAAGACCAACATCTTTAACCTCACAGGCCCCTCGAGCAACAGGAAAGAGAACAGTCCACCCACTACGAGCAACGCCACACCAACCACTCCGCCCAACCACATGGACAAGCGTTGGTTTCTGGCCAGGCTGTCTACTCCACGCCCGGCTCTATCCTTGCACGAGGCTATCAGTGCTTCTATCTGCCGACTGTCAGCCAGCGTCTCCTGCTTCAGCTTTTCGTCCAGCAAATTCCACGTTTTCTTCAATTCATCCAGTTCCATATTTATTCCTCTTTGTTCATTTTCCTAAGTTTGTCCTTGATGCGACTCAACCGGGTAGCCACATTGGTCACGGTAAGACCGGTGATTTCGGCAATCTCCTCGTAAGACTTCTCTTCCAGATAAAGCAATACGATAGACTTCTCCAGTTGCCCCAAACGGTCTATCATTCGGTACAATTGCCTCAGCATGGCTTGCGTTTCGTCATCTTCTTCCATGCGGTCAAAGCTCTGTGTCAACGAAATGATTTCGGGCAAATTCTTTTCTTTCCGCATGAAACTGATGCATGTGTTGAGCGCAATCCGATAAATCCATGTAGACAGTTTGCACTCCTTGCGGAACTTAGGAAAGGCTTTCCACAAGTTGATGACCACCTCCTGATATAAGTCGCCAAGAGAGGCATAAGGAGTGGTATAGACATAGCAAACCTTGTAGATGACACGTTCGTAAGTCCGAATCATGGATACAAATTCCTGTTCTACGTTTTCCATTTCCGGGGATTATTCTGTTTTTATTGCAGCTTTCTGTTTTGTTGGTCGCAGCCAACGAGGAAAAATCACATAAAGCATAGAAGAAAAATGAAGATTCAGGTAACGCCAGCTTGCAATCGACCGCATTCAACTGCCAACAGGAAAAAAGGAAAGCAGTAAATACAAAACTTACACAAAAGAGGACTCCGCCCAAGGAACAAGATTCCCCGCAGAGTAATTGCTCTACCAATACGTACAATAGATATATCCTAAAGAATAACAGTCTAAGCCATCTTAATGGGCGCTTGCCACATTATCTTGCAAACGCTGATTCTCTTTCATCAACTGCATGTTTTCTTTAGCTTTGGAAAGATAGTCCTGCACAAACTTATTCGACTTGAATGATGCAGGTGCCGTCCGCATGATATCTTCTATCACCGGTGTCATGACAGGATAAGGCAACGTGCTGCACATCATCATGAAAACACTGGGTCCCAATACAGTCTCATAATTATCCATGATAAACTGCTTCACGCAATCAGAAGCTTCTTGATTGAGGGTTTCATTTTCCTTGGCCAACTGTTCGTGCACGTCATCAATATTAGCACCATCGAGCACCATGCGTGCCTCTTTCCTTTCCAGCTCGTCCAGTTGCACTTCCAACTTGTTGCGTCGGTCAATGAAATCGTATAGTGCATCGTTCAAAGGAGTACCTTCTGCCACCAGTTGTGTATTTGAGATGGTTACTTTCACTTTACCGTCTTCCAGCACCAAAGGCATCAGACCTTCATTGCCCATATAAAGTGTAACCACCATTACAGAGTCTATTTTACCCTTCATGGAGAACAGGCCGTGTACCACTTCCGCCGAGTCAACCGTCACCAGCTTGTCATCGTCAAAGATTTTAAGATAAAGCATTTTCCCGTCGAGACTGGTCACCGACGAACTTCCTTCTATTTTATACTTACGGCTGCAAGATGAGAAGGCAAACAACAGCAACAACAATGGCAGGATGCGACCTACATTCTTTACGATTACCATAGAAAGGGAAATTTTGTTTATGCTGCAAAGGTATTAATAATCCTTATAAAGGAAGAGGCTAGAAACGTATTTTCATTTGCTTTACGTATTTTTGCACTTAAATTAATTAAAAGTTACAAGACCAGAACATGTCTACCTACGCACCTTTTGCCAAACCGCTCTATGTGATGCTGAAACCTGTAGGAGCCGTATGCAACCTGGCATGCGATTATTGCTACTACTTGGAGAAAGGAAACTTATATAAAGAGAATCCGAAACACGTAATGAGCGAGGAACTGCTGGAGAAGTTCATAGAAGAATACATCAACTCACAAACCATGCCGCAAGTCTTGTTTACGTGGCACGGTGGAGAAACACTGATGCGTCCGCTGTCGTTCTACAAGCGTGCCATGGAACTGCAAAAGAAGTATGCCAACGGGCGTACCATAGACAACTGCATCCAAACCAACGGCACACTGCTGACCGATGAATGGTGCCGCTTCTTCAAGGAAAACAACTGGTTGGTAGGTGTTTCCATTGACGGACCTCAGGAGTTTCACGACGAGTACCGCAAGAACCGACAAGGACGCCCTTCCTTCCACAAAGTAATGCAAGGCATCAACCTGCTGAAGAAGCACGGTGTGGAATGGAACGGCATGGCAGTTGTCAATGACTTCAATGCCGACTATCCCGAAGACTTTTACCACTTCTTCAAAGAAATAGGCTGCCACTACATACAGTTTGCCCCCATCGTGGAGCGCATCCTGCCTCATGGCGACGGACGCCACCTGGCCTCACTGGCCGATGGCGAGCAGGCACGGCTGGCCGACTTCTCCGTCAGCCCTGAACAATGGGGCAACTTCCTTTGCCGACTGTTTGACGAATGGGTGAAGGAAGATGTAGGAACCTACTACATCCAGATATTCGACTCGACACTGGCCAACTGGGTAGGCCAACAGCCGGGCGTGTGCTCCATGGCTCGAACCTGCGGACATGCCGGAGTGATGGAGTTCAACGGTGATGTCTATGCGTGTGACCACTTTGTTTTTCCTGAATACAAGCTGGGCAACATCTGGCAACAGACACTGGTGGAAATGATGTACAGCGAACGCCAGCAACGCTTTGGCCAAAACAAATATGACTCCCTGCCCCGCCAATGCAAGGAGTGCGAATGGCTCTTTGCCTGCAACGGCGACTGTCCCAAGAACCGCTTTGCACGCACGGCCGACGGCGAGCCGGGACTGAATTACCTATGCGCAGGCTACCGGAAGTTCTTCAGCCACGTGGCTCCCTACATGGACTTCATGAAGAAGGAATTGCTGGCACAGCGCGCACCAGCCAACGTGATGCAGGCCATCAAGGACGGTATGTTTGATTAGGACAAGCAAACAAGGAAAAAAGACAAGCTCTGCACACTAACATTAACTAAAGGACTCAAGAACTTAAAACTATATTATCTTATTCTATTTTTATTTATGAAAATCAAGAAGTACCTCGTTGCGGCCTTCGCCGCAGCATTCACCCTCTCGGTAC
>ULPZ01008915.1_pt1 | contig 53670 bp, 39 predicted proteins | sample 1953991 | NCBI WGS metagenome assembly ULPZ01 (sample SAMEA4835642, study PRJEB28245) | human gut metagenome | biome: gut microbiome; material: fecal sample | place: Denmark | collected 2008
CTGCAATTCGGCGGATATTCCAGAGATTTTCCGTAAGTTTGCATGGCATAGAATAACGGCTGAAGTCAGCAAAAAGACTTTTGATTGATTTAGATGGCATCAAAATGTGAGAAAAGCCGTTAGGAAATTTGAGAAAATGTCATATTGAATTTAGAGAGTACCGGATGAGATTCGAAGCTAGGCATATCATAATTGTTTTCTTGTGCATTTGGGTGTCAGTTCAGATTGTTGCGCAAGAAACCATTTTTCCTGCTATTCAGCAGCAGGAAAAGATATTGAAGCGCCATCCTGAAGATGTACGGGCCTTGAAGGAACTGTGTTTCCTTTACTTGCATAAGGCGGATTACCAGAAGGCTATAGAATACGGAGAAAAACTTTTCAAGCTGGGATATGAGAAGAGAGACTACAAGTTCAGTGCCCTGTACGCACATATCGCACTGGGACAGGCGTATCTCATGTTGGGGGATAGTACGGCTATCAATCACTTGGGGCAAGCCATGCTGATAGGAGAAAGCGAGAAAAATGATTCTGCCTTGTGTTCTGTGTATAACGGGATGGGACTGTATGCCAGCAATATTCATAAGGACTATTATTCTGCCCTGCATTACTTTTTCGAAGGAATAGAAGCGGCGCACCGGTGTCAGTATAAAGAACTGGAAGCCCTCTTGCTTGGGAATATTTCCAGTATCTATTTTTTGAAGGAAGATCCGGCAGGGCTTGATTACTCTTTGCAGGTTTATGAGATGGGGCATGATTTAAATTCGGCTTATCTTATTTTTATTGGGGCATTAAATACATCGTATATGTACTATCTGCTTCATGACTACGACAAGGCTTTACCGTATATCAAGGAAGCGGAGTTCATCATGAAACAGAATGAGTATTACAATCAGGGAAATGTGTATGCCATCTATGGAATGATTGAGTTTGCCAAAGGCAACCGGCAGCAAGCCATCGAATATTATAAGGAAGGTCTGGCGTTGAATGACAAAAATCAGACCTCGTATAAGGTATTGCTGTTGAATGAATACGCCATCGCTTTGGCAGAAGAAGGGAAAAACCAGCAGGCCATCGATTTATTGTTTCAGGCTCTGTCGCTCACCAAGACAGAAAATTGCGAGATTTATCGGAACAAGGTCATCAATACGTTGTCTGTCTGTTACGAAAATATGGGAAAATATGTCGAGGCATTGTCCTGGCAGCGCAAGCTTCAGCAGGAAACCGACAGCATTTTCAATACGGATAAAGAGAAGGTTCTGAGCGAACTGCGTATCAAGTACGATACGGAACATCAGGCAAATGAAATCCGAAAGAACAAGTTGGTGTTGCTACAAAAGGAGAAAAAAGAGCAGGCTCTCATTGGCATTCTGATTATTGTTTTGCTGGTGATTTTCGCTTTATGGTATCGGTATAAGAGACAGAATCAGTTGTGCACCAACATTGTCCGTCAGTATCAGGAGTCCATTCGTAAAGAACAGCAGTTGAAGGATGTCATTTGTTCTCTTCGGAAACAACAGGAGGAAACAGCTTCCGCATTACCTCCTTCGGCAAGTGAAAAGTATGCGGCTTCTTCCTTGACGAGTGAGAAGAAAATGTCTTTGTTTCAGCGTCTGGAAAGACTGATGCAGGAAGAGGAGGTTTACAAGGAGAACCTGCTGACAAAGGAACGGGTGGCCGATTTGCTGGGGACGAACCGGACTTATCTGTCGCAGGTCATCAACGAACAGACTCAGCAGAATTTTACTCAGTATATCAATAATTACCGGATTAATGAAGCCATTCGTCTGTTGAGTGACCCGAAGAATGACATTCCGCTCAAGGCTGTGGCTGCCGAAGTCGGTTTTAGTTCCATGAGCACATTCTATAAGATATTCCAGAATACGGTAGGCATTCCTCCCAAGCAGTATCGTAATAAGGTAATGTCTATGCATAATAATACCTGAAAGATTCTTATTGTATCAAAATGTTATCCTCATGCGACAATTGTCGAATTTGGATGCGTGCTTCTTGTCAATATTATATCTTTTTTTTACATTTTTGCGATGAGAGAATTGTAAAAGTGTATGGAAACTCAGTCTATAAACCTCTAAAAAAGATATAGTATGGAAAAAAACGTATTGCACGACATTCGGCTCAAAATGGGCTTTCTGCTATTGTGTGCTATGTGGATATTATTTTCGGCTTCGGCTTATGCGAAGGGTGAACGTACTATTCATGGCATTGTAGTAGATGAAAACAAGGAACCGCTTCCTGCGGCACATGTCAAGCAGGTGAATGAAAATTCCGGTGGTTCGGTTGTAGCTGTTATAACGGATATGCAGGGACATTTCACTCTGACTCTTCCGGATGAAACAAAGGAAATAGAGGCTTCTTATCTGGGATATAAGTCTCAGCGAATCAAGTTGACTTCGGCTCAGGATTATTACATTGTTCTTCAGCCTTCTACCGAATTGCTTGATGAAGTAGTGGTGACTGGTTATCAGACCATTTCCAAGGAACGTGCTACGGGAGCATTCTCGAAGGTGGATGCCAAGAAACTGGAAACGCAGCGTTTGAACGATATGAGTTCCATGCTGGAGGGACGTGTAGCCGGATACAGTGACGGAAAAATTCGAGGAGTGACTTCCATGAACGGACTGACAACTCCGCTGTATGTCATTGACGGATTTCCGGTGGAAAAGACGACGAACGACGGATACGGAAACTGGGTGGAAAGTGTGCCCGACCTGAATATGGAAGATATTGAAAGCATTACGGTCTTGAAAGATGCGGCTGCTACTTCCATTTATGGAGCTCGTGCAGCAAACGGCGTGGTGGTGATTACGACCAAACGGGCTAAGAAGGACGAGCTGAACGTGTCTTTCTCTGCTACGCTGACCGTACAGCCTTACGATACGTATGCCGACAAATACCTGGCCAGTTCGGCTACCATGGTGGAATTGGAACGGGAATGGGCGGCCCAGAATCCTCATCTGAGCGGAACCGATGCACAGAGTTATGCGCAGACGGTGCTCGACAATATGTCTTATCCTACACTCGGCATACGGAATATTCTGAATTATTATGCCGGACATATTTCCAAGGATCAGATGGAAAGTAATCTGGCTGGACTGGCTTCGCAGGGTTATCGCTATTATCGGGACATCGAGAAGTACGGCAAGCGTAATCCTTTCTCTCAGCAGTATAACCTGAATATCGGGAAAGGTACGGAAAAGAATACTTTCAATGCTTCTGTTTCTTATCGCAACAACCAGCTGGAGGATAAATATTCCGAGAACAGAACCATCGGCATCAATTTACAGAATTCCACGAAGCTGACTTCCTGGCTGACGTTGGATGTGGGTACGTATCTGAATTATGGCAAGGGTACTACGCAGTCTTATAGTCTTTTCTCACCGGGATATACTTATATGCCTTACGATGGTCTGGTAAACAGTGACGGTACGAATTACACGAATACAGAAGCAGATCGTTATAGCTTGTACGATTTGAATCTGCTGCATAATAACGGATTGTATAATCTGGATATTACGCCGCTGGATGAAATCAAAATGAACCAGACCAAGAATCATGATTTCAGCAACCGTACGTTTGCCCGTCTGTCGTTCAAGTTTACCGACTGGCTGAAGTATACGGCTTCTTTCCAGTACGAGTATGCAGAATATAAGACCGAACAGTTGAAAAGCAAGGATTCATACGAGGTACGCAACAAGGTTAACACGTTCTCAACTTCCAACAACGACGGTACATCGACATTTGCCCTGCCGTATGGAAACATTTTCTTTACTTCTTCCAATACAACACATGCTTATGATTTCCGGCAGCAGCTGGACTTCAACAAGACGTTTGCCGAGGTACACGATGTAACCATGATTTTGGGTACGGAAACCCGGGAAAATAAATTGGATTACAATGATCGTACGTTATATAATTACGATCCTCAATTGCTGACCTACAGTTTAGTTAATGCCGGACAGTTGAGCGGTTTCCGTGGGCAATGGGGATACGGCTCTTTTGGACAGCAGGATATGTCCTACATCCGTGAGCTGGTAAACCGTTACGTATCTGTGTATAGCAATGCAGCTTATACCTACGATGGAAAATACATGGTGAGCGGAAGCATCCGTTGGGATAAAACCAATTTGTTCTCTACGGGTTCCAAGTATCAGAAGCGTCCTATCTGGTCGGTAGGTGCCGGATGGAACATCAGCGAGGAAAAGTTTTTCCAGGTGCCGTGGGTGAATATGCTGAAGTTGCGTGCAAGTTACGGTATCGGAGGTAATATTGCCAAGGATTCGGCTCCTTACATGATTGCTTATTATAATACCAATAATCAGGTGGGAGGTATTCAGGGAACAATCTCCAGTCGACCGAATCCGAACTTACGCTGGGAAAAGACTACGACACTGAATATCGGTGTGGATTTTGCCTTGCTGGGTAACCGGTTGAATGGTTCAATTGAATATTACAACAAGCTGGGTACGGATTTGCTGGCCAATACCAACGGAGTACCTACGGAAGGATGGGGGTACAGTACCTATTCCATCAACAACGGAAAAATGACGAACCGAGGTTTCGAATTGACTTTGTCGGCCGATGTAATCAAGAACAATGACTGGTCGTGGAACGTCGGTGGAGTGTTGGGATACAACAAAAATAAGGTGACTTATATCAACGTTGAGGCTCCGGTTTCTTATCTGGTAATTGATTATCCGACAGCTTATCCCCGTGTAGGAAATCCTTATAACGCTATTTACGGATATCAATGGGCCGGACTGAGCGCGACGGGTACTCCGCAGGTGTACGATGCAAAGGGAAATCTGTACACCGATATGACTCCTCCCGAAATAGAAGATCTGGTGTATCTGGGAACTACCGTGCCGGTTTACAACGGTTCTATTAATACGAACTTACGCTGGAAGAACTGGGAACTGGCTGCTCAGTTCTTGTTTGAAGGCGGACACAAGATGCGGAATACCAATGTGGCGTTCATCGGTTCTGGTATGAGTCCTGTAAGTAAGGACATTGAAAATCGCTGGAAGAAACCGGGAGATGAAGCTTATACGGATGTGCCGCGTTACATTTCGACGGAGAGTGAACTGTATAACTATAACTACGAGAGCATGTATGCCTATTCGTCCATCAATGTGCTGGATGCTACCAACTGGAGACTGAGAAACTTGTCGCTGACATATCGTATCCCAGCCAGCGTATGCCACAAACTGTATGTGAAGAACGCGCGTATTATGCTGGGTATGGAAAACGTGTTTATGGTGGCCAAGAGCAGCAATGCAAAATATTTGCTGGGTGGCTATGCCAAATCTAACTACCTGTGTGGTGTTTATCTGAATTTCTAACCTCGATTTTTATAGTATGAAACGTATGAATAAGATATTATATTTTGGGGCTGCGCTGGTTTGCTTTTTGCTCAGCTCATGCAATGATTATTTAAATATAGCGCCGAAGGGGAACAAGATTCCTACCACGCTGACCGATTTTGAGGCCCTGCTGCGCGATGAGTATACCATCGGCCGAACTCCTGTGACCAATGCCTTGTATCTGTTGAATGATGTATATCTGACCAATTCGCAGGTGAACACGCCGAGCTTGAGCCGTGCCAACTACATGTGGGACGAATCGGCCGACCGTATTGTGCTGAATAATTCCGACGAAGGAACTTACTACGTGCTTTATGGAGCCATTTCCAGCTGTAATCTGATTGTTGAGAATGTGCCTACGGCGACGGAGGCGACAGATGCCGAACGAAACGAAGTGATAGCGTATGCCAAGGTGATACGTGCGCTTTGCTACGATGTGCTGGTCAATTATTACGCTGATACGTATGATGCGGCAACGGCTGCCCAAAAACGTAGTGTACCCCTCATTACGAGTGCGGAGATTGATGCTCCTTACACGCAGGTTTCCATTCAGGATATGTATGATTTTATCATTCAGGATGTAAAGGAAGCCATTGAGATGGGGTTGCCTGCACAATCTATGACAGCCATTCATCCGAACCTGGGAGCTGCCTATGCCTTGCTGGCCCGTGTGTACTTGCAGATGCAGAACTACAGTGAAGCTTTGAGTTATGCTGACCTGGCTTTGAAACAGAATGACCAGCTTTATGACTGGAATGCATTCTATGAAGAACATAAGGCCGCTATCGATGATCCGGACAACTATGATAAGATTGCCACTCCTATGCAATATGATTATGTAGAAAATTATTATCTGCGTTTTGGAGAGCAATCGGTTTACGACAGTTACGAAAAAAACATTCCGGTGGAAAGAGCCGCACGTTTCGAGGAAGGGGATGCCCGTTTCCTTTCACGCTGGAAATTGAAAGTAGACAATAATGACACCTATTACAAGGCTTTGGAGTCGGGGTACTTCAATCACGGGGGACTGACTACTTGTGAGGCGTATCTCATCAAGGCAGAGTGTCAGGCTCGACTGGCACAGAACAACGATTATTCCGAAGCGATGAATACGCTGAATGCCGTGCGGGTTACCCGTATCCGTCCCGAGGTTTATCGTCCGGCAGTAGCGTCCACACTGGAAGAGGCACTGTCGCAGATTCGCCGTACCAAGGATAATGAACTGATTTTCTCTATCGTGCCATTTGCGGATGCCCGGCGTTATAATTTGGAAGGTACGTATGCCCGTACGCTGACCAAGACTTACGACGGAAAGGAGTATACGTTGGCTCCGACATCTCATTTGTGGACCATGCCTTTCCCGGCTGGGGCACTCAATAATCCTGGAAACGGAACAATCGAACAAAATGTAACTAAATAAAATCGAATTATGAAAATGAAGAATTTCTCTTGTATGGCCATTATGGGGTTGATGGCGATGGCGTGTACCAGTCAGCCTGTAGTAGATGGCTATGTGTTGAAAGGTCATATTGAAGGCTTGCCCGACGGCACACATGTTCAGCTGGTGCCGGTAAGCCACGACAGTGAACTGCCTTTTGCCGATACGACGGTGGTCAACGGACAGTTTGTGTTTACGGGAAAAATGGAAGAACCGAGAGCCTTCCATCTGTTGGTGAAAGATGCGTATGGCTCGCGTAATCTTATGCTGGAAAATACGCAGATGGAAGTTACGGGAAAACTGGTGGCTAAGAAGGAAGCCGATGGAGGAGTGTCTTACAATCTGTCGTCTTTGTCGGTAAAGGGTTCCCCACTGAGTGCCCGTTATGATTCGTTGCTGTCTGCACGGACGTATATGGATTCGCTGTATGCACTCAATGCTCGTAAGTTTGCTGCTTTTGACAGTCTTATGCAGGTTGCTTATGTGGCAAAAGACCAGGCAAAGATTCAGGCGTTACGACAGAGTGAGGACGGAAAAGCCAGAGCCGCAGCCGATAAGGCCTTTTTCGGTACTGTCGATTCTCTGTATCGTCAGGTGGTTATGACAAATAAAGATTCTTTCTGGGGACCGCTGATGATGATTTCGTTTACCAGTTATCTGAGCGAGGACATGAAACCTTGGTATGAAGCACTTTCTCCCGCAGCCCAGCAGTCCTATTACGGACAGAAGGTGAAAGAGGAACTTTATCCGGCAGGAAAGGAAGGTACGGTGGTACCCGATTTCAAGGTAAAGGATAAGACGGGGAAGGAAGTATCTCTTTCAGAGTTGCGTCAGGGAAAGAAATATGTACTGATTGACTTTTGGGCTTCCTGGTGCAATCCGTGCCGGAAAGAAATACCGAACCTGAAGAAACTGTATGCTCAGTATAGCGGAAAAGGTTTTGAGATTGTGAGCATTTCCATCGATCAGAAGAAAGCCGACTGGGAGAAAGCCTTGAAGGAAGAAGGATTGACTTGGCCGAACTTCCTGGATGAAACGGGAGTGGCTGCACTCTACAAGGTGAAGTTCGTACCGACCATGTATCTGATTACGGCAGATGGGGTAATGGTGGGTGAGAACCTGCGTGGTGAAGCCTTGGCCGAGAAGTTGAAAGAACTTTTTCAGTAACTTTTTTATGATATAAGAGAGGCTTACTATAAAAATAGCTGAAATAAAAAATCTCCTGTTTTAGCCATGTCACTGAACGAAGGCTGAAGCAGGAGATTTTTATGTTGTAATTATTGATATGAGGCTTGTGCAGGCTGGACTGGTTTCAGTTTGCGGAAATGATAAATCAACATGACGACAGCCATGATGAAAGCCAGCGTATCCGAGAGCGGCATGCTGAACCAGACTCCTTCCACGCCGAAATGCGGTGGAAGTAAAGCCAGTCCGGGCAGCAGAAAGACCAGTTGTCGGGAAAGGGAGAGCAGGATGGAGATACGGACTTTACCGATGGACTGGAAGAACTGGGTAATGATGATTTGTGCCCCGATAACAGGAAATGCCAGAACACCGATACGTAGAGCCAGTGTAGCCTGTTCGGTCAGCTCATGGTTGGTGGTGAACATACCCACAAAGACACTCGGGAATAGTTCGCTGACCAGAAATCCGACGGTCGTGACACTGCATCCTGCGATAATGCCCAGCTGGAGTGTCCGTTTGACACGGTCGTAATGCTGAGCTCCGTAATTATAGCCGGAAATCGGCTGCATGCCCATGGTAATCCCCATTACAATCATCACAAACAACATCTGGATTCGGTTGAGAATGCCGAATGCCCCGATGGACAAGTCGCCCCCGTAGGTCAGCAGTCGGTTGTTGATGAAAATCACGATGCAGCAGGCACATACGTTCATCACGAACGGCGACATGCCTACGCCAAAGATGTTCAGAATGATCTTTTTCCGGAGTTTAAAACTGGGACGCTTGAAGCGTATGTAACTTTTCTTGTTGTAGAAATGATATAATACCCAGATCATGCCCACAAACTGCGACAATACGGTGGAAAGGGCAGCTCCCCTGATTCCCCACTCCAGTACAAAGATACAGATAGGAGCAAGAATTACGTTACAGCCTACTGTCAGTATTGATGATAACATGGCTTTCTTGGGATAACCGGTAGCACGCATGATGTTGTTCAGTCCTACCATTACATACGAGATTGGGCTTCCCAGCAGAATAACCTGCATGAAATCGCGTGCATAGGGCAGGGTACTTTCACTTGCACCGAAGAAATATAAGATATCATCCAGAAATATCAGTGTGATTCCTCCGTAAAAAATGGCATTGACGATACAGAGAATAGTAACATTTCCTAAAATGTCTTCCGCTCCTTTTATATCTTTCTGTCCCAGACGAATAGACGAAATAGTGGCTCCTCCTACACCAACCAGGGTGCAGAACGCGATAAGCAGGTTCATCAGCGGGAAAGTAATGGCAAGTCCGGAGATGGCCAGCGCACCTACTCCATGTCCGATAAAGATACTGTCGATGATATTGTACAATGAAGTCAGTGTCATACCGATGATGGCAGGTATGGAATACTGTAAAAGCAATTTGCCTATAGGTGCATTTCCTAAAACATGCGGATTGTTTTCTTCCATTTTGTACTTTGGTTAAAATTATGTGCTCAAAGTTAGGAATATGGCGTGATATTTCGGAACTTTGTACCGTTAAATCAACTAAATGGTAAAGAGAATGGATAAAACAAAATGTATAGTAGCCTTGTTCGACTTTGATGGAGTAGTAATGGATACTGAAACTCAGTACAGCATATTTTGGGATGAGATAGGTAGACAGTATTTCCCTCAGATAAAAGATTTTGGACGCATCATCAAAGGGCAGACTTTGACACAGATTTACGCAAAACATTTTTCGGGTATGGAAAAAGAACAGCAGGAGATTACTGCTCGTTTGAATCAGTTTGAAAAAGAAATGTCCTTCAATTATATTCCCGGAGTAGTTGCCTTTATGGAAGATTTACGTGCTCACGGTGTAAAGATTGCTATTGTTACCAGTTCGAACGATTTGAAGATGGCGAATGTATACAAGGCACATCCTGAACTGAAAGAGCTGGTAGACCGTATTCTCACGGCCGAAATGTTTACTCGTTCGAAACCGGCTCCGGATTGTTTTCTGCTGGGAGCGGAAGTCTTTAATACAGTAGTCGAAAACTGTGTGGTATTCGAAGATTCTTTTCACGGACTGGAAGCCGGAAATGCTGCAAATATGGCAGTCGTAGGCTTGTGTACGACTAACTCGGCAGAGGCAATTGCTGACAAATGTAAACTGGTTATCCCTGATTTTACTGCCTTCTCATTCGAAAAGATGAAAGCCCTGCTTGCTTAACTCGTCAGAATGAACTACATTTGCCGCAATTTTATTAAATTAAGGAGAAAACTTTATGGCAGGATATCTTTCTGGTGATACACGAAAAGTGACAACTCACCGTTTGATTGAAATGAAAGAAAGAGGTGAAAAAATTTCCATGTTGACCTCTTATGATTATACGATTGCCCAGATTGTTGACGGGGCTGGAGTAGATGTTATTTTGGTAGGTGATTCTGCATCGAACGTTATGGCGGGTAATGTGACTACATTGCCTATTACAATCGACCAGATGATTTATCACGGCAAGTCTGTAATGCGTGGTGTAAAGCGTGCACTGGTGGTTGTCGATATGCCTTTCGGTTCTTATCAGGCAGATCCGTTCGACGGAGTACGTAACGCGATTCGTATCATGAAGGAAACCGGAGCTGATGCTCTTAAGCTTGAAGGTGGCGAAGAAGTAATCGAAACAATAACAAAGATTATCGGTGCCGGTATGCCTGTGATGGGACATCTGGGACTGATGCCACAATCTATCAATAAATATGGTACCTATGGTGTGCGTGCCAAAGGCGATGCTGAAGCTGAAAAACTGATTCGTGATGCTCATTTGCTGGAAGAGGCAGGCTGTTTTGCCTTGGTTCTGGAAAAAATTCCGGCAGATCTGGCTGCTCGTGTAGCTTCCGAACTTACAATTCCTGTTATCGGTATCGGAGCAGGTGGAGCTGTCGATGGACAAGTATTGGTTGTTGCCGATATGTTGGGCATGACAAAAGGTTTCAGTCCACGTTTCTTACGTCGCTATGCAGACTTACACACCATAATGACTGATGCTATCGGACATTATGTAGCAGATGTGAAATCGTGTGATTTCCCTAACGAAACTGAGCAATATTGATTTTTATTTCACCGTTATTGTATGAAATATGCTGTGGAATAGAAACTTTTCTTTATTGATTGCAGCTAACATATTACTCTATATAGCGGTTTACATGTTGTTTCCTCTGATTCATCGGTGGATGATTCAAGCCTGGAGTTGTTCTGAACTACAGGCTGCAGGGGTAACAGCTGTATTCGGCATCGCTTTGTTCCTTCCCGGAGCTTTTAATAATTATTTGGTCGATACATTTAGCCGGAAAAATGTTTGTACCCGGAGTATCATGTTGCTGGCACTGGTAGGGATATTGTATCCTTATGTCTCTTCCGTAGAGATGGTTGTTTTGCTCCGTATTTTACAAGGAGCACTGTTTGGTATTGTCTTGATGGCAACCGGAAGCACTTTGGCCATTGATGTAACTCCAAGTAACAATCGTAATGCGGCAAACCGTGTATTTACCTGGAGTAGCATTGTCGGGATGTTGAGTGGTATTATTATCGGAATTGAGGGAGGAAATTATCTCAGTTTTGATACGTTATTGTATTTTTCTGCTTTTTTATGTGCGGTTGCCATTGTGCTTGTTTCCATGGTAACAGTATGCTTCCGTGCTCCTTTAGACCTGCCGTTGTGTTCGTTCGACAGGTTTATTCTTTTCCGGACCTTGCTTCCCGGAATAAATATGATGACGGTACCTATGGTTTTAGGTATGCTTTTCATTATGATTTCCAATGCTTTTTTTTATCTTTGCATAGGAAGCGGTTTTTTGATATACCTGCTTGTCAGGCAAGTTTTTACCAGACCGATGAATGGAAGAATACAGATTTTTATCGGACAACTTTTTACCGGAGCTGGTTTAATGCTGCTTTGTAATGCAGACACAGGTGAGTACCTTTACGGAGCGGGTCTGCTGGTTGGAATCGGAGTCGGATTTTCTATCGGGCAGTTTTTGCGGATGATGATACTTTTACCTTTACATTGCGAACGAGGGACGGGGTATCATACTTATCAGTTACTTTGGGAAACAGGAGTAATGCTGGGTATATGGATTTCGCAATATGTCCGTCAGGCTGGAAACAACAATCCGTATCAGGTAGCTTTGGGGATTTGTGTAATCGGATTCCTTTTATATCAGGTATATATACACCGTTATTTTACGAAACATTATCAAACTAATTAATATAAAAGAGTATGGCAGACGATAAAAAGATTATCTTTTCTATGGTCGGAGTGAGTAAATCATTCCAGAACAATAAGCAGGTCTTGAAAGACATCTACCTATCTTTTTTCTACGGAGCGAAGATCGGTATCATCGGTTTGAATGGTTCGGGTAAGTCTACCCTGATGAAAATTATTGCCGGTCTGGAGAAAAACTATCAGGGAGAAGTTGTGTTCTCTCCGGGATATTCAGTCGGTTATCTGGCTCAGGAGCCGCACCTTGATGATACCAAGACTGTAAAAGAAGTAGTAATGGAGGGCGTACAGAATGTAGTCGATACGCTTGCCGAATACGAAGAAATAAACAATAAGTTCGGTTTGCCGGAGTATTACGAGGATCCCGAAAAAATGGATGCCTTGTTTGCCCGTCAGGCTGAGTTGCAAGATATAATCGATGCTACAGATGCATGGAATCTGGACAGCAAGCTGGAACGCGCGATGGACGCATTGCGTTGTCCGCCCGAAGACCAGCCGGTGAAAAATCTGTCTGGAGGTGAACGCCGTCGTGTAGCTCTCTGTCGTTTGTTGTTGCAGAAACCGGACATCTTGTTGCTGGACGAGCCTACCAACCACTTGGATGCAGAAAGTATCGACTGGCTGGAACAGCACTTGCAGCAGTATGAAGGTACGGTGATTGCTGTAACACACGACCGTTACTTCCTTGACCATGTGGCTGGATGGATTTTGGAGTTGGACCGTGGTGAAGGTATTCCATGGAAGGGTAATTACTCTAGCTGGCTGGAACAGAAGACCAAGCGTATGGAAATGGAAGAAAAGACTGCCAGCAAGCGTCGTAAGACATTGGAACGTGAGTTGGAATGGGTACGTATGGCTCCTAAGGCACGTCAGGCAAAGGGTAAAGCTCGTTTGAATTCTTACGATAAGTTGTTGAATGAAGATGTGAAGGAAAAGGAAGAAAAACTGGAAATCTTCATTCCGAACGGTCCGCGTTTGGGAAACAAGGTTATCGAGGCGAAGCATGTAGCAAAGGCGTATGGCGACAAGCTGCTGTTCGACGACCTGAACTTTATGTTGCCGCCTAACGGTATTGTGGGAGTCATTGGTCCGAACGGTGCCGGTAAAACTACTTTGTTCCGCCTGATTATGGGACTGGAAAAAGTTGATAAAGGTGAATTCGAAGTAGGAGAAACCGTAAAAGTAGCTTACGTAGACCAGCAGCATAAGGATATTGACCCGAACAAGACTGTATATCAGGTTATCAGCGGAGGAAATGATTTGATACGTATGGGAAACCGTGATGTGAATGCACGTGCTTACCTGAGCCGTTTCAACTTCTCTGGTTCTGATCAGGAAAAATTGTGCGGTATGCTTTCGGGTGGTGAACGTAACCGCTTGCATCTGGCCATGGCACTGAAAGAAGAAGGTAATGTGCTGTTGCTGGACGAGCCGACCAACGATATTGACGTAAATACACTGCGAGCACTGGAAGAAGGTCTGGAAGACTTTGCCGGATGTGCGGTAGTAATCAGCCACGACCGTTGGTTCCTTGACCGTATCTGTACACACATTCTTGCATTCGAAGGAAACAGTGAAGTATTCTTCTTCGAAGGTTCATATACTGAATATGAAGAAAACAAGATGAAGCGTATGGGTAACGTAGAGCCGAAGCGCGTTCGTTATCGCAAGCTGATGGAAGATTGATAGAGTTTATTTATTATAATTTGTACGGAGTTGACGTTGGTATGCAATGCATATTTACGGCAACTCCGTATCATTTAATGATGGCTTAATACCATTTTGTTATATGATAACCATATACTTGGTCCGTCATGGACAGACAGAAGAAAATATCAGTCGTATTTTTCAGGGACACCTGCCTGGACATCTTACGGAAGAGGGAAAGCAGCAGGCTGTAGAATTAGGCAAACGTTTGCGGGATATTCCACTGGATGCTATACTGAGCAGTGACTTGCAGCGGGTGATTGACACAGTTCGTCTTGCTGTAGGCGACAGGAAGCTACCGTGGCAGACAACACCTTTATTGCGTGAAATAGACTGGGGAAGCTGGACCGGACTTCCACTCGACTCGGTAGACCGGACACATTTGCCGGCTGATGCTGAAACACGTGAAATGCTTTACGAACGTGCTGGAAAATGTCTGGAATATATCCGGCAGCATTACGAAGGAAAATGCATATTGGTAGTGGCTCACGGCTTGATAAACCGTTCGTTGCGGGCTTATCTGGCAGGCATACCTGTCGATCAGCTGACCACTGTACCACACATGGATAATTGTGAGGTAGTTCGTCTGATGATGGAATGAGGAGAAAGGGCATAAAAAAACACCACAGAAGAAAAAGTTATATTTTCCATACTAATGATGGAGGAACTTTATCTTCTGTGGTGGAAATAATAAATCTGGTTTAGTTGTGAACCATTGTTCCAATGTTCTCTCCAGACATGACTTTCTTCAGGTTACCTACTGTATCCATATCAAATACGATAATCGGCAGGTTGTTTTCCTTACACATACAAGTAGCGGTCAGGTCCATTACTTTCAAGCCACGTGCCAGAACTTCGTCGTAAGTGATTTCGTCGAACTTGGTAGCTGTCGGATCTTTTTCTGGGTCAGCAGTATAGATACCGTCTACACGTGTACCTTTCAGCATAACATCAGCTTCAATTTCGATACCACGCAGTGAAGAACCTGTATCGGTTGTGAAGAATGGGTTTCCGGTTCCGGCAGACATGATGACTACTTCACCGTTTTCCATGGCTTCGATAGCTTTCCATTTAGTATAGAACTCACCGATCGGTTCCATACGGATAGCAGTCAGTACACGAGCCTTAACTCCGGCTGCAACCAAAGCAGAACTCAATCCCAAGCTATTGATAACTGTTGCCAGCATACCCATTTGGTCACCTTTCACACGGTCGAATCCCTTTCCGGCTCCAGTCAGTCCACGGAAGATGTTTCCTCCACCGATAACGATGCCGATCTGTACACCCATGTCGTGGATTTCCTTAATCTGCTGTGCATATTCGCCCAGACGTTTTTCGTCGATACCATATTTCTTTTCTCCCATTAAGCTTTCGCCGCTGAGCTTTAACAGAATACGTTTGAACTTTGCCATAAATTAATTTTTTTAATGTTTAGTCGCAAAGTTAGAAATAAATGTCAGAAGAATTGTCAAAACCTCTTATTTTTATTCCTTATTTCTATCGTCCTGTCACTTGCAGGTATTCACGTTTTTTTACTTCATACTGGGCATAGGTTTCTACGTATTTGTCACGACTTTGCTGATAGAGGCTTTGTGCGTCGAGCAAATCGCTCATGGTACATGTGCCGACCGCATAATAGTCTGTGTTCAAACGCAGGTTTTCTTTAGCCTGTTCGATGGAAAGTAAGGCTATCTTGACTTGTTTGTAGGCATCATTTAGGTCATCCCATGTATGTTTCATACGGATTACCAGCAACTGACTCTGGTCGGCAAGCTGATTCTCGGCATTGCGTAATTGTAGTTTCTGACGCTGGATATCGTGCGAGCCTCCCCACCAGCCTGAGATTGGTACGGATACCGTAGCGAATCCCAGCCAGAATGTATGATCCTTTCCTAACAGGTTTTCGTATGCATAGCCTCCTCCGATAGCTATGGTCGGCAAGTTTTTTCCTATAGCCATTTTATGTTGCAGGCTGCTTGCCTTTACATTTTGTTGAAGAAGATTGTATTCGTTTGTTGTAGCTAGCGCTGCTTCGGGTGGAGTGTAAAGTCCTTCCGGTCCCTGCGGTAACGTATCTTTCAATGTTGCCGCAACTTCTATGCTGTCTGCCGGATGTCCTATATATTGTGCAAGCATGCTTCGTGACAGTGAAAGCATGTTTTCTGCCTGAATGCGTTTACTTTGTATTTCGTTCTGTCGGAGTTGTACTTGTAGTAAATCATTGCGGGTTGTTACGCCGGCTTGAACGCTGGTTTCCACATCCTGAAGTAATTGTGTCAGTTGCTTGTCGAGTGTACTGATAGTCTGCAATTTTTCTTTCAGCATTACTACCTGCCAGAAATAATTTTCGACTGTCAGAGTCACCTCGTTTTGCGACTGGCGCTGCTGGAGTCGGTTTACTTCTACATTTACCTTAGCCAGTTTGTTTCCGTTGACTATCTGTCCGCCGGTGAACAGTGGCAGGGTAGCAGAAACATCACCCACAAGTCCGTTTTTCATAAAGGCCATCTGCATTTCGGGTGATAGTCCCATACGTACCAGACTTTTGTCGGCAAGGAATCCGCTTCCCATGGCACTTACCGTGGGAAAGTATTTACTGAAAGCCTCTTGTTTGCTGTGTTCCGCCATGCGGAGGTTGTTTTGAGCATTTTTCATGCGTACATTGTTGTCGAGGGCAGCTTCTATACATTCGTCCAGCGAATAGACATGTTGGGCAGAAGCACATAGCGGCAACATACAGCCTGCCGACAGCAGGAATAAAGATATGATGTTTTTTCTTTTCATAATCGTAACTAATTTTTGATAGCTATCTTTTGTTTATTATGTTATTGAAGCTCAAGCTGCTCATTGATAGCGCGTTTACGGGTAGAACCTCTAAACAATAGCATGTACAGAACCGGAAGAACGGTCAGCAGGAAGATCATGGTGATAAGAGTTCCGTAGCAAATAACGGTTCCCATAGGCATCCACAATCCACTTTTGCCCAAAATCATCGGAATGACTCCCATAGAAGCTGCAGCAGAAGTCAGGAAAATCGGTCGCATACGTCGGCGTGAAGAATGATAAATAGCATCACGTACACATAATTTTTCGGTATTTCGCAACTCTTCGGCATAGTCGATCATAATGATTCCGTTACGGACAATGATTCCCATCAAACTGATAATACCCAGTGTACATGTCATACTGAAGTCAACTCCCTGAATTAGAACACCTATTGCTGTACCGAAAACACAGAATGTCATGCTGCCGAAAATAAGTAATGCAATACTTAGACGGTGGAAATGAGCTATCAGGATGAATAATATCATGACGGCTGCAATGGCGAGTGCTCCCATAATAAGCGGATTTTGCTCATTGTTCTGTTCCTGGTCGCCCCCATAAGTCAGGGTGACTCCCTGAGGAAGAGGGACGTCTTTTATTTTTTCTTGGATTTTTCCAGTTATTTCCATTGCATTTTCTCCTCTTTTCAGGTCGGACATTACAGTAATGGTGTAAATACCGTTTCGACGTACGAGCTGTCCGTCTTCAGTAGATGGTTCTATGCTGGCTATCTGACGAAGCGGAACACTTGACAGTCCACCGGCTACCGGAATTAATTCATCTTCTATGTCGTTGTAATGTGCATTGTCGGCTTTGTTGCTTTTTAGTACGATAGGGATATTGTAATCACCTTCCCATACATTGGCAACCGGAATACCTGTTCCATATCTCATTGCTAATGTTGCTTCTACCGTAGCATTGGAAATGCCTAATCGGGATGCTTCATCTTCTTTCAGTACGATGCGTGCAGTGGTTTGCGGATTGCTGAAGTTAGTTTGTGCCAATTCTGTTTCAGGCATGCTGCGTAACAAGCTCAGGTATTTATCTGCTGTATATTTCAGGCTGTCGAGGTTATTGCCACTCAATCGCAGTTCAATAGGATAGACTGACTGACTATAGCTTAACTGCTTGAAACGGATTAGTGCTTCAGGGAATGCATTGGTATATTTGGCTGCATATTCATCCAGTAAGTCTACTGTTTCTTTATTTCCCTTTGTATTGACAATAAACTGTGCATAGTTGGGACCCGCTATCTGTGGTGCGTATGCTGTATGAAAACGAGGAGAAGCACATCCGGTAAATGAGGTTACCGAGACAATACGGTCATCTGCACGGAGTATGTTTTCCAGTGTGTCTGCTATGGCTGACGTTTTTTCGATAGCAGTTCCTGTCGGGAGGTAAATTTCTACGGCAAACTGGTTACGGTCTGCTGTAGGCATCAGGTTCTGAGGTAATTTGCCCATCAGGATAATACCCACAACGATGAAGGTCAATCCTGTTATAACCGTATAGTATGGATGCTTGAAACATACATCCAGCAGCTTGTTATAATATTTCTGGAGAATATCCAGGAAAGAGAAGCCTTTTCCACCAGTCTGAAGAGGTTTTCGTATGAACCAGAACTGCATGAACGGTACAAGCAGAGAAGCTACTAGCAGTGAGATGCCCAGAATGAGTGTGATAGACCACGGGAAGCTAAGCAGGAAATCGTGGAACATACCTGTCATGATAAACAGGAACGGGAAAAAGGTGATACTGATGGCGAGTGTTGCCGAGAAGATGGAACGGAAAAAGTGTGTGCTACTCTGTATGGAAGCATGCCAGCGCGACATTCCTTCTCCTATCTTTTCCAGGTAATTATCGATGATTACGATGGAGTTGTCGACAATCATTCCTAAGGTTACAATCAGTGCTGCCAGTGTTACAGTGTTCAGTTCGATACCAAAAGCATAAAACAGACCGAGTGAAATGAATATGGTAATCGGGATAGTAGAGGCTGCTACCAATGCAACTCGAATCGGGAGTAGCAACATTACCACGATAACTACGGCCACAATGGCAATCAGCAATTCTTTCAAAAAGTTGTTTACACTGTCGCCTACAACTTCACTTTGGTCAGTGATGCGGAACATGTTTACTTCAGACGGAAGCTCTTTCTTAAACTCTTCGAGAGTCTGATTGATTTCTTCTCCCATCTTTACGATATTCTGTCCCTTTTTCATTTCTACGCTAAGCAGAATACATTTTTTTCCATTGTTGGTAATATAACTGTCGGCATGCGGATATTCCTTTACTATACGGGCTACATCCTTCAGACGAATATTATGTCCGGAAGGATCGGTATACACAATTTGCTCTTGTACGTCGTAAACGGTATTGAAAGATTTCTCTACATGCACAGGTAGTATATAGGCCGGATTTTGTACCCGTCCTCCTGAGGTGACAAAGCCTTTGGAAAACAAGTTGACTGCCAATGTCTGTTCTGTAAGTCCGTATTGTGAAAGTTTCTCATTATCCAGATAAACAGCAATCTGTTCATTCTGTAATCCACTTACCGTCATACGTCCGATGCTGCTGATACGGCGTAAGCGGTCCTGTAAGTCATCCATGTATTCTTTTAACTCCCGATAAGTCTTGTCCTTGCTTTCCATGGTGATAAGCAGAGCAGACGTATCTCCGAAATCATCCAGTACCTGTACTGCGAGTACATTCGACGGAAGATTTGCTTTGAAAGTAGAAATTCCATGCTTGAACTTGCTCCAGAATTCATCCTTGTTATTGAGGTCATCATTTAGTTCTACTTGTATATATACGATTCCATCCCGGCTGGTAGAGAATGTTTTTTCTTTCTTTACCTCCTTATAAGAAAAAATATAGTTTTCCAGCGGTTTGGTAACTTGTTCAATCATTTCTTCGGCTGTATTTCCTGGTGCTACGGCTACTACCATTCCCTGGCGGATTGTGAAATCAGGAAATTCGTTTTTACGCATGTTGGGCAAACTGTATATGCCGAATGCGACCAGACAACATACTACCAGTATGATAATCTGCCGATAGTGCATTGCCCATTCTACTATATTACGTTTCTTTTCCATATGGATGTTTATTTTATTGTTACAGGAGTATTTTCACAGACTTTTTGTTGTCCTTCTGTTATAATCAAATCTCCTTCATTGATACCTGATAGAACGATGATTCCATTGGACGTGAATTTTCCACATTGAATCGTGCGTTTAGTTGCTTTTCCGTCAATATCTACCCACACAAAATTTTGGTTGTTCTCATCTAACTGAATAACATGTGCCGGTAAGATATAATAGTTGTTTTCATCGGATGTTGCCAGAACAACTTCTGTTACCATACCCGGCATAATGTCTTTGCTTGGATGGTCAATGTGGATTTTCACATCGTACGAACGGGATAGGGTATTGGCTACGATTCCTTTTTCGGCAACGACACCTTCGAATGAACTGTTTCCCAGTGCCGATATCATAATCTTTGCTTTTTGATTTTTCTGTATATTGGCAATTTCAGTTTCAGGAACAGATATCTTGACCTTTAGATTTTGTACACCGACCAGTTGGGCAACCGGAACTCCCGGCATAACATTTTGACCGGCTTCTATATTTTTTTCTGAGATAACTCCGCTGTATGGAGCATATAATTTGCAGTCTTTTAAATTTTTTCGAGCTACTTCTTCCATTGAGCGTGCTTGCTGAAGTTTACTTTGTACTTCTATCCATTTCATTTCGGCAATGCTGCCTTTGTCATGAAGGAGCTTCATTCTTTTATATGCATCTTCTGCCTGTTCCAATGTTGATTTGGCGGCATCATAACTGCTCCGTATAGAAGTCGGATCTATTTCTGCGATTAATTCTCCTTGTGTAACTCTTTCTCCTAAATCAACATATATTTTTTTTACAGTTCCCATAACTGGAAAACTTAATGAAGTTGTACTTGATTCTTCTACTGTTCCAGAAAAATGTCTGGATTCACTGGTTGCAGAAGATGAGGCTTGCATGACTTTTACTTTTACCGGACTGGCAGATGAAACTGGCTTGTTACTTTCGTTTTGACAAGATAACAGAGCTAATAACAACGCTAAGGTTGTGAGATAATGACATTTTTTCATACTCTTCAGAATTTATCTTTTGTATTATTCGGGGGCAAAAGAATATATTTTACCTGACGTACTGGTTCTTTTTACATCCTCAAAAGTGTTCTAAAAGTCTTGCGATATTATTTATCCGAATATATGACCACTAATTAGGATACTTTGATAATAGTTGTTGGTGAAAATTGCTGTTATTTTGCAGAAAAAGAAGAAGTGAATATGGAAAAAAATGTATTAGAAAACGGTATATGGCACAATAGTGATTTAGATAAGAATGCAGCGTATAAAGATGACCGTATTGCTATAGTTGATTCTATTCAAAGTTTAAAGAACGGACAGACCGAATTAGCTTCAATGGTAAAGGTCGATGCTGTATTGTTGGTTTTTTGTGTTAAGGGTAAAGCTTCCCTTTTTATAAACGGCAATTCGTATATGCTTCATCCTAATGATTTGATGATCTGTGTTCCGAACATTGTGTTTGGAAAAAGTATGATAAGTATTGATTTTGAAATGCGTTCTGTGGTACTTTCTCCGGAGTATATGAAGAGCATGGTGTTATTCGAATGCAGTAGCTGGAGTTTCCGTTCTTTTGTTGAACAGCATCCTGTTTTTTCACTGAATGATGATGAAGCCAGATTATTTAAACAGTATTATAATTTGCTGTATGAAAAGCTGACAGGAACTCCTCGCAAGCATCAAAAAGAACTATTTGATGCTTTGCTGGAAATGTTTCACTATGATTTTTATGATACAATGGAACGTTTCTATAATGAAAATCCAAAAACATTTTCTTCTTCTGAAGTGCTGTTTAGGAATTTTCTTGAACTGTTGAATGTTCCTGGAAACAATTGTCGTAAAGTTGCATTTTATGCTGATAAACTTCATGTTTCGCCTAAGTATCTTTCTGCTGTATGCAAAGAGGTAAGCGGGCAGACTGCTTTCGAACTGATAAACCAGTATGTGCTGAAAAACGTGAAGTACATGTTGCAATGGTCGCCTAAAAGCATTAAAGAGATAGCGATGGAACTTGATTTTCCAAATCTTTCTTTTTTCGGGAAATATGTAAAACGCTATCTGGGAGTTTCTCCTAAGCTATACAGGGAACAATTGTCTTCGGATACTTCTTCGAAAATATCCGATTAATTTGTCGTTTGATTGTTACTGCGATATTCAGTAGGTGTCATTCCTAAATGTTTTTTTACATATTGTGCAAAGAAAGATGTGTTCGGGAAGTCGAAGTCTATGGCTATTTCCTTGATGCTTTTGTTGGAATATTTGAGTTCCGAGATGATATGTTCGATTGCATTTTCGTGGATGAGGCTTAGGGCATTCTTTCCACTGATTTGTTTGATGATTCGTGAAAGATATTTGGGAGAATAACAGAATAAGTTGGCATAATAATCGAGTGTGCGGTGTTTGCCGTTATCGGCTGCTAATGCTTCCATGAACTGTTTAAACAGGAAATCAGATTGGGTTATATTTGTTTTAGGTATACGTATATCAGTCTCAACAGATTTTTTTGTTGTGTGAGAAATCATTTCTCCGAAAAAAGCAGATGCAATATGTGACAAGATTTCTTTTTGTATTTTGTTAATACCTGTTTGGGCTTTACTTTCTATGAGGTCTAAGTATTGATTGAATAATTTTTCCTCTTCTCCTTCAAAGTGTTTTATTGGATTCTTTTGTATGTAGCATACCCACTTCCAAGTATATTTTTCTGTTTGAGTAAGGCGTTGTAGTAATCGGTTGGAGAAGCAGATTATTTTGATTTTATGGTTAGGACTAGCGAGTACTTGACCGATAATCGTATTGGGAAGGCTGATAATCAGATCTTTCTGATGCAGGTGGTGTGGACTGTTGTTTAATTCCAATTTAATTTCTCCTTCTATACAATAAATCATTAAGAAGAACTCCAGTTTGACATTTTTATTTTCCTGGAATATATTTTCTAGCTTGTCTGTAAAAAACAAGTATTCGTCAGTGTAGCTTCCTTGATAGCTATACGACTTAAGCATTTCCATGTCGATATGTTTGATAATCTCTTCCATAAATTATTTTTTGCAAAGGTGAGGAATTATACAATAAGTATAATGTTTTATTTTCTTCTATCTGTATTGTATTTTCCGTATTTAACAAATTATATGTTCTGAAAGGAGAAAACGAGACATTTCTGTACGAAAATTCGTAGCTTCCATTACATGCCAAGATACTACTTTTGCACGAACAAAAAATAGATGAATATGATTATAAAAACGATTAGACTAAAAGCTTGGCTAATGATTTTGGCAGGCTGTTCTGTAGGGGTAATTTCCTGTAAAACAGAAACAAATAATAATGAAAGTAAGGGCTATAGCCTTGCAGTTATCAATGCTGATTCAAACAAGGAAATTACGACATCGTACTCAGCTTCGATTGAGGGAAAACAGGATATCGATATTTATCCACAGGTTTCGGGATACATTGAAAAACTGAATGTTTCAGAAGGTGATATCGTACGTAAAGGAGAAATCTTGTTTGTCATAGATCAGGTACCTTATAAAGCTGCTCTCGAAACAGCTGTGGCTAATGTTGAGTCTGCTAAAGCTAATCTGGCAACAGCTGAACTTACTTATAAAAGTACTCAGGCTTTGTTTGCGAAAAAAGTAGTTTCCGACTTCAACTTACAAACCACAGAGAATGCTTATCTTACTGCCAAGGCACAATTGGCACAGGCAAAAGCTCAGGAAGTAAATGCACGCAATGATCTTTCTTATACAGAAGTTAAAAGTCCAAGCAACGGTGTAGTGGGCATGTTGCCTTACCGGGTTGGTACATTAGTAAATTCCAACATGCCCCAGCCGTTGACTACTGTTTCTGACAATTCGGAAATGTATGTTTATTTTTCGATGACAGAAAATCAGTTTTTATCGCTTGTCCGCCAGTTTGGTTCTTTGGAAAAGGCCTTGCAGGATATGCCTGCTATTCAACTGCAACTGAATGACGGATCTGTTTATGAAGAAAAAGGAAAGATTGAATCTATTAGCGGAGTTATAGATAAAGAAACAGGAACTGTTGGGGTGCGTGCTGTATTTCCTAATTCCTCGCGTTTGTTGCATAGTGGAGCATCAGGCAATGTATTGATACCTAGTGTATATGAAAAATGTATTGTAATTCCACAGGGAGCTACGGTACAATTACAAGATAAAATACTGGTATATAAAGTTGTAGATGGAAAAGCTGTGTCTACACTTATAAAGGTTGCTCCGGTAAATGATGGTAAGGAATATATTGTATTGGATGGTTTGAAACCTGGTGATGAGATTGTTTCGGATGGTGCCGGAATGATTCGTGAAGGAATACAAGTTAAATAACAGACGCTTATGAAAGGAAATATATTTATCAAGCGGCCTGTCATGGCCTTATCAATATCGATACTGATATTAATCGTTGGATTTATTTCACTTTATACATTGCCGGTAGAGCAGTATCCTGACATCGCACCGCCAACCGTACGTGTAGAAGCTACCTATACGGGTGCTAATGCTGATGCTGTGATGAATAGTGTTATCATGCCATTGGAAGAAAGTATTAATGGTGTGGAAGATATGATTTACATTACTTCTACAGCGACCAATGCAGGTACTGCTGAAATTCTAGTCTATTTTAAGCAAGGAACGGATCCGGATATGGCTGCCGTTAATGTACAGAACCGTGTTTCGGCAGCGCAAGGATTGTTGCCGGCAGAAGTAACGGCCATTGGTGTCAGTACGACTAAACGTCAGAACAGCTTCTTGCAGATTAATAGTTTGATTAGTCCGGATAAACGATATGATGAAACGTTTTTGGCAAACTACCTCGATATTAATGTAATCCCTCGTATCAAACGTATTCAGGGAGTCGGTGATGTTCAGCTGATGGGTGATACGTATAGTATGCGTATCTGGATGAAGCCGGATAAAATGGCTCAATATGGTCTTACACCTTCCGACGTGACGGCTGTATTGAATGAACAGAATATTGAAGCTCCAACAGGATCGTTAGGTGAAAGTTCTGATAACGTATTTCAATATACCATGAAATACAAAGGCCGACTGAAAAGTGTGGAAGAATTTGAAAATATGGTGATACGTTCACAGAAAGATGGTTCTGTACTCCGTGTGAAAGATATAGCTGATGTTGAGTTGGGACGTGAATCATATAGTTTTCATGGAGAGGCAGATGGAGTTCCAGGGGTTACTTTTATGGTATTTCAGGTAGCTGGAGCTAATGCAACTGCTGTAAACGAAGAAATCTCTAATCTGTTGGATGAAATGTCGGAAGAACTGCCTAAGGGAACTGAATTTATTCAGATGATGAGTGTCAACGATTTTCTTTTTGCTTCTATTCATAATGTGATAGAAACTTTGGTGATTGCTATCATCCTGGTAGTTTGGGTTGTATATTTCTTTTTGCATGATTTCAAAAGTACACTGATCCCGTCCATCTCCATCATTGTTTCGTTGATCGGAACTTTTGCCTTTTTGTCGGTAGCTGGATTCAGTATCAATATTCTGACACTGTTTGCTTTGGTATTGGCTATCGGAACGGTTGTGGATGATGCCATTATCGTTGTAGAAGCAGTTCAGGCTAAGTTCGACGTAGGCTATCGTTCTCCATATTTGGCAACGAAAGATGCGATGAGTGATGTGACTATGGCTGTTGTATCGTGTACGTTTGTCTTTATGGCAGTATTTATTCCGGTAACATTCATGGGAGGTACGTCAGGAGTCTTTTATACTCAGTTTGGTATTACCATGGCAGTATCTGTCGGAATTTCTTGTTTGAATGCCTTGACACTGTGTCCGGCATTATGTGCCATAATGATGAAGCCTGCAAAAGGAGAGAAAAACGCTCGGAGTATAAATGGCAGAATACGTGCTGCTTATAATGCCTCATTTAATGTGATGATGGCTAAATATAAAAAAGGACTGATGTTCTTTTTTCATCATCGTTGGATGGTATGGACCTCATTGGGTATAGCTTGTGCTTTATTGGTTTATCTGATGACTACTACCAAAACTGGTTTGGTTCCTCAAGAAGACCAGGGAACCATGATGGTTAATATCAGTACGTCACCGGGTAATTCGCTGGCCGAAACAAATAAGATTATGGATAAGGTACAAGATATTCTGGAAGGAACTCCGGAGATTGAGCATTATTCGCGTATTACCGGTTATGGACTTCTTTCTGGACAAGGAACTTCTTATGGAACAGTTATTATCCGTTTGTATCATTGGGACAAACGAAAGGGTAAAGAGCATACAGTAGAGGCAGTCATGAAAAGACTGAATGCTCAGTTTAGTAATATCAAAGAAGCACAAGTATTCTGTTTCCAACCTGCCATGATTCCTGGATATGGAACAGGAAATGCTATTGAACTCTATATGGAAGATAAGACCGGTGGTGAGATGGAACCGTTTTATAACTCTATAAATCAGTTTATTCTTGCTCTGAATCAACGCCCGGAAGTTGCTATGGCTTATAGCTCTTATACTATGAATTTTCCACAGGTAGCGGTGGATGTAGATGCAGCCAAATGTAAGCGTGCCGGTATTACTCCAAACGATGTGCTTAATGTTTTGGGAGCTTATTGTGGAGGATCGTATGTATCTAATTATAATAAATTCGGTAAAGTATACCGTGTTATGATTCAGGCTTCTCCGAAATCTCGTCTGGATAAACATGCGCTGGATAATATGTTCGTTCGAAACGGTGAAGAAATGGCCCCTGTCAGTCAGTTTGTAACGCTTCGTTCGGAAGAAGGTGCGGAGATTGCTAAACGTTTTAATCTTTACAATACGATCAATGTTAATGTCAATGTAGCTGAGGGATATTCTACGGGTGAAGCTCAGAAAGCTATCAAAGAGGTAGCATTGCAGACACTACCTTCTGGTTATGGTTATGAATATGGAGGTATGGCTCGTGAGGAAGCTAGTAGCGGAGGAGCACAAACCGTTTTTGTTTATACGTTGTGTGTGGTACTGATTTATTTGATTTTGTCTTGTTTGTATGAAAGTTTCTTGGTTCCTCTGGCTGTTATTCTTTCTGTGCCTTTCGGATTAATGGGTAGTTTCCTTTTTGCTCGTATTGCCGGACTGGAAAACAATATTTATTTGCAGACAGGAGCGATTATGTTGATTGGCTTGTTGGCGAAGACGGCTATTTTGATTACCGAGTACGCTATAGAACGTCGACGTAAAGGTATGGGAATTATTTCCTCTGCTTATTCGGCAGCTCAGGCACGTTTCCGACCTATTATCATGACGGTGCTTTGTATGATATTCGGTATGCTTCCGTTGATGTTCTCTTCTGGTGCAGGAGCAAATGGTAATAGTTCGTTGGCTACTGGAGTTGTGGGAGGTATGCTTATTGGAACCTTGGCCTTGCTTTTTGTTGTCCCTGTATTCTTTATTGTTTTCGAATATTTGCAGGAAAAATTGCGTGGCCCTTTGCAGAAGGAACCTGATCAGCAGATTATGTATGAAAAAGAACAAACAATGATAGAAAAGAGTGCTTTTAACACAGAAAAATAAGCAATATATGTATACACGAAAAGTTATTATATTCGGCATAACGCTGTTTTTAAGTAGTTGCGGAATTTATACGCAATATCAGCCTCAGACATCTGTTCCTGACAATTTATATGGAGAAGAAGCTGTTGGATCGGATACAACAAATATGGGTTGTATTCATTGGCGTGATTTTTTTACAGATCCTTATTTGCAGAATCTGATAGAAAAGGGGTTGAAACAGAATACCGATGTGCGAACGGCAGAGTTGCGTGTGGAAGAGGCGAAGGCATCTTTACTTTCTGCTAAGCTGGCCTTTCTTCCGTCTTTTGCCTTATCTCCACAAGGAGGAGTAAATACAGTCGAAAGCCAGGTGTCACGTACTTACACGCTTCCGGTAACAGCCAGTTGGGAAATAGATATATTTGGAAAATTGCGGAATTCAAAGCGTCAGGCAAAAGCTGCTTATGCACAAAGTGAGGATTATAAGCAGGCGGTATATTCCAGTCTGGTAGCAAATATAGCAAATACTTACTACACCTTATTGATGCTTGATGAGCAGCTTGAAATATCGAAAACCACTGCTGAAACATGGAAGGAAACAGTTGCTTCGACTCAGGCGTTAATGGAAGCCGGTCAGGCTGATGAAGCTGCGGTTTCACAGATGAAAGCTACTTGTTATGAAGTGGAAAATTCTGTTATAGACTTGGAGGAACAGATTAACCAGGTGGAAAATACACTTTCATTATTGCTTGCAGAAACTCCTCACGAGATACCAAGAGGAAAATTGGCAGAACAAAGCTTTAATCATTCTTTAAGTCTTGGAGTGCCTATTCAGCTTTTGGCAAACAGACCGGATGTACGGGTAGCTGAGCATGAACTGGAACAAGCTTTTTATGTAACCAATCAGGCAAATTCGGCTTTTTATCCTTCCATAACCTTGAGTGGAAGTGCAGGCTGGACCAATTCTATTGGTGGACTGATAACAAATCCTGGCAAGTTTGTTACATCAGCACTTGCTTCTTTAACAGAACCTTTATTCAATAAAGGAACGCTTATAGCACGTCGCAGAATAGCTAAGGCACAACAAGAAGAAGCATTGCTGGCTTTCAAACAAAAACTTCTGAATGCAGGAACAGAAGTAAACGATGCTTTAGTTTCTTATCAGACCAGTAAAAAGAAGAAAGACAACTATCAACATCAGATAGCTTCATTAGAAAAAGCGTTTAACAGTACATCATTATTGATGCAGTATGGTAATACGACTTATCTGGAAGTTTTGACAGCACATCAGACTTTACTTAGTGCCCGATTGTCTCAGACAGCCAATTGCTTTAAAGAGATACAAAGCATGATCAATCTGTATCAGGCATTAGGAGGCGGACAGGATTTATAATATTTCTATTTGTTTATATTAAGAAAGCTCATTGACTGGTTTCTCCCTTACCCTTATTCTTTATTTTCATTTAAACATTCATATTCATATATCCAGGAGGAACAGTCAAGGGCTTTCTGCCTTTTTGTTAACTACTGTTTTCTTAAATCGGTTTTCCCAATAACAGTTATCGAAAAAAAGAGTTTTTCAGATAAAATGTTATACTTGCTGGTAATCTATTTTTGCGTCATAAATCTTAATATGAAAGGTGATTTATGGCTATCGAAAATATAGATCAGAAATATGAGGTTACAGTACGGTTTCGTTTGATACGAAATTGTATGCTTTTATCGGGGATATCTGTTTTTGCTCAGTTATATCTCTTTCAACCTATATTATCTGATTTATGTCGTTTCTTTACCATAACCCCAGCGACAAGTAGTCTTGCAGTCTCTATAACAACGGTTGGTATTGCTGTAGGATTGTTGTATTGGGCATTTAAGGCTGATAGTATATCGCGTGAAAAGCTTATGGGCATTTCGCTTATATTATCATCTGTTATAACTATAGTATCGGCCTTTGTTGGCAATTACTTCGTTCTGCTGGTATTAAGTTTAATTAAAGGGATTGCATTGGCCGGTGTCTCTGGGGTAGCATTGGCTTATCTCTCGGAAGAGGTAGATACTTCGAAAATCGGGTTGGCCATCAGCCTTTATTTAAGTGGAAATACATTGGGAGGAATGTTGGGACGGGTAGTTGCTACCCTGGTAGCTGGCTACGGTGGATGGCAACTGGCTGTTTTATTCATTGGAATAGGGAGTCTGATTGTAGGTGGATTTTTTTGTAAGATGATACCGGTAGGCAAGAATTTTTCTGCTACACCTTTTACGTTCAGGCAAAAGATTGCTCAAATGCGTTCATTGCTTACCCAACCTACCTTTATCAGTATGTATATGATTGCAGCTCTCTCAATGGGAATATTTGTAAGTGTATATAATTATCTGTCTTTTCTGTTAGAATCACCTTTATTTGCCTTACCGCACCATTTGGTTGCAATGATTTTCATGATGTATATAGCAGGTATCATAGGTTCGGTTGTGGCAGGAAGTTTATCTGATAAATTTGCGCCGGAGATACTTCTACAAGGTACATTGTTGCTGATGGGAATTGGAATGTCATGCTTATTGGTCATGAAACTTTGGATTATAGTTTTAGGACTAGGTATATTGACTTTTTCTTTTTTCGGAACTCATACACTGGCAAGTCGGATTGTTTCTATACATGCACAAAATTTAAAAAGCAGTGCAACTTGTATTTATTGGTTGTTTTATTACCTCGGTTCAAGTCTTATCGGTTCGCTGACAGGAATTGTATTTGTAAGTAACGGATGGTTTTCATTGGTGGAAATCCTTTTGCTGTTGCTTTTGGGAGCACTTATTATTGCGTCATTATTCATTTTTAGATATAGATTTTATGAAAAAAGCAAAGTTTACAGCCATCATCGGTATGGCAGTGATGATGTCCATTCCTGTAGCTAGTCTGGTTGGTAATGAAAAGCAAGTTGAAATAGTTAATGAAAACATCCGTTACTGTGAAAGTACTTATCCGTATAACGGAGGTATTTTGATAGCTAACTTTGGCACAGAACAATTGAATCCGTTAAATGCAGAAGGAAAGGGATACATCCTTTATTATAAAAATGGTAAAATGGATACGTTGGTTCCTACTGATGGTAACCTGAATGCTCCGAAGGGAATGTTCATGCGCGATAATCAACTATATATTTGTGATGTCAATAAAATAGTTGTTTACGATCTGACTCAAGTTAGTAAAACACCTAAAACAATTAATTTGCCGGAAGGTAATTTGTTTGTAAATGACCTGGCAGCAAATGGCAGTGACCTGTATGTTTCAGTGACAAATACGGATAAGATTTTTAAGATAGATATTACGGATTCTGCTAATCCGGGAGAACCTCAGGAATGGATAACTATTCCAGGCCCTAACGGTTTATTAATAGGTGATGGTACGATGTATGTGGCTTCTTATCCGGCTGATGGAAATACAAGTGAGAAGCATGTTGTCTATCGTATAAGTGATTTGACTAATAATCCCCAACCAGAAAAGTTAGTTACTGTTCCAGGACAATATGATGGAATCGCTTTTGCTTCTGATGGTGCTTCGCTTTATGTTACAAACTGGACTCCTGCTGGGATTAGTCGTATAAATCTTCGAAATGGTGATTTATTACCCGTTGGATTGTCATTGGAGGAAAGCTTATTCGGTCCGGCTGATATCACCGTTTCAGACGGGAAAATTTATATTCCTGACTTGCCAGCCAGTCGTGTCGTTATAATTTCTGAATAAAAATCTTACTGATAAGTGTTGTTTCAATACTGGCCAATAACCGGCTTACAGAGTCAGTAAATAGAAAAATTATCCTCTCATTCTATTCTTTGAACAAGATGGAATGAGAGGGTATTTTTATGTGAAAGGGTACGAAAAAGTCTGATTAGCTTATCATAATCGCTTAATTTGAATATACAGACCAATATTTGAACAAATAGAACAATCTGATTGAACGTATATATCAGTCTTTTATACAAACAGAATAATATTTACCAATGGTTTATTCTACCTTTAGGTTGTGTAAAATTAATATTAAATCTGTTACAGAAATGAGAAACATTATTCGAATGGTAGGCATTGGAGTTGCTGCCTTATGTATGGTAACTCCTACAGTTCAGGCACAAGTAAAACTAAATGCCAATAACATTGATGAAGTTATCGGTGAGATGACTTTAGAGGAAAAAGTACACATGGTGATTGGTTGTGGTATGTCAATGGGAGATGGTGCCAAGTTTCCCGGAACAGCCGGACGGACATATGATATTCCCCGCTTAGGTATTCCATCGGTATACTTGGCAGACGGACCACACCGGTTGGCTATGAGTGTGAAACGGGACTTTGACAGTCGGTTCTATTATGCAACAGAGTTTCCTTCAGGTACTACTGTAGCTGCGACTTTCGATCCGAATGCAGCGTATCAGGTAGGAGCTGCGTTGGGAGAGGAAGTTAAAGATTATGGTATGGATGTGTTATTAGCTCCGGGAGCCAATTTGATGCGTAATGCTTTATGCGGACGTAACCATGAATATTATTCAGAAGATCCGGTTGTAACAGGAAAAATGGCTGCCGGATATATAAAAGGTGTACAAAGCCAGGGAGTGGGTACTTGTTTAAAACATTTTGCCGTAAACAATCAGGAAACAAATCGTAATAATAATGATTCACGAGTTGCACAACGTCCGTTGCGTGAACTTTATCTGAAAGGGTTTGAAATAGCTGTTAAAGAATCTCAGCCATGGAGTATTATGACATCTTATAATAAAGTCAATGGTAAATATACGTGTGAAGATATTGATCTGACTGAGAATATTCTGCGTGATGAATGGGGATTCAAGGGAGTGGTAATGTCCGACTGGAATGCAGGGACGGATGCCGTTACTTCCATGAAGGCTGGAAATGATATGTTACAGCCTGGACAAGAACGCCAATATAAGGCTATTTTGGAAGCTGTGCAAAACGGTACCCTGGATGAAGCTATTTTAAACCGTAATGTAAAGCGCATATTAGAACTAGTAGTAAAGTGTCATACTTTTGAAAACTATAAATATGCTAACGAAACAGATTTGAAAGCCCATGCAATCATTGACCGCACGATAGGTGCTGAAGGTATTGTCTTGTTGGATAACCGGAGTGTACTGCCTTTGACAGCCAATGTAAAGACTATTGCTCTTTATGGAACAACATCTTATGATATGGTTCCTGCTGGTATGGGATTCGGTAGTACAGGTGTTGGCTACTATTGTGTTTCTTTGGTTGAAGGAATGCGTAATGCAGGATATACTGTAGATGCTGATCTAATAAAGAAATACAAAAAACATTTGTTTGATGAGCAAAAACGTCTTTATCCTAATGGAAAACCTCCTTTCTCACTGACTCCTCTCAAACGTGCAGAAGAGTTTGTTCCGACGAGTGACGAATTATCAGCACAAGTTAAGAATAACGATGTCGCTATTATTACCTTAGGACGGACCAGCGGTGAAGCTTCCGACAGACGTGTGGAAGAGTTCTATCTAAAAGAAAATGAATCAGCTCTTATTAAACAGGTTGCAGAAGCTTATCATGCAGCCGGAAAGAAAGTTATTGTTATTCTGAATATTTGCAGTCCGGTAGAAACAGCTTCCTGGAAGAATATGGTTGATGCTGTAATTTGTGCTTTCCAGCCAGGTCAGGAGGTCGGCAACTGTGTTGCAGATGTATTGACAGGTAAGGTAAATCCTTCAGGACATTTGCCGATGACTTTTGCTATAAAATATGGGGATGCACCGTCTGATTCTAATTTCCCTTATGATTATGAATTTAAAATGCCTTCGTTTGCAATGGGAAGTGGTATGAACTTCGAATCAAAAGAAAAGGAAGAAAAGCCCAAAGAAGCTGTTCGTAATGTTGACTTTACGGATTATGAGGAAGGTATTTATGTAGGCTATCGTTATTTTGAAACTTTTGATAAGGAAGTATCTTATCCTTTTGGCCACGGTTTGTCATATACAACGTTTAGTTTTGAAATTGTGTCATCTGATATTAATGGTGATAATTGTGAAATGAAGGTTGCAGTGAAGAATACGGGTAATTGTGCTGGAAAGGAATCTGTACAGGTATATGTTAAAGCTCCGGCGGGTGGACTTGAGAAGCCTGCTAAAGAATTGAAGGCTTTTGCCAAAACAAAACTGTTACAGCCGGGTGAATCGGAGGTTGTAACCTTGTCGTGGAAGTTGATGGATATGGCTTCGCTTAATGAAAAGAGCAGTTCATGGGAATTACCGAAAGGAACATATCAATGGATGGTAGGAGCTTCATCGGCTGATGTACGCTGTACGGTAACTCAGAAAGTGTCAAAGGCTCAGAAAGTAAAAGTTCATAATGCCATGATACCTCCATATAAGATAGCTCAACATGATATGGTAAAACGATGAAAAGAGGTTTGTTACATATAGCCATCTGCGTTTCCCTTTGGGGAGCGTCGATGGCTTCATGTGCCCAAAATCTTGTTGTTGACGTAGAAGGTGGACGGATCGAAGGCGTATTAGATCAAGAGGGTATAGTTGTATACAAGGGCATTCCTTATGCAGCTCCTCCTGTGGGAGAGTTACGTTGGAAGCATCCGCAACCGGTACGGCCGTGGCAGGGAGTGAAGGCGTGTAAACAGTTTGGAGATGCATCTTTTCAAGGTGGACAAATTGAGGGTTCTTTTTATTGGAAAGAGTTTTATCAGGATGGTAATCCTGAAATGAGTGAAGACTGTCTGTATTTAAACATATGGACACCGGCATCGGGAAAGAAAAATGCTCATTTGCCGGTTATGGTCTGGATTCATGGAGGTGCCTTTCAGAATGGTTTCGGACATGAAATCGAATTTGATGGTGATGCATATGCAAAGAAAGGCATTATATTGGTTACTTTAAACTATCGCTTGGGGATGTGTGGTTTCCTGTCTCATCCGTTGCTGACAGCTGAAAACTCAGGAAAGGGTTCTGGAAATTATGGATTGTTCGATCAGCTTGCTGCATTGAAATGGATAAAACGTAATATCGAAGTTTTTGGAGGGAATCCGAATAATGTTACGGTTTTCGGACAGAGTGCAGGAGCGGGTAGTGTACAAGCTTTGATATCTTCACCGCTTGCGAAAGGCTATGTACAGCGTGCCATTATACAGAGTGGTGGAGGATTGGGAGGTATTATTTCTACGAAGTCGTTGCAGGAAGCTGAAACGATGGGTAAAGCCATGTGGGATGCGTCGGGATATGATACATTGGAGCAAATGCGTACTTGTCCGGTAGAGCATTTTCAGGAAGTGATGATGAACTACATGAAAGTGCAGAAAACTTTTAATGGTATGCCTTATTCTCCTTGTGTGGATGGGGAGCTCTTAGAATCGTCTGTATATGATGTGGCATTGCAGAATAAGGAACTGGATATTCCTTATATGATTGGATATACATCGGAAGATATTGCACCAGATCAAATGAAGCAGGCTGCTGTAAACTGGAGTTTGTTGCTTGAACGTCAGGGGCGGTGTCCAGCCTATGTATATTGCTTTAGCCGAGATTTACCTGGCGAAGATATGTCTGCTCCCAAAGGTGGCTTTGGTGATATGAAAGGTGCATTTCATTCTAGTGAGCTATGGTATATGTTTGGGACACTTGATAAATGTTGGCGCCCAATGGAAAAAGCTGATTATGAACTGAGTGAACGTATGGTTTCTTATTGGACTAATTTTGCTAAAACAGGTAATCCCAATGGAGTAGGCTTGCCTGAATGGAAACCTTGTACTAAGGTGGATAAACATATACAAGAGTTAGATGTGAAGTAAATTAAGGTTATATATCACTGGAAATACTGAATATGGTAAAGTCTGTTGTATATTCTGGATAAGGAAAATTAAACAAACCTTCCATTTGGAGTGAAGTTATGTTAATAATTTTATATCTTTGTATAAATCAGACTTTATAGAAATGATAATCCTGATAATTTGGTAGAATATTCAAATCTCTTAGTTATTGACTTTGACCATTTCCATGATTATCAGAAAGTCATTGATTTCAGGAGTAAACTTATACAATATGCTGACTACCTTCATCTTTATGCTATCTGGATTTCCCCTAGCAATGATGGAATTAAGGCTGTTATGATACATGATAATGAGAACCCAGACTATCATTATAATTTATTCTGTCAGGTTAAAAAGAATCTATACCCAAGGACAGAAGAATTTGATATGAACTGTTCCAATCTCACCCGAACATGCTTTATCTGCCATGATCTTGATATATGGGTTAATCCTAGAAAAGATGAGATTGAACCATATCACTTTGTCTATGATCCAACTATTCCAATGCCAGAAGAAAAGGTTTATTCCAGTTCTAAAGACAATGGAAAGGTATGTTCTTCAGAGTTTATACATACACCTGAAGAAATAGAAACAAATCTTAGGTGGCAGGGATTATGGACGGACAAACAACTTATAAATTATGCTGATAAAGGATGGAGAAAACAATACCCAGATTCATATAAAGATGGAAACAGACACCTTTCTATACTATCAAGGGCTAAGTGGTTATGTCTTTACGGTGTTCTGTTCGAGAATGCAAAGGATTATCTGATAAATACCTTTGGAAGACATGGAATTTCAGAGTTTGAGATAGAAGGTATGTTGAGAAATAACTATCATTCTAATCGGGAAGAATTTGGTAGTAAGAGAATGGTGATATATGAGAAGAAAGAAGAAGGGAAGGCATACAGAGGGAAATATCTGAGAGGTGAAGTTTGATAATGATAAGCAGGAGACCGATAAAAAGGTTTCCTGTTTTTATTTTTTACCTCTTTACTCTATTATTATTTTAGTGGAAATATTATTGAAAGTATGAAGTGGAAAGAATTAAAGAAAATGGTAATAGCAGAGTATGACAAAAGTCTGGCTTCAAATGTGATAGTATCGGTTAAACCGTACCGTCGTAGCGCATGAAACGGTACTAGAAAAAATATAAATAATTCAGCTCTGTAGCCTAACATAAATCTCATATATCGTAAACCTCCGGTAAAGTATATACATTGTAAAAGAAAATAGTTCCAATTAGGTACGATTCGTACAGATTCACTCCTCAACTGGGACTAGTTGACATCAAATTAGATTTTCTCTGTCAATCCACTTGGCATAACCGGTGTACTTTTCTGCTTCCATCCGGTCACTGACAAAGGAGCAAAAGATCCGCTGTGCGGAAGCTCGATAAACTCACCTTGAGCCCTTTTACCAGATGATTGCTCGGCAGCATAACGGGATTTGCTGTCATAAAACCGCCATACAGGGATATTGAGTTCCTCTAATCTTGACTTATAAGTCACTTTGTGCTCTTTGCAGTAGTTCATTATTTCTACTACTTCTTCTCGTGTCATCATAGCTTGGCTTTTGGGCGTAAAGTTAATGATGGAAGTTTCTGGAAAAAATACGTGGTTTACCGAATGCTTACTAATTTGCGGTTAGAGAAAAATTAATCGTTTATTTTTATATTACTTTAATTTTTTTTTGTGTATTTTTGCGATCGGGACATAACTCTTTTGTAAAATTATTATAATTAAATGAATCAAAATAATTTGATATGAAACGCTTGGTTTTATCTACAATTTGTGCACTAAGCTTAGTAGGATGCGGAGGACCTCCTTCTACTCCTAATCAAAAGGTAGGACAATGTATTAGTCCTCAAAACGTAGAAATATTAGCTCCAACTATCAAAGTTTATGTGGAAAATTCGGGTAGTATGGATGGATATGTTAAAGGTGCAACAGACTTTGAAAATGCAGTTTATAGTTACTTGTCTGATGTGCAGCATGCTGATTTAGGTACTCGAACAGATTCATTAGCAACAAAGAACATATTGGTTCTTAATTATATCAATAGTGAAGTCTTACAGCAAAAAACAGATATTAGAGAGTTTATTGAAGCCTTAGAACCTGCCGATTTTAAAATGAAAGGTGGTAAAAGAGGTACTTCTGATATGTCTAACATTCTTGATACAATTATATCTCAAACTGATGATAACGAAGTTTCAATTCTAGTTTCGGATTGTATTTTTTCACCAGGAAAAAAGTACAAGGCCAAAGATAATGCAGATGAGTATATTGTTGCGCAACAGATTGGCATTAAGAGTCATATCATAGAGAAACTTGCTAAAAGCCCTAATTTTTCAATTGTAGTTATGCGTTTAATATCTCAGTTTAATGGCATATATTATAATAAATTTGATGATAGACAGCCTATTAATAATAACCGACCTTTCTTTATGTGGTTGATGGGGGACAGGAATCATCTTAATACTATTTTAAATAAGGTGGGTATTAATCAAATTAAAGGTAAAGGAGTTCAAAATATCTTTATGATTTCTAAACCTTTAACGGCTATACCGTACAATATTTCTTTACCTCAGCCTGGTAATGGAAAGTATGAAATTGCCAAGGATGAAGCACACACCATTTCTAGTGCTAAAATTGAAGATAAAAGTGGTAATAGTCATTTTCAAGTCGGAATTTCCGTAGACTTTTCTAAAGTTCTTCTACCTGATGAATATTTAATGAATCCAGACAATTATAGCATATCAAATAAAGCGTATGGCATTGAAATTTCAAAATATTCTGGGCCTAATCAAAGCCGATACACGCACACTATAAAGTTAAAGTTACTACAGCCAGTATTAAGTAAAGGCTGTATTAAAATAGCACTCTTGAACACTTTACCTCAATGGATTAGCGAATATACTGATGAAAGCGGTCTGGATATCAATATTTCAGGAGCTATGGAAAAAACATATGGCCTGAAATTCTTGCTTGGAGGTGTATATGATGCTTACTCATCGGATGGGCAATATGGAAGTATAACTATTAACATTAAGTAATATGGAAAACTTACTCGGACAGATTTATTGTTGGTTTCAGTCATTTTATGGACAAAATTTAAGTTATTATTTATGGGGATATGATCCAGGAACAGAGGCGTACACTAATCCCAATATTTATAACTTGGTAGGATTGATTACATTGGTTATTTCGCTTCTTTTGGTAGTGGTTTTCTATTATATTATCAACCATCCAAGACTTTGCAAATGGTGGAGCTGGTTGATTACTTTGGGCATTAATGGTGTGATAGCTTTATTTATAGGTTATGGCATTGTGAGGGCTAAATATGTGAATGGATACATTCATGATACGTTAATGTATCAAAGAGACGCTGATGGCAATATCATATCAACTCTTATTGGCGAGTCCAATTGCTGGGGGTTCGGTATTGCAAATATGTTTGTTGCAATGATAGCTTTTGTACTTCTGAGTTTTATATTAAAATGGTGGAGTTCAAGTGCAAAACATGTGCCTTTTTTATAATTCTTAACTGATGTTTATATGAACGGAAAATTATATATATTTGGTATTGGTGGCACTGGATCTCGTGTCATTAAATCATTGGTTATGCTTGCCGCTTCAGGGGTAAAGATTGAGGCGAATGCAATAGTTCCAATTATTGTAGACCCGGATTTTGCAAATGCAGATGTAACAAGAACAATTGAGCAAATTAAAGCATATGCTGCAATTCGTAGCCAATTAGCATTTAATGATGCTACAAAAAATAGATTTTTTGAACTCCCGATAGAGAATGTCGTTAATGATTATAGATTAGCCTTAAAGGATACGAAAAATAAGAAATTCAGAGAATTCATTGAATATAGTACCATGTCAAAGGAGAATAGAGCATTAGCTTCCATGTTGTTCTCTGAGGCAAATCTTGAGTCGGATATGGAAGTAGGATTCAAGGGTAACCCTAATATTGGAAGCGTAGTACTTAATCAGTTTACAGATTCACAAGATTTTATAGACTTCGCTGATGCCTTTAAGCCTGGTGATAGGATTTTTATTATCAGTTCAATCTTTGGTGGGACAGGTGCAAGTGGATTCCCTCTATTATTGAAAAATCTCAGAGGATTAGACGTAAGTATATCTAACAATGATGCCATACAACACGCTCCGATTGGTGCTATTACTGTATTACCTTATTTTGCGGTTAAAACAGATGTAGAAAGTTCCATTAATTCTTCTACCTTTATTGGAAAAACTAAGGCTGCATTACAGTATTATGAGCGTAATGTAAATGGCGAAGAATCATCAGTAAATGTCTTATATTATATCGGCGATGAAAGAACTAAACAATATGAGAATGAAGAAGGTGGTACTGAGCAACGTAACAATGCTCATATTGTTGAATTGGCAGCTGCAATGTCTATCGTTGATTTTGTAAGTATTCAAAATGATGATCCAATGCTTGTTTGTGAGGAGAATTCCAATGGAAAAATTTATGCTCCTAATCCAGAGTTTAGAGAATTTGGCATCGAGAAGGATGTTCAAGAAGTTCTTTTCTGCAATCTTACACAAACAACAAGGGATTATTTATGTACGCCATTGACACAGTTTGTACTATTTGCAAAGTATGTGAATGAGCATCTAAGAGACGTAATGTCTCTTCAGTGGGCAAGAGATAATAAGTTTGATGATGCGTTTCTAAAATCCTCATTCATTAATAATATTCAGAAATTCGTAAACTCATACCTTGAGTGGTTAGAAGAAATGTCTGATAATGACAGAGCTTTTAAGCCATTTAAACTTTCTGTAAAATCATCTGACCTGTATTCAATTGTAGATGGTGTAAAGCCTGGTTCTATTAAAGCTTTGTGGGCATTTAATAAGTATGGATATGATTTATTTGATGCCGCTCTTAATGAAGAACACTCTTCACTATCAAAAAACTTTACGTTGCCACATAAGTTCACAGAGCTATTTTATAATGTTACAAAGTTGTTAGTTGATAAAAAATATAAGTTTTAATTGATATGGCTAAGGTTTTAAGACTACATAAAGGAGCTGCCGATACAATCGGTAATTGGGATACTTCCGTAAAAATCGGAGCAAAAGCAATTAATTCTATTGCTGATCCCATAGGTGCTAACGACAAATATGAAATTACATCCATTCCGTCTCCTTTCGCTCGAATGGATTTAGTAAAACGTGCTTTTAAGATTGTTGCAGAGAGTTCTCTTGAGGGTAAGACGGCTTACCACAAGCTAGTATCTGATTGTCTTGATGTAGGTCAAATTTTCTTCAATATAGAAAAGTATCGCGAAAAAATTGAAATCATTGTGTGGGATAAGAAGAATTGTTTGGCGGAGTTATCTGAATCAGATTATGAGGAGCATATTCGTTTAGGTAAGACATATAAGACATTTTTAGAACAAGATTGTGACGAATACAGTTTTGATCAGATGGATTGTATATATTTGCTTAATTATATAGACCCATCAGCACCAAATGTAATGAATATTATTGGCGCAACTTCTCCTGCAACTATTTTCTTCACTTCTGCAAATGATTTGCAGTATGTAGGAAAGAAAATAAAGTTCGGTAATGACTGCCCATTCGACTCAGAGTATAAACCATTATACAAAAGAGATTTTGAATACATTAAGTATTGGTGGGGACTTAAAAAAAGTCGAAAAGACTTTGCAAGAGCATTTCCGGAAGTAGATCTTTATTTGGAAAGGTGTTTTAAACTATTAACAGATGTACAGAGAAATGAATTGCGTCAGAATATAGTTGATGAGACATATTACCGAAGTAACTATGATGATATTCCTGTTGTGCCTACAACACAACAGTATGTAATGGTACTTGATCAGAAACTTCGGAGAAAGCGTACAGTAACAAGTATATCGAGCGGATTTGAGATGAAGGTGTCTGATTCGCTTAGAAATGGTAATGTTCCTCTCGCTTTGCCCGTAGAAATGTATACAGAGGCAACGCATTATGTAGTTGCAAAATGGGATAAAAATACATATGTTCCTTATTATGATGCTAGACCGATTGCTGACCGAACTTTACCTGATGATGGTTCAAAGTATCCATATGTTACAGTAGGCGACTTTTTAGAAGATACTATAGTTAAAGTCCCTTATAAATTTAATGCTGACGCATTTTTCAATGGGAATGATGAATCTCCTGATTCGAAATTCAGTTACATACTGCCATTGAAGAAAACTTATTTCGATTACTTTACTGCTAAAGATCTGACAGAAAAAGTATGTGGGAAAAACCGTGTTGAGATTGTTCGTTTGAATGGTGATGCAGTTAAGGTTGTTTTACGAATTCCGATAAAGGATGGTGGATATATTCAGTATGAAAGGATATATTATAAGGATGGTAAAGCAGATGCTGTTGTCAATAAAGGAGCAATTATTGAAAAGGAATTTACACTTGGCTTGTATCCAGGTATTAAGTATGCAGATGGGGTCAAGCCATACTATATGGTTGCATTTTTGGATCGTGATTCTGTTGATAATCCAGATAGTGCATATTCGTTATCATTTTATGATTATTCAAACAAGGAAGTCACTATTGAAGGCTCAGTAAGACGAAATAGGAATGCTGATAATTCGAGATTTGATGCGAGTTACATAGATTATATTACTTACGCATTAGAATCTGAATATCAGTATATAGCTATATCAAATGATAATGATAGTAATATTCATGGTGTCATTATTCCCAAATTCACAGCTCGTAATGGTAGCCATAAGTTCCGTTTTGCGATAGATTTTGGTACAACAAATACACATATTGAATATAGTGTAGATGGCTCTACTTCTTCTAATGCGTTTGATATTACAGAAAAGGATATGCAGATCCAAAAGTTGCATATCACGGATGACTATATGATTAATGATGTTTTCAATTCAGACTTTATTCCAGCTACACTAGGTGGAGATAGTTTGTATGGATATCCAATGCGTACGGTTATTTCTGAAAGCAACAATACAAACTGGGATAAGGCTGTTTTGGCAATGGGAAATGTAAATATTCCGTACACATACGAAAAGAGTTTGTCCTTGCCGTATAATGTATTGCACACAGATTTGAAGTGGTCAACAAATAATGAAGATAAAAAGAGAGCCTCAAAATATATTGAAAGTATTTTGTTGATGTTAAGAACCAAGGTGTTACTCAACAATGGAGATTTAAGTAAGACAGAAATTGTATGGTTTTATCCTGCAAGTATGACACAGAATCGCTTTAATAAATTTAAAGCTGAATGGGAAAATACTTTTGTAACGTTGTTTGGTGCACCTACTACCAATATTATCGCAGCATCAGAATCAGTTGCTCCATATTACTATCATAAGGCTAAAAAAGGTGCAACTTCTACTGTTGTATCTGTAGATATTGGTGGTGGTACAACAGATGTTTTGATAGTTGATAAGGGTGAACCAAAATACTTAACTTCATTCCGTTTTGCTGCTAATACTATCTTTGGGGACGGATACTCATATGATTCTGATTCAAACGGTTTTGTAAATAAGTATAAAGATATTATTATGACTCAGCTTGAGACTAATAATCTGAGAGGTCTTAAGGCAGTATTAAAGTCAGTACTTGATAAGCGTGTATCAACGGATATTATCGCATTCTTATTCTCGTTGGCTTCAAATAAGGAGATTAAGAAAGAAAAAGTAGAAATCAATTTTGGGAAAATGCTTGCCGATGATAACAGAGGTAAATATGTTGTTATATTGTTCTATGTAGCAATAGTATATCACATTGCAAAATTGATGAAAGCTAAAGACTTTGATATGCCTAGACATATGACCTTCAGTGGCAATGGTTCAAAGGTACTTAACATTCTAAGTACTAATGACGCTACGCTAGTAAAACTGACTAAAATTATATTTGAGGAGATTTATGCGAAACCTTATTCAATAGATGGATTAGATATTATTCGTCCTGCAAATTCTAAAGAATCCACATGTAAGGGTGGTATCATTTTAACTCCATTCCAATCTCAAGATTATGGAGAAATAAAGGACATGAAGACTATCTTTATTGGTACGGGGGATCAGGCATTTGCTGATGCACAGATGACATATAATGATGTGTGTGATTCCGATCTGGATTCAGTAGTTCATGTAATAAAAGAATACATCGAATTCACATTTAATCTTGATAAGAAGTTCTCGTTTTATGATAATTTTGATGTGGATCGCTCTATTATGAACAAGGTTAAAGAGTTATGTTATAGAGACATAAGAACGTACCTAGAAAACGGTCTAGCGATAAAGAAGAATGAAATAGCTCAGGATGGTGCTGATGATAATTTAGAAGAAACATTATTCTTCTATCCGTTAGTCGGTATCATCAATGCAGTAGTACGTAACATTTATCAAATGTAAAACAAATGAAGAAAATTATAATATTATTGTCAGTAATAACGCTTGCCAGTTGTTCATTGCTACCTAACAATGAAAAAAAAGATATTAAGTCTATAAAAGAGGCTGAGCAAACTGCCAAGACAAATATTAATCAAATTACTAATCAGGAAATCGTTCGTGCTAAGACAGAAATTGACAACGTTTTAGCATCTGTGATAAGTAAGGCTGACTCCACATTTACAAAACAATTTACAGCAGTTGAAAAATCGTTAAATACAAAAGCCGAGGAAACAAAAAAGGAGTTAGGTGGAAAAATTTCAGGAATTGAGGATAATATAACGAAAGCTAAGGCAATTGGTTTTATAGGTATTGCAATTGGGCTTTTGGGTATAGTTCTAGCTTTTGGGGCATATAGGAAAAGACCTAGAACGAATGTGAATAGAGTTAAAGAACTTATTGCGGAGGAAATCAATTCAAACGATTTAATTCGTAATGAGATCCGCAAAATTGCAGGTGGACAAAATTCATATTATCGTCCTCAAACAAATGCTTTGTCTCAAGCAGCAGTAGAACGAGCTATAGAAACATATATGACTAGTGAAAAAATCCGAGATATTATAAGTCAATATATGCCGTCTTCAGCAGTTAAACCTCAGGCTGTTCCAGAAATCCCAAAAACAGAACATACTGTAACTCCTGTTGAGAAAACATTATATCAAATTTATGCGAAAGAATCTAACTCAATGGTCCTTTCTAATATTCATGATACATATCAAAAGGGAAAATCTATCTACAAACTTACTATGTCTGAGCCAAATGCTTCTACTGCTGAGGTCAGTATATGTATAGAGCAAGAGGAGGTTAAACAACGTATCCTTAAATTTGATAGTCAGTATCTAGAGCCGATTTGTTCTGTGACTCGCTCATCAAATGAGCCTACGCAGGTAGTTATAAAGACTACTGGAACTGCAGAACGTACTGGAGAAGAGTGGAAAGTTATTAGACCTATAATAGTTGAAATAAAGTAAGACAATGGAACTTCATTACATTTTGGTAATTCTTGTAATTTTAACAATCATTGTTGCTCAGATATATATTTACAAGAACACTAAAAAGAAAATTGCAACCTATAAATCGATATTTCCAAACAGCATATCTTCATACTCTATTGTTGAGACAGTAATTCGGACAGATAATAGCAACGCTGAAGAGGAAAGTGATGTTGAGGAAATTGACACTATAAGTGTATCTCAATTAAATATTAATACGAATAATGATACTCTTAAAAAAATTAAGAATGCTTTGAATATGTACCTTCAAAAAAATAAAGGAGCTGCAAGCGACTTTTATTTAATGAAAGATGTTGTTGAGCGTTACTGTGATGCAGAAGAGGAGGAAATTAACATACAGCAGCCTATACCGCTCTATCTCGGCTTGATGGGTACAATGGTTGGTATCATTGTTGGTATTGGCTTTATTGCCGTAAGTGGTGGTTTATCAAGCGAATCCCTTATGGATAATATTACCTCATTGATGACTTGTGTGGCTATTGCTATGGCGGCAAGTTTAGTGGGTATATGTTGTACTACATTGATTTCATGGTCAGCTAAAAGTGCTACAACCAAAGTAGAAGCAGATAAGAATAGATTCTATTCATGGTTACAGACTGAATTGTTGCCAGTTTTATCTGGAAACGCTGTAAATGCTTTATATTTGTTACAGCAAAACCTTATGACTTTCAATCAAACCTTCCAATCAAATATAGAGGGCTTGGATGGAGCTTTGTCTAAGGTTGAGGAATCTTCAAGAGAACAAATTGAACTGATTACTTTGATTAAGGACATTGATATTAAAAAAGTAGCTCAAGCGAATGTTACTGTTCTCAAGGAACTTAAAGAATGTACAGGTGAAATTGCTGTATTTAATAAGTATCTGCATAGTGTATCAGATTATCTCCACACTGTAAATGAACTGAATAGCAATATTAATGAGCATCTTAACAGAACTGCGGCTATTGAAAATATGGGCGCATTCTTTGAGAGAGAAATAAGTCAAGTTGCTACACGTGAACAGTACATCAATGAAGTTGTAGCAAAGGTGGATGATACATTGCGTAAGACATTTGAAAAACTTTCAGAAAGTACAAGAGAAAGTGTGACCCAATTGCGGAATAACTCTATAACAGAGTTTGATGCACTACTCAAACACTATTCTGAGCAAAAGGAAGAATTTGCAAGAATGCTCCAAGAGCAGAGAGAAGAGTTTGCAGCTAGAAATGCCGGGACAACTGAGTTAATGAAAGAGATTCATAATCTTGCGGATATAAAGGATACCATAGGACAACTTGTAGAATCTACAAAAGGTCAAACTGTAATACTTGAAAGATTGGTGAATAGCCTAAATAATCAACATAAAGATAGTTGTATGGCTGATCTTTCTCACGTAGAGGAAGAAAAAACAGTAGCGACTCAAGTAGTCCCCCAAAACATTACCTATATGGTTGCAATAATAACGTTACTTTCTTTTATGGCGTTTGGTCTGTATGTCTATAACTCATTTGTTGCAAAGCCCAAAATTGAAGTTGTTGGAGCATCTAATGAGTTACAGCAAACAACGGCTTCATCTAAAATACGAGTAGTTTCAGATGTCAATAAGGACCAAACTGTTAAGATTGATCCTTTAGAGACAATTTCGGGTACGACACAGAAATAATAAGTATGGCAAAGGAAAATAAATCATTCTTTTGGGCTAGTTATGCAGATTTAATGACAAGTCTGTTCTTTGTTATGCTAACATTATTTATAGTTGTTATCATAGCATTAAATAATGCTCGTCTTGATGCTATAGAACAGACAGCAGAACTACAGGCTAAGATAAATAAAGCCGATGAAATTAATAATGCAACACGTGAACTTGATACCAAACACGCAGAATACTTTGAATATTTTCCAGAATATAAAAAGCATAAACTTGGTGTTACGGTAAATTTCCCTTTAAGTAGTGCTTCGATGAATAATATTCCCACTAGCACAAAAAAAGATTTAATAAAAACAGGAAGAATCCTTCAGGATTTTATTAATAAAACAACTACCAGTAATCCGCATATTCAATATTTACTTATAATTGAAGGACAGGCATCAAGAGATAACTCAATTTATAATTATGAATTGAGTTATCAACGTGCTCTATCATTAAAAAAATTTTGGGAAGATAATGGCGTAAGTTTTAATGATAAGAATTGTGAGGTGTTGATATGTGGTAGTGGAGATGGAAGACTATCAGGTACTGGTCTAATGAGAGAAAAGATTGAAGTGCTTAATCAGAGATTTTTAATTCATATTTTGCCAAAACCTGGGAAAATAGGTGATTAAATTATGGGTAAACAAAAGCATTCACATTTTTGGGCTAGTTATGCCGACCTTATGACTAGTTTATTTTTCTTAATGGTTATACTTTTCATTATATCAATCGTTGAGTTAAAACAAATTAATGCAACACCACAAGAAGTGAAATTATTAAAAGGGAAATGTGATAGTTTATTAAGACTCAATTCTAATCTAACATTTCGTCAAAAGCAATATAGCGAAGAACTTGATAGCATGAGGTATCTTGCCAATGCTACCCAAGCACATATTGATAAAATAAACGAAATTAACGATGCTACCAAAAATCTCGATCAAAACTATTTTGTCTATGACTCAATTTACAAGAAGCATAAATTGAATTTTATTGTGCATTTTGGAGTTGATGATGATGAAATTTATAATATTTCTAAGACCGAAAGGGAAAAATTATTATCTGTAGGTCATGAGTTAGTACGTTTTATTTATAATGCTGCTGAAAATACTCCTGATGTACAGTACCTTCTAGTAATAGAAGGGCAGGCATCAAAGAATGGCACTGATAAAATGGACTATAATTATGACCTAAGTTATCGCAGAGCAAAGAATCTTAAAAAGTTTTGGGATAAAAATTATATCCATTTTGATAAAGGTAATTGCGAAGTTTTAATTAGCGGCAGTGGAGATGGAAGACTCAGTGGTACAGGGTTAATGAGGGAGTCAGAAGAAAAAGCCAATCAAAGATTTTTAATTCATATTTTACCAAAACCTGGACAAATTCAATAATCTATGCAAAAGATACTTTATATATTGTTCATTATTATGATATCTGCTGGGTGCGCTCAAAAACCTGCTGTACCCAATGGAAATAATGGTCATCCAGTCCCTAATCGCTCTTCGCGGCCGGGCTCGTACTCTAATAATGGACGACCTCCATTGCCTCATCAGCAGAAATCTCCTTCTCAAAGAAGTAAAACTATTAAAGTTAGCAATAGTACCGATGGAAAGATTCTATCTCCTAGTGAGATATTCGAAAAACTTTCATCTGCTGTATTTAAGATTCATACGTCTACAGGGTATCAGGGGTTTCAAGGTTCTGGTTTCTTTATATCTAGCAATGGTGTTGCTGTAAGCAATTACCATGTTTTCCAAGGTACAACAGTTGGATATGAAGATATAATTCTCTCAGATGGTAGTACATATAAGGTAACGGAAGTGTATCATAAAAGTGAAGAAAATGATTTTATAATATTCAAGGTCGGGGTTAATAGGAAGGTAAACTACGTTAAAATAGCAAATAAGACTCCCAAAGTAGGAGAGAAAATATATACAATTGGAAGTCCACGCGGATTGGACAACACTTTCTCATCTGGTGAAATTTCTCAGATAAGAGAGAATAGCAAAATTTTACAAATTAGTGCTCCAATTGACCATGGTAGTTCGGGAGGCGTATTACTTAATTCTAAAGGAGAAGCTGTAGGAATTACATCGGGAGGTATAGATGACTCTGGGGCTAATTTAAATTATGCTTGGAATATACTACTGATAAAACCATATATACCATAATTAATTGAAGGTTTTAAGCAAAGTGTAGCCTCTCATTCTTGAATTGTATCAGGTTGCAGATATTTTTAATGTGCCGAAAACGGAGCATACCAACCTACTCAGAACGGTTTAACCCACCCACAATCATTGCTAAAATGGGGGCTTGAAAAGGGCATAAAAAATGGAGTATATCCGTTCATTTTTGCCAAAAAATGCCCAAAGTAGCTAAAAAAAACGTAAACATTCGACAAATGCACCTTTTATACCTTGAGGTCTGGTTGTAGCTTTATGGCACTGAATACAATCAAACCTCAATTATTTTTCTCTCTTTTTTCTATTCCATCATTCTGTATTGTATTCTTTCAGTGTCTTATTTGTCACTGGAGAATTAACACTTTGAAATGCCCCAGTTGTATACATAGATATGTATATATTCATAAATAATAAATATTCCCTCTCAGAAAGCCTTAAATCTTTATAATTGAAAAAAATATATCAATAATGGAAATTACATATTTAGAGAGAATCAATTATACAAAGTCTAGATTGAAAATTAAAAGTCTTAATGAGATTATAGATACTATCAGGAATGGTAGTTTAATTTTACATGACAATGAGTATGGAGATTATACATTAAAACAAATTATTGATTTTTTTAGAAGTATGAATCCTTTAAATCTGCAGAATCTAAAATACAGATTCCTGCCAGCTGTTGCATATAACGGTACATTTTCTGAAGTAAGCAGTAATGGATTGACAGAGTATTCATGTATTACTGCATTAGACTTTGATCATATAGACAACTTAAATGAATTAGTACATCTTCGCAAAAGGCTGATAAAAACGCCATGTGTAAAGTGTGTATTTACAACTCCAAGTGGTCATGGATTGAAAGCTATTGTACTGCATGATAACGATGATCCACAATTGCATAAGGACTTGTATGAGCAATTGCTAAATAAATTTGATGTAGCGAGTAAGGATATTAGCTGTAAGGATATTGCAAGGCGTAATTATCTCAGCTATGATCCGCATATATGGATTAATAATAATGTGATGCCATTCCATTATGTTCCTTCAATTAAAACGTAAGCATTCGGTAAACCACGTTGCAAATTCTGTGAATTAGTTCCGAATCGGTGCTATTCGTAGTCGATTCGGAACTAATAGTATCTATTCGGAACAAGTTTGATTGGATTTTGCCCAATTACGTGGTAGAAGTTCTTCCATATTCTTCTCATCCCTCTCATAATATGGAATTTTGCTCAGGACATCTTCCATCCAGATTCTGGGGTCTACTTCTGCTGATTTGCAGGTGGCAATCAGTGAGTACACGATGGCAGCCCTGTATGCGGATGCGTCGTTGCCGCAGAACAGATAGTTCTTTCTTCCCAAAGCCAAAGGTCTTATGGCATTTTCTATGCGGTTGTCATCAATTTCTATTCTTCCGTCGTTTACGTATCTGGAAAGTCTTGGAAGAAGCGCGTACGTATATTCAATAGCTTTACCCATGCGGCTTTTAGGAAGCACTCTAAGATAAGCATCCTGCAGCCACTTTTCAAATTCAAGTATCAGCGGATAGGACTCATGGATACGTTTTTCCTTACGCTCTTCAGTAGTGAGCCCTGCATCATTGGCATCAGACTCTATCTTGTACAACTTGCCGATGTAGTGAATCGCCTGTGTAGCCAGGGTCCTGTTCTCTTCCAGAGCATCCACGTACTTCCTTCTGGCATGTGCCCAGCAGCCGGCCAGAGTGATTCCTTTCATCTGCTCAAACTGTTCGTAAGCTGCATAGCCATCGCATTGCACAATGCTACGGTAGCATTCCAGCAGTTCACGGGCTACCATACCCGAACGGCTGCCACGGTCATAATGGAACATGACGTCCCCCGTGATGCCGTCGCGTACGCACCACTCATACCCCTTTTTCGCCTTATGTTTCTCATTGTCCAGCACAGGAATGACACTCTCGTCCACTTGTATATACTCACTGGAGAGTATCTTCTGTTTGAGCAGGTTGTACAGAAGCCTGAGTTTCTCCACCGCCATTTCATACCATCCGCACATGGTAGATTCGCTTATGCCAATTCCTGATTCGCGATACTGCTGTGTCAGACGGTAGAACGGGAGATGATACATGAACTTGCCGATGATAATGTCCGTCAGGACCGAGGCGCCTGCCATACATTTGCTGACCGGGACAAGAGGAAGAGGATGAATCAGAATCTGCCTTTCCTCGGGATATTTCTCCATATCGGATTTTCTTATCACTTTGTGACGGACGGTCTTCAGGATATATACTTTTGCCGGAACACGCTCCAGGCGTGAACTCTCTTCCTTTCCGATTTCAATGAAATCATCCTTAAGCCTGCCTTCCCCGTCAGTTGTTCCTTCGGGGTGAAGATCAACAACTTCTACCGGAAGAGAAGATGTATCCAAGGGCTTGCGGGACGGCTTCTCCTTGACTTTTATGGTTCTGGTGATTTCTTCATCGCTTTTGCGGACTTCATCCTCCATCCGGGATATTTCCATGGAGGACATTTCTTCTTTTGAGAACAGAAACAACTGGTTGGGATCAAGCGGAAGATTTTTTTCGCTCATCCGTCCGAAGACTTTTTTCCGGAGCCAGTACAGCGACTGCTCCAGCGAAGCAACCCTGCTGATAAGCGCCGCTTTATCCTGGCGGAGCTTATCAATCTCTTCCAATAAGGCTTTTTCCTGTTCTTCCGTAAGCATCTGTATCTCATTGTTTCACAATGTAAATATACTAAAATCCAATGACATACAAAAGCAAACAGAGTAAGAAAACGGCACTATTTTCGAAGTTTCTGCAGGTTTTCAAGTCTCGTGCGACGGGAGTCGCGGGCTTCCATGATACCCTCCACTATCATGACAAGTTCCCGCCATTCTATATTTGCACAGACCTCATTGTCGTTGACAGAATCAGGCTTGCCTAAGGTACCGGCTTCCAGAAGTTTGGAATACAGCACCATGCCGCCCGGCTCCCAATGCAGGAGCTTTATGCGGTCACGGGCACGGTTTATGAAGATATACACATTGCCGCTGCAGGGGTCCTGACCCATGGCGTCGGTGATGATACCGCTGAGAGTATGAAAGCTTTTGCGCATATCAGTAGGGCGGTTATACAACAGATAGCGCATACTGTCATTAAGGCTGAACATGGCTGCAGGCCTGGATGATTGAATACAGTTCCTTGTCGTTCAGTTCACCGCAGATACGTATGGCACTACCGGCCGGGGTACGTATTTCTATCTCTTTCAATCCGCTTGGCGTGGCCGGTATACTTTTCTGTTTACGTCCGCTCGTTCCGGCAAATGAAGGAACCGGAACAAAAGATCCGCTGTGCGGAAGCTCGATAAACTCACCTTGAGCCGTTTTACCAGATGATTGCTCGGCGGCATAACGGGATTTGCTGTCATAAAACCGCCATACAGGGATATTGAGTTCCTCCAGTCTTGACTTATAAGTCATTTTGTGCTCTTTGCAGTAGTTCATTATCTCTACCACTTCTTCTCGTGTCATCATAACTTGGCTTTTTGGACGTAAAGTTAATGATGGAAGTTGGAGACGAAAATACGTGGTTTACCGAATGCTTACGTTTAAACAGGGAAAATATCTAAATTCAGATGCAGTAAAATACAAAAGTCCTATATTATGGAATATCAATTAACTTGTGTGTCTGAAGGCTAAGCCTCCACTGTGGATGTTCCTTGATGTAGGCTATTACATCATTGGTATTTTGTCCGGAACATGGTTGCAGAAAGTGATGCTTTGCGGGTAGCTTAAGGTAGGGAGATACATCTTGGCCTACATATACCACTTTCACTTCGTCTATGTGATGCAATTTTAGTGTTGTTCCTTCCTTGGGTGAACAAGTAACCCAATCGATTTCTTCCGGTAAAACACAAGTACCATTAGTTTCTATTGCGATATATTTCCCCGCTGCATGTAATGCTTTTGTCAGTTGATTGTCAATTGATAGCCCAGGTTCTCCGCCTGTAAGAATTACCATCTGGCATGGGTAGGTACATACTTCCGCTATGATTTCATCGTCTGTCATCATTCGGAATTCTTCATGTTGTGTATCGCAGAAGCTGCATTTCAGGTTACATCCCGAGAATCGAACAAATACAGCAGGAGTTCCGGTATGAAATCCTTCTCCTTGCAAGCTGTAGAAAATTTCGTTAATCTTTCTCATAAATAGCTGTATTACCTTCCGATTCTTTTACCTCTACTTTGAAACAATGAGGAACTTGGTTGCATATCCAGCACGCAATATTTTCTGCTGTAGGATTGAAAGGCAATATATCATTCAGATTATTATGATCTAATTGTTTTTCTACTGCCTGTTTGATATGAGTAAAATCTACAACCATACCGTTTTCATCAAGTTCTTTCGAGCGGCAATATACGGTTATAATCCAGTTGTGACCGTGAAGCTTCTCGCATTTGCTCGGATAAGATAGTTTTAGCGAGTGTGAGGCTGAAATTTCCATCCTTTTGATTACTGTGTACATAGTAAATACATTAGTTTGATTAATACAAATTTGCTTCTGCTTAATGTCGCCTCGGCAGTTATAGTACAAAGATAGCAAATTTCTAAGGATTTTTTATCATAACCGATTGCTACATTTGTGATTTTATGGAGATAGAAATCTCAATAGGTGAGAAACCTTTTTGGGTTTGCTTTACTTTTTCTTATGAAAAAGAGAATGGCAAATGAACTTCTTACCATAGTTTAATCATTTAAAATTAGACATTGGGAAGTTCTTTAAAATATGATATATCTTTCTGTGTATTAGATAGATGAATCGAATTTTGCGACCACTTTTGAAAAAAGGGAAAATGGTCACAAATTGCACACAAAACATCTTCTTTTTAGCCCACTTTCAAGGATAATCAGCCACTTCTTAACCTTAAAAAATAAGCTTAAATAAAGCGATATTCAGCTTTAATTCAGTATCTACCTACAACTATTTACAAGAAGAAAAAGCAAGCAAAAAGTAATAGGGAATTATCTTTTATTTATGGGGTATATATAAAATAAAAATCCCCATAACTCAAGGAGTTACAGGGATTTATTATCTTGATTAAGTATAGATTACT
>ULPZ01058200.1_pt1 | contig 53440 bp, 48 predicted proteins | sample 1953991 | NCBI WGS metagenome assembly ULPZ01 (sample SAMEA4835642, study PRJEB28245) | human gut metagenome | biome: gut microbiome; material: fecal sample | place: Denmark | collected 2008
ATACTGGCTGCCCTCGAACTGGGCAAACGCCGCAAGCTGCGCGAACATGCCGAACGGCTCACCATCCGCAGTTCGGAAGACATCTATCACCTGTTCCACCCTCTGCTCTGCGACCTGCCCTACGAAGAATTCTGGGTTCTGTTGCTCAACCAGGCCGCCAAGGTAATAGACAAGGTACGCATCAGCCGCGGCGGTATAGACCAGACCACAGCCGACGTGCGCTCCATCCTGCGCGAAGCACTGCTGCAACGGGCCACGCAGATAGCCCTCATCCACAACCACCCCTCGGGCAACACACGCCCCAGCAACGACGACTTGCGTCTGACACAACAGGCACGACAAGCCGCACAAACCATGAACATACGCCTGCTGGACCACGTCATCGTGACCGACGGCAGCTACTACAGCTTCTGCGACGAAGGACAGCTCTAACAAATGCCGCCGGCATACGCTCCTCTCCTTCAACACCTTCCGCACCGCAGCACGTTTCCTCTTTATACGCCGGAAATAGCATCCTGACCACGGTGCAGATAGTAACCAAATCCGCCCTTGGTAGGAGTTAACTGCTACCGACCGGGGAGTGTACTGCTACCGACCAAGGAGTTAACTGCTACCAACCGGCGAGTTAACTCCCAGCAAGCAGCCTTCCACTACTCTTCTGCAACCACTCCCAGCAACACTTATCTCCCCTTTCAGTCCACAAAAACCGGATAAACCACCCATTTAACAGAAATACAGACAGAAATGAACTATATTTCCTAAAGAATGAACCAAAATTTCCCCTCCCCAGTCATTTCTTTTTGTAATTTTGCCCTTGTTATCAACAAAGACTGATACATTTTTACTAACCTTTTAAATATAACTAACATGAAACCAACTCTTTTCTTACTTGCAGCCGGTATGGGTAGCCGCTACGGTGGCCTGAAACAATTGGACGGACTGGGTCCTAACGGAGAAACCATCATGGACTACTCCATCTACGACGCCATCAAAGCCGGCTTTGGCAAACTGGTGTTTGTCATCCGTAAAGACTTTGAACAGGACTTCCGCGAGAAAATCCTTTCCAAATACGAAGGACACATTCCCTGCGAGCTGGTATTCCAGTCGCTCGACGCGCTGCCCGAAGGTTTCACTTGCCCCGAAGGCCGTACCAAACCCTGGGGAACCAACCACGCTGTCATGATGGGTGAGAATGCCATCAATGAACCGTTTGCCGTTATCAACTGCGACGACTTCTATGGCAGCGACTCATTCCAGGTAATGGGCAAATTCCTGGCCAACCTGCCCGAAGGTTCCAAGAACGTATATTCAATGGTAGGTTTCCGCATCGGCAACACACTGAGCGAAAGCGGTACCGTATCGCGCGGCTTGTGCAGCACCAACGACAAGCACCTGCTGACTTCCGTAGTAGAGCGCACCAAAATTCAGCGTATGGACGGCGAAGTGAAGTACATCGACGACAACGGCGAATGGGCTCCCACTCCCGAAACCACTCCTGTCAGCATGAACTTCTGGGGCTTCACTCCCGACTACTTTGCCTACAGCAAGGAATTCTTCAAATCGTTCCTGAGCGACCCGAAGAACATGGAGAACCTGAAGAGCGAATTCTTCATCCCGCTGATGGTAGACAAACTCATCAACGAGGGCACGGCCACCGTGGAAGTGCTCGACACCAACAGCAAGTGGTTCGGCGTGACTTATCCTGAAGACCGCCAGAGTGTGGTTGACAAGATTAAGGCACTGGTTGACGCCGGCGAATATCCTGCCAAGCTGTTCTAATAAGAAGAGATTGATTCTGTCTCTGCACAGAGCCAAACAATGAATAAAAGACACGCGGACAAGACCGGTGTGAAACATGCATTACATGTTCCTACGCCGCTTGTCCGCGTTTATCATATCTAAACGTCAATTCTGAATATATTCAACGTAAGAAACATGATACTACAAACCGAATTCAGCCTACGCCCGCGCCGACGTGGCTTCCACCTGGTCACGGGCGAGATTCTGCAACAGCTACCCACACCGTTGCCACAGACGGGAGTGCTCCACCTCTTTGTAAAGCATACCAGCTGTGCTCTGTCGGTCAACGAAAATGCCGACCCCGATGTCCGCTCGGACATGGAAAAGATATTCAACCACTTGGTTAAGGAAGGAGAGCCCTACTACGACCACACACTGGAAGGGCTGGACGACATGCCGGCACATGCCAAGTGTACGCTGGCGGGCGTCAGCCTGACGCTGCCCATCAGCCACGGACGGCTGAACCTGGGCACTTGGCAGGGCATCTACCTGTGCGAGTTTCGCGACGAAGGCGGACCGCGCCGCATAGTGGCCACAGTAATGGGTGAATAAGAGCAGAATCCCGTGGTTTACTTATAGAAGTTTTTCTTGAACGCCTCAAACTCGTCACGCCCCAGCACGCAACGCTTCCACCAAGCACGCCAAAAACCGGTGCCGTAGCCAATGAGCTGTATATAGGCGGCAGCTATGGAGTAGACGCCAATGGTCAGACTGCGGTTCTGAATAGCAGAGTCCACACACACCAGCAACGCATAAAGCAGCAATGGCACGAGGCTGTAGAGACAGATGGGAGCAGACAAGAGGAACAAAGCGACAAAGAAGGTGAACGCAGCAGGCAGCAGGTGAACCAGCTTCAGCGACTCAGGATACTTCTTGTACAGGTTGATGCGGGCAATGCCCGAATTGTGTACTTGCTTGAAGAACTTCTTCAGGTCGGTGCGCCGCTTGTGGTAGACCCAAGCATCAGGGAAGAGACGGCAGCGGTAGCCTCCCTTGAAGATACGGATGCTGAAGTCAATGTCCTCACCAAAACGCATCTTGGAGAATCCGCCCAGTGCCATATAAACATCGCGCTTGACGCCCATGTTGAAACTGCGTGGATAGAACTTGTCCATCTTCTTCTTGCCGCCACGGATGCCACCGGTGGTGAAGAAGGAGGTCATGGAGTAATTGATGGCCTTCTGAATGTCGGTAAAGGAAGCATGGGCGCGGTCAGGTCCGCCGAAAGCGTCGGCGTGGTTGGTTTGCAGCTCGTGTTCTATGGCCTCCAAGTAGCCCGGCGGCAGGATGCAGTCCGAATCCAGTATCAGCAAATAGTCACCGTGGCTACGCTCGGCACCGTAGTTGCGGGTCTGGCCAGGCCCCGAGTTGGGCTTGGCATAGTAGTGTACATCCAGCTTTTCTTTATACTTGTCTACAACATCCTTACAGGGAACGGACGAGCCGTCTTCCACCACTATCACTTCAAAGTGGGTGTAGCGTTGGGTGGTAAGGCTTTGCAGCAGTTCGTCCACTTCATCAGGACGGTTGAATACGGGAATGATGACGGAATAGAACAACATAGGCGACAGGGGTTAGCGGTTAGTGATAAATGGTCAGTAGTCAGTGGTTAGTGATAAGCGGTTAGTGGTCAACGGTAAATTCTTTATTCTTAACTCTTCATTCTTCATTTCTCAAAGATGCAGTCCCAGCCCCAGCATCAGGTAGTTGGGGTCGCGGAAGTTACGCAGGTTATAACCCACGTGCAGGAACAGACGCTTAGTAAGGTCGGCCTTCAGCACCAGCACCTGGTAGAAGCACTTCATGTCATCCCCGCCGTGCAGCACGTTGGCTCCGAGTCCGATGCCGACCGAGAAAAACGGCATCACCCACTCGCCACGCAACGAGAAGCCCAGCGACAACTGTTTGTCCAGCGAAGGTTTCTCAAAGTCTTCTTCGTTGGTGCTGCCCTGTCCGTAGCGGGCGGTCAGGTTGCAGCTGGCATCATAAACACCGTCGAGCGACACGCCTGCGCGGAACTTAGGATGCAGGCTGTACATGGGTGCCAGCCCAAAGCCTACCACAGCATACTTGCCGGGCGCAGGAATCTGCCCACCTTCCACATTTACCGCCTTCCTGCGCCATGAGCCAAAGAAGGTAAAGTCATAGCCCAGACGCCGCTTGAAGGTGCGTGCCGGCAGGGGAACCTCATCGCTTGCCTGGTCTTGGCGTCCGTCGGTCATGGCCTGCGTACGGGCTTGGGAAGCACGACGTGCATCCTGCTCCGGGTCGACAAAGTGATAGACCAACCCCAAACGGAAGTCGGCAGTATTCACTCCCGAATTGGGATAATGGGTATTACCGTTGGAAAAGTGCGTGCCACCTACTCCGGCCTGTACTTCCCACTGCGGAACAGGTGTCCAACTGAGGTAAAAGCCAGCATTGATGTAGGCGTTCAGCTTCGAGCCAACAGTGGTGTTGGCCGGATTGGTCACTTCATCGTAAGGCTTCCAACCGAACGACACACCGAAATTCCACTCATAATTCAGACTCAGCACAGGCGAAAAGCGGGCCAGACGTGCCCCTTGAAAGACATAGACTGCCCACGGTGTACCCAGTTCGCGGCTGCCTTCCAGGCCAAAGCGTCCCACACCGATACCCTGGTAGACGCCGCCAAACATACGGTCGGCCTCGCTACCGGGCTTGACACGCAGGGCATACTTCAGCATCAGAGCGTTGCTGCCTGTCAGTTCCGTACCCTTGTAGTTGGCCCCTTTCAGGAAGCTACTGGTAGGGAACAAATATCCCATACGACCTTCCACACCAAGGCTGTGTACAAAACCGTCCTTCAACGCCAACCCGGTAGGCGAAAATGGTTCGCCTGCCAGTGCCGGTTGAAGAAGCGACATCACCCAACATATCAACACTCCCCAAATGCAACTGCCACAAAATGCACGCCGTGTCTTCCGTCTCTGTTTTTTCATGCTGACCTGTATTCCAAACCGAGTTTAAGCCTTCTTTTCCTTCTCGCGAATCTCCACACGACGAATCTTTCCGCTGATGGTCTTGGGCAGTTCGTCCACAAACTCAATGACACGCGGATACTTATAAGGTGCCGTTACACGCTTCACGTGGTTCTGAAGCTCCTTGATAAGGTCGTCGCCTGCCTTGTCCTTGTAAGCCTTCGACAAGACAATGGTAGCCTTGACCACCTGTCCGCGGATTTCGTCGGGCACACCCGTAATGGCACATTCCACCACTGCCGGATGGGTCATCAGCGCGCTCTCCACCTCGAACGGGCCAATGCGGTAACCGCTACTCTTGATGACATCGTCGGCACGACCCACAAACCACAGGTAGCCGTCTTCGTCACGCCAGGCCACGTCGCCCGTGTAGTAGATGCCATCGTGCCAAGCCTCGCGGGTACGCTCAGGAGCAAGGTAGTATTCCTTGAAGAGTCCCAGCGGTTTGCCCTTGTCGGTGTGGATAACAATCTGTCCCTGTTCACCGGCCTCTACCGAACGGCCCTCGCTGTCAATCAGGTCGACGTCGTATTGCGGATTGGGCAAGCCCATGCTGCCGGGTTTCGGCTCCATCCAAGGCATGGTGGCCACGGTCAGAGTGGTTTCCGTCTGTCCAAAGCCTTCCATCAGCTTAATGCCAGTCAGCTTCTTAAAGGTATCGAATACGGCCGGGTTGAGCGCCTCGCCCGCAATGGTACAATATTGCAGCGACGAGAGGTCATACTTCGTCAGGTCTTCGTGAATGAGGAAGCGGAAAATGGTGGGCGGCGCACAGAGCGAAGTGACGTGGTAGTCTTGAATCTTCTTGAGTATATCGGCCGGCGTAAACTTCTCATGGTCATAAACAAAGACATTGGCTCCGGCAATCCACTGGCCGTAGAGCTTGCCCCACACGGCCTTGCCCCAGCCCGTATCAGCTATGGTCAGGTGCAGGCTGTTTTCGTGCAGGTTGTGCCAGAACACACCTGTTACGATATGACCCAGCGGATAAGTAAAGTCGTGAGCCACCATCTTGGGTTCGCCCGTAGTGCCGCTGGTGAAATACATCAACGAAATATCATCGTTCGTGTTCGGATGCTCCGGCTTGACAAACGGTGCGGCAGCCTCAATGCCTTTGTGGAAGTCTTCGTAGCCTTCGGGCACTTCGGGACCTACACTGACCAGACATTTGACACTGGGCGACTCGGGCATGGCGGCAGTGATGTGGTCGGTGATGACTGTCTCGCCGGCACAAACTATCATCTTGATGTCGGCCGCATTACAACGATAGACGATGTCTTTCTTTGTCAGCAGGTGAGTGGCGGGAATGACAACCGCTCCCAGCTTGTGCAGTGCAATGATGCTGAACCAGAACTCGTAGCGACGCTTCAGAATGAGCATCACCATGTCTCCGTGACCAATGCCCAGACTCTGGAAGTAGCTGGCCGTCATGTCGGTATAGCGCTTCATGTCGGCAAACGTAAACTGGCGGTGCTCGCCCTTGTCGTTGGTCCAGAGCAAAGCGGTTTTGTCGGGCTGTTCGGCTGCCCAAGCGTCTACAACATCGTATCCGAAGTTGAAGTTATCGGGTACATTAATCTTCAGGTTCTCTATAAAGTCCTGTTGAGAAGTAAATGTGGTTTGTTTGAGGAATCTTTCTAACATAATGATAAAGAATGTATGTTTGGAGTTAAAGGGAGTTAGAGGGAGTTATCGCCCGCCTTGGCGGACTTGGGAGTTAAAGGCCAAATGTCTTGCTAATGACTTTTAACTTCTAAACGGAGCGTCAGCAAAGTGATAACTCCCTTTAACTTCCTCTAACTCCTTCTAAAAAATTACATGATTATCGCCAGGAAGCGCACCGTCTTTCCGTCGAGTGCCTTCATTCCGTGGGGCAGCAATGAATTGAAGTAGATGCTGTCGCCCGGATTCAGCGTCAGTTCCTTGCCGCCAATGCTGAGCAGCAGTTTGCCTTCAATGACAAGGTTGAACTCCTGTCCTTCGTGCGTATTGTAGTGCATGGGGTTGTCGTTGGGCTCCACGGTGACGATGAACGGGTCTGCCTTGCGGTTCTTGAAGCCGGCAGCCAGCGACTGGTACTTGTAGGCCTTGGTACGCTCCACGCTCACCCCCTTGCCGGCGCGAGTCAGGAAGTAAGTGTTCATCTTGGGCTCTTCGCCAAACATCAGGGCGTCGAGCGATATGCCATAGCGACGCGCTATCTGCTGCAACATGCTGACCGATATGTCATGCTCGCCACTCTCGGCACGCTCGTATTCTGCCTTGTCAATGCCGCATTCGTTGGCAATGTCGTTGGGAGTAAGCTCCATGGCGTCGCGCAATCCGCGCAAGCGCTCTGCTATCTGTTTAATCTGTTCGTCCATAAGTAAGATATAATGATTAATGGTTAATAGTTAATGGTTAATGGTTTATACTTTGTTTGGCTGTCTTGATGCTTGCTGTAATTATCTTCATAAGTTCAGAAGCATCCTCGTTTATACTTTCATAAGCATTTTGGCCTATATAGTCAGTCATATACAAGAGTTTCAACCAATATAGGGTTTCGTTCGCTTCCTTTTGGGCAATAGACAGTTTATGTATAAAGTCCGATTTGCTTTCACTATGTTCGCTTTCACTGACCATGGCTCCTATGGATGTCCCCGAACGAAGAATTTGTTTGGAAAGAATAAGTTCCTTCTTTTCTTCATTCAGATATTTGTATAGCTTTACTATCCTTATTGCGAAATTAAAACTTTTATCCTTTAACAAATTCATGACTAATGACCAATGATTAATGGTGAATGATTAATGATTAATGGTGAACGCTTAATTGGGAATGATTAATGGCTTATGATAAATCTTTTCACCGCGCAGCCTATTAACCATTTATCATTAACCATTAACCATTAAACTGCACTGACTTTGATTGCGTTGATGAGTGCCGACGTAAACCCGTCGTGTTCCAGCTGGTTGATGCCCTTGATGGTCAGCCCGCCAGGCGTGCATACCTTGTCAATCTCCACGCTGGGGTGCGTATCGTTGGCCAGAATCAGTTCGGCAGCCCCCTTCAGTGACTGGGCCACCATCCGCATGCCGTCCTTGGGCCGTACGCCCAGCTCGATACCAGCCTGCATGGCTGCCTGGATGTACTTCAGCGCGTATGCAATGCCGCACGAGGTCATAGCCGTAGCGGCAGCCATCTTCTCTTCGGGAATAAGCATGGCCAGTCCCATCTCACTGAAAATGTCCAGCACCAGTTGTATCTGCTCCTGGCTGGCCTGGCTACACGACACCAACGTCATACTCTGCATTTCGCTGATAGCCGTATTGGGTATTACACGGAAGAGCGGATTCCCTTTCTGCCCCAACATTTGCCACAGGTCGCCCAGTTTGATGCCAGCAGCTATGGAGATGAGCATCTGAGTCTCTTTCAATTGCAGTTTATTCAACACTTCACCCACCATCCAGGGTTTGACAGCCAGCACCACGATGTCGGCACTGGCCACGGCTTCACTGTTGTCGGCAGTTACCTGCATGTCAGGAAACTCGGCCTTCAGAGCCTCAAGCTTACCCGGCGAAGGATTGGATACCCTGATGTCCTCCACCCTTACCAGACTTCCCTTGGCAAGTCCACGGGCTATGGCACCGCCCATGTTTCCTGCCCCTATTATCGCTATTTTCATCTGTATCTCTGTTAAGTTAATGTCCTTGCAAAAGTAATCCTTTCCTTGCGTAAGTGCAAGGTTTTCCCGACAGATTCCTTAACTTTGTCTGCAAAAACAAATACTATGATGACAGTTAGTTTCGATTATTCGCAGGTTCCGACTTCTTTTGTACATTGTTTCAACTCCGACTGCCCGCTGGCCGACAGCTGTCTGCGTCGGTTGGCGGCAAACCAGGTCACAGCCCGGCAAAAGGTTATACAGACCATCAACCCTGCTGTTTGGCCTGCTCAGGAGACACAAGCCCAATGCCCTCACTTCCTCCCCATGAAAACCATACGCCTGGCCTGGGGTATGCGAAATGCCCTGAACCTAATGCCTCACCAACAGGCTCAGGGCATCATCCGTGCGCTGAACCGCATGTACTCCCGCCCCACCCTGCATCGCATCATGGTATGCCAACGCGAAATACCTCCCCGAGAACAAGTGCAGATTGAAGCCCTGTTCCGCCGTTACGAATGGACGGGCGAACACCCCTTCGACCGTGTAGAGTGGCAATACGACTTCCATGGTTGACTTCAGCCGACACTAAAGCGGCATTCACTCTGTTCCATACCGTTTGAAACATTGTTTCAGTCCACATGAAACAATGTTTCAGAACGTGAGGAACAATGTTTCAGATTTGGAGAAACAATGTTTCAATAGCGCTGAAACAAAATGAAACAATATACTTTGCTGACCAAACAACAACATTCTGCAAAAGAAAAGCAGGTAAAACCAAACATTTTACGTATGTTTGCATGGTTTTTCTGCACAGATAGTAGAAAATACTTAATTCAGATACGATATGATATAAACTGAAAACCTGACATATTAACCAAGAAGCATTAGCTATTATTTCGCGTTCCACTAAAAGCCTAGGAAACTTTCAAGTGATATAAGAACAACCGGATAATAGGTAAGACATTTCGCATGGGAATGCCTAGTCCTCTCAATAGTAAGCAATGCTCTGCCCGCATAGGGTGTGAGTGCTTATTTGAGAGGATGAGGTATCATTTCCTAGGCTGCCTCGTGGAACGCAATAAGAAGTCTCACACCCTTCTTTTTTTTCGTTGCGTCCCACGAGGGCGATTGATAGTATATGCTCGCAAACTATCCATCGCCATGGCCGGAAACAAAAACCTGCAAGCTGCCAACAAGGCAAAGAAAGACGAGTTCTACACACAGCTCGTCGACATCGAGAACGAACTACGCCACTATCGCGAACACTTCCGCGGCAAAACCGTGCTCTGCAATTGCGACGACCCGCGCGTCAGCAACTTCTTCCACTATTTTGCATACGCCTTTGAACAATTAGGTCTGAAACGCCTCATCACCACCTGCTACAAGAATCAGGACGCCGACCTCTTCAGCCGCCACGACCGGGAGCAGGCCATCTGGCTGGAGTATCTGGGCGACCGCAACGGCAACCGTGTACCCGATGCCGACGAGATAGGCATCCGCCCTCTGCAAGGCGACGGCGACTTCCGTAGCCCCGAATGCGTGGAACTGCTTAAGCAAGCCGACATCGTAGTAACCAATCCCCCTTTCTCGCTCTTTCGGGAATACGTAGCGCAGCTGGTGAAGTATGACAAGAAGTTTCTGATAATAGGGAATCAGAATGCGATTACATATAAGGAGATATTCCCGTTGATTATGCAAAACAAGATATGGCTGGGGTATGGTTTTAAGGGAAATGCTGGACATTTCATTTCGCATTATGAAGATATAGCAACAGCTGGCGACCATAAAGAAGGAATGATAAGAGTTTCTGGAGTGACATGGTTTACCAACCTTGAAACAGAGAAACGTCACGAAGAACTTATCCTTTACAAGAAATACACCCCGGAGGAATATCCCAAGTACGACAATTACGACGCCATCAATGTGAACAAGACTTCTGAAATCCCTGCCGATTACGACGGAGTGATGGGAGTACCGATTACTTTTCTGGACAAGTATAATCCCGAACAGTTTGAGATAATAGGGAATGAATATAGCTTAAACATTGAGAAAGGATGCGGCTACATCAATGGTAAACGTATGTATAGCAGAATATTCATTAAAAGAAAATAGCCATGGAAATAAGACTCAAAGAAATCACTATCCGAGAACTGACAGAAGGTTATCAGGACAATGCCGAAAACGGTGTGCGAGGCTATGCCGGCCGCCTGGACATCCGCCCACCCTACCAGCGGGAGTTTGTATACAACAACAAGCAGCGCGATGCGGTGATAGACACTGTCATGAAAAAGTTTCCACTGAACGTGATGTACTGGGCGGTGCGCGACGACGGAACTTACGAAGTAATAGACGGGCAGCAGCGCACCCTCTCCATCTGCCAGTACGTCAACGGTGACTTTTCTTTCTCCAAGACCGGCTACGCCTTCTACAACCTGACCGAAGATGAGCAGCAGGAGTTCCTGAAGTACAAGTTGATGGTGTATCTGTGCAGCGGTACGAGCCGCGAGAAGCTGGACTGGTTTGAAACTATCAACATAGCAGGAGCGGAACTGACAGCACAGGAGCTGCGCAATGCCGTGTTCTCCGGTCCGTGGATCAGCGACGCCAAGCGGTATTTCAGCAAGAACGGTTGCCCTGCATACAAACAGGGCAGCAGCTATGTCAGCGGCTCACCCATCAGGCAGGATTATCTAGAAACCGCCATCCGCTGGATATCCGGCGCAAAGAACAATGAGGAGATACGCGAGTACATGTCGCGCCACCAGCACGACACCAACGCACTGGCTCTATGGTCGTACTTTCAGAGTGTCATCACCTGGGTGCAGGGCACCTTCGTGAAGAAACGCGAGAAGTTCATGAAGAGCGTTGACTGGGGAGAACTGTACAACCACTATAAGGACAATATATATGACACCGCCCTGCTGGAACAGGAAACGGCTCGCCTGCTGATGGACGACGACGTGACGCGCAAGAGCGGCATCTATCCCTACCTGCTGACGGGCGACGAGCGTCACCTTTCCATCCGAGCCTTCACTCCGGCCATGGCACAGGCAGCCTACGAACGTCAGCAAGGCATCTGTCCCCGTTGTGGCAAGCATTTCGATTTTAAAGATATGGAAGCCGACCATATCACCCCTTGGCATGCAGGCGGCCGGACAGTGGCCGACAACTGCCAAATGCTTTGCCGCGACTGCAACCGCCGCAAGTCCGGAAAATAAACAAGAATGCCCCGCCCTCTGCGTACGAGAGGAGCGGGGCATGTCTATGGCTTTTATGCTGATTATTGATGTTTAGTCCAATACCTTCTTGAAGCGTTCCAGGAAGAGGTTGGCCTCGTCCATCGACAGGCAGAGGGGCGGCAAGAGACGGATGACGTTGGTGCCGCTGACGCCAGTAAATACGTGCTGTTCCTTGAGCAGGCGCAGGCGCAGGTCTTTGATGGGCTGCTCGAACTCCATACCTATCATCAGGCCACGACCACGCACTTCCTTGATTTGCGGCATCTTCTTCAGTTCATCCAGCAGATAAGAACCTACGCGGGCGGCATTTTCAACAAGATGCTCCTGCTCCATGACGTCGAGCACAGCCAGTGCGGCGGAGCAAGCCAAGTGGTTGCCGCCGAAGGTGGTGCCCAGTTGTCCGTAGACGGGTGTAAACATGGGGCTGATGAGCACACCGGCCATGGGGAAGCCGTTGCCGATACCCTTGGCCACGGTGATAAGGTCGGGACGGATGCCCTGATATTGGTGGGCAAAGAACTTGCCGCTACGGCCGTATCCGCTCTGTATCTCGTCGAGGATGAGCACGGTGTTGTTGCGTGTGCAGGCCTCGCGCACGGCGTGCATGAATTCGTCGGTAGGCAGTTGTATGCCACCCACACCCTGTATGCCTTCGATGATGACGGCGCAAACATCGCCCTTGTCAATCTCGGCCACCATGGCGGCGGTATCGTTCAGGGGCACGTAGGTGACGTGTCCGCAGTCGTTGATGGGAGCAATGATTTTGGGATTGTTGGTCACCTCCACAGCCAACGAGGTGCGGCCATGGAAAGCCTTGCAACAGGAGATGACGCGCGTGCGGCCGTTGTAGAAAGAAGCCAGCTTCAGCGCATTCTCGTTGGCCTCGGCACCGCTGTTGATAAGGAACAGCGAATAGTCTTCGTATCCGCAAGCCTTGCCCAGGCGTTCGGCCACCTGTTGTTGCAACTTGTTGATGACGGAGTTGGAGTAGAATCCCAGTGTGGCCACCTGCTTGCTAATCATCTCCACATAGTGCGGATGGGCGTGGCCGATGGAGATGACGGCATGACCGCCGTAAAGGTCGAGATACTCCGTACCGTTCTCGTCCCACACGTGGCAGCCTTTTCCCTTGACGATGTTGATGTCGAATAAGGGGTATACGTCAAATAAGTTCATAATAGTTTTCTTTTTGTAGTTTTTGTCTTCATTCTGTCATCCTGAACGAAGTGAAGGATCTCTTGTCATTGATAGTAGAGATGCTTCACTTCGTTCAGCATGACATTAAGAGTTTAGCATGATATTATGATAAATATTGTCCCAAATCTTCCCATTGCGGATTCATCTGCTCCACCAAAGCGTTTTTCTTTTGCCGGATAAAGCCTTTCAATTGTTTTTCTCTTGCGATAGCCTCCTCTATTTGCTGGTATTCTTCGTAGTACACCAGATAGTGACACCGGTATTTTTTAGTGAATCCGTCAATTACACCGCTTTTATGCTCTCTGTACCTGCGTGCTAGGTCGTTAGTGACTCCCGTGTAGAGAACATTCCGGCGAACATTGGTCATCATATAAATCCAATATGGCATAAGTTCGGAACTTTAGAAGATTCTTCACTTCGTTCAGAATGACAGAGAACGGCCTACCTTATTGCCAAAGCGGTGAACCGCTTTCTGTTTCTTCATTCTTCATTAAAATGCACTCGGCTTCAGCCTCAATCCCACCGTTTCTTCCAGGTTGAACATCAGGTTCATGTTGTGAACCGCTTGTCCGCTGGCACCTTTCAGCAGGTTGTCGATGCAAGAAATGATAAGCAGCTTGTCGCCATGCTTCTCCAAGTGGATAAGACACTTGTTGGTGTTCACCACCTGTTTCAGGTCAATGTTCTTGTCCACGATGTGAGTGAAGGAGTCTTTCGCGTAGTATTCCTCGTACATACGCTTGATTTCCTCCAGGGCTACTTTGGTCCTCACCACGATGGTGGCAAAGATGCCACGCGGGAAGTCACCACGGTAGGGAATGAAATCAATCTCCGAGTCGAAGCTGTTCTGAAGCTGACGGAGCGACTGCTTGATTTCGGGCACATGCTGGTGTTCGAAAGCCTTGTAGACACTCAGGTTGTTGTTGCGCCAGCTGAAGTGACTCGTAGCGCCCGGCTTGACACCTGCGCCGGTGCTGCCGGTGATGGCGTTCACCATGATGTCGTCGTTCAGCATCAGGTTCTTGGCCAGCGGAAGCAAGCCCAACTGAATGCAGGTAGCAAAACAACCGGGATTGGCCACATGCTTGGCACTGCAGGTGGCGCGGCGGTTCAGCTCAGGCAAGCCGTAGATGAAGTCATGGTCGTCGCTCTTCAGGCGGTAGTCCATCGAGAGGTCGATAATCTTCAAGTCCTCGGGCACGTTGTGGCTTTCCATGAACTTGCGCGTATCGCCGTGGGCGGTGCAGAAGAAGAGCACGTCAATCTCGTCCAGCGGCAGCTGGTCGGTAAAGGTCAGGTCGGTTTCGCCATACAATCCTTCGTGCACGTCGGTAATCTTGTTGCCGGCATTGCTGGCACTGTTGATGAAGACGATTTCCGCCTCCGGGTGGTTCAGGAGCAATCGGATAAGTTCACCTGCCGTGTATCCGGCTCCACCAATAATTCCTACTTTTATCATAGATTCTGTGTTTTTTACTGTCGAAAATAGCCGTTATCCTCCTCGGGCACTATCAGCACCAGAAGGAAATAGATAATAACACCGGAGAACGCAGTGAATATCGTTGCCAGCGCATAGACGATGCGCACCAAAGAAACATCGAGGCCAAAGAAATCGGCCAATCCGGCGCACACGCCGGCCAGCATACGGCCGCTGCGCGGACGCCGGAGTTTTCTGTCAGTGGCCATCTGGTCAGATATCTTTCAGTTCATCCTTGTGCGTAGCATAGTAGGCACGCAGCGGAGTAGAGAGCACCTTGATGAAGCCCTTGGCATCTTCAGCCGTCCAGCCTTTCTGCATTTCACCATACTCACCGAACTTGTTCTTCACCAGGTCGTCCTTGCTTTCCGCGCCTACGGTGTGGAAGCCTAGCGGACGGAGTTCGAGGATGGCGGTACCGTTGACGTTGCGCTGGCTTTCGGTCAGCATGGCCTCGATGTCGCGCATCACGGGCTCCAGGTATTGGCTCTCGTGCAGGAACATGCCATACCAGTTGGCCACCTGGTCTTTCCAGTACTGCTGCCATTTGCTCAGCGTGTATTTCTCCAGGAAGCGGTGGGCACCGATAATCAGCATGGGGGCAGCGGCCTCGAAGCCTACACGACCCTTGATGCCGATGATGGTATCACCCACGTGCATGTCACGACCTATGCCGTAGGCGGCACCAATCTCTTCTACCTTCTGAATAGCCTTGATGGGGTCGTCGAAGCGTTCGTCGTTCACCGCCTTCAGTTCGCCCTTCTCAAAGGTCAGGCGAAGCTGTTCGGTGCCTTCCTTGGTGCAGTGCTTCAGGTAAGCGCTCTCGGGCAGTCCCTGAGCCGAGTCCAGAATCTCGCCACCGCAGATGCTGGTTCCCCAGATACCTACGTTGTACGAGTATTTCAGTTTGGCAAAGTCGGCGGCAAAACCGTGCTTGTTCAGGTAGTCAATCTCTTCCTGACGGCTCAGGGCCATGTCGCGGGTCAGGGTGATGATTTCCACGCCCGGTGCCATGACAAGGAAGGTCATGTCGAAACGCACCTGGTCGTTACCGGCTCCGGTAGAACCGTGTGCAATGGCGTCGGCACCGATTTCGTTAGCATAACGGGCAATGGCCAGCGCCTGGAAAATACGTTCGGAACTTACCGAGATGGGGTAAGTGCCGTTGCGCAACACGTTGCCATATACCATGTATTTCAAGCTCTTTTCGTAGTATTCACGGGTTACGTCCAGTGTCACATACTTTACAGCACCCAGCTTGTAGGCATTCTCTTCATTGGTCTTCAGCTGTTCTGCACTGAATCCGCCCGTATTGGCACAGGCAGCATACACTTCATAACCTTTCTCCTTGGCCAGATACATCACAGTGAACGAAGTATCCAGTCCGCCGCTGAATGCGACTACCACTTTTTTCTTCTTTGCTTCCATAGGTATTTAATTATGAATGAAGAACCAAGAATGAAAGATTTTCACTTGCGCTTCTTTCCCTATTCTTCATTACTGTGTTTTTACTTATTTGTTGTTTCTCCGTCGAATGTTTCCTGAAGCAGAAATTCTTCATTCCTCATTCTTCATTATATATTATATTTTGTCTTCCTCGTGCAGAGCCGGATCATAGAGCATAGCCGTGCAGATGCAGAACTTGCGGTTCTTGGCTACCAATATGTCGTGATTGATGCAACCTTCACAACCTTTCCAGAAGGCAGCATCGTCGGTCAATTCATTAAAGGTAACAGGCACGTATCCCAGTTCCGTATTCATCTTCATCACAGCTGCGCCACTGGTCAGACTGAATATCTTGGCCCACGGCCAGCGTAGACGAGCCAACTGGAACGAAGCCTGCTTAATGCGTTTGGCCAATCCCAAACCGCGATACTTGGGATGCACAATCAGACCCGAGGTAGCCACATATTGTTTGTTACCCCAGCTCTCAATGTAGGTGAAGCCAGCGAAGTCGTCACCACACAGGGCAATGATGGCCTTGCCTTCCTTCATCTTGGTCGCTACATATTCGTGAGTACGCTCAGCTATACCGGTGCCTCTCACCTTGGCTGCCTCGCGAATGGTATCGAGTATCTTGTCCACATAAACTTCATGAGAGGCGTCAGCCACCATGACATCAATTTGTTTAGAGTCCATTGCTATTTCTATCTGTTTTAAGTAAGTTTTTCGGTTTATGAGTCTTGAGTTTATAAGTTCTTGAATTTATAAATTGATAAAGGCAATAACTTACCAAGTTACAAACTCAAAAACTAAGTGCTTATTGAACATTGGGTATTATCTCTGACAAGAATGCACGCACGGCATCATGGGTCACATCCTCGGCCAGAACCAGCATGATGGTATCATCACCGGCTATGGTACCCAGAATGGCAGGGCACTCGCGGTTGTCAATATCGTAAGCTATACGGCTAGCATATCCGGGACGGGTGCGGATAACTGCAATGTTGTGCGAGAACTGCAAGGAAATGAAACCGTTGTGCACCAACATCTCGCCGGCACTCTGATGACTACTGCGTTTGTACATGATGTCATTGGGCAGCACATACACATACTTACCGTTGGTATTGGCCGCCTTGGCCACCTTCAGCAGCTTCAAGTCGCGCGACAGGGTGGCCTGCGTCAGGTTGAATCCCTCACTGCCCAGTGCCTGTAGCAACTCCTCCTGCGAGCCTATCTCCGTGCTCGATATTATCATCTTAATGGCATCCAATCTACTCGATTTCTTCTTCATATTGCATATTTATTCTTTAACGGCGCAAAATTAAGGGTTATTTTTGGAATAATATGCAATTATTCCACCTTTTTATTCATTTTGAATGAAAAATATGCAAATTGAGTGCATAAACAGCCGCAACCAACAACTATCAGCATAAGTAACTTGGCATTACAGACTGCTGAGGCTTGACATCAGGTGGATAAAAGAGTTGATAACACAAACTGCCACACCCGACCTGTTTACTCTCCCAAGCGCACCACCTCACCACAGCCTTCGGCAAGTGCCGGATGATGAGTGACGAAAATGAACGTCTTTCCCTGACAGTCTTGCCGCAGATTTGCCAACAGGCGTTGTTCCGTGTCAGGGTCGAGAGCCGAGGTAGCCTCATCGAGCAACAGGATGCTACCAGGGCGCAACAACGCTCGGGCAATGGCAAGCCGCTGCGCCTGCCCCTCACTCAAGCCACCACCCTGCTCACCCAAATGAGTGTCCAACCCTTGCGGGAGATGGAACACAAAGTCGGCCGTAGCAGTATGCAGCACCCGACACAAGTCATCATCAGTAGCATCGGGATTGCCCATCAGCAGGTTGTCACGCACTGTTCCGCTGAACAACGTATTCCCTTGCGGCACATACACAAAGTTCACCCGCGTCCGTTCTGACACCTTCACTTCGCACTCGCCCGCCTCATTGCTTTGGCTACCCATTGGAACACCACACAAGCTGACACTCCCCTCACCTGGGGCAGCCAAGGCCAGCAGCAGGCGAATAAGCGTAGTCTTTCCACTACCCGTCTCGCCCATAATGGCCGTACAACTGCCTGCACGGAAAGTATGCGAGAAATGGCGGAACACCGAGCGTGACTCGCCACCGTAGCCAAAGGTAACATTGGTAAGCACCAAGTCGGGCGTCGGGCAGAAACGCAACTGTTCCTCACCCGAGGCCTCGGCAGGCAGACTCTCAAGCTCCAGCAAACGGTCAACAGCCGTCATGGCCTTGATGAAAGCAGGTACCAGCCGCGCCATGTCGAGCAATGGCCGCTGCACCTTGCCGACGAGTTGCAGAAAAGCTGTCATGGTACCGAAGCTGATAGTTCCCAAGCTGAGCCTGACTGCCCCCCAAAGAAAAGCCGTCAGATAGCCACCTGCAAAAGCCGCCGACACCAACGCATGCGCCGAGACAGAAAAGCGCGTGCGCCCCATGACCTTATGCCGGAGGGTCTGCTGTACATCCCTGAGCCGCTCCACCCGATTACCGTCCTGCTCCAGCGTCTTAATAACGGTGCGGTGCTGCAGGCTCTCTTGGATAAGCGACTGAATGTGACTGTCGCTACTACGGATATCGTGTGTAAAACGGTGCATCCGTCTCAAGTAGAAGCGGCTGCCCAGCAGAAAAAGGGGCAGGATGGCCACCACCAGCCACGGCAGCCGTGAGTCTAGATAACAGAAGAACAACAGACCGGCCAACAACTGTATGGATGTAACCACCAGAACCGGGAGCGACGTGGTAAGCACACCCACGATAGCAGTGGTATCTTGCTCCACGCGATTCACTACATCACCCGTATGAAACCTCTCCAGCTCGCTCCAGCGGCTGCGCAACAGACGACTGAAGATGCGGTGGCGCAGGGCATTCTCCGTATCCACCTCCATACGGGCTGCTATCCACTCGTCGGCCATGCTACAAAGCAGTTGGAGCACTACCAGCACCACCGTAGCCACGGCCATACCAACCAACGAACCTTCCTGCGCACGGGTGGCAATGTCAATGACACACTTGGACGTAAAGATGAACGCCAGTCCCAGAAAAACGCCTGCCACGCCCACCAGACTACTGAGCAGGATGCTGCGTCGTTGTCCGGCCGAGGCATCATAGAGATAACGCAGGCGACGCTTCCAGGCGTGCAACGAGGTGTCGAAAGAGAAGGTAAATCGATTACTCATGGGAATGGGTGGCATTTAATTTGGTATGTAAATGGAAGAAAAATTCAGAAAGGGATGGCTACTCCCGTATGAAACCAAGATAGCGAAGCAGCCGTCTCCCCTGCACACGTGCGCTTCGCCCGGCCAGCATCAGCGGATAACACCAGGCCTCCAAAGGCGCATACCCCTGCAACTGGCGGCAACGCCGAAGGGCGCGCACAAAGGTATGCCACTTGCCAGCCCAGTAACCTGCCGGGCGCGGGCTGATGCGGGCATCGTATTGCCCGAAATTGCCTGTAGCCAGTACTTCCTCCAGCAAGGCTTCACCAAGTTCCTCCATATCGTCTACCCGGAAAGGCAGACACGCAGGGGGCAGGCCCAAATGACTGACGGCGATATAGGCAAAAGCGCGTGCTGCCCGCAACATCCCCAAAGAACGGAGCTTTCGTACGAGCAAGGAACCATCAATGTCGCTGTGGCAAGCGCGCAACAGGCACGCCCAGTCGCATACCTGCCTGAGACCAATGCCACTGCCCAGGAAGTGCTGGAAGGCATGGACGAAAATATAGACGGCGTTGAACTGAGCCGGAGGTGTGGGCATCAGGAACTCATATCCGGCACCGTCAGGGTACCATTCCTGCACCAGACGATGGAAGCGGCGGCTGGCCAGCGGATTGTTCAACGTGGCTATAAGGCGATGATTCTCCACGTGCACCCCATCCAGCTCATAACTGGCATGCTTACTCGATGCTTCGGCTGTGGCCATGGCTCCGGCCTGCAACAACAGACGATTGGCCTGCATCTGTCCTTCCCGACCTATATAGACGTCGATGTCGCCACACTGGCGATGACGAGGATTACGGTAATATGTGGCAATCCCCTGTCCCTTCAGCAGAACGGGGTGCAAACCGGCGTCGGTGTAGAGTTTACACAGGCGAGACACCATCTGGTCCAGCTGACGATTGGCCTGCTCCACGCGCACGGTCTGTGCCGCCCATTGCAACAACAAGGTACGAGGCGGATGCAAATCGGGAGGCAGGGTGCTTACGCCGTCATAAACCAATGCCAGCAAGGCCTGGGTGGCGGCCAGTCGGTAGATTTGTCGCCAGTCGGCCTCGGTAAAGTTGTGGAAGAGAGTCGGGTCAACCGTTTCTCCCCACAAGCCCGAACGCAGCAGGGCAAAAAAGGCATCGCGGATTGGATGAGTCTGCATAATCGGCTCCTCCCCTATTCTTCTGCCAGCAGTCCGGCCTTACGCAGAGAGGTAATGAAGGCTTCCGTATCGCGTCGGGCAGTATCCTCGTCCACCTCATAGTGCTCAGTCAACAGTCCGATGAGTTCCTCAGATGTGAATACGCGCCCCTCAATCTGACGCCACAAAAAGGCAGCCGTAGGGTTCAAGCTGATAACATTGCAGAAGTTGATGTTATCACTGCCATCGTGCATCACGATGGTTTCTTTACCTATTTCGTGCAAGAAGAATCTTTTTTTTATTTGCATGTTATTTACTCTTATGGGTGAATATATAAATTGTATAAATCAAAGCCGACGAAACAGTGCCAGCAGCCATCGCCTGAGGGGGAAGAGCCACATCCAAAGGCGGGAGTAGATGCACCAGACACGCCCGGTGACAGGATAACCGACTCCCTTGCGTCGAGCAATACTCATCAGTGCCAGCACGTGGTCGGTATCGGTCGTTTCGGTTTGCTGCAGATTACCGTCGCCACGCAGCAACAACCGTTTATCACAGCGGGCCACAATACGATGCAGCACGAAGCGCCCTTCAGTGTCGAGGGCAAGGACAACGGCACCCGGCCGCAGGTCTGTGTCTCGGAAGGGTGACAGCACCACTTGGTCGCGCCCATCAACGAGAAAAGGATTCATGCTGTTGCCTTTCACTGGCAGAGTGACGCTTCGCCCCTGTGCCACAAGTCGGCCTACTTCGGGCAGCAGTACATCGTTAGGCACGGTATGTGTCTGAGGAGCAGAGGCTCGAACTGTTTCAGGTAGCTCGTGCTCCGGTTCATCGGCTGTATGGGTATTTGTGAAACGCATGGAAACTGGTATTTGTTTACTATGTCCAGAAATGTCAGTTTAAACTGTCGGAACAAATGGGTTACATATCTAACAAGGTATGGTCGCCCTCAGTTCGGCAGGCTGTCAACCGCACCTACCGTCTGGCTACAGAGACGAGCCGCATCTGCATCGGGCAAACACTTCAGGTGATAGACAGGAACGGTGGTAGACAGCCGGATTACAGCATCGAGTACACCACGATGCACAGCTTCGTGCTGCTTCAAGCACGAGCATGAAGGCAGCAGTGCAGCAAAGGCGTGGACGGAACCGAGGGAGACTATTTGGTTGACTGGCGCCTGCTCCAGGCGGACGACAGCCCCCAGTGGATAGGACTCGTTGAGATAGCAGGGCGTCTTGCCGCTCCAGGGAGAGCCGTAGACTGTGACCACCCCGTCAGAGCCGACGTACAGAACGGGATTGTCATCGTTGAGCAACCGGCAGCCGGGAATGTGCTCCAGCCAGAGGCGGGAATGTGTACTCTTGCCGGTACCACTCCGCCCCAAAAACATATAGGCTCTGCCGCCACAACTTATCACGGAAGCATGCACCAGAAGCGTAGACAGAGGGGCAGTAGCAAAGGTATAGACCATCATCAGAAAATTATTCAGCACAAAGGGCCATAAACGTTCATCTGCATCACCCAAATACAGGCTGTTGCGGCCGAAATCGGACGAGCTGTGTAGGCAGTAGCTGTGGGTAGTACCGTGAGGGACGAGTTCTATCGTATAGCTGCCATCTGCGTCCCGGTAGATACTGCACCGGGCATCTTCCCACTCAAAGTCGGTCAGCAGGGTGGCATCCTCGGGCGTGAACGAAGCTGAGTCCTGCGGGGCAGTATCACCAGTTGCAAGGAGCAGGCTGAAGACCGGGCGAACAGCAGCCGTGTCATTAGTTGTCAGAAAAGGTTGACAAGACGGTAACAGAGCCGAAAGGTCGGTAGACAAGTGATTTTCGATGACAAACGTATGGGGGCCTACATGATAGGCGAGTGTCTGATGGTCCATATCTATTGAGTTTGGGTGGGAGACAAAGGTAAATAATAAAAATGAAACCGCAACAGAAAGCGATACAAATTAAAGGACATTGCGTATCTTTGCGTCCGTATTAGACAAAGAGCACCATGATATCAGTAGAAGGACTAAAGGTGGAGTTCAATGCCACCGCACTATTCGAGGACGTATCGTTCGTCATCAACAAGAAAGACCGCATAGCACTCGTAGGTAAGAACGGAGCAGGCAAGTCGACCATGCTCAAGATACTGGCCGGACTGCAACAGCCCACGTCGGGCAATGTAAGCATCCCGCGCGAGTGTACCATAGGCTACCTGCCACAGGTAATGAACCTGGCCGACAGCCGGACGGTGATGGAAGAAGCCGAGACTGCCTTTGAACACATCTTCGAAATGCAAGCCGAGGTAGAACGCCTGAATCAGGAACTGGCTGACCGTACGGACTATGAGAGCGAGGAATACCAGAAACTGATAGATCGGTTCACGCATGAGAATGACCGTTTCTTAATGATGGGTGGCACCAACTACCGCGCCGAGATAGAACGCACACTACAGGGTCTGGGCTTCAGTCGCGAGGACTTCGACCGACCTACATCCGAGTTTTCCGGAGGATGGCGCATGCGTATTGAACTGGCCAAGATACTGCTGCGGCGACCTGACGTCCTGCTGCTGGACGAGCCGACCAACCACCTGGACATCGAGTCAATCCAGTGGCTCGAAGGCTTCCTCTCTACAAGAGCCAACGCCGTAGTACTGGTAAGCCACGACCGTGCCTTCCTCAACAACGTCACCACCCGCACCATAGAAATTTCGTGCGGACATATCTATGACTACAAAGTGAAGTACGATGAGTTTGTGAAGCTGCGGAAAGAGCGCCGTGAGCAACAACTCCGGGCTTACGAGAACCAGCAGAAGCAGATAGAAGACACCGAAGCATTCATTGAGCGCTTCCGCTACAAGGCCACAAAAGCCGTGCAGGTACAGAGCCGCATCAAGCAGCTGGAAAAGATAGAACGCATTGAAGTGGACGAGGAGGATACGTCGGCGCTGCGCCTGAAATTCACCTGCTCCAGCCGAAGCGGCAACTACCCCGTCATCTGTGAGGACGTGGCAAAGGCATACGGCAGTCACACGGTGTTCAGCGGGGTAAACCTGACCATCAGCCGCGGCGAGAAGGTGGCCTTCGTGGGCAAGAACGGCGAGGGTAAGTCTACACTCGTGAAGTGCATCATGGGCGAGATAAACGACTACACCGGACGCCTGACCCTGGGCCACAACGTCCAGATAGGCTATTTTGCCCAGAACCAGGCACAGTTGCTGGACGAAAACCGGACAGTGTTCGACACGATTGACCACGTGGCCGTGGGCGACATACGCACCAAGATACGCGACATTCTGGGAGCCTTCATGTTTGGCGGCGAGGCGTCGGAGAAAAAGGTAAAGGTATTGAGCGGAGGCGAACGTACACGTCTGGCCATGATAAAGCTGCTGTTGGAACCGGTCAATTTCCTGATTCTGGACGAGCCCACCAACCACCTGGACATGCGTTCGAAAGACGTATTGAAGGAAGCCATACGCGAATTTGACGGCACGGTCATCGTGGTAAGCCACGACCGCGACTTCCTTGACGGACTGGTCAGCAAGGTCTATGAATTTGGCGGGGGACAAGTCAGGGAACACCTGGGCGGCATCTACGACTTCATACGCAGCAAGAGCCTTGGCGACGAGTCGGCCACCCGCGAAAAAGGCGACAGACTGGACACACTGTTTGCCGCCACCAACAACGGCAAGGGCAAGGCAGAAACTCCCGCCGCACAGGCCGGCAAAAGCTCGGGCGGAGGAGCCTGGCAGGAACAGAAAGAGCTGAACAAGAAGCTGAAGAAACTGGAACGCCAAGTGGCCGACTGCGAGGCGGGCATCACGCAGACCGAAGCAGCCATCGCCCTGCTGGAAGAGAAGATGGCAACTCCCGAAGGTGCCTCCGACATGTCGCTCTATGAGCAACACCAGAAACTGAAGAAGCAGTTGGACCAGCTGATGGAAGACTGGGAAGCCGCCTCCACAGAACTGGAGGAAGCCCGTGGCTGACATAACCCCAGATACAGTCTGGTAAAGATGGCAACCACTTAGTAGAAAAAAGAGACCAGATAAACTAGATTTTCCAAGCAAAAAACTTGCATCATTTAAAATAATGTGTATATTTGCGACTAAAGATTCCTGACGGGAGAAGACGGGAAAGGTACTCGGAAACAGGCAAACAATGTCAATCCAAGACCACAGCCGTAACTCCCGCAAGAAGTTCGAGAAACTTCAGGAATTTATCTTAAGTAGCTACAGGAAAGCATCCAGAAGCACATGGAAGGGAATCCGTCAAATATACTTTGAAAGCTTTGACTGAAACTATTTAAGATTGTCTTATGTAGACAATAGTTCTGGAAAAGCGTAGTAAGTAAAATAAATTTTGAAAACGGAGGAGTTTTGGAGAGTGGTACAGATTATGCTTCGCTCGCTGCCTTCTACAAAGCTACGGGCATGAACCCCGGCATAAGTAGTGGCTCGGAAGCGGGTGAAGACGGAGGAGACGAAGGTGACTCCGGTCCGATGGGTTGATTACATTAGCCATAACTTCTACCCTGAAAAAGGTATGGGTCACCTAAGGGGGAGGCGGGTTCTAACCCTTTGCCCACCTCCCCTACCCATCCCGAGAAACAAACGACAAGCCTGCCAGCAACTGACGACAACAGGACAAAGCACCAAAGATATAGAGCAAGAGAGGAACAAGAACAGATGTGGGAAGTGCCGGGAGAGATAGATATGCCGGATGACACCGATACAGGAGTGTATTAGGTGAGCATAGTTTTAGATTTAAGGTTAAAGTTTTATAGATATACTGGATTTAAACTATAAAAGAAGACATTTTGGCTCATCCGGTCGTCTGAGTGCCCAGGCATTTTCCACATTCTTTCATGCAAATCTCTCTACCGATAACAGACGGGCCGACATGCCGCAAGGTGTGTCGGCCCGTCTGCTGTATAAAAAAAGCAAACAGGCATATCTTCTTCTGTCGGAAATACTTATCTTTGCGCGATGAAGGGAACGGAATCTGCCGCTCACCCCCTCGCAGCCTGAGCCGACACGCGTATGCGCCGGTCCCGGCTCCACGGAAGAGCATTTACCAACCTAACTATTTATATGAACGTAAAGAATTACTTATCTGTTGCAGCCTTGTGCCTGATGATGGGCGCCTGCAACTCGGGCAAACAGACAGTTACCCAAACCATGGGTATCGACCTTGCCAATCTGGACACTACCAACCTGCCGGGCACTGACTTCTATCGCTATGCCTGCGGCGGATGGATAAAGAACAATCCTCTGACTGACGAGTATTCACAGTATGGTTCGTTCACGGTCCTGGCCGAGAACAACCGCAAGCAAATTCAGGGCCTCATTGAGGAACTGGCCGGCGGACAACACCAAGCCGGAAGCGTGGCCCAGAAAGTGGGCGACCTGTACAAGATTGCCATGGACAGCGTGAAGCTGAACCAGGAAGGTGTGAAGCCCATCGAGGCCGAACTGAAAGAGATAGCCGGACTGAAAGACAAAAAGCAACTCTACCCGCTCCTGGCCGAGATGTACAAGAAAGGCATTGCCTCATACCTGGCCCTGTACGTGGGTGCCGACGAGATGAACAGCAACATGAACGCCGTGCAGATAGGACAGTATGGCCTGAGCATGGGCGACCGCGACTACTACCTGCTCACCGACGAGTCTACCACCAAGATACGCGAGGCCTTCAAGGCACATGTAGAGAAGATGTACCAGCTGGCCGGCTTCGACGCAGCCACCGCCAAGAAAGGTATGGAGGTAGTGATGGACGTGGAAACGCGTCTGGCCAAGGCTTTCCGCTCACGTGTAGAGCTGCGCGACCCGCATGCCAACTACAACAAGATGAGCATGGAAGACATCAAGAAGAATTATCCTACCTTCGACTGGGACAGCTACCTGAACGGACTCGACTTGAAGGACGTGAAGGAAATCATCGTAGGCCAGCCCGCTTCGCTGGAGGCTTCGGTGAAGATTCTGGACACCCTGCCGCTGGCTGACCAGGCTCTGTACCTGCAATGGAAACTGATTGACGCAGCAGCCTCATTCCTAAGCGACGACCTGCGCGAACAGAACTTCGACTTCTACAGCCGCACCATGTCGGGTGCACAGGAAATGCAGCCACGCTGGAAGACAGCCGTAGGCATAGTAAGCTCTACCCTGGGCGAAGCTGTAGGACAGATGTACGTAGAGAAGTACTTCCCCGCTGCTGCCAAGGAACGCATGATTGCCCTGGTGAAGAACCTGCAAGACGCCCTTGGCGAACGCATCAAGGCGCTGGAATGGATGGGCGACTCCACCAAGACCAAGGCGCTGGAGAAGCTGGCTACCTTCCATGTAAAGATAGGGTACCCCGACAAGTGGAAAGACTATACTTCGCTGGAAATAAAGGATGACAGCTACTGGGCCAACATAGAACGCGCCAGCCGCTGGGGCCATGCAGAAATGGTGGCCAAAGCCGGAAAGCCGGTTGACAAGGACGAGTGGCTGATGACACCGCAGACCGTGAACGCCTACTACAATCCTACCACCAACGAAATCTGCTTCCCCGCAGCCATACTGCAACCTCCTTTCTTCGACATGAACGCCGACGATGCCTTCAACTATGGTGCCATCGGTGTAGTGATAGGCCATGAAATGACTCACGGATTCGACGACCAGGGCCGCCAGTATGACAAAGACGGAAACCTGAAAGACTGGTGGACCGAAGAGGATGCAAAGAAGTTCGACGAACGCGCACAGGTAATGGTGGCATTCTTCGACAGCATCGAAGTGGCTCCCGGTGTTCATGCCAACGGTAAGATGACACTGGGCGAGAACATTGCCGACCACGGTGGTCTGCAAGTAGCGTTCCAAGCCTTCAAGAAGGCTACCGCACAAGCTCCGCTGGAGGTGAAGGACGGCTTTACACCCGAACAACGCTTCTTCCTGGCATACGCAGGTGTATGGGCCAACAACATTCGCCCGGAAGCCGTGCTGCAAATGACCAAGATTGACGTTCACTCGCTGGGCGAGTGGCGCGTAAACGGTGCCCTGCCTCATATCGGTGCATGGTACGACGCATTCGGCATCACCGATAAAGACCCGATGTATGTACCTGTAGAGAAACGGGTATCTATCTGGTAAAACAATGATCGAGGCTGTGCCAAAATGAAAATGTATAACCATTATGCAATGTCATCCTGAACGAAGTGAAGGATCTTGATAGATAAACACCTGCTTTCGAGATTCTTCGCTTTGCTCAGACTATACCTAAGTATAAAAATAAGAGCTGTCTTGAGCGAAGCTAATGACAAAATGCAAGTATTTCTCTATTTTGACACGCCTTCAACTACCGATAATACACAGGCGGCAAAGCCGCCCACAAAGAAGGAGGAGAATGACCACGGGCAACACCGCGGAGCATTCTCCTCCTTCTCTTTTTTATCGCACCGCCTACAAGATGAGGGGGCAAGAGGAAATTTGTGGGCATGCCATGCTGATTGGAAAGAACAGTTCAGCAGAGAATTTCCATGCTGCAAGACAAGCTGAAGCAGGCAGTCGGCTACTAACGTCATTTTTTCAAACCACTAATAATCAAGATATTATATTATCACGGCTATCAACCTCGAAAAAGACGCCTGTGTTCCTGCTGAAAGACGCCCGTGTTTCCACTGAAAGACGCTCGTGTTTCACCCCCAAAGACGCCTGTGTTTCTACGGAAAGACGCCTGTGTTTTTCTGCAAAGACGCGCGTCTTTTTCCGGGCTGCATGAGAGAGGACTGCGAGCTACCCTGAACCCACAGCGGCGCACCCGCGGTGAGCGTAGCACGTGGACCTCGCCCGGCCTTCGTTTCCAAACGTTGGAGAGTGTCCGTCTCCCAGCCTCTGATTAGCGCTCCAACCGGATGCCTATATCATTAATTCCCGTCACCACTGTATCGGGCAACAGGCAGGTAACCTGGAAAGTGTATGTACCCGGCTTGCGTATGTGGACGCTTCCAACGAACTGCGACAGCTGGTAGTAATTGCCCAATCCTGTCCCCAGCCATCCGCCGTCATCGTTGGCCAGGAAAATATCCAGCGTGTCGGGTGGCAGTTGCAAACTGTCGGCCGTAAGGCAGGCTATGCGCAAGGGCAGGTTGCGGTAAGGATAGTCGTTGCGGTTGCGCACTTCTACATTCAGGCGGCAGTAGACTTGCGAGTCGGGCACCTGGGCTTCGAAGCGCAACGTATCTCCCGTATGCCATCCCTCGGCAGGCAGTGACTCATAGTGATGATACACGGTCTGCCGAGGCAGGCATGCGCCAAGCAACAGAGCCGCCGCCATGCCTGCGAGCAGGGCGGACAGGCGTGCGTGAAAAGGATTATTGCTCCTGCGGGGGAGTCTGAACAGGTCTCTCATTATTGTTCTCCTTTCCCTCTTGAGGTTTCGGACGATTGGCCGGCCGTTGCTTGCGGTTGTTTTCGGGCTTGCGCTGGGCGCCGTCATTCTCAGGCTTACGCTGTTCTCCTTCCGGCTTACGCGGATTACCGCCATCGGCCTTGCGCTGACCTTCGTTGTCAGGCTTGCGTTGAGCATTATCGGGCTTACGCTGATTGTCATTCTCGGATTTGCGCGACTCTCCTCCCTCCGGTTTGCGCAGGTTGCCGCCATCGGCCTTGCGCTGGCCTTCGTTTCCATTCTTACGGGGCTGGTTGTCCTGTTTGGGGCGAGCCTCGGCAGCAGGTTTCTGTGGAGCGGTCGGTTTGTCGGCAGCCGGTTTCTGCTCACCGTTGCGGGCAGCCTTGGCTTCAGCATCCTGTCGGCGGGCCGGGTCTTGTTTCTTTTTCTTCTTGTTGCGTCCGCTTCCGGGTGCGGCTCCGCCGTTGTTTCCGGCAGGCTGTGCTGCAGCGGCAGGAGCATTCTCCTGCGGTTTCTTTTCACCGCCTCCCCCTTTCTTGCCTTTGCGGTTGCGGTCAAAGCGTGTCACGCTCTCCTGCTCCAGCAGGTCGGCAGCTTTGCGGTTCTCGTTCTCGGGCAAATCCTGCAAGCTGTCGGGCTTAATGCCGCGCTTGTTAAGGTTGATTATCTCGAACGCGCGGCGGGCACTGATGGTTACGGCATTGGCAGCAATGGACTTGTCGGTAGAATAAGTCACCTGACCGCTCAGAATATCGGCCTTGAAGAAGAAGAACTCCGCATCTTTTGTCAGCAGGGTGACTTCCTTCGAAGGCAAGCTGCGTTGTGCCTCCACATAGCAGTCTATCTCATAGTTGAGGCAGCACTTCAGCTTGGCACACTGTCCGGCCAGTTTTTGCGGATTCAGGGAGATGTCCTGATAACGGGCTGCACTGGTAGACACCGACACGAAAGAGGTCATCCAGGTGGCACAACAAAGCTCGCGTCCGCAAGGACCGATACCTCCGATTCTGCCGGCTTCCTGCCGGGCACCAATCTGCTTCATTTCAATGCGCACGCGGAAGGCTTCGGCCAGCACCTTGATAAGTTGGCGGAAGTCTACCCGGTCATCGGCTATATAATAGAATATGGCCTTGTTGCCATCGCCCTGGTATTCCACATCGCCAATCTTCATGTCCAGGTTCAGGCTCTTCGCTATCTGACGGGAGCGAATCATGGTATCGTGCTCGCGTGCTTTGGCCTCCTCATACTTCTCCATATCTATGGGTTTGGCCTTGCGGTAGATACGTTTGATGTCGGCCTCCGAACGTATATTGGCCTTGCGCAGTTGCAAGGGCACAAGCCGACCGGTCAGGGTAACGACGCCGATATCGTGTCCGGGTGTGGCTTCCACGGCCACGATGTCGCCCTTCTCCAGCGGAATGTGATTGCTGTTGCGGTAGTAGCCCTTGCGGGTGTTCTTGAATTGCACTTCCACCAGGTCGCTCTCCCGGTCATTGCCCGGCACGTCGGCCAGCCAGTCGTACGTGTTCAGCTGCTTGTCCTGCCGTCCGCAGCTTTTGCAGCACAATCCGCCGCCACCATTATGTAATTTAAAATCTGTATCCATAGTCATCCAAGTATATTTATGGGCCGGTGCCAAGAAGCTCCGGCCTCGGGTTGTCATTGTTTCAAAAGCACAATCATCTTCAAGGCAAAATCGAAGAAAATCATGCGGGGATTGACGTTCTGTTCTACGTGCACCTGCGCTTGAGCCAGTTCGTCCATCATGCCCATCACGTTTCGCTCGTTGATATAAGGTGCAAAACGGGTGGAAAAGTTCTCCTCACCCACCGTCATATAGTTCATGTCGGCGCAGTGAAAGTTGTATATGAAGTTTTCGCGCACCATGCGCTGGCAATATTCCAGAAAGTATTTCTGCCGCTCACGTCCCAAGGCTGCCACCTGCTCGCTCCAGAGTTTCATTTCCCTTATCTTGCGCTGCCAGGCCAGCCTCATCAGGCTGACAAAGAGCTCGAAGAAAAGGGCCGTATCGGCATCGGGCTTCATAGCCTCAAGCGCATTGATAAGACTGCCATTGGCCAGATGGGCTATGTTGGCACTATCGACTTCGGTAAGTCCGCACTGCTGACGCAAGAACAAAGCCATGTCGCGTTCCTCGATGCGCGGCACGTCGAAACGCTGCGTACGGCTGAGGATGGTAGGCAATATCCGTTCGGGGGCTTCCGATACCAGCAGGAAGAGTGTTTGCGAAGGAGGTTCTTCCAGCAACTTCAGCAGTTTGTTGGCACAAACCTCGTGCAACTTCTCGGGAAGCCAGATGATGACCACCTTATAGCCGCCTTCCATAGACTTCAGGCTGAGCTTACGCAACAGTTCGTCGCTCTCGCGGGCATAGATGATGGGCTGCCCGTTCTCGGCTCCCAATTCCTTCTGCCAGCGGTTCAGACCAAAGTAAGGAGTCTCGAGCAGCAGGTTGCGCCACTCGGGCAGGAAGTCGTCGCACAGTTCTTTCTTCTTCTTGCTGTTCTTCACTACAGGGAAAAGGAAATGCAGGTCGGGATGGGCCAGTTTGTTCCACTTGGCACACGTAGGACACTCACCACAGGCGTCTTCGGCCGAACGGTGAGGACAGCACACATAATGAGCGTATGCCAACGCCAGCGCCAGTTTGCCCGAGCCCGCAGGGCCGCAAAACAGCATAGCATGGGCAATGCGTCCTTCCTGCACCTCAAGCCGCAAGCGTTGCTTGGCCGCTTCCTGTCCTACTACATCCTTGAACTGAAACATATCTTTTTCTCTAAGAACTTCTTATATACTTAATTCGCCTACGACTTGCCACGGAGCCAAGCCGTCAGCGTCTTCCAAGCCTTCTCAATAAATCTGGCGCGCCACCTCGCGAATACTGTCGGCCGCACCAATGGAGAAGAAATGAATGCCCGGCACACCAGCCGCCAACAGTTCGCGGCATTGCTTGATGCACCATTCCACACCCAGCTGCTGCATGTCGGCATCAGTCTTGCATTTCGCAATCTCGTGCGTCAGCTCTTCGGGCAAATCTACCTTGAAAGTCTTGGGTATGACATTGAGTTGCGACAGTTTCTTCAGCGGTTTGATACCGGGAACAATGGGTATCGTGATGCCTGCCTGACGGGCACGCTCGACAAAGGCAAAAAACTTGCGGTTGTCATAGAACAGCTGCGTCACGGCATACTCGGCTCCGGTCTCCATCTTACGCTTCAGCCAGTAGATGTCCGACTCCATGTTGGGCGCCTCCTCGTGCTTCTCGGGATAGCAGGCCACACCGTAGGAGAAAGGCGTACGCGTGGGTATCATCTCCGAACCGTCCACAAAGATGCCCTGGTTGAAGTTGTTTATCTGCTCCTGCAACTCCACGGCATGGCGGTATCCGTTTCCCTCGGGCGTGAAGACTGACTCATGGTGGGCCTTGTCGCCACGCAACACCAGCAGGTCGGTGATGCCCAGAAACTGGAGGTCGAGCAACACATATTCCGTATCCTCGCGCGTGAATCCGCTACACAGGATATGGGGCACAACCTTGATGCCATACTTGTTCTGTATGGCGGCAGCTACAGCCACCGTGCCGGGACGACGGCGCCACTTGTTGCGCTTGAACAGTCCGTTGCCAAGGTCCTGATAGACGTATTCGCTCCGGTGGGTGGTAATGTTGATGTATTTGGGGTCGAACTCGCGCAGCATGTCAATTGTGGCATACACCTTCTCAATGCCGGTACCCTTCAGGGGCGGCAGGAGCTCGAAAGAGAAGATGGGGCTGGTATTATTGTTTATAATATCTATTACTCTCATGTCGGGGTTTTCAGTTGATATATGAAACCGAATATCTCCACCCTGCCGATCGGCCGGTATTCCTCGGCCAAACGCCCAAGGCGGAAGTGGAACAATGGGAACAAAAATACAAAAAAGAAATGAAACGAGTCAAAACCGCCCGTTCATTCTTCACAAAATGCAAGCGAAATGGCAGAACCGTCATTCGTGTGTCGCCCGGAAGCAATTTACAACTGACAACCGCCGGCCATGCCTCCGGTTGTCAGTTGCCTATCATCGCCATCCGGTCTGCCACTCCTTCTTACAGAGCAGGCAGCAGATGTTTCCAAATCAGGTTCAGCTCGGCCTGCATGTCACCGATATTAGCCGTAACGGCAATCACCGCATCCTTTTCGGGCAAGACCAATATATACTGGCCATTGGCACCGTCGGCCCGGTAAGCATTGTGACGGCAACGCCACAGCTGATAACCATAGCCTTGCAGCCAGTCGCTGTTCTTTGTTGTCAGGCCTGCCTTCTTCACCATTTGGGGTGACATGCCGGCCGGCAACGACTCAACCTGGCGTGCCGAAGCCTCGGCTATCCATTCGGCCGGCACCAGCTGACGTCCGTTCCACTGTCCTTTTTGCAAGTACAGCTGACCCAACTTGGCCAGGTCTTCCGTTTTCAGATAGAGGCCCCAACCGCCATAGTTAATGCCTTGGGGACTTTCCTTCCACTGCACATCAACAATGCCCAGCGGACGGAACAGACGGGGATAAAGGTAATCAACCAGCTTCTGACCAGTCACCTTCTGTACGATGGCCGACAGCATATACGTGCCCAGGCTGTTGTAGGCATAATAAGTGCCCGGCTGCAGAGGCACCGGCTGAGACAGGAACAGCTTCACCCAGTTGCAGCTGTCATTGACCAAAGGGGCCAGGTCACGTTCGTGACCGCTATGCATGGTCAGCAAGTGGCGCACGGTCATAGCCGACAGATTGTCGCTTACCTCGGCAGGCAAGTCGTCCGGGAAGAAGGAAATCACCCGGTCGTCCAGCTTCAGCTTGCCTTCGGCAATGGCCAGTCCTACGGCAGTAGAAGTAAATGTCTTGCTGATAGAATTCAGTATATGCGGCACATCGGGGGCTGCATCGCCTCTCCACTGTTCGCCTATCACACGACCGTGCTGCACCACCATGATGCTATGCAGGTCTTGTTCGGACTTGTCCACCGCCTTCAGATAGGCATTCAGTGCCTTGCCAAACTTCTTTGAAGGCACGGCACGAGGCAACGACTTGGTCAATGCGTTAATGGTCTGCAGCTTGATGCCACGCTCGGCAATGACCTGCTTCACGCGGTCGCTGGTCAACACATCGGTCACGCCCTGGCGGTCTTCGGCCACGTTCTCATAGCCAATGTGGAAGACTGTAGACATTTCGTCGTCGTTATAGGCCGGATGGTCAAGAAACAGATAACGCTTGCCCGGCTCCAGCTTCTGAAGCATCTTGATGAAGCTTTCCTCTTTCTCCGCCGATGTCCGGCTAGGACCGTCATAACCTATGTAGGTGAAACCATAGTCAAACTGCGAGTCGAAGCGGTCGATGGAAGGCAGGTTGTATTCACGCGCCAGGCGAAGCACCATGCGGTTGACTTCGGCGTCGAAACCGGTAGACAGCATGTGACCTGACAAGTGGCTGACCTGCGGAATGTTCTTCAACGCCAGCTCTATCTGAGCGCGAAATTCCTGCTCAATCTCCTGCAGGTTCCACTTCCGCTCTGTCACTGCCTGTCCGGGATAAGCCGAATTGGGCGACATCATGGGATAGAAATAGCCGTTCTCGTCCGTCAGACTGGGACAATGGGTCAGCGGGCGCCACTTCACGTTCTCCCATTCGCTGGTAATGGCCAGGTGGATGCCCACGTCGAGCCCGGGATTCTCGCGAAGCATTTTCACTGCCTCAGGAAACCAGGCAGCCACAGGCATGACCTCTACCGACTGGGCAATGCCCGAACGATAAGTCTCTATACATGCCTTGTTCACCGAATGAAAGGCGCCAAGGTCGTCAATGCGTACTACCAGCGTAGGTGCTTCGGTCTGTCCGAATATCGGCAACAAACCGGCCACACAAAAGCCAATAGTCAAAAATGGCTTTAGAAATAAGTGTTTCATTGTTTGCATTTATGTTTTGTTTTAAAGAATGGTTTCACCCTCAATATAGTTTTCAAGAAACAGATGCTCGCCATCGTACACCGCATAAGAGAAGCAATTAATCCAATCGCCCAGAATCAGCACACGTGACGTGGCACTCAGCATCAGGTCGAGCTCTATGTGTCGATGGCCGAAGATAAAGAAATTAATAGCCGGATGGCTCTTCAAGTAGTCCTTGGCATAAATCACGAGGTTCTCCTTATCTTCGCCCATATAGTCGGGTTCCTTGCCGTCCACCCGTTTCAGGCGGCTATGCTTGGCCCAACTCAGCCCCAACTCCACACTCCAGCGGGGATGAATGGCCGAGAAGAGTCGCTGCAGCGTATGACTGTGGAACATGGCACGCAGCATTTTGAACTTCTTGTCCGGGTCGCCCAGCCCATCGCCGTGGGCCAGGTAGAACAGCTTGTCACACAGCTCCATGGTCATCGGTTCGCGATGGACGATGACTCCGCACTCCTTGGTCAGGTAGTCGCCGCACCAGATGTCGTGGTTGCCCGTAAAGAAGTGGACTTCCACACCCATGTCGGTCAGCTCCGACAGCTTTCCCAAGAAACGGGTATAGCCTTTGGGCACCACCAGCTTAAACTCGTACCAGAAGTCGAACATGTCGCCCAACAGGAAAACGGCTGCCGCCTTGTGCTTGATGCTGTCCAGAAAGTTGACCAGCCTGCGCTCCTGTGTCCGTCCATGCTCAATGGCACGCGAACCCAGATGTGCATCGGAGAGGAAATATATATTCTTCATAAGGCCCTTGAATTGAGAAGGTTATTTGAATAACTCGTCCAGGTATTTATAGAAAGCCGGGTCTTCGCCCACAACAATCTTTGCCACCCGTCCTTCGGGGTCGACAACTATTTTGGTAGGATAGCCCTGTATGCCATACTTCACCGTAATGTCAGCCTCGTCGGTATTGCGCACGTGCAGCCACGGCAGTTCATACTTCTCTACCGCTGCTTTCCACTTCTCCTCCGTGTCGCGGCAGTCCACGCCCACTATTTCCATACGGTCTTTGTACTTGGTGTAGTATTTCTTCATGTCGGGGATGCCCTTGATGCACCAGCCGCACCAGCTGCCCCAGAAGTCCAGCACAACGTACTTGCCCCGCAGGGAAGAGAGGCTAAAGTCATTACCCGCCAAGTCTTTCAGCGTGAAGTCGGGTGCTTCGGCTCCTTCTACCATATTCTTGCGAGCCTCCTCTACAGCTTTCTGCCGTGCAAGCGACTCTTCCATAGCCTGGTAAAGCGAAGCCAAGGGACCTTTGCGGGCCTTTTCGCCAATCAGGCTGAGCATATCGCCCGACTCCCGGCCCAAGTCGGCCAGCAGATAAACGGCAATATCCTCGTCGGCATGACGGCGGAGGAAGTCTTTCTTCACTCCCTTCATCTCTTCGTAGACGGGAAGAAACAGTTGTCGTAGCGAGTCGAGTTTGTCAGGACTCAGTGTCCCCGCAGCCTGCATGGCCGTAATGGTGTGTGTCACGCTATCCATCTTCTCCCGATAGGGTTTGCACAATGCCAGCACCTCCTCATAGGCTCGATGAAAGTCATTTCCCTTTATATGGAAATCGTTCACAGCGCCGTTCACTTCCACCGTTTCGCCGGGAAAAAGGACAACACCCGTATTGGCACGCAACAGAGCCATTGCCTCTCCGGGTTTGGGCTTGGCATAGAGCCAGGCTTCCATGGGCACACTGTCGTTAGCCAGATGGTAGGTAAACTTGCCCTGCTGCATGGCAATGGTATCACGATGTATCGTGCGCCGGCTCAGGTCTGACACAGGAAAATAATTCACAATCAGCGTATCGCTCTCAATGCCGGTCAGCGTACCGGTTATCGTCGTTTGTTTGGGAGCCGACTGGCAGGCGCAAAGCAATGCGGCAGCTGCCAGCACATTCAAGTATCTGAAATTCATAGTCTCGTACGTTTTTGGTTTATTTACAGGAAGCCCAGCTCCAGCTTGGCCTCTTCGGTCATCATGTCCTTGTCCCACTCTGGCTCAAACACCAGATTGATGGTGGCCGACGACACTCCTTCTATTGATTCTATCTTCTGCCTGATATCTTCCATAATAAAGTCGGCTGCGGGACAGTTGGGAGCTGTCAAGGTCATGTCAATACTTACCTCACCGTTGTCGCTAACGTCAATTTTGTATATCAAGCCTAGGTCGTAGACGTTGACCGGGATTTCCGGGTCGTAGACAGTCTTCAACATGGCTACTATCTTCTCTTCAATTTCAAATGTTGTCATCCTTGTAGCTTTTTGATTCATTATTAATACGGACAAAGCTAAATATTTTTATTGAAACTACAAAAAATATCACAGGCATGCTGGAAGCAAGCACATGTTTGAAACAAGCGGCAATAAATAGAGAATTTATAGCCCATAGGGAAAGAATTAATGGCTAACGAGAAAAGAATTAACTGCTAACGAGAAAAGAATTAACTGCCAACGGGAAAGGAGTTAACTGCTATCGGGAGAGGAGTTAACTGCTATCGCGTGGGGAGTACACCGCTATCACGTGAGGAGTACACTGCTATCACGTGAAGAGTTAACTGCTATCAGACGAGGACACTAAAGACTATGGAAAAGATACAAATCAGAACAAGCTTCAGACAACCGAAAACAGCCTTCCTGTTCTAAAAAATACAAAAAGGAAGAGGCGGACAAAGTCCTCGCTTCTCCCTTTTGCTGAGAGAGTGAGTGGCTTTGTCCGCCTCCGGTATATGTAAGCCGGGATGTACAACCGGCAGCACAGCGCCGTTTATTTGTATCCGGCCACTTTGGCTATGCGCTGCGGAATATCAATGTTGTTCAGTTTGCCGGCAAACTGCTTGGCACCTGCACCAATGGCATAAACGGGAACGTATCCTGCCGTGTGGTTAGGACTGGTCCAACCTACCATGGCAATCTCGCTCATCACTTCCTTGGCAACAGCAGCCAGTGGTTCGGTCTTGGCATACAGGCTTTCTTCGAACACTACTTTGTGCTTTACGAATGAGGTCTCAAACTCATCGCGCAGTCTCTTTTCCTGTTCCCAGCTGATAGGCAGTTCTTTCCAGAATCCCATCTTTTCGCCCAGCAGTGCTTTCATGTCTTCCCAAGTCACCTTGTCACCTTTAGCCTTGCGCAGGTCGGTGATGGCGGTAGAAAGCAGGTCTTGCGATTGCTTCTGATACTTGAGCGATTTCAGGTGAAGCTCATATTTGCTGGTACCCAGTCCCATACCTCCGGTTTCATGGTCGGCTGTGATAACGATAAGTGTCTCTTTCGGGTGTTTTTTGTAGAACTCATAAGCCACTTTCACAGCGTTGTCCATGTCAATCACTTCTTCAAAAGCAGTAGCGGGGTCATTGCCGTGGCAAGCCCAGTCAATCTTACCGCCTTCCACCATCAGGAAGAAGCCCTTGTTCTTACCTTTGGTCAGGAAGGAAATGGCACTCTCGGTAATCTGTGCCAGCGTCAAGTCACCGTCCTTGCGGTCGATGGCGTATGGCAGGCAAGAAGGATTTGCATCCTCGCCTTGTATGAGTACCATTTTGTCTGCCTGTGCAGCCTTCTGTTTGTACTCGTCCAAACCGCGCGCTACGGTATATCCAGCCTGCTCGAAGATGGGGAATATGCTGGGAGCATCTTTCTTGTCGTAAGTAGTAGAAGGTTTCAGGAAGCCACTACCGGCATAGAAGTCAAATCCGGCTTTCGGAAGGTCGAGAGCTATTTCATAGTACATGCTGCGGCTCACCTGGTGTGCATAGAAAGCAGCAGGAGTAGCGTGGTCTATGCTGACACTGGTTGTAATACCGACTTTCTTACCAGCCTTCTTGGCACGCTCGGCAATGCTTTGGAGAGTTTCCTTGTTAGCGTCTACACCGATGGCACCATTATAAGTCTTGGAACCGGTAGCCAAGGCTGTACCGGCTGCCGAAGAGTCTGTAATAGAGTTACTGGCCGAGTAGGTAGTGGCTACTCCCACTGCGGGGAATGTAGTGAAGAGCAGAGGCTCCACGCCAATTCGTCCGGCCTGTTCCGCCAGATACATTTCAGTTCCGTTCACTTGGTTAACGCCCATTCCATCACCGATGAAATAGAACACATACTTCGCCTGCTGTGCCTGAGCTGTGAAAGCCAATAACACAAAAAGCGCCACATACATTAATCGTTTCATAGGTCTTTGATATTTTTAGTGTATTAAGAGTCGTGCCCAATATCAGCATGCAATCCATCCATGCTGCTGACAGGCTTCAAAGTTAGTTAAATTGGCTTTCAACCCGAACAGACTTTTAGTTAAAAAAAGAATACCCTCGACAAGATAACATCTCATCGAGGGTATTCAGCGGCACTTTGTATAGCCTGATATTATACCGATGTTACAACCGTAAGCTCCACAGCCCGGCCGTCATAACATGCAGTTTGCTTATTTATTTTGCATTCAGGATAGCCATAGAGTCGGAAGCAATCATCAATTCTTCGTCGGTAGGTATTACTACAACCTTAACCTTAGAGTCGTCGGTCGAGATAACCATTTCCTCGCCGCGTACCTTGTTCTTTTCGGCATCGAGTTTCACTCCCATATATTCGAGGCCTTCGCAAGCACCCCAGCGAGCAGAAGCCTGGTTCTCACCCACACCGCCGGTGAAGACGATAATGTCCACGCCGCCCAATGCAGCAGCATAGGCACCGATGTACTTCTTGATGCGATAGAAATACATGTTCTCTGCCAAAATAGCCTTGGGGTCGCCTTCGGCAACGGCATTTTCGAGGTCACGCATGTCGCTCGACTTACCGAAGATACCCATCACACCGCTCTTCTTGTTGAGCAAGTTCGAGATACCCTGTGCATCGAGTCCTTCTTTCTCCATAATGAAGCTGACTGCACCGGCATCAATGTCGCCACTACGCGTTCCCATCATCAAGCCTTCCAGCGGAGTGAGACCCATGCTGGTATCCATACACTTGCCGTCCTTGATGGCCGAAATAGAACCACCGTTACCAATGTGGCAAGTAATGATTTTCAGGCCTTCAGGATTTACGCCCAGGAATTCGCACACACGCTTTGAAACATAGCGGTGAGAGGTTCCGTGGAAGCCATAACGACGTACACCATACTTCTCATAAAGCTCATAAGGAACAGCATACATGTAAGCATAGTCTGGCATGGTCTGGTGGAAAGCTGTGTCAAATACACCAATCTGCGGAACGTTAGGCAGGATAGCCTCGATGGCACGTACACCCTTCAGGTTAGCAGGGTTGTGAAGCGGAGCCAAGTCGTTGCAGGCAGTGAAGGCCTCAAGCACTTCCTTGGTCAGCAAGACAGACTTATTGAACTTCTCGCCTCCATGTACCATACGGTGGCCTACGGCATTGATTTCGTTCAGCGACTTGATGGCACCATATTCTGCACTTGTCAGCGTATTCAGGATGAACTCTACTCCTACTGTATGCTCAGGAATGTCCTTTTCCAGAATCTTCTTTTCACCATTAGGCAAAGTAAACTTCAGGAAAGAATCTTTCAGGCCAATCTTTTCAATACCACCTTGAGCAATGACAGCCTGATGGTCCATGTCGAACAACTTATATTTGATAGATGAACTGCCGCAGTTCAATACTAAAATCTTCATATTTACTCTTGATTTAAATTAGGGGAATATTATTTTTCTTTGGCAGCAATAGCCTGGTTGGCGGTAATAGCAATCATGCAATAAACATCCTCGATAGAGCAACCGCGTGACAGGTCGTTAACCGGACGCGCAATACCTTGCAGAACCGGACCAACAGCCTCTGCATGGCCCAGACGTTGAACGAGTTTATAAGAGATATTACCAACCTCCAGATTAGGCACTACAAGCACATTAGCCTGTCCTGCGATAGGCGAACCCGGAGCCTTGCTGGCACCAACTGAAGGAACGAGAGCAGCATCAGCCTGCAATTCACCATCGATAGCCAAAGTCGGGTCAAGTTCCTTAGCCAACTTAAGAGCCTCAACAACCTTGTCAACCACTTCGTGCTTGGCAGAACCTTTGGTAGAGAAGCTCAGCATGGCAACTTTCGGGTCAAGACCGGCAACAGCCTGTGCGGTGCGGGCTGTACATACGGCAATCTGAGCCAACTGTGCAGCATCGGGCATAGGAGTAACGGCAACGTCGCCCATTACCAGCACACCATTCTTTCCGTACTCAGGAGCATGAGTAAGCAACAGCATAGCACCCGAAACGCAGGTAATACCCGGAGCAGTCTTGATAATCTGCAAAGCCGGACGCAATACGTTACCGGTAGTGTTGCGTGCACCAGCCAGCTGGCCATCGGCATCGCCATTCTTGATAATCAGACAGCCCAAGTAAAGCGGGTCGAGCACCAGTTTACGGGCTTCTTCAATCGTCATGCCTTTTTTCTTACGCAGTTCAAAGAGCAATTGGGCATATTCTTCCATCTTCGGATGGTTTTCAGGGTCGATGATGGTGGCCTTGTTGATATTTCCCAAGCCCCATTCTTTAGCACAAGCTTCAATCTCTGCGGGATTGCCAAGAATAATCAGGTCTGCAACTCCGTCAGTCAGAATCTGATTGGCAGCTTTCAAGGTACGTTCTTCTGTTCCTTCAGGAAGAACAATGCGTTGGCGATTAGCTTTTGCACGCGCAACAATTTCTTCAATTAATTTATGCATAGCTTATTTAATTATATATATAAAGATCAAATGACTTAAGGTCAGGACGGAGATTGAACAATTTCCAAAGAAGTTCTTTCAGAATCTTAGCCTTTACCGGCTGCAAAATTACTCAATTTTGCTATATATACATTGCAATTCGGGGCGTTTTTACGCCCCGAATCACAATTATTGTATAATTTAACACTATCGAATTATTTCAGGAGCAACAGTCTTGTACTGATCCATGCAGGCACCCACCGGTGCACCTATATAAGTTGGGTCACAAATAACGTACTTGACGTTGTCAAACACAATGTTATCGCCTGAAACATCTTCGGTAAAATGTACCGCAGAAGCAATATGGTTAGGATAATCGAGCAGCACGGCATCCAAGCCCATCAAATCTTTCACCAATGTAGCATAAAGCATGGCACGGTCTTCACAATCGCAATAAGGATAGAAGAACGTCTCGTCAGGGAAAAATGGTTTCTCATAACCAAACTGCTCACCATCTGTCTTATACTCAAAGGCAGTCTGCACAAAGTTCAGCAACCAGTTGGCTGCATCCTTCTGAGATTTACCAGCAATAGCCGCCTTCAACTGAGGATAGAGTGCACTGCGCAGCTCCTCACTCATCGGAGTCTTGTAGTGAATCACCACATCGCACTGCGGATAGTCCCGATAAAAATCTATCAGGTTCTTGTTCACCATGGTGTTTACTTGTACATCGCTCCCTTGAGCCGTCAATACCCGGCTTTGCTCTTCCATAGCCAATGCAGGCACCGACTCTATATTCAAGCATACCAAATTCTTGGCATCAGCAAAATCCTGTCTATAAGTATAAATGCTCATGGAACTGCCCGGCGTAGGTTCAAACACATAGTATTTGACATTCCCCATCGTCAGATAAGGCGTACCATAAATCGTTCCAGCCGTAGCAAGCATCAGCTTCAGTTCATTATCAATCTTAGCAAGCCTAACCTTATAACCAGACTTGTTAAGCAGGAACATCTGCAAGAAGACAATTTCATTCTTCTTATTGGCACCATAGAGTTGCACTCCCAGCTCTTTGGTGAAAAGCAGATAAGCCCAGTCGCTCATATTCTTTTCCTCCTTAAGCGTCATGCAGTCTCTCACCAACTGTTCATAGTCTTTGCCACACAAGTCCTTCCAGGCATCAGCCACATTAGCTTCGCTATTTCCAGCCAACGTCAAACCATTCAATACGGCAGTTGCCACTTCAAAGTCTGTGCCATAAAACTCAATCGCACGCCTCGGCACTCTAAGAGCTGGCTTCACTGTCGGCATCTCGATATGAACCGGCGTATAAGGTTGTCCTGGTACATAGACTCCCGGTGCAGGTTTATTTTCCATAGCAGGCAAATCCGGACGGTCAGCCGGTTTTTCCCCACCTATAGCAGGAACTGGTGCATCAGGCTTCTTCAGCGCACCCGGCTTTATCGAAACGGGCGGTGTAGTAGGCTTAGTTTTGTCAAACTCTACCGGCTGAGGCGGCTCTGGTCGCTCAGGAGCAGGTATAGGAGCAAACGCATCAAACTTCTTCCACGTTTCCCGCAGAAAAGTCTCAAAATCAGCATCCGCTTTATTCTTGAAGTTTTCAAACTCTTGCTGCTGTTGCCGGGCAAACTCCTCAAACTCCTTTTCTATGTCCTGCGCACACAAAGGTGCTGCCGACAAAAGGAAGCAGGCTGCCACAATACTCGAAGTGTATTTCATTTTCTTCATCTGTATATATTCAGGGAATAAAAAGGGGAAATAATACCTCAAGAAGGCGCTTTATTTAATAAGCACCATGTCATAAAAAGCACAGCGGCGGTCACTCGGAATAGAGTAAACCCACTTCAACACATTCTGATAGGTAACTTCCTCCGTGAAAGGTATATTGTCCTTGGTAGCCACCATCATCATATTTATCTTTTCGCCATCGGCGCCATGCTTCTCCATCAGATAATCAATGGCCTGGTTAAATGGAAGTGAATATTCTTTCTCTGCCTTCAAGATGTTGTTACCCTCATAACTGTTAGGATATATCACCGAACCACCGGTATCATCAAACCAGAAGAACTTCAGATAAGAATCTGTCCCATGCACCTTCAATTTACAGGTAAAACCTTCACCTGATTTATACAACGGAGCTATGCCTTTCACTTCCAGTGCGTAGGACGGGTCTGACTTCTGACTTTTCTGCACAACAGCATCAATCGTCACCACCTTATAGAGACTGCGGGAATTTACATCCCACACTTCTTCCACTTTCTTATTTGTAATGTTAATCATGCCGCCAATTGCCAATACATTCATCTGCGAATAGGCTTCATGAAATTCCGTGCCATTTTCCTGTGTAATCTGTCCGAAGACCGACCACACGTTTTCCATTACTCCAGCCTTGCGCAAGGCTTCTTTCTTAGCCTCCATCAAGGCACGTTCTTCCGCTTCTTTCAGCGTAATATCATCACTGACTTGCCAGCGCCCCTGCGCGCCCTTAACCTTAACAGATTCCTGGGCGTGCAGCGGTGCAGCAATTATCAATATCAGCAGAAATATCCATTCAATCCGACTGTTTCGACTCATTCGATATCAATCTTTATTTTCAGGAAGTTCTACTATTAATATCCTAATTTATCCAATTCCTTAGCCAGTTCTTCAGACTTGCCAGCCAGTTCCTTGCGGATAGCGCTGATAGCAGCCTGGTTAGCAGCCTGCATGCTGTAACCCAAAGTCACCATCACTTCTACATTCTTGTTTTCCAACGTTCTGTACACTTCTACCAAAGGAATTGTGCGACCCAGTGTTGCAGAAATCACGCTCTTGCTGGCAGCAACCACGCTCGACAAGCTGGCAGCTTCTTCCTGCCCCATATCATCATTGGCTACTTTTGCTTCAATCAGCTGAGAAACCTTAGTCTGAATCTGTCCGGCCAAATCAATCTTGGCTGCATTGGTTGCCTGCAAAGCTGCAGCCGACTGATTACCACCAATCGCTCTTGAAGAGGCAATATACCAGTATGGATTACCGTCCATATCCAGTTCAGCCTGTTTTTCCCATGCAGTCTCAAGTTGTTTATCCAAAGGTAATTTGCCAACCGGAGTCTTAAACCCTTCCTTTGCCAGCTTCTTAGCCTCCTTACGTGCAGCCTTGATAGCTTTCTTCTGCAACTCCTTGTCAAGCACCTTCTCGTTTTTCTTCAATTCCTTATAGTCCTTACCCGTAGCTCTTTCCTGAGCGAAGACACTTACAGTCACCAGCATAAAAAATGCTGCAAATACACTGATAAATAAATTTCTTTTCATCTCATTCCAATTTTACAAGTTAATAATCCTTTTTTCTAAAGATTTATGCAATAACATATCGCAAAGGTATATAATTAAATCAAAAAAACACCATATCACTCCTTTTTTTTGAACGTTTGCCCGACTTTGGAGTAATTGCAGAAAGCCCTAAATACAAGGGAAAGGTATCTCTGTACAAATTATACATTCCGAGCCAACACGATCTATTAGTTCATTGATAATAAGCGAATCACGGAAAACCATGATACAACAAAGACGCTCAAGGACTCTCTATTGAACAGACCTATACATGGGACAAAACAATGATAAAACTCAGCTACCCGCATACAAACAAATACGACCATCGCCACAAGCCTTTCATACACTGATTGTAAATATTCTCCTTGCCTCCAGATTCACCAAAAAGTACACAAAGAAGACATTTAGCACATGTTATGACCAAATAAGCCAACAAGTGCATCTCTATCTGCAAATACAATTCTGCCAATAGAGGAAAAGCAAAAAAAAGGTAAACCAGTAACAACCAGCCTCACTAATCACTAACTTTGCACCCGTTTTCATGTATAACAAGTATTTATAACAGGTATTAGGTATTATGATTCGTCAATGCGCCATTCTGTTTGGCTGCTTAGCCTTGGGTGAATTGATTGTTTTTCTCACAGGCATCAAACTGCCTTCCAGCATCATCGGCATGCTGCTGCTCACCCTTTTCTTGAAATTAGGTTGGATAAAACTTCATTGGGTACAAGGAATGTCCGACTTTCTGGTTGCTAACCTCGGTTTCTTCTTCGTGCCGCCCGGCGTGGCTCTGATGCTCTACTTTGACATCATTGCAGCCCAATTCTGGCCTATCGTGATTGCTTCCATCGTAAGTACCCTGCTGGTCATTGTTGTCACCGGATGGGTTCACCAATTAACGCGCAAAATCAAATGAACTTCTTAGAAAACGAATTTTTCCTGCTTGCCATTACGTTTGGCATCTTCTTCTTCTCCAAACTCTTGCAGAAGAAGACGGGCATCATGCTGCTCAATCCCATCTTGCTCACCATTGCCCTGCTCATCATCTTTCTGAAGGTGAACCACATCAGTTATGAGACCTACAACGAAGGCGGACACTTGATTGAGTTCTGGCTCAAGCCTGCCGTAGTTGCCTTGGGAGTCCCCTTGTATCTGCAATTGGAAACCATCAAGAAGCAACTGCTGCCTATCCTCCTCTCCCAACTGGCCGGCTGCATTGTAGGAGTAGTATCTGTTGTAGTCATCGCCAAGCTGATGGATGCACCAACAGAAATCATCTACTCGCTAGCACCCAAATCAGTCACTACCCCCATAGCCATGGAGGTAACCAAATCACTGGGAGGCATTCCATCGCTTACGGCAGCTGTAGTAGTATGCGTTGGCCTGCTGGGTGGAATCCTCGGCTTCAAGACCATGAAACTGACCCACATCGGCAGCCCCATGGCACAAGGTCTTTCACTAGGTACGGCGGCACATGCCGTAGGCACTTCCACGGCCATGGAAATCAGCCGTAAATATGGCGCATTTGCCAGTCTGGGTCTGACCCTGAACGGCATTTTCACCGCACTGCTGACCCCGATTATCTTGCGGCTGCTAGGCCTGCTCTAAAGCCACAAAGCAAACATATAGAAACAGAAAGAGGAACAAATCCTGCGGCATTCGTCATATTGCCACAAGGTTTGTCCCTCTTTTATTATGTAATGGTTGCTCCTGTTATAGAGTACTGCTTACAATCCGCTGAAGTTCACTCCGTCGAACACCAGCGACGGAATGCGCCATGAACGCTCCTTCATCGGGTCATTGCCCACAGCAGCCAGCGATGCCCAAAGCTCTACCATATTGCCCGTAACGTTCATCTCATTTACCGGCTGCGTCAGCTTACCATTTTCTATCAGGAAGCCTTCAATACCATAAGAGAAGTCGCCCGTACTGCTATTGCAGTTTCCTCCGTTGAATCCTGTCACCAGGATACCCTTCTCTACATCAGCCACCGATCCGTTCAGGTCCTTGCCGCCCGGCTCCATCACCAGCACAGAAGGGCCGCTGATGGTAGGCTCAACACCCATCTTCTTCGCATGATACGTGCTGATGAAATATGTCTTCAGCACACCATTCTCAAATACTGTGCGAGGTTCTGTCGCCACGCCTTCACCGTCAAAGTAACGGGCACCGTTTGCCCCTATTATATGTGGTTCATCTTTCAATATCAACTTGTCCGACCCAATCTTAGTGCCCAACTTGTCCAGCAAGAAAGAATTTTTCTGCTGCAAAGAACCACCCGAAATGGCACTCAATACAGGACTTATCAGACGACCCGAGTTCATATTGTCCACCACCATCGTATATTTGCCCGAAGCTATTTTCTTCTGTCCCAGCTTGCGCAACGCACGCTCCAACGACTTGGCTCCAATACCTTTCTTTTGCAATTTATCGTAGAACAATGCCGACGAATACCAATAGTCCGACGGTCTTGCCTCTCCCTCTCCCTTAATGGCTACGCTCGACGACAACGAGAACCAAGTACTCTTGTCCTCACCTTCAAAGCCATTGCTTATCAACATATACGAAGCACCTTCACCGTCGCCATACGAAGTAGATACTGAAATAATACGCTCATCCTTGCCCAGGATTTCCTCAGCAGCCACACGTGCCAATTCCACTTTCTCGTCAGGATTAATGTTGTAGAACTTCTTGTCAAACAACTTTAAATCCGGTTTTCCACCCTTATAGTAGCGCGATGCATCGGCCAATACACGGGCTTCATCCACTGCCAGATAGCGCGTAGAATCTATTCCATTCTTTATGAAGGTCTCCAGTTCTTTCTTGTCCAACCGGTTTGTAGAATAGTTACCATAGCGTCCATCCACATACAAGGAAATGGACAATCCGCTTTCCGAAGCCTGCTGCAAACGGTCCATCTTCGCATCGCGCAATTCAAACGAAGCGTTCGAATTGGCATAAAGCACCACCTTTGCACTCTGGCAACCGTTCTTCAGGGCAAATTCCATAGCCCATTGTGCCAGTTTTTTATTTGTATCGGTAATCATTACTTTTCCTGTTTTTTAGAATTCATTCTTTTATTCTTCATCAACTTTCACCACCCACAGTCAGTTTGCTGACCAATGCCGAAGGCATACCGCAAGTAACCGGACATGACTGGCCGTCCTTGCCACAAGTCCACGTACCATTGTCTATCTTGTTATTATTGGCCACCATCGTTATGTCGGCCAGTGCCTTCGGACCGTTACCTATGATATTGATATCCTTAATGGGCTGCATCAGCTTACCATTCTCTATCAGATAGCCCGACTTCACAAAGAATGTAAAGTCACCCGCACCAATCTGTACCTGTCCGTTCGTAAAGTTATCCACAAATACGCCGTTCTTCACCGATGCAATGATGTCTTCCTCCTTCATGTTGCCCGACTCCATATAAGTAGCACGCATACGCGGGATAGGCATGTTGCGGAATGTATCACGGCGTCCGTTACCCGTAGGCTCCACACCATAGTGGCGGGCACTGATGCGGTCGTGCATATAACTGGTCAGGATGCCGTCTTTCACCAGATAAGTCTTCTGGCCTTCCACACCTTCATCATCAAAGTTCACCGAACCACGGTTGAACGGAATCGTACCGTCATCCACTACATTGATATGTTCGTCACACACCTTCTTGCCCAGCAAGTCGCAGAAGATAGAAGTACGTTTGCGGTTGAAGTCTGCCTCAAAAGCATGACCTATGGCTTCATGCAACAGAATACCCGAACCACCGGCTCCCATTACCACCGGCATCTCGCCTCCCTTCGGTTTGATAGCCTTGAACAGGATAGCAGTCTTGTCCACCGCCTCACGGGCCAGCAAGTCAACCAGGTCGTCTGTCATAAACTCAAAGCCCTTCCGGTAAGAGCGGCTTGCCATGTTGTTCTCCATCCGTCCGTTCTCTTCCATGATACATACGGCAATGAAGTTTATCATCGGCCGATAGTCGTAATAGCTAACGCCCAGCGAGTTGCAGAACAACACATGCGACGTGCTGTCTGTCAGGATAGCCTGTACCTTTCTCACACGCTTGTCAAGCGAGAATATCTTCTCATTCAACTTCTCCAGATAAGGAATCTTCTCTTTCACGCCTACAGCCTCTAGCGGTGAAACTACCGTATAGCGATTCTTCGCAATCTTCTTTTCGGTCAGTGCAGCCACTTTTCCGGCACTCCCCGAGGTAGCTATACGTGCAGCCGTACGTGCTGCACGAAGCATTTCTTCCAATGTCACGCCTTCTACATACGCATATCCCGTCTGGTCACCGGCCACCACACGTACTCCCATACCGAAGTCAATGTTCGAAGAACAGTTATTTACCTTGCCATCCATCAGCGAAACGCTGTTATTGAACGTATGCTCAAAATAAAGGTCAGCATAATCACCGCCCTTTTCCAGAGCTGCGGCCAATACCTTCTTCAAGTCAGCCTCAGCCACCCCAAAATGCGTCATTGCAGCAGCCGTACCAGCCTTATTGTCCGCTCCGGCCAGCGATTGCCGTATGGCCGAAACGCCAAACGAAGGTACAGCCAGTGTACCCAACATCGCCAGACCGCCTGTCTTTAAAAAATCTCGTCTATCCATACTAATAATTCTTTAGTTCGTAAGATTATAAGTTTATAAGCTATGACTTTACATCAACTTTAAAAAAACAATAACTAATAAACTTGCTTATATCTGTCAAATTTCCAATATCAACTCTCAGTTATTCCTTTGCCAACAAGCTTTCCAGTTCCTCTGCCGTCAGTCTCAAATGAAACTGCCCTTTATAGGCAGCCGAAATAGCCCCCGTCTCTTCCGACACAATGATAGCCAACGCATCCGACACCTGTGAGATGCCCATGGCAGCCCTGTGACGCAAGCCCAATTCCTTGGGAATATCCAGGTTATGCGAAACCGGCAATATACATCCCGCCGCCTTGATTCGCTTCTTGCTGATGACCATTGCCCCGTCGTGCAGCGGACTGTTCTTAAAGAAAATATTCTCTATCAGCCGCTGATTGATATCTGCATTTACCACATCTCCCGTACGCACGACATCATCCATCGGCATATTACGTTCCACCACAATCAGCGCTCCTACTTTCTGCTTACCCATACTGATGCAAGCCATCACAATCGGCATTATATCATCATGTTCCAACGTCTCTTTCTTATCGCCACTGAAAAACCGTATCAAGGCACTGACATGCCTGTGCGACCCCAGCGTCAGCAGAAAACGCCTGATTTCCTCCTGAAACAAAACAATCAATGCCAAAACGCCCACACTGACCAGTTTATCCAGAATCGAACCCAGCAATTTCATCTCCAACACCTGCGACACCACCAGCCAAATCAATATAAAGACCAATATGCCCGTAAACACATTGATAGAACCCGATGCCTTCATCAGCTTGTACGTATAGTACAGCAGAAAAGCCACCGACAGAATATCAATAAAATCCTTTATGCCAAATTCAAAAAACACGCTTACTCAATTTTATAACTTAAGTTTCTGATTTGATATTTCGCTGGAAATTAATAAGTTATCACTTCGTTTTGCTCTGTTAGAAGTTAAAGCCGATAGTCTTGCAAAAGAAAAAAATGGCAGTAACAGGTCTATTGGCCTTTCACTTCTAAACCCACCAGGGTGGGCGATAACTCCTTCAACTCCTTCAAGTTTCGGTAAAACCGAAACTTGAATTTTTATAATAGCGGTTAACGGTCAGTGATTAACACATTATCCTTTTTACCACTTACCACTAGTCACTAACCACTAACCGTTATCTCTCATCTTCTCCACTATCTTCACCGTCTCCACTGCCTGACGCACATCATGCACCCTCAAGATATCCGCCCCTTTCAACAGGCAAATCGTATCAATAACCGTCGTCCCGTTCAGGGCATCCGCGGGTGTTGTGTCAAGCAACTTATATATCATCGACTTGCGCGACACTCCTACCAACAAAGGTAACTCAAACACACTGAAATCCTCCAGATGTGCCAGCAGTTCATAATTATGTTCCAACGTCTTGCCAAATCCAAATCCCGGGTCCAGAATCATGTCTTTCACACCAAGGTCACGCAGCTGCTGCACCTTCTTCGCAAAATAAAGGAATACCTCTTTCAGCAGATTGTCATAATGAGGCCGCTGTTGCATATCCTGCGGCGTACCCTGCATGTGCATCATGATATAAGGCACATGCAAATCAGCCACCGTCTCAAACATCTTCCCGTCCATCTCACCCGCAGCGATGTCGTTAATAATGGCCACTCCATATTCCTCCACACACATCCGGGCCACATCCGCACGAAAAGTGTCTACCGACACCACCGCTTCGGGTGCCACCCTTCGCAAGACCGCAAGCCCCATACGCAACCGCTCCATTTCCTCCTCTTGGCTCACATGGTCAGCATTAGGCCTCGACGAGTAAGCACCAATGTCTATCATATCCGCCCCCTCGTCCACAATTTGCCTGACACGCTGCGCTATAGCCTCTTCCGTCTGCATACGGCTGCCGGCATAAAACGAATCAGGCGTCACGTTCAGTATTCCCATCACCCGAGGCGCCGACAGGTCCATCAATCTACCGTTTACATTGATATATTTATCCTTCATTCTGAGCACTGTTTTTATATCCCCGATGCCCTGTGCCACTTTAATATATACCTTTCCAAGCAAGACTGCTCATCCTGCAACAGCAACACCGATTCAATATACAACTATTAAATGCACAAACTTACAGAATAAATCCGAAAAACAATAAAAAGAGCAGTCAGTTTTATTACTCCTTCAAATTTCGCAGGCTCAACATACAGACCACAAGCAACCAGTAAACGAAAAGATAAACATAACTTTCTGGAGCAGTAAAGTATTATCAGCCAACAAGCAGGCCGGTAGCTACTTTACCACTTTAGTAGTAACAAGTTTTGTATCTATAAAACTTGAAAAGCTTAAATAACCAAGTAGTTAAAACAACCTAATTCAGCCAGATATAAATTTGTAATCATTCCAATTTTACTATATTTGCGAACATAGATTTTATTACTTAATACTCACTGACATGAAAAAAAGCTTATTTATCGCATCTTTACTGACTATTCTGTTTTCTGCAACCTCTGTTGCACAAGAAAAAACTACCAGCTCTCCAGCCACATCCTCGACATCAACCTGGGGAAGCCTGCCCCTGGCGTCTTAATCAGCCTTTCGCGTATGAATGATGACCAATCGTGGAGTCTCATCGAAGAAAGAACTACCGACTCCAACGGCCGCGTTAAAGACTTCCTCGAAACCGCCCCCGGCACCGCCCGTACCGGCATCTACAAATTGACCTACCACGTCAGCCCCTACTTCCAAGCCCCAAACCAATCTACCTTCTATCCCTTCATCGAAGTTGTATTCGAGATTAAGGATAACAACCACTACCACGTCCCCATTACGCTTTCCCCATTTGGGTATTCGACATATAGGGGGAGCTAAAAGCTGGCTTAGGTAATTATTACCTATATAAATCATAAGTTGCCTGCTGTTTCTAAAAACAAAGACAGGCAACTTACAATTTATAAGTATCAACCCATATTTTATTCAATCTCACAAATTATGCCAAAAGCAATAAGTAATTCAAAACCTAGTATAAGGATACAAATACTTATATAACAATTTAGCAAACTCATTAAAGCCTAAATCAGTAAAATGTATACCATCAACAGTTGCCTCATTATGCTTACTCAGAAAGTCTGATAATTCAATATACACTATATGTGTCTCTCCTTTAGCTTTTAACTCATAAAATACTTCACGCAAAGCCTGATTCTTCGTACGAATCTCTTCTGCCATAAGCAGATCAAATTTTGAATAAGTAAATTGAGGATCTTCTACAAATATCACAGGAGTACACAAATGAGCATTACGAATACGTTTATAAAAATCATATAAGCGTTCTTTAATTTGCTTAGCAGTAGAATTTGGGACACAATCTATTACATAGACTGAAGCATCAACTGAAGCCATCAAATCAGCTACTTCCAAATCTAGGAAAGCATTTCCACTGAACCCTAAATTAATTGTTTCTACATTTAGCATTCTTTCCAATATATTCGTGTGTGCCATTCCAGGCCTCGAAGCACATCCACCCTGAAGAATACTTGTCCCATAAAAAACAATTGGTTTATTTCTGCGAGGCAGTTCCAATATAGGCAGAGAAATATCAGCTAATGAATCAACACCTATGTACAACGAATCAAGGCCATCATACAACGGTAAATACAACATATATTCGCGCCAATCTGCTGACATATTTTTTATAATTGTGGCTTTATTATTTTTCCCCGTTGGACGAGCTACATTTACAAAGGTCCATTCTCCATCATTATAACAATATAAATCCAACCCCTTAATACCAGTATCAGCCATATGATTCATCCGAGTATTATATTTAAGATTCCAACGAGCTGAAATAGAAGTGGAATTACTCCTAAACCTTACAGCCATCCCTGCTGAATGAGTACTCAAATCCCACAAACTATTACGTGAAACATGTTTCAATGAATCTGGAAATCTATTATATCTATCACCCAAACCTACTTCACATTTTCCATATAAAGGAAATTCATTGGCATTATAATACACTGTCTGAGCCTTTGGCTCAAACCAACATAACCATAAAAAAATACCAAAATAAATCCTATTTATCATGACTATTGAATACTAGAAATTACAAACTAAACCCATCAAAATATATAATTCGAATTACAGAACCACCTATACGATATAGTCAAACTTTGATTTTAACAAATTGCACAAACCTATATTCATTTATAATTTCTTAATTGCAAATATAGTTTTATACTTTCAGTTTAATCCGTGCCTTTACCAGCAGTCCCG
>ULPZ01005776.1_pt1 | contig 52844 bp, 45 predicted proteins | sample 1953991 | NCBI WGS metagenome assembly ULPZ01 (sample SAMEA4835642, study PRJEB28245) | human gut metagenome | biome: gut microbiome; material: fecal sample | place: Denmark | collected 2008
AAATATGATTTCTAAATAACCGGACATAAGAAATATTATGGACATACATCAATTTGAGGTATGGGAAGTCTTAGTTATTAAAATATTTTTATTGTACAAAACGGAATGTGGTAATTAAAACCATGTAATATAGAAAATGATAAAAGTAAATATTGACATCATTACCGCAAAAAGATAATATATTGAATGACGGTATAGAAAATATCGGGAATGGAGGATGTATATGAACGAATTACAGATTGGAAACAAAATAGCAAAGGTGCCGATCATACAGGGCGGTATGGGGGTTGGAGTCAGTCGTTCAAAGCTTGCCGGAGCGGTAGCGGGAGAAGGTGGAATTGGTATTATTTCAACCGCACAGATTGGTTATGATGAGGCTGAATTTGAAACGGATCCGGCAGCCGCCAATAGAAAAGCGATTGTTAAACATATTCGTCTGGCAAAGGAAAAGGCAAAAAACGGTTTGGTCGGTGTTAATATCATGGTTGCATTAAAAGATTATGCAGATCATGTGAAAGCTGCTGTGGCAGCCGGAGCAGATGTGATCATCAGTGGTGCCGGTATTCCGGCAAAGCTTCCGGAGTATGTCGAAGGAAGTGACACAAAGATTGCTCCGATTGTCTCTTCGGCAAAGGCAGCAAAAGTTCTGTTACAGCGCTGGGAGAAGAAATATCATCGTACCGCAGATTTTATTGTAGTCGAGGGACCCAAAGCGGGTGGTCATCTTGGATTTTCCAAAGAAGAACTTGACGATATAGATGCAATTGATTATGATACAAGAATCAGAGAGATTATACAGACTGTGCATGGTTTTGCAGTGCGATTTCAACAGAAGATACCGGTGATCGTGGCTGGAGGTATCTTCACAGCGCAGGATGTCAGACATGCGGTTTCTCTGGGAGCAGACGGCGTTCAGGTAGCTTCCAGGTTTGTCGTCACAGAGGAATGTGACGCGGCAAAGGAATATAAGGAAGCATATATCAAGGGAACTTCGGATGAGATAGAGATTATTAAGAGCCCGGTTGGAATGCCCGGACGAGCACTTCATAATCACTTTCTTGATGAGATCAGGGAAAAACGTATCACGGTAAAAAAGTGCTATGGATGTATGCGTCAGTGTAATATCAATGAAATTCCATATTGTATTACGGAGGCGTTGACCAAAGCCGTTCGGGGAGATGTAGATAATGGATTGATCTTCTGTGGAGCAGAAATAGGAAGGATTCATGAAATGACAACGGTTCATGACTTGATGGAGGAGCTGAAACAGGGCTTTGACTGAGGTAGATCAGATGAGTGAAAGAAAAGAGATCAGAAGAAGGATTGTATTTTACGGAAGAGTACAAGGGGTTGGATTCCGGTACCGGGCTCAATACGCAGCAGAGCAGTACAGACTGACAGGCTGGGTCTATAATGAGGATGACGGAACAGTTTTGATGGAGGTTCAGGGCGACGAGGCATCCATTGATCAGATGCTGCAGCTACTTCAGAATGACCGTTATATTGACATTGTGGATATGGATATGAAGCAGCTGGTTGTGCAGGAGGATGAGCGGAGCTTTCATATCCGCTATTAAATGGCAGAACAGAAATAATAAACGAAGGAAAGGTGGAAACGGATATGCGGGGAGCAACGATTTTGGTATTTCATATGGAGCGCGCCAAGGAAAAGCAGATCCGTCTATTGTGCCGCCGGCTTAATATTGAGGTTATCAAGGTGACAGCCGGGGATTATCAGCAAAAGCTCGGCAGTCTGGCGGGAATCGTTGGCTTTGCAAAAGAGGCTGTTGAAGAGAGTGACGAATTTGATGGAGAGATGCTGATATTTTCAGGGATGGACTCGGCGGCTGTAGATCGTTTTCTGGAAGAGTACCGGAAGGACGGAATTGAACCGGTTGCGTTGAAAGCGGTTATCACACCACACAATATCTTCTGGACAGCCGAAAAGGTTTACAGGGAGCTTGAGAGAGAGCATGGCTCTCTGCATTAGCCCGTGAGATAAGCGGACAGAGTGCAATGAGAAGGGCAAAACCAACGTTTTACCCTCCAAGAATTGCTTTGCAATTCTCGTTGACATAACGCTATGTTTCGAGCATTTTCCTATACCATGAAAAAGGGGATCCACGATTTTCGTGGATCCCCTGAATTAGTTGTCGTATGAATGGATTATGAATTAAACACAACCCTGAGCCTTCATAGCTTCTGCAACCTTTAAGAAACCTGCGATGTTTGCACCAGCCATGTAGTTTCCTTCCATACCGAACTCCTTAGCAGCCTCGTCACAAGACTTGAAGATCTCCTTCATGATGTTATGAAGCTTTCCGTCAACCTCCTCGAAGGTCCATGAAAGTCTTTCAGAGTTCTGGCTCATTTCAAGACCGGATGTGGCAACACCACCGGCATTTGCAGCCTTAGCTGGTCCATAGAGCATCTTGTTCTCGAAGTATACGTCGATAGCTTCCGGAGTAGAAGGCATGTTAGCACCCTCAGATACAGCGTAGCAGCCGTTTGCAGCAAGCTTCTTGGCACTCTCTGCATCGATCTCGTTCTGTGTAGCACAAGGAAGAGCGATGTCACACTTGATGCTCCAGATGCCACTGCATCCCTCTGTATATGTAGCATTTGCATGGGAGGTTCTTTCAACATACTCTTTGATACGTCCGCGCTCAACCTCTTTGATCTGCTGAACAACAGGAAGATCAATTCCGTCTGGATCGTAAATATATCCGTTAGAATCAGAAAGAGCAACAACCTTAGCACCAAACTCAGTAGCCTTCTTTGTAGCGTAGATAGCTACGTTACCGGAACCGGAGATAACAACAGTCTGATCCTTGAAGCTCTTGCCGTTTGCTTTCAGCATCTCTTCTGTGAAGTAGCAGAGACCAAAACCTGTAGCTTCTGTACGAGCGAGGGAACCACCATAGGTAAGACCCTTACCGGTAAGTACACCAGACCACTCATTGCGGATTCTCTTGTACTGTCCGAACATGTAACCGATCTCACGAGCGCCTGTTCCGATATCACCGGCAGGTACGTCGCAGTCAGGACCGATGTGCTTGCAAAGCTCAGTCATGAAGCTCTGGCAGAAACGCATTACTTCTCCGTCGCTCTTACCCTTAGGGTTGAAGTCGGAACCACCTTTGCCGCCGCCCATAGGAAGAGTAGTAAGGCTGTTTTTAAAGATCTGCTCGAAACCGAGGAACTTGATGATACCGCTGTATACAGAAGGGTGAAGTCTGAGACCTCCCTTGTATGGTCCGATAGCTGAGTTAAACTGGATACGGAATCCTCTGTTTACCTGAACTTTGCCATTGTCATCAACCCAAGGTACACGGAAGATGATCTGTCTCTCAGGCTCTACGATACGCTCGAAAACGCCTGCCTCTACGAGATCCGGTCTTTTCTCAACAACAGGCTCCAGAGACATAAATACCTCTGTTACGGCCTGGATGAACTCAGGCTCTCCTGCATTTCTCTTCTTAACTGTTTCAAGTAAGTCGATCAGATACTGATTTTTTAACGCCATTGCTAAAAAACCTCCTTTTCTTAATTTTATTAAATTGTGTGTATGATTAGCTCAATACGCTAAATAGAGTATCGCACAAAATTAGTGAAATTTCAACAATTTTTTATAAGAAATCATCATTTTTTTTCGATTAAACTTGTGAAAATAAACAAAAAAATACTTGTATACAAAATACCTGTATACAAGTATGGGATATTTTTGAAAATATGAATAAATTGTTTACAATATTTACACAATTTAGACATATATAATTCGTATAATAGGTTTCAGAAAGTGAAAACTTTCTACTCCCACCCTATTATACGCTGGATAACGAGAGTTATCCACAAGAGAGCCCTTCGGGGCTCTTTTTGATTATATCGAAAGTGATTCGTAACGCATCGGAAATCAAGGGCAAAACGCAGGTTTTGCCCTTTTGGATTATACAGAGATCTTTTTGTTTCTTGTTAATGCTTGCGGTCGGCGGCAAAATATTCTATATTATATGGTGAATACAAGTGACATAACAGCATACACACAGATACGTTTTCTGTGAGAAAGAGGCAGTATGGGATGGAAATACATTTTGTTTGATCTGGATGGCACTCTGACGGATTCTAATGAAGGAATCTTGAATTGTGTGGTCTATGCACTGGAAGCGGCGGGAAAGGAGATCCCGGATAGAGAGACCTTATTAAAATTTATCGGACCGCCTCTGGTAGACGGTTTTCAGGAGATCACCGGGATGACCCGTGAGGAGGCTGTGACGGCAACTGCAAAGTATCGGGAAAGATATGGTGTGATCGGTTTGTTTGAGAACAAACCATATGAAGGAATTGAGCAGGTTCTGTCAGAATTAAAGAAGCAGGGTAAGCTTCTTGCACTGGCAACCTCCAAGCCGGAGACATATGCGGTCCGGATCCTGCAGCATTTTCATCTGATGAAATATTTCGATGAGACAGTGGGGAGCGAGCTGGACGGCACACGTAACGATAAGGCAGAGGTGATCAGAGAGGCTCTGCGGCGTCTTAATATTTCCAAAGAGGAATACCGGGATGTCATTATGGTAGGAGACCGGCGTCACGATATCATCGGAGCCGAGAAATGCGGGATTGAATCCCTTGGAGTATATTATGGATTTGCGGAGCCTGGAGAATTAGAGCAGGCAGGGGCAGATTATATTGCACACAGCGTATCGGATGTCTTGGAGATTGTGGGTGATGAAGGAAAGATAGTTATTTAATAAGAAGAAACTCTTATGTTATATCAGAAAGAAAACGACCAGACAGAAAGGATTATTATGAGTAAAAACAAAAAGGCAAACAGCAGGAAAAGAGCAGCTCAGATGGCTGCGGCAAAGAAAAAGAAGAAAGTGATCATGGCAGTGACAGGGCTTGCTGTCGTGGCAGTGGCTGCAGGAGGAATCTTCTGGTGGCAGCAGCATAAATCGGTCGGAGACAATCTGGATTATGATCCGGTACAGTATGTGACGATCGGTGAATATAAGGGCGTGCAGGTTTCTCTTGAAGTGACGGATGAGGATCTGCAGGACGAGATCGACAATATACGGGAAGAAAATGCAACCTATCAGCAGCTTGCAGGAACAACGCAGACAGGACAGACGATCCGTGCTTCCTTTGAGGGATATGTGGACGGACAGAAGATGGATGCCACTTGCGGAGAGGATTATGTAGAGCTTGGCTCCGGTGACTGGCTGGATGGCTTTGAGGAGAATCTGACCGGTGTGCAGACAGGGGATTCCGTTGTGTTTACCGTTGCAGTGCCGGAAGGAACCTATGATGATCCGACGATTGACGGCAAGAATGTAGAGTTTCATGCGACTGTGCTTTATATCTGCGGTGAGGAAAATCTGCCGGAGTATTCGGATGATTTTGTGAAATCTATTTCCAAGAAATACAAGACAACCGAGGAGTACAATAATTACCTCAGGGAGAAACTGCATAAGGAGAATGAGGAACAGAAGGCAGAATATGCATGGTCGGATGTACTTGAGACCTGTGAGGCGAAGAAGTATCCAAAGTCCTTGCTGGAGGCTTCCAAGAAGGAAGTGCTTCAGGGTTACTATGACATGGCTGCTGTTTACAATTGCAGCAAAGAAGAGATTTTCCCGATGTTTGGCTACACGGACGAGGCGGAGTTTACCAAGACAGATCTGACACCTCTGGCCAAGGACACTGCCAAGGAATATCTTGCTTCTGAAGCGATCGCCCAGAAGGAGGACATCAGTTATACCGAAGAAGAGTTCGAAAAATATGTCAAGACACAGTATGAGGATATGTCCGATGAATACGATTCCGCAAAGGAATATGAGAAAGCAAACAAAGAATATCTGCAGCGTCAGTTGTTGTTGGAAAAAGTAAAAACATGGATTGCCGATCATGCGAAGTATTCCGGTTGATGGTATATATGGTATTAAAGGAGGTCTTACAATGGACAAATTAAAGATATTGGTTGTGGATGATGAGCAGAGAATGCGCAAGCTTGTCCGTGACTTTCTGGTGAAGCAGAATTTTGAAGTGATGGAAGCCGGCGATGGAGAGGAAGCAGTGGACCTGTTTTATGCCAATAAGGATATCGCTCTGATCATTCTGGATGTTATGATGCCAAAGATGGACGGATGGCAGGTATGCCGTGAGATCCGCAAATATTCTCAGGTGCCGATCATTATGCTGACTGCTAAAAGTGACGAGAAGGATGAGCTGCAGGGGTTTGATCTGGGCGTGGATGAGTATGTGTCCAAGCCGTTTAGTCCAAAGATCCTTGTGGCGCGTGTGGAAGCAATCCTTCGCCGTACCAATGCCCTCGAAGAGGGCGTTAAGGAGGTTGGAGGCATTGTGCTGAATCAGGCAGCCCATGAGGTCAAGATCGATGGCAAAAACATCGAGCTCAGCTACAAGGAGTTTGAGCTTCTTACTTATTTTATCAACAATCAGGGTGTAGCGCTGTCCAGAGAGCGTATTTTGAATAATGTCTGGAATTATGATTATTTTGGCGATGCCCGTACGATCGATACACATGTCAAAAAGCTTAGAAGCAAGCTCGGTGACAAGGGTGAGTATATTAAGACAATCTGGGGAATGGGGTACAAATTTGAGGTGTAATTGACGATGAGAAATAAGAACGTTTCCTTTCGAAAGATCAGTTCGATCAAAACAAAGCTGATCGTGGTTTTGTGCAGTATCCTTGCACTGACGATCCTTGGCTGCTGGCTTACCAATCAACTTTTTTTGCCGATGTACTATCAGCATAGCAAGATAAGCACGTTGTCCGCTTCCTTCCGTAAGATCAATCATATTGTGAAGAACGACAGCGAGCAGCAGGGGAGTCCAAGCGACAGCGGTCTGTCTGAAAAAAGCATTAATACTCTGGATTCGCTGACCGAAAACGGCTCCATGAATGCATACCTGTTCCGGATCAATGATTATTTTGGAATATTGCAGTATACCTTCTGTTATCCGTCTGCGGATTCCCTGAGTAATGTCCAGAAACAGAATGTACGCGATAAGACCATGGACTATGTTATTGGTCTGGTGAATGGTTATGTTGAGGGAAAGGGCAGAGAGCTTATCAAGGGGAATGACAAATATCAGGTATTTAAATCCTATGATGAGCGTATCGGCTCCTATTATCTGGAATTGTTCGGTCGTATTGACTCCGGCGATTTTGTTTATATCAGCACAAACTATCAGAGTATGAAGGAGAGTGTAGCGGTTTCTAACCGTTTTCTTGCTTATATCGGTGTGATCGCTGTGCTGATATCCGGAATCATTTTGTTTATGATCGGTAACAGCTTTACGAAGCCGATCGTTTATCTGACCGACATTGCAACGAGAATGTCGCAGTTAGATTTTGAAGCAAAATATCCGGTCACCACGGAGGATGAGATCGGCAGGCTTGGCAACAGCATTAATATGCTGTCGGAACGCTTAGAGGAGACAATCTCCGAGCTTAAATCTGCCAACAATGAGCTGCAGAAGGACATTGAAAATAAGATTCAGATTGACGAGATGCGTAAGGATTTCCTGTCGAATGTGTCCCACGAATTAAAGACGCCGATCGCACTGATCCAGGGATATGCGGAGGGACTTCATGATAATATCAATGATGACAGCGAGAGCAGGGAATTTTATTGCGATGTCATTATTGATGAAGCCAATAAAATGAACAAAATGGTCAAGAAGCTTCTGACGCTGAATCAGATCGAATTTGGTAAGAACCAGATCAATTTTGAACGCTTTGATATCGTTCAGGTGATCCGTTCAGTGATCCAGTCGGCATCGCTTCTTGCGGACCAGAAGGATGCGGAGATCTACATGGAGGAGACTGAGCCGGTTTACGTCTGGGCTGACGAGTACATGGTGGAGGAGATCGTGACGAATTATATCAGCAATGCGATCAATCATGTGGATGGGGAGAAGAGGATCCGTGTTACGCTGGAAATGCGGGAAAAGGTTGTCCGTATCCGTGTATTTAATACAGGAAAACAGATTCCGGAGGATGAGCTGGACAAGATCTGGATCAAGTTTTATAAGGTGGACAAGGCAAGAACAAGAGCTTACGGAGGCAGCGGAATCGGTCTTTCTATCGTAAAGGCGATCGTGGACGCCATGAATCAGCAGTGCGGTGTAAAAAACTGTCATGACGGTGTGGAATTCTGGTTTGATCTTGACCGTCAGAGCCATTGATCCGGCGTAGGGCGGCTGGGTTGAAATCATTGCGTGGAAACAGAAAATATGCTACAATATAAGCATTAGCCCGAGAGACTTTTCGCACAGAATAAGGGGATTATGAGAGATGAAGATTCATACCAATAAAAGACTGATCGCAGCGGCTGCCGTAATGGCGTTTACGCTGACAGGCTGTGGTTCTGTTCCGGATCTGGATCATGTTAATCGTGATATGGAAGCGGAGTATATGGCAGGTGCACTGCTCAAATATGATAAGAATAATGACGATATGCTTGACTATGACAGAAGTATTTTACGGGCAACGCCGACACCGACACCGGCTCCGACAAGCAAACCGGTACAGACGACGGCAACACCGTCCGGTTCTGCTGTAGCAGGAAACGATTCTGACGGTACCGGTGAGGTGGCAGCGACAGTTCCGGCAGAAAAGGTGTTTGATCTGAAGCAGGTAGACATTAAGATGATGTCCAGTGAACTGAAGCAGACGTATGGTTCTGCAGATGCAGCGGTCACTGCGCATAGTGGCAGCAAGCTTTATATTGTGCATTTTCGTGTGAAGAATCAGGCATCTATACGGCAGAAGGTGAATCTTCTCAAGAAGGATCTTGAGTATACACTGGTCTCTGACGGCGAAGTATTAGGAAAACCGTTGATGACGATATTGCAGAATGACCTGCAGTATTATAAGGAGAACATGAAGGCCGGTCGAAATTCCGAGGCGGTTTTGGTATTTGAGATTGACGGGAAGCAGAAGCTTCAGAATCCGGTGATTCAGGTGACGGATGGAAAAGTTACGGGAGAGATTGCTGTTCATTAGCAAGGAAGCTACTGTTATCCGGGGATAACAGGAATATAGAAAGGATTGAAGTTTATATGGAGACAGGTATTTTATTGGAGAGTGGAACAAACGAGCTGGAGATATTGGAATTTCGTGTGGGCAAGAACTATTATGGTATTAATGTGGCGAAGATACGGGAAATCCTTCCGTATCAGAAGCCGACACCAATCCCGAATGCAGATGCAAGGATCGAGGGAATCTTTATGCCGAGAGATGAGGTCATTTCTATTGTGGATCTTTCTACCGTGATGAATATCCCGAAGGCAGCATCTACGGCGGGGGATATGTATATCGTAACGAATTTCAATAAGCTGAATACAGCCTTTCATGTACAGGGCGTGGAGGGAATCCACAGAGTTTCCTGGGAGGATATCATTGAGCCGGATTCGACGATCAATGCGTCAGGCATGGGGATGGCGACGGGAATTATCCGGATCGGGGAAAAGCTGATCATTATACTTGATTTTGAGAAGATAGTAGCACAGATCAATCCGGAGACGGGATTGAAGGTTTCTGATATCGATCATATGAGTGGCAGAACAAGAGTGGATTCTCCGATTCTTATTGCAGAGGATTCACAGCTTCTGGGAAAGATGCTTCTGGATTGTTTGAAGAGAGCAGGATTTAATAATGTAGATATCACAGCGAACGGAAAGGAATGCTGGGATAAGCTGACAGCATATGAGCAGAAGGGTGTTCTTGATGAGAAGGTTGCCTGCGTGATCACAGATATCGAGATGCCACAGATGGATGGACATCATCTGACCAAGCTGATCAAAAGCAATGAGAATATGGCACATATTCCGGTTATCATTTTCTCTTCTCTGATCAACACGGAGATGCGCAAAAAGGGAGAGAGTCTGGGAGCAGATATGCAGCTTTCCAAACCGGAGATCGGTCAGCTTGTCGGAGCGATTGATGAGATCCTGCAGATTGACAGGGCAGATTAAAAGGTTGACGTAATTTTGCAGATTGACAGAATTGATTGAGTGATTGACGGAATTCTGGAGATTGACAGAGCAGATGGAGCGGTCAAAGGGCAGATAAAGAACAGGTAATTAAGGAGATAATGGCTTGAGCGAAGAGGATATCAAGGATGCGGCAGTAGATGCTGCAGAAGAAGAGAAAAGTGAATATGACAAGCTTGCAGATTTTGTGGATCTGGAGGATTTAAGCAGTCTCATGGGCGAAGACGATTTTGCCGATCTGGATGATCTTGGGGATATTTCCGATCTTGATCTGAATGGGGATGAGGAGGACATTTCGGCTGACATGACAGAGAAGCTGCCGGAACAGCAGCCCCTGGTGAAAGATGAGGTGCCGGAACAATCCAATCAGGCAGAGACAGTGGAGAAAGCACAGGTGACGGAAGAGTCTGAGGCATCACTTGATGATCTGGTGGGAGATTTCTTAAATGATCTGGATGCTGCAGGAGGTGTGGCGGAGCCTGAGAGTAATGATATCGCGCCGGACAGTAAAGAGGATGAGGCCTCTTTGCAGGACAGCATTCCGGATGATCTGGAATCACTGCTGGCATTCGACTCCCACGACACTGAGGAGGATGATGGAGCCGGAGATTCCGGAGAGGTCGATATTTCACAGGCTATGGAGGATGAGATGTCGGTTGCCGGGACAATACAGGACGCGGCAGAGAGCCTGGGCGAGACGCGGAATGAATCAGAGTCCGCAGAGGATGATATGCAGGCTGCAATGGATGCCCTTTTAGCACCGAAGACAGCAGGCACGGAAGTGACAGACGCACTTGTTGAACCGGAGGCGGACGAGCCAAAACCGGAAGCGGCGGATATGCTTGTGGAGCCTGAGCAGAATGAGACCGTGCCGGAGGTGGCGGATGCACTGGTAGAACCGGAGCAGGATGAGACCCGGGCGGAGGTAGCAGATGCACTTGTAGAGCCTGAGGATGAGACCTTCAGTCTGGATGACATTCTGGCACTCGACGAGGATGGAATGGACAATTCGGATGATGACATGCAGGCATTGCTGGAAGGACTTGGCGGCAGTGATATTCCGGAGGAGCTTTCTGAGGTACAGGAAGTGACGAAGAAGCCGGGACTGTTAAAACGTCTGTTTGGCAATGTTGTTACGGATGAGATTGCGGAAGCCGAGCTTGCCGAGCGTGCCAAAGAACAGGAAGAAGAGGCAGCCAAGAAGGAAGCGGCAGAGGCAGCTAAAGAGGAGAAAAAGGCAGCAAAAGCGGCGAAGGCAGAGGAGAAAGCGGAAGCTAAGAAAGCAAAGGCGGAAGAAAAGGAATTAAAGAAAGCGGCAAAAGAGGAAGAGAAGGCAGCCCAAAAGGCAGAGAAGGCAGCCAAGAAAGCTGAGGAGGACGCGGAGGCGGAATTAGAGATTACCGGCAAGCTGAATAAAGTCGGTGTTTCCATTGTAGTGATCCTGGCGGCAATGTTTCTTGCAGCAGAGATTTCCGGAACGAAGATCTTCAGCTACCGCTCAACGATCAAGGAGGCAACGAGCTTCTTTGATGCCGGGAGATATACCGATGCATATCAGGAGATCCTTGGGACAGATATGAAGAAAAACGATCAGGAGACATACGATAAGATCGTCACAGTGATGAAGGTGCAGCGGGCACTCAATTCCTATGAGAATTATGATAATATGAAGTATTACCCGGATGCACTCAATGCATTGCTGGTAGGTCTGAAGAAGTACGATGAGAATCTTGATACTGCCAAGAGCCTTGAGGTGGAGGAGGATCTGGATTCCTGCAGGGATAAGATCGTGACGCTTCTTGATGAGGAGTATGGTTTGTCAGAGTCGCAGGCAAGGGAGCTTCTTGTTCTGGATAAGACTTCCTACACGGATAAGGTGGTTGCGATCGCCATGAAGAAGCAGTCATAACATAATGAGTCCCCAAGGACTCATATTAGGAGTTTCTTAGAAACTCCGTCATGCGCAGAAATCGTGCGCAGATATATGACATAGCAACAGCCCGGTGGGGGATTCCACCGGGCTGTTGCTATATATGTTCGTATTTATTCGTTATGAGAAACTATGATTTTCGCGGAAAACTTCGATCACCGCCAGTGCCGGTCTTAGTTGCCGGAAGCACCCTCATAGACTGCCTCGGTCGTACATTCGATACCGAGCTTTTTGAACGTGTTGTTATCGATCGCGGAAAGGATTGCCGACACATGAAGCTGGCAGCCGGACAGCTTTGGAAGCTGCTCGAGAGCAAGCTTGGCTTTCGGATCAGAAACAGCGCACATGGACAGTGCGATCAGCACTTCATCGGTGTGAAGACGCGGATTGCGGCTTCCGAGATAACCGGTCTTAAGCTGCTGGATCGGCTCGATAAAGGTGCGGGAAATCAGATGTTCTTTCTTGTCAATATTGCCAAGAACCTTGATCGCATTCAGAAGAACGGCAGAAGCAGGTCCAAGCAGATCAGAGGTTGATCCGGTTACGATCGATCCGTCCGGAAGCTCCAGTGCTGCAGCAGCGGAGCCGTTCTCGCGGGCAAGATCATTGGCGGCAGGTACGACAATGCGGTCGTTGACCGTGATCTTAGCCTGCTTCATGATCAACTCCTGCTTGTAAATCTCGTCATTCGTTGCCTCATCCTTGACAAAACGGTTCAGGGACTGATAGTAGCGGCGGATGATCTCCTGACGGGAGGCTTCCCGGCAGGCTTCATCGTCGATGATACAATTGCCTGCCATATTCACGCCCATATCGGTCGGAGACTTGTACGGACAATGACCGTAGATCCTCTCAAACATAGCGGCAAGTACCGGATAGATCTCAATGTCACGGTTATAGTTGACGGTCGTTTCGCCGTATGCCTCCAGATGAAATGGATCGATCATATTGACATCGTTGAGATCGGCAGTCGCCGCTTCATATGCCAGATTGACCGGGTGCTTTAACGGTATATTCCAGATTGGGAAGGTCTCAAACTTCGCATATCCGGCTTTGATACCGTTCTTATTCTCATGGTAGAGCTGGGAAAGACAGGTTGCCATTTTGCCGCTGCCCGGTCCCGGAGCTGTCACGATCACAAGCGGACGTGTCGTTTCAATGTAGTCGTTCTTGCCATAACCTTCATCGCTGACAATTGTATCGATGTTGTTTGGGTAGCCCTCAATCGAATAATGATGGTAAACGTGAATACCGATCGCTTCTAGCTTCTTCTGGAACAGATCCGCCGATGGCTGACCGGCATAGCGGGTGATCACGACACTGCTCACATAGAGTCCCTTTTGCTGATAGACCTTGATCAGACGAAGTACGTCCTGATCATAGGTGATACCAAGATCGTGACGGATCTTATTGCGCTCAATATCGGCAGCATTGATGGAGATGATCATCTCTGCCTGATCGGCGAGCTGCAAAAGCATCTGAAGCTTACTGTCCGGTGCAAATCCCGGAAGTACGCGGGAGGCATGATAATCATCCAAAAGCTTTCCGCCAAACTCCAGATATAATTTGTCACCAAATTGTGCAATCCGTTCACGGATATGCGCAGACTGCATAGACAGGTATTTATCATTGTCGAAGCCAATACGTTTCATTGAGAATCTCCTTTGTGTATTATTCATATATATCCTTTAAAATCGTAAGTGCCACATATGAGGATACCACATTGCGAAGAAAAAATACAGTATATTTACAGGGATTTCTTCAAAAAAAGAAGATGTGCGAAGAGGTGGATTTGTGGTAAGATAGCATTATCAATCAACAGAAGGAAATGTGTTTCGAGACCGGAAAGGGGTGACTAAAATGGAGTGGATCTATCCGATCCTTGGAAAGCAAAAGTGTCTGCCGTTTTATCTGTCCGGTGTCGGTGTTGCGGAGCCGGAATATCATGTAAGGCGGGAGGAAGGTCTGGTATCGCACCAGCTTTTATATACCAAAAGCGGGAAAGGTCATCTGCTTGTTGGCGGAGGAAGTTATGCACTGGAGCCGGGGAGCCTGTTTTATCTGGGACCGGGCATTCCGCATGAATATTATCCGGTGAAGGACGGAGAATGGACCACCTGCTGGGTTGTGTTTCGCGGGGAATACCTGGCGGAGTTACTAAAGGGGCTGGGCTTTGAGGGCTTTGTCTATGATAAAGATATCGTCAATGAGAAAATAGAGAAGATATTTCATCAGATCCTTAAGGCGGCAAAGGATCCGATCCATGGAGATGAACGCTGCTCCATGCTTCTGTACGAATATATTGTGAATATCCGTCAGGCACTGCAGGAGAATCAAAAGTATGGAGGTCATGGGGTGAAGGATATCCTGCGCCGGGCGGTCGTGTATATCAATGAAAATTATGCGGATGACATTACCCTGGAGAAGCTGGCGGGGATGAGTGGTGTGACTAAACAGCATTTCTGCCGCGTGTTTAAGGAGCAGATGCGGATGCGCCCGATGGAATATCTTGCCAGACGCCGCATGGCGGTTGCACGTAATATGCTGCTCACCACAGAGGACAGCATTGCGCAGATCGGCGAGGCGGTGGGATATGATAATCCGACCTACTTTGGAATGGTGTTTAAGAAATATGAAGGTATCACGCCGACAGACTGTAGAAAGAGACATGGCACAAGCCTGACATGGTAGCCATGTCTTTTTCTTTTTATTAAAGTAGAGCTTATTTTGAAAAATAAATCATGAGAAAAATGTTCATATTACTGGGATATCATAATTATTTTAGATTGTCAAATGGGTAATGAAATGCTTATAATACAGACAGTAACAACACTTTATACATCATCGGCAAGGAGGAGTAAATAGTGAGAAAATTATTGAAAAAGGCAGGAGTTTGCTTGCTGAGTCTTTCTATGGTACTGACAAGTAATGTCGGGGTCAGTGCGGCAGGCATTTCATCAAAGAAAGGGGCAGCAGTGGACACGAAGACAGGAAGCATTGTGATTGATGGTAATGATATCAAGGCAGACAATGTGAATGGACTTACTTACAAGGGATTTGGTATGCTGAGTGCCAATTCGACCAGTGATCTGTTGATGGATTATAAGTCGCAGAATCCGGAAAAATATGCAGAGCTGATGCAGTATCTGTTTGGCGGAAAGTATCCGATCTTTACGCATGTGAAGCTGGAGATGGGTAATGACCGCAACAATTCAACCGGTGCAGAGAGCGCTACGATGAGAACGAAGGGCGAGAAAGCCAATGTTCTTCGTAATCCGGGCTGGCAGCTTGCAGCAGATGCCAAGAAGATCAATCCGGATCTGAAGGTCAGCATCTTACGCTGGCGTACACCGGCGTGGGTGAAGAAGGATGAGGACCGGTACATCTGGTATAAGCAGAGTATTCTTGCCGCTTATGAGAAGTACGGTTATATGGTTGATTACATTAATCCGAATGTGAACGAAGCGTGGAGCGGTGCCGGCGATGTGAAATATACCAAGAAGTTTGCAAAATGGATCGCTGCAGAGAGTACAGCAACCATCAAGGATGAGAAGGCTCTGGAGCTTTTCAAAAAGATCAAGCTGGTTGTTTCTGACGAGGCAAACGTAGTCAGCGATTCCGTTGCAGAGACAATGAAGAGCGATCAGGAATTTATGGATGCTGTGGATGTTGTCGGTTATCATTATAAGACGGCAGATGACAATAACGGTGGAATGAAGTGGCTTGCCGAGGTCGTTGACAAGGAAGTATGGAACAGCGAGGAGCAGGCAACCTTTTCCAATTCCGCCTTCCGTCCGGCGACAACCGATAAGGCTCCGACCGTAGCAGGTACCGGTATTGGCGGTTCCGGAAGTGCACTTGAAATGGGCAATACCGTGATCAAGAGCTTCGTAGAGTCACGCCGCGGACATGTGATCTATCAGCCGGCGATCGGTGCTTTCTATGAGGGTGCACAGTATTCCTTCAAGGAGCTGGTCAGCGCAAGAGATCCATGGTCCGGCTGGATGCATTATGATGCAGGTCTTCTGGTTCTGGCACATATCAGTAAGTTTGCAGTGACAGGATGGGAGAACGAAGACAACACAGCAGGCATCTGGCGTGGTGTTCCATCCGCAAGTAAGGCATCCGCTTATCAGGGAACAAGCAGTAATGCAGTCGATGGTCGTGCCGGCGGAGAGAACTACATGACACTGGCTGCACCGACAAAGGATAACTTCTCAACTGTGATCGTCAATGACAGCGAGTATCCGATGACCTACACTCTTCAGATGAAGAACATGAAGTTAGCGGCTGATCAGAAATTAGAGCTCTGGGAGACAAGAGCTGCCGATGACGGTGCATTTAACGAAAACTATATGAAATGCATTCAGGAGCTTTCTGCCGATGAGAATGGAGTTTATTCCTTCGAGGTAAAACCAAACTCGGCAGTAACCGTTACTTCTCTTGACGTATCCGACAGCGAGGAGCACACAAAGGCAATGCCGGTAGAGGGCGAGCGTACCGTACTCGACACCGATGCGACCGGTGATGTACAGAATGTTGACGATGGATATTTATATGCAGATGATTTTGAGTATACCGGTAAGACAGTGCCTGTTCTTGACGGAAAGGGCGGCTTCACCGGAGAGACAGAGGATTACATCGAATCCCGTGGAGGACAGAAGGGTGCAATGGCACGTTACACGCACACCTTAAACGGTGCATTTGAGGTATATAAGAGCGGAAACGGCAACCATGTGCTGCGCCAGCAGGTGGATAAGCAGTCTACCGGCGTGGGAACAGCATGGAACAGTGGTGATCCTGTGACGCTGATCGGTGACTACCGCTGGACAAACTACACCGCATCCATTGATGCATTGTTTGAGCGTGAGGCAGAGAAGCAGTATGCACAGATCGGTATCCGTGAGACAGGAAGAACACAGAATCTTTCCAACTGTGCCGGATATTCATTGAAGGTAAACGATGACGGTACATGGATCCTGTACCGCGCAAAGATGGGCTCCACCTCCTCAAAGGCAACAGAGCTTCTGACAGGCTCCGTTGATGCAAAGCAGGTGGCACCGGGAACATGGTTCCAGCTTAAGCTCCGCGGCGAGGGCAATGTGATCAAGGCATATATCAATGATGTACTTGTTGCAACCTATGAGGACAGCAATCCGATCACCTCAGGTCGTGTAGCGATCGGTAGCGGCAACACGTATACAAGATTTGATAATCTGGCAGTAACAAAGATCAAGGGCTATGCACCATATTACAATGAGTATCTTGATAACATGGAGACCTATGATCTGACACCGGAGAAGAATGCAAAGCTGATCTACAACAACAGATGGTCTCTTACCTGTGCAAATCAGGGAATGTTCACTTATCAGAGAAGTGCTGCCTACAGCGCGGGAACAGGCGCAAAGCTTACTTATACCTTTAAGGGAACAGGTCTTGAGTTGTTAGGCTACAACAAGGCAGATGCAGGAACATTAAATGTAACTGTGGATGGCGAGAGCTATGCGAAGGGAGCAAAGCTTTGGGCTGCGGACAATATGTGTACGGCATATCAGATCGACGGTCTTGAGGATGCAGAGCATACGGTATCCATTGAGGTTGCAAGCGGCGGTCTTGCTGTAGATGCAGTAGCAGTCATTGGTTCCGTATATAACGGAGAGGAAGTAACGACGACTCCGAAGGTTGGAACAGAAACAGGACTTCCGGAGGAAGAGCTTCCAACAGAGCTGACCGAAAATGTAGTACCTAATATTGAAACACCGAGTCCGGCACCAAGCCAGGAGCCGGAGCAGTCAGCAGCACCATCACAGGAGCCGGCACCAAGTCCTGCGGCAACAGCAGTGCCATCGACAGCACCATCACAGGATCAGCCGGCAGCACCTGTAGCACCTTCTGTTCAGAAGGGATACAGCTTTACCGCACAGGGAATGACTTATGTGGTGACAGATGCGGCGAAAAAGACAGTGTCACTCAAGGCACCGGCAAGCAAGAAGCTTAAGACGGCAGCAGTACCGGCAACGGTTAAGACGACTGCAGATGGAACAACCTATTCCTTCCGTGTGACAGCGATTTCCGATAAGGCGTTCGCAGGCTGCAGTGCGCTGAAGAAGGTCACGATCGGCAAGAATGTAACCTCCATCGGAAAGGAAGCATTTGCCAAGGACAAAGCCTTAAAGAAGATCGTGATCAAGTCCACCGGGCTTACAAAGGTTGGTAAGAATGCAGTCAAGGGCATTTCCGCAAAGGCAAAGATTTCCTGTGGAAAGAATGTAAAGGCTTACAAGAAGCTCTTTACCGCCAAAACAGGTTATAAGAAATCAATGAAGATCGGAAAATAAAAAGACTGTGAAATAACAGAATCCGATTGGAAAATAAGATATTACGACAGGTCTGGAATGACGAAATTCCAGACCTGTTTTTTCAATATAATGTGCGCAGATATGATATTATTTCGAATATTTGACATATATCGCGTTTGTGTCATAGATCTGCCATAATTTGCTTGCAGAATGGATTTAATACATTTATAGTATCATGTAAGGGAAAGCAGTTGGGGATTTTTACAGAAGAGGAGGTACTTTATGAAAATGAAATGGAAAAGAATCACGTTTGTACTGGCACTTGCGATGACATTTGCCATGGGAGGGATGACAGGAAAAGCCATGGCGGCTGATCTGGTGGTCAACGAGCAGAATTTCCCATCAGAATGGCTTAGAAATCTGATGAAGACGCCGCTTTACGATGTGAATGGAGACGGAATCCTGTCGGAGAAGGAGATTCAGAACATAACCTGTCTTACGAATGCGTCTTGCAAGCTGAAAGGAAAAGATACGCTGGCGGTATCACCATTATACAGCGATTATCTGTACTACGATAAGATCATATCCGGCAATGATCTGACCGGAAAGGATATTGCCGATACCAGAGGACTGGAAAATCTGACTGCCTGTCAGAAGCTTGCACTGGCAGGAGTGTCCTGCAACAGGCTGGTGATCGATCATATGCCGCAGTCATTGCAGGAAATATATCTGACCGACTCCGTGATCGATACGCTGCAGGTGTCCGGCGAAGGCTTAGACAGGCTTTCCTTCCCGGGCTTTTATGAGGGGGATCTCAGCACGGGCTGGGGACCGTATTATTTGGAAACAGAGTATGGTGTGGAAGAGGTCGCACGGGTGGCATCCGGTGTGGCTGTGACAAAGGTAAATCATCTGGATGTATCCGGCTGCACGGGACTGCGTGGCTTATACTGCGATTCGCCGACTTTGAATACACTGGATGTCAGTAAGAATACAGAGCTGCTTACGCTGCAGTGTAACGGTAATCAGTTAAGAGGATTGGATCTTAGCCAGAACAAAAAGCTGACCAATCTGGGATGTGGACATAATCAATTGACACAGCTTGATCTCAGTCAGAATACACAGCTTGAGATCGTCAATTGTTCGTTTAATCAGCTTACAACGTTAAATATCCGTCAGAATAAAGGACTGATGGCACTGGATGCCTCCTTTAACCGGTTGTTACAGCTTGATATCAGCCGACTTCCATCGTTAAGCAGTGTAAAGTGCGGTAATAACAAGCTGACAAAGCTGATCTGCACCACGAAAAGTCCGGTGACTTTGTTGGATGTACATAAAAATAGTCTAAAGACACTCAATCTGTCTAAAATGACAAAGCTGCGTAATCTTCAGGCTGCCGGGAACCGTTTGAAAAGGCTTGATCTGCGCCGGAATAAAAGCTTATTATGGTTTTCCTGCCGCAACAACAAGATTACAAAGATTTCTCTGCCGGATGCTGATATCTGGAGCAAAGGATACAATGAGCAGCTTTCCAGTGAATCAAACTATTATAGAAGTCTTTTTGATGGCAATCCGATCCGGGTGGCAGACCTGTCACAGAGCAGAAATTTCAAAAACATTCATAAGAAAAATGTCATCAATCTGATGAATGGAAAATATTTCTGGTGGTATGATATCGAAACCGGAAGATATATCCGCAGGGAAACAAAGAAACCGGTTGAAAAGATCATTGCCAGCAAAAAGCTTGCTGTAAAGGATCGTAACTGGCTTAAACGACAGGCAAAAAAGTATGGTGTAAAGGTGGTATATCGATAAAATACGGGGAAAGGAATCTGGTAGTGGCAGATTGCCAGGGGGAATGGATCAATGAGCAAAACTATTTTAAAGGTGAATAATATTCACAAGAGTTACACAACGGGAAAGGAATCGTTTGAGGCTCTGCGCGGAGTGTCCTTATCGCTGGAGCAGGGGGAAATGCTCGCAGTCATGGGAAGCAGCGGCTCCGGCAAGAGTACGCTGTTACATATCCTCGGAGCGATGGATGCAGCCGATGAAGGAGAAATCCGGCTGAATGGGGAGCTTCGAGAAGATTACGGGACAGAGCCGGCGGCGACCAGGATCCGTGCAGAACAGATCGGATTTATCTTTCAGGATTTTAATCTGATCCAGGATCTGACGGTAGAGGAGAATGTGGCACTGCCTCTGATGCTTGCCGGGGAAAAGAATCGTGTCATCTGGGAGAAGACAGATCAGATGTTGGAGAAGGTGGGAATCCTCGATAAGAAAAAGAATGCTGTCACAGAGCTTTCCGGTGGACAGCGTCAGCGTGTTGCCATAGCGAGGGCGTTGATCACGGAACCAAAGCTGTTGTTAGCGGATGAACCTACCGGCAATCTCGATTACAATACCTCGATTGAGATCATGCAGCTTTTTCTCGAGCTGCAGCAGGAGAAGGATCACAGCATTATCATTGTGACGCATGATGCCATGGTGGCAGCATATACCGACCGCATTCTGTTTTTGCATGACGGACTGGTTCGTGATGAGTATCGTTGTCAGAGAAATGGGAATGATATGGACCGGATTGTTGATAAATTTAAGATGTTGTCCCTGAAGAAAGGGCGGTGATGGTATGAAGTGTATTGTGAAGCTTGCCGTCACATTTCTGAAGAGAAGCCGTTTTTTGACGATAACCTGTATTTTAAGCATCTTTTTTGCGGATTTTCTTTGTGTCAGTATGTTTCAGCTTTCTGCAAATGCAAAACAGAAATATGAAGAGGGAGTTCTGGAAGAATATGGAGATTTTCAGATAGGAGTTTCCACGGAGGATGGAAGTTATTTTACGTCCGAGGAAATCAAAAAAATCAAAGCACTGGATCAGATCACCGGTTATACGGATGGCTTTTACCGGGAACTTGAGGAAGATCAGGATATTTATGCATTGGGAGTGAAGGATGATGCCATCAACCGGAGCCGTTATAAATATTCTTTTCCGGTAAAGGGCAGCAAAGTGGTTATCAATGAATATCTGGCAAGAAAATATCAGGTGGGACAGGGAGATACCTTTCAGATAGGCAAAAAGACATTTGAAGTAGGAGAGATTCTGCGAAATGATTCGTATACAGATCAGAGAAGGTGTATGGTGATCATGGAGAGGGATGCTCTTCATAAATTTCTGGGAGATAGTAAGGGAAAGAGCAATTATATGCTTTTGCAGTGTCCAGATGAGGAGACTTCAGGGCTTAGCAGTCGTTTAGAGAAAATGTCTGAGAATTTTTCTGTGTTTACAGTGAAAGAGGATGAAACGGTGAAAAAATTGTTCAAAATCTTTCAGGCGATGATACAGATACTTTCCGGCGTTGTGGTATTGATCAGTGGAATGTTTATTGTGAGCAATTTCCACGAATATCTTCGGAAATATCGGCGAGATATGGCAGTGATGCGCACGGTTGGTGCATCGAAGAAACAGATATCCTTGTTTTTCGGTGTGATGTCTTTATTTTTGAGTCTGGTCGGCTGTGGTCTGGGGATGCTTTGCACTGTTTTCTTTGACCGCTGTCTTTTGTCAATGCTTAATCACAAACTAAATCTTTTTGAAGGAAATGTGACAATCCGGTGGGGAAGTCTTTTTGGAATTACCGGTCTGATCTTTATAATTTTTAACGGCATTGTACTGTTCTTTTTTATTCGTGGTCAGAGTGTACTGCCGATTCAGGTATTTCAGGAAACGGGAAGTCATAAGGTGAGCCGATTCAGACCACGTATGACATGGCTTCGCAGGATGATCGGTACACCAGGATATCTGGCAGTAAAGCTGGCTTTGCCAAAGCTTGCACAGAACTTTTTTATTATTTTGATCATTGCACTGCTTACTATGTTTTCTTATGTGGGTGTGAGTTTTCTGGGACTTCTCCAGAACAATGATATGGCTTATGTGAAATCCGTTACCCACGAAGCTGATTATATGGCAGACTGGATAGATGATACGCAGTGGATTCCCTTTGATCAGGTTCAAAAATATGCCGACCGGATCCGAAATGAGGCGAAAACTACAGGTTATTATCAGATCCGGGTGAACTCCTGGGGATGCAAAAACATACCGGATAATATCAGGATTTTGTATGCAACGGATCTTAAGGAATATTTTCGGATCAATGCCTCCTTTTACAAAAACAAGTGGAAAGGAGACGAAGCGGACTATATTGTCATGACTCTGGAAACCATGAAAAGCAAAGGATATCATGAGGGAGACAAGATTACTCTGGGGACTGGCCTGCTCAAAAAGAAAAAGACATATGTGATTCTGGAGGCAGCCAATAATCTCATGGCGGGTTTGGATACGGAAGACCAGACTTATATTGATGTGAACGATGTGAATGAAAAGGAAGCTGCAGATCCGGCTCTGGGAGGAACCGGGGAGGCATTCTTTTATATCTGGGAAGGTCCGAACTCGGTGAAAAGGGTACTGGAGGAGATCTCCGGGGAAAATCAACAGATTACATGGATGGATTATCATGAGAGGATGAAGCAGGAAAATGAGATATTCAAACAGAGATCCGTCATGATCCGGCTGGTGCTTGGAATGCTGAGCCTGGTTGCTGGGATTGGCTGGCTCAATTCGGCAAGGGGAATGCTTTATTCCAGACGAAAAGAATTTCAGACTTTACGAATATTGGGATTTTCTCAGAGAAAGATTTGTGCGGTTGCCTGGATGCAGATCGGAATTTATCTACTGATAGGAATTGCAGTGGGAGTTCTGATTGGCGATATAGCGATACGAAATATATTCCGGGATGGCGTGATCGATGGAAGCAGTATTCAGGTATACTGGAAGAATGTGGCAGGGATTACGGGATATTTGCTTTTGCTCGCGGCAAGTCTGGGATTTACGATCAGGGATGTGGTAAAGCAGGCTGGAAAAGGATAGAAATGGAATCAAAATTGTGGATGGTATAAAAAATTAAAGAAATGACGACCGTCGATGCACTGGGAATAGTGTGTTGGCGGTCTTTTTGTCTGCGTTGGAATGGAGATATGAATAGGAATCCCCATATCGACAACAATTCCCGCATGTGGTACACTTTGATTATATAAATGATAAATTACGCAGTGCATGAAAAGGGCGAATCGGGCGAAATGTGTAGAAGAAAAACAGATAAAAGGAAAAACGGAACTGGCAAAGGAAAAGGGGACAAAATGAGAAGCGGCAAAAGAAAAATGTTTCGAATGGGAATGACATTTCTCTGGAAGAGTAAGATGCTTACTTTTTCTGCTTTTCTGAGCATTTTTGTGGCATGTTTTCTTAGTATAAGCATGTTCCAGTTATCTTCTAATGTGGAAACCTCGATCGTAGCAGGATTGGAAGCGAAAAAGGGTGCGTTTGATCTTAAAATCACAAAAGATGAGGGGGAAACTTTTCAGAATGAGGAATTAAAGGAACTGGAACAGGATAAGGATGTGAAGGGATATAGCATAGGATATCAGACCGATGAATTGTCAGAGGCATTTGCGGCAGGTGTATCAGATGATGCGATAAATAAGAGTCTTTACAAGTATACCAAAGACGTGAGCGGAAATTGTATCGTTATCAACGATTCTTTGGCAAGGAGGGACAACAAATCAACAGGAGATTCTTATCTCATTGCCGGAAAGAAGTTTCAGATCATCGAAGTGATAAAGACGGTTTCGGGATCAGATTATACGATGCCTATGGTGGTTATGGAATTGTCGCAGCTTCATCAGTTACTGGGACATAATGATCCTGCGCATGTCAATTATATCCTGCTTCAATGTGATAAAGAAGCATTTGAAAATGTAGATTATGGTGGAGGGATCGTTCATCGTATTAAGAAACAGTATCCAGATTTCGTGGTGTCAGACCAAGGTGCAGGTGAGGATTATTATGCCCTGCTTCGTAATATCAAAAAGATATTCCGGATATTTTTCGTTGTCGTTTATATGATCAGCGGTCTGTTTGTTGCGAATATTTTTCTGGAATACATTCGAAAATACAGAAAAGATATGGCAGTGATCCGGACAATAGGGGGAACGCAGGAACAGGTTCAAACGATTTTTTTATCGATGTCTTTTGTAATCAGTGGCTGTGCGTGTCTTGCCGGGGCGATGTTTAGTGCCCTGGTTTCCGGTATTACATTAAACTGGTTTAATGAAAAGGTGCAGTTATTTGAAGGCAGTGCCGCCATAAATTGGAAAATGTTATGGTTCATCGCTGTGTTTGTGTTTGTACTGTTTAACGTACTTATCGGTATCGTTTTTTCTTTCGGTCAAAATGTGCTGCCAATACAGGTGTTTGAAGAGACATCCTCCGGCTTAAAAAAGAGCAGCAAAGCACATTGTTTTCAGCTTGTGAGAAAAATGTTTGGAAAAGAAATGTATTTTGCAATGAAGTTCATGTCGTCAAAGCTTCGCCAGAATTTTATGATGATAGTAATTATTGCTTTGATCACGGCACTTGCATATACAGGGCAGGCGTCCTTGAAGTTGTTGAAGGCAAACGATAACTGGTATAACTATAATCTTGTACAGGGAAAAACGGCAAAAGCAGAGATCTATAATGGTAAGCCGATGTCTGTTTCTTATGCGAAAAAGATATATCATCGTTTTCAACCGGTGATCGGCAAAGGTTACATGTTGTACGGGGCATTTGGTTTAAGCCCAAGTGATGAATATGACCCGGATCTGAACCGGTTCAAGGTGTCAGATTTAGAGACATTGCCGCAGCTTTTAAATGTAAGTATCTGGAAAAATTATAAGACTGTACCGAAAACAAAGAGAGTGGTTATGAATGAAACGGTTGCCTCCCAATGTGGATATCAGCTTGGAGATAAAGTAACGTTGGAGTCGGACTATTTTGGTGGCACCCGGGACTTCGTTTTAGTGGAGCTCATCAATGGAAAAACCAATTGGAATGACGAATACAATATCATTGTAGACTGGGATAATCTGAGTGAAAAAGCAGCTTCAGAGGACAACACAGACAGAGACTATATAGGATTGTGGCTCGATGGCGACAAGGAGCTGATACGTAATAAAATTCAGGAGCTGCAGATCGAACTGGGCAGTGACACCTCCTTTGAATGGTGCATTTATGATGATGTTATGGAAGAGTCAGTACGCATATGCAGGCAATGGACGACCAGTCTGCATGTTGTTCTGGTTATGCTGCTTATTGTGTCAGGAATCGGTTTGCTAAATTCTGCAAATGGAATGCTGTTAGCCAAGGAAAAAGAATACCGGATCTTACGAATGTTAGGAGAAACAAAAAAGAGTGTTCATAAGATCTGTTGGTTTCAGGTTTGGAGTTATATGCTTTCGGGCGTTGTTTTAGGTGCACTTCTTGGAATGATAATCGTTTATGGTATTTGGAAAGGCAATGTTATTACAAATACGCCGATCACGGTTGAATGGGAGTATTTAATTGGGATTGTCATGTATTTGTTTGGAGTGTCGTTTGTGTTATATCCCACTGTCAGGAAAATGTGATAGAAGATAAGTTTGAGTAAATAAGATGATTTGGCTTCTGATCAGGAGATCATACATTTTGATTATTCCAGAGTCACATTTGCGGATTGTAACAAAAAGGAGTTTTTATCGTCAGATTTTCCAGGTGTGTCTTTGAAATTTCAGTGGGATTTTGTAGAGAATAAAATGAAAAAGGTGAAATCGAAAGACGATATCCGTGATAAGGACAATGTGATGGAAATAAGACGTCTTAAAAATGCTGAAAATGATTATCATTTTATAGACAAGAAGTATATATTTCTTTGATGGATATATTTGGAAGCGAAGAGAAACATATCTAAAGCATATAGTAAGTTTTTGGTTTTGTTTTTAAACTATTTTACAAGGAGGGTTTTGGTTGAAAATTGTAAAAATATAAAGAGAATATGTATGAAATCAAGATGGATTGCGCAACTGTTTATTGTATGTTTTATAATTGGATTGTTTGTGTTGGCTATGAATTACAATAGCTATGTTTTAATAAAGTTTTCTTCTCAGCTGTTTGAAATGGATTTGCCAGAGGGTGTTCATGTCATAGAGAAATATAAGGTTAAAGGGAAGTTGAATGGAAACGGGAATGGATTTTTTTGCTTGTATTTTAGTTAAGACGGAGCGTTCACAAGAGGAACTCCGTGATTGTTTGAATAATCAAAAATTTATTCCAGCAAAAAATCATGAAATTGTAGAGACAGAAGTGATAAAATTACAGAGTATTCAATTAAAAACAAAGTATGTAGAGCATGAAGAAATAGAGTTTGGGACTTTAAAAAACGAAGTTAATTTTAATGATTATTATGTTTTAATAATATATGATGGCGGATATTCTGCTGATTTTGATATTTCGGGGCATTAGTGATAACTGAAGGTGTATATCTGTGGTATTAACCTTGTCAACTTGGAAAGTAAAAATGAGAAACCGTTCCATTTAGGTCATGTAGCACAGCAGATATTAGTAACAGATTAAAAGCAGGAGCAGTAGATATAAAAAATAGTGATCCCCTTATACCTATCTGACGAATGCCTAAAATAACGTAATCCCATAAAATTGAATATTAAAATGGAAGTCGTTTGAAGGGATAAGTAATCATACAGGCACCAGTGTTTTGTTTCTGTACAGAGCAGGCACTGGTGTCTTGTTGTCAGTATCAAAAGCGGAAACGATGTTAATTCCATCATGCGGGACATGATGTCTGTTTTATTGGAAGGAGCTCTTGACGAAGAGCTTAATGAAGAACTGGGGTATTCCAAATATGATTACCGCAATAAAGAGACCGATAACAGCCGGAATGGATATTCCAAGAAAACAATGCATACCAGTTATGGAGATATGGACGTTGCAATCCAAAGTCTCAGATTATGAAGTTTTATGATTTGGTAAGAAAAAAAAGAAACGAGCAAGCCGCATGAGCAATAGCTGTACGGTAGTAAACTTCGTTTCTTTCTAACATCTATAATATAGGCAAAAGTATTGTTTGTCAAAAAAAAATGGAAAGCAAAAAGAAATAGTAACAATTAAATGAGCCATTGTGGAGAGTCCATCTTCATGGCGGTTTTGTTGCTATAAAAAAGGCAAAGACAATAGAAAAAGTAAAAGGATTTGGTCCCGGAAGGTATAGATTTGTGGACTTACAAGATTAGGATAAAACCTCACCTGTAATAACCATATCGACAACCCTCCCCGTATGTGGTACACTTTTACCATACAAAACAACGACAACAGAGGTGATATACAACAATGATAGCTATAATAGACTATTGTGTATATTATATTTACATAATACTGGTAAAATACGGCGTTTAGGCGGTTGATTTTTGATGGAAAATGACTTTACGAATTATATACGAATAAATGTGCGGAAAATGCGTATACAAAGAATAAAAAAAGAGGCTTTTGCAAAATTGGAACAGTTGCGCAAAAAAGGAACTGTCACAGATGGTGATACAGAATTAACTTCTTATAGGGAAGAAAAATACAGTAAGTGAAAATTTGATTTTGTGGAGATGTCAATATGCGTGATTCGGTAGAAAATATATCACAACTACAAAAAAAGCTAAATGATTTGCAGTTGGAAAACCAGATATTAAAAAATATATTGAATAAAGCAGGATTGTCATACCATGAAGAATTATCAGCACTTAGACAAAGTGCCACTAAAGAGAATTATGATCAGGAACAAGGAAAAAGAATTATTCATCCACGGGCAATAACGGAAAATATGGCAAATCAGTTTTTTGGAATGTTTTGGGGACGGCAGGATGTCTATGCTAAGCGTAGTGTTAATAGAGAAACCGGAAATGCTGCATATTATCCTCAGTGCAGCAATTTTTGGACGAATGTATGCCATAAGAAGATTAAAGATGGTGTTAAATGTAAAGATTGCAAGAAGCGTTCTTATAAAGCAATAACAAAGAAAGATATATTAAATCATTTGCTGGGAAATGCATATAATGGATCAGATGTAATAGGTGTATACCCGTTACTTAGTAATGGAACATGCAGATTCATGGTATTTGATTTTGATAATCATGATAAGGGAGCGGAAGAGAAAGATTATGCAAATATTGATGATACATGGACTGAAGAAGTTGAGGCTGTAAGAGAAATCTGTGTACTAAATGGAATAGAGCCGTTAGTAGAACGCTCAAGATCTGGCAAAGGTGCGCATATATGGATATTTTTTGATAAGCCGATAGCGGCTTCGTTGGTAAGAAGATTTGGATTTGCTTTGCTTGATAAAGGAGCAGAACAGGTTAATTTAAAATCTTTTAAATATTATGACCGAATGCTGCCTGCACAGGATTCGTTACCGGATGATAGTAAAGTTGGCAATTTGATTGCGCTACCATTACAGGGGAAAGCATTACGGGATGGAAATAGTGCATTTGTTGATGGAAACTGGAATGCTTATCCTGATCAATGGGAGATTTTATTCAGCAAACCAAAATTATCACAGGAGTTCTTGGAAGAGAAAATAAAAGAATGGTCAAATTCTATTGATGATATTACTGCAAATGCTGATGAAAGTGATAGAGAAAAGCCCTGGGATAGAGTGTGGCATTTTAATAAAAAAGATATAGATGGAAAGTTACATATTACGTTGTCAAATGGAGTATATGTAGATAATGCGAATTTGAAAGTATCAATGCAGAACAGAATTCGGAGGATGGCAGCAATTAGTAATCCGATTTTCTATAAACATCAGGCAATAGGCACATCTAATTATGATACATCAAGATGGATATATCTGGGGAAAGACCATTTGAGTGGATATATACAGATACCACGAGGACTGTACGACGAACTTTTGAAAAGTGTAAAGCAGGCAGATATCATTTATGAAATTGAAGATGAGCGTCAACAGGGAAGAAGTATTAATGTAGCATTTAATGGTGAATTGCGTCCTGAACAGGACAAGGCATTAAAGGAATTAACGAAGTATGATAATGGAATACTTCACGCTGCAACAGCATTTGGTAAAACGGTTGTAAGTAGTGCAATAATAGCACAAAAGAAAGTTAATACATTAATTATACTTGAATCTTCTGCGCTGATGGAACAATGGAAAGAGGCATTGGTTGAATTTCTGAATATTAATGAGGAACTTCCGACATACGAGACTAAGACTGGAAGAGTCAGGAAAAGAAAAAGTCTGATTGGAATATTGCAGGGAGCACATGATTCCATGACAGGAATTATAGATATTGCGATGGCAGGATCGTTGTGTAAAAAAGGAGAGTTTCATAAGCGATTGAATCAATATGGGCTTGTCATAGTTGACGAGTGTCATCACTCTGCTTCGGAAACCATAGCAAATGTATTAAAAGAAGTAAAGGCAAAATATGTATATGGAGTCACAGCAACGCCGAAAAGAGGAGATGGGTTAGAAAAAATTAATTATATGCTTATCGGACCTATAAGATATAGCTATACGGCAAAGGAAAAAGCAAAAGAGCAGGGTATACAGCATCTTGTATATCCGCGATTTACACGTACCGTATTGCCAAGAGGCGTGATTATCGGAAAGATGCATCCAAATGAAGCGTATGAGATTATTCATAATAATGATATTAGGGATGAACAGATTATAGAGGATGTAAAGCAGTGTGTATCCGCAGGTCGTACACCTGTTATATTGTCTCGTTACAAGGATCATTCTGAAAAACTGTACGAGCGGTTAAAAAACTACGCAGATCATGTATTTCTTATGACGGGAAATAATTCTAAGAGGGAACACAAAAAGATTCTTGAGCAGATGCAGCAGGTTGATAAAGAGGATTCTTTTATATTAATAGCTACGGGATCTTTGGTAGGAGAAGGCTTTGATTTTCCGAGGTTAGACACACTTGTTATGGCGACACCCGTATCGTTTCGTGGTGTGGTTGAACAGTATGCTGGAAGATTAAATCGTGATTATGCAGGTAAAGAAAATGTGATAATATATGATTATGTGGATAATCATATTCCAATGTTTGATAATATGTATGCGAAGCGATTGAAAGCATATAAACAGATCGGATATGAGCTTGCTGGTGGTTTGCAAACTGATAAACAGATGGTTAATGCAATATATGCTGGAGATAATTATATTGAAAATTATCATAAGGATTTGCTTGCTGCTAATAAGAATGTAATAATTTCCAGTCCTGCAATCAGTGGTCCAAAAGTTTATGAGTTGATCGATATGTTAAAAGAAAAGCAGACGTCAGGTGTTCAGGTTACTATAGTTACATGGACTCCGGATTCATATGGATATGGTGATGCAGCATACTGGATGCAGTTGCATGAAGATATGCGTAAAGCAGGCTTTTATATCAAAACGGTTGAAGAATCCTGTGAACGATTTGCAGTCATTGATCAGGAAGTAGTATGGTATGGAAATATTAATTTGCTGGCAAGGGATAAGGTTGATGGTAGTATTATGAGGGTTCTGAGTAAGGAGATAGCAAGTGAATTGATGGAACTTACATTTGGAAATAATAGCAATGATAAAATTGAAATATAAAAAGATTAGATTGGAAGCAGGTGATTCAATGGTCAACAAAGAGTTTTTTGGTGAAACAAAGAATGTAGAATTCAAAAGAGAGATTCCTAGTAGACATGAAAAGTTTTTAAAAGATATTATTGCATTTTCGAATAGTACCGGAGGCCAGGTTATTGTTGGGGTTGAGGACGAAACTTGCATTGTGTATGGAATTGGTGAACAAAGTCCGTTTAAGCTGTCTGATTCAATATCAAATATGATTTCTGATGCCTGCACGCCTCAGATAGAACCGGATATTTCCATACAGACAATAGAAGATAAAACGGTGCTTGTAATAGATGTTGCACCGGGGAAATTCAGACCGTATTATTTAGCTAATAAAGATAAAGAGACGACTTCTTATATCAGAATAAATGGGACAAGCAGACCGGCAGATGCACGAAAATTGCAGGAGTTAGAACTGGAAGGACAAAATATATCATATGATTCTCTTCAGGATATTGGGCGGGAATATGATGAGAATAAGGCATTAGAATTGTGTGAAATTATGAAAAAGATTGCAGTTGCTTCGTGTGAGACAGAGGAGGAAAGAATTGCTATAAAAGATATGTCTTTAACCAAATTACACGACTTCGGATTGCTTTGCATGGTTGGCAGAAATCCATATCCTACACATGCATTTGACTTGTTGACAGATAATACAAACAAAGCGGCAAAGATACAATGTGCATTATTTAAAGGCAAAACAAGGGATATTTTTATTGATAGAAAAGTGTTTGACGGACCGATATATGAACAGGTTGACGATGCATATAACTTTGTTTTGAGACATATAGATATGGGAGCACAGATTGATGGAGAGTATAGGAAAGATATATATGAACTACCGGTATCTGCTGTCAGAGAGACAATAGCAAATGCCGTTTTGCATAGAAGTTATTTGGATAGATCTTGCATACAGGTATGTATTTATGATGATAGAATGGAAGTTTCTTCGCCGGGAATGTTATATGGCGGACTGGATATAGAGACGGCGAAAACAGGAAAATCAACATGCAGAAATGAGGCAATTGCGGAGGCTTTTCATTATATGCATATTGTAGAGGCTTGGGGAACTGGAATTCCCAGAATTATTAATAGATGTAAAGAATATGATCTTCCGGCTCCTGCATTTGAAGAATTTGGAGATGGTTTTAAGGTCACGCTTTTCAGAAAAGCAAGCAATGCATTAGAAAAAGTAAGCAATGCTCAGAAAAAAATAAGCAACATCCAGGGAAAAGCAGGCAATGCATTAGAAAAAGTAAGCAACACTCATGGAGAAATAAGCAATGCTCAGGAAAAAGTAAGCAATAAATTCGATAATTATGTACCTTTTCTAAAAGCGGTGGAGACAACAGATATATTTATAAATAATATCAGAATGGTATATGAGCACTGCAATGTGGATACTCCGTTTGGACAGGCAAATGTAATGGAGTGGCTTGAATGTTCTAAATCTAAGGCAACTAATATTATGAATGTATTAAAAACGGCGGAGATAATAGAAAAAGTGAAAGGATTTGGCCCAGGAAGGTATAGATTTGTGGACTTACAAGATTAGAATAAAACTTCACCTGTAAGAACCATATCGACAACCCTTCCCGTATGTGGTAAACTTTTACCATACAAAACAACGACAACAGAGGTGATATACAACAATGATAGCAATTATCGATTATGACGCCGGCAATCTGAAGAGTGTGGAGAAGGCTTTGCTTTTCCTTGGACAGGAGTGTGTTGTGACAAGAGATCCGGAGACGATCCTTGGAGCAGATAAGGTGATCCTTCCGGGGGTTGGTGCATTTGGCGATGCCATGGAGAAGCTTCACCGGTTCGGACTGGTGGATGTGATCCGTCAGGTGACAGCGGCAGGAACGCCGTTTTTGGGAATTTGTCTGGGATTGCAGCTTTTGTTCCGCAGCAGCGATGAGTCTCCGGGAGTGGAGGGACTTGGTGTTCTGGACGGAGAGATTGTTTCTATTCCTCCGAAGGAGGGTTATAAGATTCCACATATGGGATGGAATTCTTTGAAGATCCGGGAAGGTGCCAGATTGTTTCAGGGCATTGGTCAGGATCCGTATGTGTATTTCGTGCATTCCTATTATCTGAAGGCGGATCATCCGGAGGATGTGGCTGCGACAACAGAGTATAATGTACCGATTCATGCATCGGTGGAGCATGGTAATGTGTTTGCGTGCCAGTTCCATCCGGAGAAAAGCGGAGATATCGGTCTGCAGATCTTGAAGAATTTCTGTGATCTGTAGTGCAGCAGGAACTTCGACGGATAGTGCGGATTGCGGCGATGCTGCGGATTGCAGCATTGTTATGTGGCTTTCTCAGTACCGCATCGTTACAGAGAGAATACATCATAGGAAATGACGGAGGGATGCCGTTTGACGGCACCGGAATGGAGGATATATGTTTACAAAGAGAGTAATCCCATGTCTTGATGTGCATGAAGGACGTGTGGTGAAGGGCGTGAATTTTGTTGATCTGCGTGATGCCGGTGATCCGGTTGAGGTTGGTGCTGCTTATGGAAGAGAAGGCGCTGACGAGCTGGTCTTTCTTGATATTACGGCATCCTCTGATGCCAGAGAAACGAAGATTGATATGGTGCGCAGGGTAGCTGAGACTGTGTTTATTCCGTTTACGGTAGGCGGCGGTATCCGCACGGTAGATGATTTTAAGGTGATCCTCCGCGAGGGCGCTGATAAGGTTTCTGTCAATACGGCGGCGATCATGAATCCGACGCTGATCTCGGAGGCGGCACTCAAGTTTGGAAGCCAGTGTGTTGTTGTTGCGATTGATGCCAAGCGCAGAGCAGATGGAAGCGGCTGGAATATTTACAAGAACGGTGGAAGAGTGGACATGGGCATTGATGCCGTGGAGTGGGCCATGAAAGCGGCAGAGCTTGGTGCCGGAGAGATTCTTCTGACGAGTATGGATTGTGACGGAACGAAGGCAGGCTACGATAATGAGCTGACGAGGATCATTTCCGATAATGTGCCGGTTCCGGTGATCGCATCCGGTGGAGCGGGGAAGCTGGAGCATTTTAAGGATGCATTTACGGAGGGACACGCAGAGGCAGTGCTTGCCGCATCGTTATTTCATTATAAGGAGCTGACGATCCGTCAGGTGAAGGGATATCTGCGCGATGAGGGCATTTCCGTGCGTTTATAAGAAAGAAGGACAAAGAGATGGCAATGATTACAAATGACTGGCTGGATGCGATTCAGGGCGAATTTGCCAAGCCATATTACAGGGATCTGTTTCATTTTGTAAAGGACGAATACAGCAGGGCGGTGATCTATCCGCCGGCAGACGATATATTTAATGCATTTCATTTTACACCGTTGTCTAAGGTGAAGGTGCTGATCCTTGGACAGGATCCGTACCACAACGTACATCAGGCGCACGGACTTTCGTTTTCGGTGCCGGTGGATCAGAAGGAAATCCCACCGTCACTGCAGAATATTTACAAGGAGCTTCACGATGATCTGGGCTGTGATATTCCCAACAACGGATATCTTAAAAAGTGGGCAGATCAGGGAGTTCTGTTGCTGAACACGGTGCTGACGGTGCGGGCGCATCAGGCGGCTTCCCACCAGGGAAAGGGCTGGGAGCGGTTTACGGATGCCGTGATCCAGGCAGTCAATGCGCAGGATCGTCCGATTGTCTATATGCTGTGGGGCAGACCGGCACAGAGCAAGATCCCGATGCTGACGAATCCGAAGCATCTGATCTTAAAGGCACCTCATCCGAGTCCATTGTCTGCATATCGTGGATTTTTCGGCTGCAAGCATTTCAGTCAGGCAAATGATTTCCTGAAGGCCAATGGAGTGGAGCCGATCGACTGGCAGATTGATAATGTATAGAAGAGTATCAAAAAAGGGTCACCTCATTGTGGGGTGACCCTTTTTTGATAGTGCGGATACCGTGCATCTATTGATCAGAAATGATTACAAACATCCGGCACCGCAATTTCGTTATTCTGATTTTATGGATCCGAAAATTACAGCTTTTCAGCGATATCGTAGATCAGTCGCTCAGACTCATCCCAGCCAAGGCAGGCATCTGTGATTGATTTACCGTAGATGTGCTCGGAAATCTTCTGGTTGCCCGGCTCGATGTAGCTCTCCACCATAACACCCTTGACAAGCTTCTTAATGTCGTTGGATACGTTACGGCTGTGAAGAACCTCAGAAACGATACGAGGCTGCTCAAAATACTGCTTGTTGGAGTTTGCATGGTTTGCATCAACAATGCAGGCAGGGTTTTTCAGATCCAGCTCCTGATACATCTCATTTAACAGTACCAGATCCTCGTAGTGGTAGTTTGGCATAGACTGGTCATGCTTGTTGACAGCACCACGCAGAATAGTATGTGCCAGAGGATTTCCGTCTGTTTTCACTTCCCACTGACGGTACATAAATGTGTGGCTGCTCTGTGCAGCGATGCAGGAGTTAAGCATGATGCTTAAGGTACCGCTGGTAGGGTTCTTCATACCACATGGGATATCGAAACCGCTGACAGTGAGACGATGCTGCTGATCCTCTACAGAACGTGCACCGACTGCAACATAAGAGAGAATATCAGAGATATATGGCCAGTTCTCAGGATAAAGCATCTCGTCTGCTGCAAACAGATGTGTCTCGGCAATCGCACGCAGATGCATTTTGCGCATTGCGATGATACCATCGTGAAGATCCGGTTCCTTCTCCGGATCCGGCTGATGAACAATTCCTTTGTAGCCCTGTCCTGTTGTACGTGGCTTGTTGGTATAGATACGAGGGATGATCAGGATCTTATCAGATACCTTATCCTGTACTTTTGCGAGACGGTTTATATAATCACAGACAGAATCTTCGTTATCTGCGGAACATGGTCCGATGATCACTAAAAATTTATCAGATTCTCCGGTAAAGACCTTTTTGATCTCGGCATCGCGTGCCTCTTTTAACTTCTTGTGCTCTGCCGGAAGTGGGTATGCTTCCAGTAGTTCCTCCGGTGACATTACTTCTTTTACGTAGGTTACACCCATCTTTATCCTCATTTCTGTGCTGCGGATCTAGTAAGAAGCTGTTTCATGCAGCACTACAAAACAGCCGTTTTCCGATGTGGGTAAAATACTCACAGTTTTTTATTATAACCATAAAATATGAAAATGGGTAGGGGGTAAATGAAAAAATTGTCATTTTTCCTGTGATTTGCCGTGTTAATCCTCCATAATGATAACGCCGGAATGATACTCATCCGGGATCAGGCAGCCGGTTTTATGAGAAAGAACCTGACGGTAAAGATCGGCGGCGAGGAAATCAATCTTCAGATAATCCGTGGCGCATGAATAAGGAGAGGATGCTACCTGAGCCCACGCATTTGCAGGCTTTGTGATGATCGGAACCTCTGTGATGCGGCGCAGATAACTGCTCTTGGAGCGGCGCATGCCGAGCAGACGCAGATACGGAACCGGCTGCATCGTACCACTGCAGACAGTGCTTGGAATCTCTAGCAGCAACTGGAACAGACAGCGGCTGATCCGGGCGTAAGTGATATTCTTTCTCTTTAAAGAAAGGATAAAGGAATCAGCATCTTTATAGGAAGCAAGCTCCTTTTCGATGCGGTTTGCAAGTTCCGTGCTGATATCGCCGTAACCGACCAGCGTGCCGTTCCGGCAGGCGCGGCGCAGGGCATAATAGAGCAGCAGATCAAAATCAGACAGACTGATTCCGAAGCGGTCAGGATGCCCGGCAAGCAGTTCGTATACCTCCTCAGGCATGGCGTCGGCACACTTTTCTAAGGAGGAAGCCCTCTCATAAGAATGGCGTATTGCGGAAGCTGAGGAGAATGCATCCGGTATGATATCCGTGTTATGGTAATCTTGTCCGGAGCGAAGCAGTGGAAACGGCGTCATCTCGCTGTGCAGACGGCGCACGGTCTTCAGATATTCCAGTGAGAGGATATTGTTGGCACCGGATAGAAATTCTGCCGGAAGCGCCGGAAGGCACTGACGGAGTGCGTATGCTCTGGCGGCGGGATAAGATGCACCGTTTTTTAACTGCGCCTGCAGGGCGGTTCGGAATGCCTCCGGCTCCTCAACCAGCAGATCAGCCGTTTCTTCTAATAAAGAAAGCTCCGGTGTCTCACACCCAAAACAAAAGCTGTCCAGCTTCAGTGCATTTAGAAGAGATATCCCGCCGAAAGCGAAATTTTCTGCACTTGACAGACAGTAGACGGAGGGAAGCTCAAAGACAAGATCGGCGCCCTGGGAGAGTGCCATGCGGGTACGCAGATATTTGTCGGTCCAGGCAGGGGCTCCACGCTGGACGAAATTGCCACTCATTGCCACGGCGATCACTTCGGCACCCTGGGAACGGACATAGTCAAGCTGATGGCGGTGACCGTTATGAAACGGATTGTATTCTGCGATGATACCGGTAAAATTTCTCATAAAGCGCTCCTTTCCGGACAGATAAATGCGTCACGGCTCTTTGCGTACCAGTATACCACAGTTGCGGTATAAAATGCATCAGCGGTATTTTTGATACTATGTACTAGACAAAAAAGAGCGAATCCATTATACTTGAATTAATTGGGTGATTTTGTACTTATGCCATAGCTCTAGGGCAGAAATGGAGGATATCATGAAGTTTATTGACGAGATTAAAGCAAGAGCAAAACAGGATGTTAAGACAATCGTATTGCCGGAAAGCCGCGACAAAAGAACACTGATCGCAGCGGCTCAGGTACTGAAGGAAGGCACGGCTAAAATTGTCATGGTTGGGGATGAAGAGAAGATCAGAGACGGCGCTCACTGGCTCGATGTTGAGTTAGACGGCATCTCTGTTGTAAATCCGGAGACGTCTCCGAAGCTGGACGAGTATGTAAATCTTCTGTACGAGCTTCGTAAGAAAAAGGGAATGACATTAGAATCTGCAAGAGAACAGCTTTTAAATAATTATATAATGTTTGGTGTTATGATGGTAAAATGCAAGGACGCAGACGGTATGGTGGCAGGCTGCTGTCATGCAACGGCTGATGTGCTTCGTCCATCACTGCAGATCCTTAAGACAGCACCGGGCACAGAGCTGGTATCCGGTTTCTTTATTCTGGATGTACCGAACTGTGAGTATGGAGCAAACGGAACCTTCCTGTTCGCAGACTGCGGACTGAATCAGGATCCGAATTCCGAGGAGATGGCAGCAATCGCACACTCCAGCTCCAAGAGCTTCCGTAATCTGGTGGGCGGTGATCCGATCATTGCAATGCTTTCCCATTCTACCAAGGGAAGCGCAAAGCATCCTCTGGTGGACAAGGTGGTTGAGGCAACCAGAATTGCACATGAGAAGTATCCGCAGCTTGTGATCGACGGAGAGCTTCAGACAGACGCAGCGATCGTGCCGGAGGTAGCAAAGTCAAAGGCACCGGGAAGTGATGTTGCCGGTAAGGCAAACGTTTTGGTATTCCCGAATCTGGACTGTGGTAATATTTCCTATAAGCTGGTTCAGCGTCTGGCAAAGGCAGAGGCATACGGACCGATGCTGCAGGGACTGTCAAGCCCTGTTAATGACCTGTCCCGCGGATGCTCCGCAGAGGACATCACAGGTGTTATCGCGCTGACTGCCGTACAGGCACAGCTTCAGTAAAGCAAAAGACACAGAGTATCCGGTATGCCCGGAAGTACATGTGATCCTGGGGGTCATTGTGTGCTTCCGGGCAGACTGTGTTATTTGTGCAGGTACAATGTGGTGTGTCTTAGATATAGAGAGCCTTCGTTGTACAGGTGTATAGATTATATGTTATATGGAGGAAATGAGTCATGAAAATACTTGTAGTAAACTGTGGAAGTTCATCTCTGAAGTATCAGCTGATCGATTCTGCAACAGAGGAAGTAAGTGCTTCCGGACAGTGTGAGAGAATTGGTCTTGACGGAATCTTTTCGATCAAGGTCAATGGAAAGAAGATTGAGAAAGAAGTTGATATTCCGAATCATTCTGTAGGAATGAAGACAGTTTTAGATGCTCTTGTTGATCCGGAGCATGCCGTGTTAAAGTCTCTGGATGAGATTGAGGCGATTGGACACCGCGTGGTACATGGTGGTGAGAAGTTCTCCTCTTCTGTACTGATCGATGAGGAAGTGATCCGTGAGATCGACGAATGCAGCGCACTGGCACCTTTACATAACCCGGCCAACATCCTTGGTATCCGTGCATGCCAGAAGATCATGCCGGGTGTGCCGAATGTTGCAGTGTTTGATACGGCATTCCATCAGACCATGCCGGCAAAGGCATATTTATATGGTATTCCAAAGGAGTATTATGAGAAATACGGAATCCGTCGTTACGGTTTCCATGGAACAAGCCATGCGTTTGTTTCCGAGAGACTGGCTGAGCTTGCAGGACTCGACATCAACAATTCTAAGATGATCATCTGCCACATCGGAAGCGGAGCAAGTATTTCCGCTGTTGTCAATGGAAAGTCTGTAGATACAAGTATGGGTATGACTCCGTTAGAAGGTCTTGTTATGGGAACCCGTTCCGGAGATATTGATCCGGCGATCGTTGAGTTCATTTGTAATAAGGAAGGAAAGAGTGTAAGTGAGGTTCTGACCATGTTAAATAAGAAGTCCGGTGTACTTGGAATCTCCGGTCTGTCCAATGATTACAGAGATCTCTTAGAGGGTGAAGAAAACGGCAATCAGGATGCACACAATGCGTTAGACGTTTTGGTTTACCGCATCATCAAATATATCGGTGCTTATCATGTGGCAATCGGTGGAGCTGATGCGATCGCATTGACAGCCGGTGCCGGTGAGAACAACTTTGTGGTACGTGGCCGCATTGTTGAGGGACTTTCCGCTCTCGGTATCAAGCTGAATGAGGCAGCCAATACCGTAAGAGGAGAAGAGCTTCTTCTTTCTACTCCGGACAGTACAATTCCTGTATGGGTTGTTCCTACCAATGAGGAGCTTCGCATTGCCAGAGAAACAGCCGCAGTTGTTGAAAAATAATGGTTGACAAACAATAACGCAATTGATATAATCGAGAAAGTGTTGTAAAAAGTAAGTAGGATAACAGTAGGAGGTGTAAGAAAATGTCTATCTGTCCAAAGAATAAATCTTCTAAGGGAAGAAGAGATCGTAGAAGAGCTAATTGGAAAATGACTGCTCCAAATCTTGTAAAGTGCAGCAAGTGTGGCGCTCTGATGATGCCACATAGAGTATGCAAGGCATGCGGAAGCTACAACAAGAAAGAGATTCTTGCAAACGCAGAATAATTTCATTTTCACGAACATAAAGAGGTACCGCTCCAGCGGTGCTTCTTTTTTGTTTTACAGGAATTTTTGACGTATATTCTGACAGGGCAAAACGCTTGTTTTGCCCTGTTTTTGTGCGTTTAGAGGTAATGATAATTGTTCGATATGACAAAATAATTATAAGTTATTAGACATTTGAAACGGCATGCATATAATGAAAAACGTGGCAAAAAGCCAGGAAGGGAAGTGAGTACTACGGAGGAATTAACAAAGGAACTGCTGGAGGAATTAAATTGTAACACAGCATTCACCATCCCGATCGGAGGTGGGATCGCAGTTCCGGAATCGGTCGTTGTAACATGGCTGATCATGGCAGTATTGATCATTGTCTCCATATTATTAACCAGAAATCTGAGTGTTGATAATCCGGGAAAGGTACAGCTTGCACTGGAAGCAGGTTATCAGGCAGCAGAGAATTTCTTTGGTGAATTACTGGGACAGAATGGATTAAAGTATCTGCCGTATCTGATCAGTATTCTGATCTACATTGCAATCGCTAATCTGATCGGCCTGATCGGTTTCAAACCGCCCACAAAGGATATGGGAGTTACGGCAGGCATGGCAATCATGAGTATTCTGGTCGTAGAGATTGCCGGGATACGTCAAAAAGGAGGCAAAGGCTGGCTGAAAAGCTTTGGAGAACCCATTTGGATCGTCGCACCGATCAATCTGCTGGAGGTGTTTACCAGACCGCTTTCGCTTTGTATGCGACTGTTTGGAAATGTGCTGGGATCCTATGTAGTTATGGAGCTGATCAAGCTTGTAGTTCCGGCGGTGCTGCCGGCAGTATTCAGCTGCTATTTTGATATCTTTGATGGTCTGATACAGGCGTTTGTATTCGTCTTTCTGACATCCTTGTATATCGGAGAAGCAGTGGCGGTTGAATAAGCAAAAAGTAAGAGTGTAAGAGAAAAGAGAAGAGAACGAACAAAGTAAGAAGAGCAGAAATAAGAACAAATTTACCCGCAGGTTTCACGGAGTGCTGCCGGTGAAACCGACACCCATAAAATATGAACGCAGCACAGAAATGAGGATAATTATGACACAGTTAATCGCAATTGGAGCAGGAATCGCAGTTTTAACAGGTATTGGAGCAGGAATCGGAATTGGTCTGGCAACCTCAAAGGCAGTGGATGCCATTGCAAGACAGCCGGAGGCAGAGCCAAAGATCAAGATCAACCTGGTACTTGGATGTGCTCTTGCAGAGGCAACCGCTATTTATGGTTTCGTAATCGCGCTGCTGATCATTCTTCTTCTGAAATAACAGCATGAGGAAGCAAACAAAGAGAAAGGCTGGCGATGTAATATGTTACGTTTAGACGGAATTGTCTTTACATTGATCAACCTGCTGATTCTCTATGCGGCACTGCGCCACTTCCTGATCGGTCCGATCCAGTCTGTATTGGAGCAGAGAAAGCAGATGATCGATGGTCAGTTTGCATCGGCTGCAGGAAAGGAAGAGCAGGCAATGCAGCTAAAGGGGCAGTACGAAGGGCTGCTTGCGGATGCGAAGGAGGAATCGCAGAGGATTCTGGAGGACTCCAGACAGCGTGCGCAGAGAGAATATGAAAGCAGAGTGATGGAAGCAGAGAAACAGGCAGGTCATATTGTGGACAAAGCAAGAAAAGATGTCGAGCTTGAGAAGCAGAGGGCGATGGACGGCATGCAGAAGCAGGTGGCACAGGTTGCCATGGCTGCCGCCGAAAAGATATTGTCAGAGAATGCAGGCAGCACCGCAAATCGTTCCATATATGACAGCTATATAGCAGGAGCAGGTGAAGCCCATGAAGCAGATAGCAATTAATTATGGAAAGGTACTGTTTCTGCTGGGGATCGACAGACAGGATATAAAACAGACGGAAGAAATCTGGAATGGCAGTGAGCCGCTTCGGGAGGCGATGAACAGTCCGGTGGTATCCGGGGAGGCGAAGAAGCATCTGATCGAGAAAATATTTCCGGAGAAGATGCAGCCGTTTCTGAAGGTGGTATCGGAGCATCATGAGGAGGCACTGTTAAAAGAAATTTTTCAGTCGTATGAGGAGTGCTATGACGACAGTCATAACATCCGCAGAGGCATCCTGTATTATGTGGAAAAGCCCGATGAGGAGCAGTTAGCCCTGATAGAGAAAAGATTGTGCAGTCAGTTAAAATGCAGCGAGGTAACACTTGCGTTGGAATCCCGGCCGGAGCTTGTCGGCGGGTTTGTGATCCGTATCGGTGATCTGGAGATTGACCGGAGCCTGCGGGGAAGCATCAACTGTCTGAGAGAAAAAATGGCTAGGAGATGATAATGTGAGTGCGATCAGCTCAGAAAATATTATATCAATTTTAAAAAGCGAGATTGAACATTATGAAATGGAAAGCCGCGAGCATGAGGTAGGTACCGTGATCTGGGTTGGTGACGGGATTGCCACGATCTATGGAATGGAACATGCAATGTACGGCGAGATCGTCATTTTTGAAAATGGCGTGAAGGGAATGGTACAGGATATTCAGCGTACGCAGATCGGCTGTATCGTTCTTGGAAAGGACAACGGGATCCGCGAGGGAATGAAGGTAACGCGTACCATGAAGCGTGCCGGCATTCCGGTCGGAGACAACTATCTTGGAAGAGTTGTCAATGCGCTGGGTGCGCCGATTGATGGAAAGGGCGACATTGAGGCGTCAGACTATCGGGCGATCGAGTGCGATGCACCGGGAATCATTGACCGTAAATCGGTTACAGAACCATTGGAGACCGGTATTCTGGCAATCGATTCCATGTTCCCGATTGGACGTGGACAGAGAGAGCTTATCATTGGAGACCGTCAGACCGGTAAGACATCGATCGCGATGGATGCGATCCTGAACCAGAAGGGGAAGGATGTGATCTGTATCTATGTAGCGATCGGTCAGAAGGCATCTACCGTGGCGAAGCTGGTAAATACACTGGAGAAAAACGATGCGATGGAGTATTCCATCGTGCTTTCGGCGACAGCAAGTGAGTCCGCATCGTTAGAGTATATTGCTCCGTATTCCGGCACTGCTCTGGCGGAGTATTTTATGTATCAGGGAAAGGATGTTCTGATTGTGTATGACGATCTGTCAAAGCATGCGGTCGCATACCGTGCACTGTCCCTGCTGCTGGAGAGATCTCCGGGACGTGAGGCTTATCCGGGTGATGTATTCTATTTGCATTCCCGTCTGCTGGAGCGTTCCAGCCGGTTAAGCGATGAGCTTGGCGGCGGTTCGATCACGGCACTGCCGATCATCGAGACGCAGGCAGGCGATGTTTCGGCATATATTCCGACCAATGTAATTTCTATTACAGACGGACAGATTTTCCTGGAGAGTGACCTTTTCTTCTCGGGTATGCGTCCTGCGGTCAACGTAGGCCTTTCTGTATCCCGTGTCGGTGGAGCTGCACAGACTAAGGCAATGAAGAGTGCGTCCGGTACGATCCGTATCGATCTCGCGCAGTTCCGTGAGATGGAGGTATTTACACAGTTCAGCTCCGATCTTGATGAAGAGACGAAGCAGCAGCTTGCTTACGGTAACGGTCTGATGGAGCTTTTGAAACAGCCGCTTGGTCATCCGATGTCTTTGGCAGAGCAGGTGATCACGCTTGTGGCTGCGACCGGAAAGCTGTTTCTTACTATTCCGAAGGAACAGATCAAGGAGACTCAGGGAAAGCTTTTGCAGTATTTTGAGGATGTTCACCCGGAGATCGGTGAGACGATTCAGAAAGATAAGGTACTTACCGATGAACTGAGACAGCAGATTCTTAACGTGGCCGGAGAGTTTCTGGAGCAGGCTAAATAAGCAGCACATAGATTGGAGACGAACATGGCGAATACGAAAGAAATACAAAAGCGTATGAAAAGTATCAAGGATACGATGAAGATAACAAATGCGATGTATATGATCTCTTCCACAAAGCTGCAGAAGGCAAAGAAAAAGCTGGCGGATACAGAACCGTATTTCTATACGTTGCAGCAGGCATTTCAGCGTATCCTGCGTCACACGCCGGATCTGGAAAGCATTTATTTTAAGGATACCGGAAAGATTCCGGCAGAAGATAAGAAGGTTGGCTATATTGTAGTCACGGCAGACAAAGGTCTTGCCGGAGCCTACAATCACAATATATTCAAAATGGCACATTCCCTTTTTGAGCAGGGAGGCAAGAACAGTCTTTTCGTTCTGGGAGAACTTGGAAGACAATATTTTGCGAGAGAGGGACTCAGGGTTCACAAGCATTTCAAATATACGGTGCAGGATCCGAGCCTTCACAGAGCCCGCATGATCACGGATGACATTATCGAGCGGTACCGGAAGGGAGAGCTTGATGAGGTGTATATTTTATACACACGAATGGAAAATGCCGTAACAGCCGTGGCGGAAAAGCGAAAGCTTCTGCCGTTGGAAAAGGATAAGTTTGCGGAGAAGCTTCCTGTGGATGTGTATCAGGAGACGCTGACGCCGCAGCCGTCCTGGGAAAAGATCTTAAATCATCTGGTTCCCAACTATGTAAATGGCTTCATTTACGGCGCTCTGGTGGAATCCTATGCGAGCGAGCACAACGCACGTATGATGGCAATGCAGTCGGCAACCGACAGTGCCAGACAGATTCTGGCGCAGCTTTCCATCGAATACAACCGTGTGCGTCAGGCGGCGATCACGCAGGAGATCACAGAGGTTATCAGTGGTGCAAAGGCACAGAAACGCAAAAAGTAAAGTGCAGAAATGAGGATGAATATGAAGAAGGGAAAAATAGTTCAGATATCAGGTCCTGTCATTGATGTGGAGTTTGAGGACAGCGATCTTCCTTATATCAAGGATGCTTTGGAAGTAGATAATGATGGAAAACGATGTGTCATGGAGGTGGCACAGCATATCGGTAACAATACGGTGCGTTGTATCATGCTGGCATCCAGCGAGGGACTTCATAAGGATATGGAGGTCGTTGCAACCGGCAGCGGTATTAAGGTTCCGGTTGGTGAAAAGACTTTGGGACGTCTGTTCAATGTGTTGGGAGATACTATTGATAAAGGCGAATCTCTTAAGGATGAACAGCACTGGTGCATTCACAGGGATGCACCGGGCTTTGAGGAGCAGAGTCCGGCTGTTGAGGTGCTGGAGACAGGAATTAAAGTTATTGACCTTCTGGCTCCGTATGCCAAGGGCGGTAAGATTGGTCTGTTCGGTGGCGCCGGTGTCGGCAAGACTGTGCTGATCCAGGAGCTGATCCAGAACGTTGCCACGGAGCATGGTGGATATTCTATTTTCACCGGTGTGGGTGAGCGTTCCCGTGAGGGAAATGATCTCTGGTCTGAAATGAAAGAGTCCGGCGTATTAAACAAAACAGCACTGGTGTTCGGACAGATGAATGAGCCGCCCGGAGCACGTATGCGTGTGGCTGAGACAGGACTTACGATGGCAGAATATTTCCGTGATGAGGAGCATCAGGATGTGCTTTTATTCATTGATAATATCTTCCGTTTTGTACAGGCGGGTTCTGAGGTGTCCGCCCTGTTGGGACGTATGCCGTCCGCAGTAGGATATCAGCCGACGCTTGCCAATGAGGTTGGTGAGCTTCAGGAGCGGATCGCATCGACAAAGAACGGTTCCGTTACTTCGGTACAGGCAGTCTATGTGCCTGCGGATGATCTGACTGATCCGGCTCCGGCGACTACTTTCGCCCATCTGGATGCGACAACGGTGCTTTCCAGAAAGATTGTGGAGCAGGGAATTTATCCGGCAGTCGATCCGCTGGAATCCAACTCGCGTATTCTGGAGGAGGACATTGTCGGCAAGGAGCATTATGAGACGGCACGCCGTGTTCAGGAGATTCTGCAGAAATATACAGAGCTTCAGGATATCATTGCAATCCTTGGCATGGAGGAGCTTTCCGAGGAGGATAAGATTACGGTTTACCGTGCAAGAAAGATTCAGCGTTTCCTGTCGCAGCCGTTCCATGTGGCAGAGACCTTTACCGGTGTTCCGGGCAAATATGTTCCGCTTAAAGAAACGGTACGCGGTTTTAAAATGATCATTGACGGAGAGATGGACGATTATCCGGAGCAGGCATTTTTCAATGTTGGCACGATTGATGAGGTAATTGAGAAAGGCAGGAAGTAAGTATGGATAATACATTTCTGTTAAATGTAACTGCCTGTGACAGAGTCTTTTTTGAGGGACGATGTAAGCAGGTGGTGATCCCTCTGGAGGATGGTGAGAAGGAAATTCAGGCGCATCATGAAAACATGGTTTTTGCGGTTGAGGTAGGAGAGCTTCGCATTCAGACAGAGGATGGAGAATGGATCACCGGTGTGGTTGGAACCGGGTTTGCGCAGGTGATCAATAATCGTGTCAGTATACTGGTGGATACGGCAGAGCATCCGGAGGAGATTGACGTCCGGAGAGCGAAGGAGGCCGAGGAGCGTGCGAGAGAGCAGCTCAGACAGAAACAAAGCATTAAGGAGTATTACATGTCAAAGGCATCGCTTGCAAGAGCCATGTCGCGTCTGCGTTACAGCAGCAAGGATGATATGAGAATATAATTTAGACCAAAAAACCTGATATCCGGCGGCTAATTGCCGGATATCAGGTTTTTGTTGATCCAGTCAGTCAGATATGTATGAAATTCCATGATCGCAGGATTCTGCGTTGATGCTTTTGGGATCGATGCGACGACCTTGCGGCAGCAGGAAGGATTGTCGATCGGCACAAGTACCACCTGCGTCGGATCGGGTTTCTTCCAGCAGTATTGCGGCCAGAAGCCGATACCGAGACCGGCGGCGATCAGATCCCGTACGGTTTCCGGATTGTCACTTTCATAGACGATGTTTGGCGTGAAGCTGATGGATTGGCAGATCAGGTCACAGATTGTGCGCAGTGGCCGGTTGCTTTCGAGGCTGACGTAGGATTCGTTTGCGGTTTTCTCGAGCTTGACGGAAGGAAGGGAGGCAAGTTTTGAGCCCGCCGGCACAGCCAGATAGAAATCCTCCTCAAACAGAACATGCTGCGAGGGCAGAAGCTCCGTGTCGCAGCGGACGGCAGAGATAAAGTAGTCGGCAGTCGGATCTTCAGGCTTTTGGGAAAGTTTAAAACGAATCTCCGGGTGGATCGCACGGTATGCGATGATGCAGTTCGTGATGATCGCAGAAGCGGAGCGCAGGTTCATGTGGATCACGGGATGGTTCTGTAGGGATGCCTCCTTGAGATCCTCCGGAAGACTGTCGAGTGCAGACATAATAGGGAGCAGACGGTTCTGCAGATATTTGCCGTTACTGTTCAGTGCAATATGATGATTCTCGCGGTCAAAAAGGGAAACATCCAGTTCCTCCTCCAGATGACGGATTGCCTGTGATACGGCAGGCTGTGCGACATGCAGGCTCTCGGCGGCTTTTGTCACATGCTCAAACTGGGCAACGGTCAGAAAATATTTAAGCTGAAATAATTCCATGATTTCCCTCTTTTCTTTCGAATGCTAACGATCATAAACAATATTTTCATATCATACAGGATTTATCTGCAAAATTCAAGTATGATCAAAAGAAAGGAAGCTCATGGAAAAGGTAGGAGGATAGCATTTCTTTTTGTTCGTCCGGGTCATCTGCGGACAGCAGATAGCAGGCAGGAGATGCTTTGTATGCCATGTAAAAGCGTGGTTTGTCAAGACTGCTTTCCTTTGCGGCAAGCGATGGCAGGAAAATGCCCTCTTTTTTGGTATAGCAGTTGGCTGCCGTTGCTTTCCGTCGGCAGGATGCATCGACAAACTGAGCAACGCTTTTGTGGATCGCCGTGTCCTCCTGCGGCAGATAATAATAATCCTTATGATCCGGGAAAAAGAACTTCAGCACGCCCCGGTACAGCGGAAGCGAGAGGGTAGCAAGATTCTTTTGCAGAGACAAACAGGCGGGCTCTGTGAAGATACATTCCGAAGAGTCGGACTTTTCGAAGGCATGATACAGTGTGCTTTCCCGTGGAAGTCTGACCGGAAAGGAGATATGGATACGGTCGTTTTCTGCGGTGCAGGAGCAGGAGGAAAACGGTCTGACCGGATAAAACAGATCCTTATAGCTTAACATGATGCAGACGGAGAGCATGCCGGTAATATCATCGTGGTTGTGCAGAAGAAGCAGATGCTCCAGTTCGTCAGCGCCCGGTTTTTTCATGATCTTTTGCTGCATATATTCGGAATAAACTTTGATCAACTGCCCGCCATCATAGGTGTCCTCGCGGTTCAGACCGATCCAGTGTTCCAGATAGGTCTGGTTAGCTTTTGCGAGCCCGAGAAGTTTTTTTAAAGGCCGGATCTCCTTTAAGAGATCAATATTGGCACCGGCATCGTTGACCTGGCTGGAGATGGTCTCTGACAGAAGCGGCTGAACGGTCTCCGGAATGGCGATGTGGTGCTTTTGGCATTTTGCCTTTACAAAAGGAATATCAAAGGTGCAGCCGTTGAAATGATAAAGATACGAAAAGTCCTCCAGATAGGATAAAAATGCCTCAAGGATCGGTTCTTCACTTTGATAATCATCCGCAAACCACTGGGTGATCTGCCAGCTTTGCTTATGGCTGTTGTAGTGCATGACTCCGATCAAATAGATGGAGGATGTCTTCGGGGACAGTCCGGTTGTCTCGATATCAAAAAATGCGATCTGTTCGAGCGGCTGATGAAAAGGATAGAGCTCATCAGGGGTGGAAACGGTACTTTGTATTGTCTTCATGCGTCTGCTCCTTTAAACAAAAACGTAGATGTCGTGTTTGTAATTTATTTAAGGATATCATATAATAGAAGAAATGTGAATTTATGGCAGCGAAAAGGAGAGACGTGTTTATGGAGATCGGAGAGAAGAAATTATTCGATAAAGACGCTGCGTACGAACGATGGGATCAGCGAAACCAGCGGCGGGGCAATGATAAATATTTTCATGAGGATGAGCGAGAGGAAAGCTATCTTAGGGAGTTAAAGGGCAGGATACAGAATAATACCAGCGGTTTTCTGAAGGTGGTTATGACAGCCTTACTTGTTTTGGTACAGATCGTGTTTGTAATGTGGCTTTCCCTGCAGATCCGGACGAACGGCACAGTCTGGTATTATCTGATCCAGGTGTCTTCCATGGTGGCGATCGTTGCGCTGATCAACCGTAATCAGAGTCCGTCGTACCGGATTGCGTGGATATCGATCATTACGCTTTTGCCGTTGACCGGCTTCCTGCTTTATTTCCTGTGGGGACGTACCGGCAAAAAGAAAAAAGAACTCGATACCTATATTATGCGGCAGATCAGCTATGGCAATAAGTTTCTTGTGCAGGACGATGATCTGTGGGTGGATTATGCGGAGGAGAATCCGGTTTCCGGTCGTATGGTCAAGTTCATGCTCTCCGAGAATTTTCTTTTGACAGAGGGGAATGAGGTTGATTACTTCCCGATGGGGGAGGATGCGTTTGAGGTAATCTTCCGAGATCTTGAAAATGCAAAGGAATTTGTACTGATCGACTTCTTTATTGTGGCAGAGGGCGGTCTGTGGGACAAAATGCATGATATATTGAAGCGTAAGATCAAGGAGGGTGTCGAGGTAAAGTTTCTGTACGATGACTTTGGTGCGGCGATCCGTACCAGAAAGTATTTTAAGCAGATTCTGGAACATGAGGGCTTTGAGGTACGCGTGTTCAATCCGATCATGAAGTATACAAGCCAGCTTTATATGAATTTCCGTTCGCATCAGAAGATCATGGTGATCGACGGAAAGGTTGGATATACCGGAGGCTTTAATCTGGCAGATGAATATGCTAATCTGGTGGAGCGCTTTGGTGTGTGGAAGGACACCGGAATCCGTGTGCGCGGCGATGCTGTCTGGGGACTGACGGTCGTGTTTTTGCAGATGTGGGAGGCGAGCGGTCACGACAAGGAGCATGTGGATTATCTTAAATATAAGATGATGCAGGATGTTCAGGGAGATACCTGGTGTCAGGTGATCTCAGACGGCCCTGCCAACAATCCGAAGAATCCGATCGAGAGCATTTACAATCAGATGATCATGTATTCTGATCAGTATCTGTACATTACGACACCGTATCTGGTGATTGAGGATTATATGAAGCAGTCGTTGATCGAGGCGGTGCGCCGTGGCGTCGATGTGCGCATCGTGACACCGAATATCCCGGATAAGAAGTATGCCAAGATGCTGACGAACTTTAATTATGGTCCGCTGCTCAAGGGTGGTGTGCGTATTTATGAATACACGCCGGGCTTTATCCATGCAAAACAGATTTTAACGGAGGATGCGGCGATCGTCGGCACGATCAATATGGATTACAGGAGCTTTTACCTGCATTATGAGAATGGTGTGTGGATGTCCGGGGAGAAGATCCAGAATGATATTCACAGGGATTTTGAGAAGATGTTTCAGGAGAGTAAGGAGATCAGCTATGAGGACTGGCAGAGACGTCCGCTTGTCTGGAAGTTGATACAGCCGCTGTTAAATCTGTTTGCAACGCTGTTCTGATGCGGCTGCCTGTGCAGTGGTACGGAACACTTTAGAAAGGTGCGGTTATTGATATGTATACCAATGTATGTAAGCATTGCCATAAGGTTTTTCATTCCAAGATACGGACCTTGTGCTGTAAGGACTGCCGTGCGGAGGATGAAGATCAGTTAGATGATATTGTAAAGTATCTGAAGGAATATCCCAACAGCAATGCACTTCAGATCTCCGAGGAGCTCGGAATTCATCCTTATGTGATCCTCAAGTTCATGGAAGAGGGCTGGCTGGGAGAGTCGACGGGGAGCTTTGAGAAGCTGCCGGATTGAGGTGAGTGTATTGAAGTCATTATAATTATATAGGAAAAGGAGTAATCATGATTCGATATATTAAGGGAACGCTGGAAATGATCGAGGAGGATGCGGTGGTGCTTGACAATCATGGGATCGGCTATCGGATCCTTGTGTCGGGGGCGTTGATGGACAGGCTTCCGGGCATTGGCGGTGAAATGAAGATATATACTTATATGAATGTCAGGGAGGACGCCATGCAGCTGTTTGGCTTTGAGAGTATGGATGAGCTGGAGATGTTCTGTCAGCTGATCACGGTCAGCGGGATCGGTCCGAAGGCGGGATTAAGCATTCTTGGAACGCTGTCGGCAGACGATATCCGGTTTGCGGTGTTGGCAGATGATGCGGCAACGATCGCAAAGGCACCGGGCATCGGTGCCAAGACGGCAAAGAAGCTGATCGTGGAACTCAAGGATAAGATCGCGGCGAGGGAAACGGTCGATGCCGTATTAGAGAAGGCGGCAGAGCGCGGCGGTACGCAGAATACGGCACCGGTGGCAAAGGCGTCCGCAGAGGCGGTCGAGGCACTGGCGGCATTGGGCTATTCTGCGGCAGAGTCATTAAAGGCAGTCAGGCAGATTACGAATGCAGACGAGCTTAGCACGGAGGAGCTTTTGAAGCAGGCGTTGAAGCTGATGTAACCGGCACGGCGTGAAGGAAAGGCGTAACCGGCGCGGTGTAAAGAGAAGATGTAACCGGCGCGGTGTGAAGGGGAAGCAGCAGGAAATCTTGTGGGGCTGGACACCGAATTTTGGAAAGGCATGGTTGATTAGAATGGCAAAACGGACGATCAGTACGGAATTTACAGCGGAGGATGCGAAGCTGGAACCGACACTCAGACCGCAGCGTCTGACGGATTATATCGGACAGCAGAAGATTAAGGAAAATCTGGCGATCTATATTGAAGCGGCAAAGCAGAGAGGCGATGCACTGGATCATGTGCTGTTATATGGTCCGCCGGGACTTGGTAAGACGACACTCGCAGGCATCGTGGCAAACGAGATGGGTGTCAATATGAAGATCACGGCGGGACCGGCGATCGAGAAACCGGGAGAGATGGCAGCAATCCTTACAAAGCTTCAGGACGGGGATGTGCTTTTCGTGGACGAGATCCATCGTCTGAACCGCCAGGTGGAGGAGGTACTTTATCCGGCAATGGAGGATTATGTGATCGACATCGTGATCGGAAAGGGACCGTCTGCGCGGTCGGTACGCATCGATCTTCCGAAGTTTACCCTGATCGGAGCAACGACGCGTGCCGGTATGCTGTCAGCACCTCTGCGTGATCGGTTTGGTGTTGTGAACCGTCTGGAGTTTTATACGCCGCAGGAGCTGGCGGCGATTGTGAAGCACTCTGCAAGGATCCTTAATGTGGAGATTGACGAGGAGGGTGCGATGGAATTGGCCAGAAGATCCAGAGGAACGCCGCGTCTTGCTAACCGCCTTTTGAAGCGGGTGCGTGATTTTGCGCAGATCAAGTACGACGGCAGGATCGACAAAAAGGTCACGGACTTTGCGCTGGACCTGTTAGAGGTTGACAAGCTGGGACTGGATAACACGGATCGTCAGATCATCGAGACGATGATCCATAACTTTGGCGGTGGCCCGGTGGGGCTGGAGACGCTTGCAGTATCGATCGGAGAGGATGCAGGGACACTGGAGGATGTGTATGAGCCATATCTTGTCCAGAACGGACTGATCTTAAGGACGCCGCGGGGACGTATGGCATCGGATCTGGCGTACCGTCATTTCGGGCTGTCCGGAGAGGAAGCGTAATGCGCAGAAGTACGTGAAACAATATCATAAAAGGAATGAAACACCAGACAGTTATGGAGTCTGGTGTTTTTCACATTATAGGAAACTTGTTGTTTCCTATAATGTGAAAACGCTCCGCGAGGATGCGATCACCGCACAGAGGAAGAT
>ULPZ01041519.1_pt1 | contig 52305 bp, 47 predicted proteins | sample 1953991 | NCBI WGS metagenome assembly ULPZ01 (sample SAMEA4835642, study PRJEB28245) | human gut metagenome | biome: gut microbiome; material: fecal sample | place: Denmark | collected 2008
CTAAATTATTGTTTATCAAAGGGGGATTTTTTATGACAATCAGCGATATTAAAGAAAACAAAATTGCCCCATTTGAAATTGATGATATTAAATTGACAAGATTATTTAGCTTTTTCTTACACTCGGCACCAACGATTGATAGTAACTTGGCGTCAAGAATTGATGAAGATAGATTGTTAAGTAATTGGAATAACTTTGTATCACAATTTGCGAACGAAAGAATATCATTATATTCAGATTCATATCCTTCCGAAAAACTCGTTCAACAGTTTAAAAAGCACGGATTGAGCGATGAAGCAACAGTCAGACGCAGGTTAAAAAATATAGTTTGCAAAAGGAAAAACAAAGCAGAAACAGATTATCAATGTGTGCTACGCCATTTGAGAAATTCAATAGCTCACTGCAATCTCTATTTATCAAATGCGGGCAATAGAAAATACATATTGTTTGAAGATTATAATAAAAGCGGAAATATTACAGCAAGGATACTTCTATCACAGGCTGATTTATCATTACTTAAACGAGAAATAATGAAATAAAGGAGAAACGAAAATGCCGGGATTATATACCGAAGCAGATTATGAAAATTCAGTAATCGAGCTATTCAGAAATGATTTGGGATACGAGTACGCATACGGTCCCGATATAGAAAGGGATTTTTACTGTCCGTTATATGAGGAGATTTTGATTAACTCTCTGTATCGTTTGAACAGAGGGCTGCCTGATGATGCTATTCAGGATGCTATGTTTAAACTCAAAAACTTTGAAAACGGAGAGCTTGTGCAGAAAAATACTGTCTTTATGGACTATCTGCAAAACGGTATTCCTGTTAGGTATTTTGTTGACGGTGAGGAACGCTCCTCTATCGTCTATCTTGTTGATTATAAAAATCCCGACAATAACTCCTTTATCGTTGCTAATCAATGGACTTTCATTGAAAACAGCAATAAACGCCCTGATGTAATTCTCTTTTTGAATGGCTTGCCGGTAGTTTTAGTTGAGCTAAAATCTCCCTCCCGTGAGGAAACCGACGCTTCCGAAGCGTACAGGCAGCTCCGTAACTATATGCATGAAATTCCGTCAATGTTTGTATATAACGCCATCTGTGTTATGAGCGACCAGTTGACCTCCAAAGCGGGTACGATCACCTCCGGTGAAGACCGCTTTATGGAGTGGAAAACAAAAGACGGCGACTATGAAAACACGCAGTATGCACAGTTTGATACTTTCTTTGAGGGTATGTTCCAAAAGGCACGACTGCTTGATATAATCAAAAACTTTATTTGCTTTTCTAACGAGGGTATCAATTCATTCAAAATTCTTGCAGGCTATCACCAGTATTTTGCGGTTAGAAAGGCAATTGAATCCACAAAGCACGCTACCGTTACCGATGGTAAGGGCGGCGTATTTTGGCATACCCAAGGCAGCGGAAAGTCGCTGTCTATGGTGTTCTATGCTCATTTGTTGCAAGAAGCGTTGGACAGCCCGACGATTGTTGTAATTACCGACAGAAACGACCTTGACGACCAGCTTTACGGTCAGTTTGCAAAGTGCAAAGACTTTTTGAGGCAAGAGCCGGTACACGCTACTTGCAGAAAGCTGACAGAAACTTCGGGTAAAAATGATGTGGGATTAAAGGACTGGTTGGACGGCAGACAGGCAAACGGCATTATTTTTACCACTATGCAAAAGTTTGAGGAGTCGCACGAAGCGTTATCCCAACGCCACAACATCGTTGTTATGGCAGACGAAGCGCACCGTGGACAATACGGACTGACAGAAACCGTGGACGCTAAAACCGGTAAGGTAAAAATCGGTACGGCTCGTGTTATCCGCAACACCTTACCTAACGCTACATATATCGGTTTTACAGGCACGCCTATTTCTTCAAAAGACCGCAGCACCCGTGAGGTGTTCGGTGACTATATTGACATTTACGATATGACTCAGGCGGTTGAGGACGGAGCAACCCGCCCGGTTTATTACGAAAGCCGTGTAATTAAGCTCAATCTCGATGAAGCAACGCTACGGATGATTGATACCGAGTATGATATTATGTCCGCCAATGCCGATGAAGAAGTTATCGAAAAGAGCAAGCGTGAACTCGGTCAGATGGAAGCAATCCTCGGCAATGATAACACCATCAATTCGCTAGTAAGCGATATACTCGACCACTACGAGAACAACAGAGAAAACCTGCTGACAGGTAAAGCAATGATTGTTGCTTATTCTCGCCCTATCGCTATGAAAATTTACAAGCGTATCTTAGAACTTCGTCCTGCTTGGACAGAAAAGGTTGCAGTTGTTATGACTTCCGGCAACAATGACCCGGAAGAATGGCGTGAAATAATCGGAAACAAGCACCACAAAAACGAACTTGCAAAGAAATTTAAGGACAACAACAGTCCGCTTAAAATTGCGATTGTTGTTGATATGTGGCTTACAGGCTTTGATGTGCCGTCTCTTGCCACAATGTATGTTTACAAGCCTATGTCCGGACACAATCTTATGCAGGCTATCGCCCGTGTAAACCGTGTGTTCCGTGATAAAGAAGGCGGTCTTGTTGTTGACTATGTCGGAATTGCAACCGCTTTGAAGCAGGCAATGAATGACTACACATCCCGTGATAAAAAGAACTACGGCGATACCGATGTAGCAAAGGTTGCATATCCTGAATTTCTTAAGAAGTTAGATGTGTGCCGAGATAAATTTCACGGATACGATTACTCCAAGTTCAAAAACGGAACAGACCTTGAAAGAGCAAAAACAATCAGCGGTGCTGTCAACTTTATTATGGGCAGAGAAAAGATTGATGATAAAGACTCTTTTGTAAAAGAAGCCCTTATGCTTCATCAGGCATTATCTCTCTGTTCTTCTTTGGTTGATGAGGACAGCAGATTTGAAGCGGCGTTCTTTGAGTCTGTGCGTGTACTGGTTCTCAGATTGACGAATACCGGTGTGGACAAAAAGATTTCTCTGCCGGAAATGAACGCAAGAATAAACGAGCTTTTGAAGCAGAGTATCAAAAGCGACGGAGTTATCAATCTTTTCTCGGATATTAAGGAAGAATTTTCTTTGTTTGACCCGAAATTCCTTGAAGAAGTTGCCAATATGAAAGAGAAGAATCTTGCGGTTGAGTTGCTTAAAAAACTTATTGCAGAACAGGTTTCAGTATATCGAAGAACGAATGTTGTTAAATCTGAGAAGTTCAGCGAGATTATGCAGCGTTCGCTCAATGCATATTTGAACGGTATGCTGACCAATGAAGAAGTCATTGAAGAAATGCTGAAGCTGGCAAAGCAAATTGCGACAGCGCAAAAAGAGGGCGAAGAACTCGGACTTACTGCTGATGAGCTTGCCTTCTATGATGCACTCACAAAACCGCAGGCAATCAAGGATTTCTATGAAAATGAAGAGTTGATTGCCATTACAAAAGAACTTGCCGACACTCTCCGTAAAAATAAGACGATTGATTTTCAAAAGCGTGAGTCTGCAAGAGCCAGAATGCGTATGCTTATTAAAAGACTCTTGAAAAAGCACAAGTATCCCCCGGAAGGTATGGATGACGCAGTTCAAACAGTTATGACCCAATGCGAGCTTTGGGCAGATAATGTAATGGAAGTGTAAACAGACATAAAAGTAAGCCCCAATTTACAAAAAATAGGTTTATGAAACCGATATTTTGTAAATTGCAATACGGAATATTGTGAAAAATTGTAAATAACTATTGCAATATTTTTATGAATGTGATATTATTTAGGTATTCTCCTTGTTACCTAAGTTGTTAAGAAAAATCAATTAAAAGATTAAATTGGCGAAAAGCTAGATCAAAGGTAAAACTTTGAATTTGAATTAAGATGAAACGGTGCTGAAACATTGCACTGAAGTAGATGATTTTAAGTCATTTTTGAGTTCCTTAGGGTAGTGTACCCTTTTTTACTCGAAATCAATGAAAATTAAATAGAAACATAATCGACTATGTTATATTCGATTATGAAAGACGAAAGAGTACAATTTTGATTTGTGCTCTTTTTTGTTTGCAAAACTAACACGAGAACCCTTCCATACGAGGGTTAAATGGTATAAAAATACTGTATGGAAATAAATCATTTATAACCGACCGATAATATAAATCATGTTATAGGTCAAAGAGAAAATTTAGTAATCAGCACTAATGTTTAGTGCCTATAAAAAGTCCGTGATGACAGGACTTAAAAAAGTCATCAAAAAATAATTTTTTTAAGGAGGTTATATTATGCAATATAAATTTAAAAATTTAGTTACCGTATGGATATTGTGTTTTGATGCAGTAGTATGCAAAACAGCAAAAATATTACATCTAAAGATGTTAAAACAAATGGGAGTGAAACCTTTGGTAATGTTGTAAAAACTATTATGAGAAATAATGGTATCACCTGGGAGGATATCAAGTTGATAACCGAATTTTCAAATGATACCATTAACAGTTTGATCAATCATTACGACATCACTTTCGGAAGACTTAAGGTGTTTCGTTTTATGTTTGCATTAGCGTTATATATTGATGTAGATATAATCTATTCATTGTTAACTAAAGCCGGAATATGCAGAACGGACACCGTAATATCGAATACAGCGTATGAGATATTAGAAGAGATTCCCGAATACCTTAATGAGGGCAAGGATGAGCTTGATCCTATTCAATATGCTATTGAAAAAGTAAATAGTTATATTGAAAATAAGATAGAGAATGATAGATTAGCTCGAATGCTTAAGCTTCATTAAGATATGATTATTAAGGCACATTGCAGTATTTTGCAGTGTGCCTTGTTTTTTTACAATTTGTGCGTTTGCAAAATTAACAGTTTTTTCATTTGTCAATCCGGTAAATCGGAGTGACTGATAAAAATCAGAAATGTATAATATAGCCATCATCGATGATAATTTATTATTTGAAAGGATTTTAAAAATGAACATTAACTTAATTGCGATTGATGCCAACAAGACAATCGGCAAAAATCCTGTGCTTGTAGATGTTGCACCTGCGTATGTCTATGAGAACGGCAAGAGAACAGGTGAAGTCAGCGGATTTAAGTACACCGTTGCCTTGCCTGATAAGGCTTTTGAAAAGCTGACGATCAAGATTGACGGCGAGTGCAAACTTGAAAAGCCTGATGACAGGCATTATCCGGTGGTTATCTTTGATGGACTTGAGATGCGTCCGTATTGGACTCCCGAGGGCTACAAGGTTTCTGCAACGGCGAAGAATATTCGTGCTGTCAATGCGGGAAAGGCTTAAACTGCACCAAATCAGTCTTTGCATGGTGTGCCTTAAGCACACCGTGCAGAGACTCTGCGATAGGGGTAGTATTACCCCTATCGTAGCAATGTAGCAGTAGCAGGGAGGTTGTATGGGAAGTACAAATCTTCAGTCGAGAAAATGGCTTTTGACCGTAAACAATCCGCTTGATTACGGACTGAATCATGCTGAAATCAAGAACATTCTGCATCTGTTTAATCCTGATTATTTTTGCCTTGTGGATGAAATTGCAACCACAGGCACAAAGCATATGCACATTTTCATTTACTCAAAATCGCCGATTCGCTTTTCAACATTGAAGAACAGATTCCCTGTTGCACATATTGACAAGGCTAACGGCAGTGTAATGGAAAATCGTGACTATCTTCGCAAAGATGGTAAGTGGAAAGGCTCTGATAAGGAACATACGAATCTTATTGATACATTTGAAGAGTTCGGTGATGTGCCAAAGCCTGTTGATGAGAATTCTCCTGATATGTCTGCATTGATTGAAGAAATTGAAAACGGACTTGATACATATGAAATCATCAAGCTCCATCCGAAATATGCTTTTAGGATAAAAGAAATTGACGCACTCAGGCAGACCGTACTTTCAAATATTTTCCGTGAAAAGAAACGGAATGTTACCGTTTACTATGTTTACGGAAAGTCAGGAACAGGCAAAACAATGGGAATATATCAAAAACACAGAGCGTCCGATATTTGCAGAATTACTGCTTATCGCCGTAACACAGGAATAAATTTTGACAGCTATCACGGACAATCTGTACTTGTCTTTGAAGAATTTGCATCGCAGATTCAGATAGAAGATATGCTGAACTATCTTGATATTTATCCGCTTATGCTGCCTGCAAGATTTAATGACAAGGTCGCTTGCTATGACACGGTGTATATCACCTCAAATATTTCTCTCAGTGAGCAATACAGCGAGGTTCAGCATTATAAACCTGAAACATGGAAAGCTTTTATACGAAGAATAAACTTTCTTGTTGAATACACCGATGTTAATACATACACGGTTACTGAAATCAATAAGGTCAGGGAGGTAAAAAACGATGATTGACAACAATAATAAGTCGAGTCTTCACAACGGTTGGAATATGCGAATTATCGTAATATATTTCAGCAACGGTTTGAAAAGAATTTTCAGAAAAAACTCGGGCAGGATTATATCATTGTTATATTTGACCGCCTGCTTGATTTTCTGGAAATACCGCTATTTAATCTGGAAGCCTGAAGGATTGTTTCTGAATTTAAAGATGTTTATTATCTCAGCTTTAATACTTGTTATTATTTCATCGGTAACATTTGTGACAATCTTTCTGATTGGCATGCCATTCGGAGCAAGCAGTATCAGCAATAATCTTCACAGAATCGGTTTCGTGAATTCTGTCGGAGAAGCTCCGTTACTTTTATCAAAGTCTATTGATAAAAATAACAGCAAAATTATAACTCTTGAATTCAAAACCTTTGGCATTCCCCTTTCTGAATGGGCGGACAATCAAGACAGGATAGAGTCTGCACTCAACATACATATTGATGAGATATATGAAGGTAAAAACTGCCGAAGTGTAATTGTTAAATGTGTTGACGGCGAAAACAGACTTTCTGATTTTATTGAATGGTCAGAAAATATGCTCAGTAAGGAATGTTTTGAAATTGTACTCGGCGAAGGCTATTCGGGACGGGTAAGCGTAAATATATCCAAAATTCCGCATATGCTTATCGGCGGTTCAACAGGTTCAGGTAAGAGCATTTTACTCAAACTTGTTTTGATGCAATGCGTCAAAAAGGGTGCAAAAGTCTATATTGCCGATTTCAAAGGCGGTGTAGATTTTCCGCCGATATGGCACATAAAATGCTCTTTGCTGACTGATGAAAAAACCTTGTATAAGGTGCTTGTCAGCATAACCGATGAATTGCAAAACAGAAAACAAATTCTTCGCACGGCAGGTGTCGCAAATATTGACGAATACAATCGTAATGCCGAGAAAAAACTTTACAGAATTGTATTTGCGTGTGATGAAATTGCAGAGGTGCTTGATAAAACAGGACTGACAAAGCAACAGAAGGATGAGATTTTAAAAATCGAATCAGAACTTTCTCTTATAGCAAGACAAGGCAGAGCCTTTGGAATACACCTAGTACTTGCAACGCAAAGACCTGATGCAGGAATTCTTAACGGTCAGATACGCAACAACATTGACACAAGAATTTGCGGCAGAGCGGATAACGTGTTATCGCAGATTATTCTTGACAATACGGATGCCTCAGATAAAATTGCAAAATCTTCACAGGGACGATTTTTGACAAACAGCGGAAAAATCTTTCAGGCTTATTGGTTTGATGAAAATATTTTATAGATTGGAGGTGAATTTATGAGCGAAAGCGAAAAGAAAGGTATTCTCGACAATTACAGTGATGTGCTGACTACGGTTGATCTTATGAGTATTCTCCATACAGGCAGAACATTGACCTATAAAATGCTTAAAGAAGGTACAATCAAATCCGTTAGAGCGGGGCGTAGATATATCATTCCTAAAAAATATCTCGAAGAATTTCTCAATGCAGAAAAAAGTAACGAGAAATAGCCGATAAACACTTGAACAGACTGTCAACGCAGAGTACAATTAGTATGTGCATTGGCAGTCTGTTCTCATTATGAAAGGAGATTATAAATGGGAGTATCAGGCAGCCTTCAGGTAAAGGACGGAAAATATTATGCAGTTCTGAGCCTGAGAACAAACGAACTTACTAAAAAAGGAAAAATCAAATACAGAACCAAATGGATTTCAACAGGTTTTGAAGTCAAAGGGAATAAAAAGCGGGCAAAGGAATTTCTCAATGAAAAGTGCCGTGAGTATTCAAAACGCAATGTGGACTACTGCGATATGTATTTTGCCGATTATATGGTTGAGTGGCTTGATGAAATTGAGCCGGAAATCAGGGCGAATACATACAGAGGCTATTCGGGAAATGTGGGAAACCATATTGTTCCGTACTTTTATCCGAGAAGAATAAAAATTCAGGAATTGGAAGTGAGTGACCTTGAAGATTTTTACAAGTACCTTGTTTTTGAAAAGAGTAAATCTGACGGAAGCGAACCGCTGTCGCCCACAACAATAACGCACATCCACCGCTGTATAAGCAAGGCTTTGAATGATGCGGCACGAAAGGGTATTATAACGGTCAATGTTGCGACACTTGCAAGAAAGCCTCATTCGGTAAAATTCAAAAGCCAGTATTTGAACGAAAGGCAGGTTAATGAGCTTTTGAAGACAGTTAAGGACACCCCGATTGAAGTGCCTGTTACAATCTGCGCCGTATTCGGATTACGCCGTGGAGAGGTGCTTGGCTTGAAGTGGAAAGCTGTTGATATGGAAAACAGGACAATTACAATCAGCGAAACACTTCAACAGCATGTCGGTGGCTCATATACTTCACCGCCAAAGACCGAAAGCAGTTACAGAACACTTCCGATTCCCGACAAGGTATTTCAATATCTGCTTGCTCAAAAAAGAAAGCAGGAGAGTGAAAAGAGGTTGCTCGGCAGCGGCTATATTGACAACGATTATGTGTGTGTATGGCCTGACGGCAAGGTCATCACACCAAATTATCTCACGAAAAATTTTCATCAAATGATTGTTGAGAGTGATTTGCCGAATATCCGACTTCATGACCTCAGACACAGCGTTGCAAGTAATTTGCTTAATATGGGATTTACGGTTGTTCAGGTTCAGGAGTGGCTCGGACACAGCAGTGCCGCAACCACATTGAACTTTTATGCTCATGTTGATAAAACAAGCAAACTGAACATTTCACGCACTCTTGATACAAAGCTGAAAATTGATTTGTAATTCCGTGAATAAATTTTCATCTTTCGGAAAATTTACTGTATTTTTAGAACGGATTTTGCGGTTAAAAAGGTGCGAAAATCCTGATGATTACTGATATCTTGTGCCGTTAATTTTCAAGCCGAAAATCACAATTTTTAGAAAATTTTTAGAAAATCCAAAAAAAGTTGCCGACAGAGAAAATTTCTGCAAAAAGAAAAAGTCTCAAAAACGGCTTATCTAAGCCATTTTTGAGACATCTTACCTTGGCAGGGGCAGAAGGACTTGAACCCTCGGCACGCGGTTTTGGAGCGACTGTTGAAAGTTCAAAACCGCATAGATAAGCCACTTTTTAAGCCAAAGTTTGAGCATCAGAATTGCGTTTTTGTAATTTTGATGCTTTATTGATGCTATTTAAATTTGCAATTTGAACTTGTGGTTTCACGGTTCAAAAAAGTTATTTGTGATAGCCGTTCTTCTGGCATATTTCATTTATGGACTCTGCAAAAATTGAGCGAGAGTGCTTGGCCGGATTCTCGTTTGAATTTTTCTTTTCGATATAATAATCCTGCAATTTTTTCCACAACTTTTTCTTTTTCAGCCAGTCGATTTTATTATCCAAGTCACCAAAACCTTTACCTTGATATTCCCAAGAGTAATTGTTGTTATCTTTATTGAAACGGATGTATTGTTGCCTGCCGTCGGTACAATTATACACAATTGCAAAATCGCAGCTGTGAATGATGCGAGAGGTAATGATGTTGACCTTCTTGACGGTAAGTACTCTCGTGGAGTCTTCACAATACTTATACCCATAGCGAGGAGCAACACGATCAATTGCGTTACGGATTATAGTACGTATTTCTTTTGGCTCGAAATTCTCGTCATCGTCGTTGACCTCAATGTTGATATCAAAGTCAAATCCGATATTAGATTTTGCGTCGTAGGTTATCATGTTACGGCTTGAACTGCCGATCAGTGTGAAATTAAAGGTGAAATTGTCTCGCACCAGATTTTGCACCTCATATACAATTTGATACATCTCATCTTTTATAGGTTGAGCTTCTTTTCTGCTTACATACCTAAAGTCATGCATTGTGTTTTCTCCTAAAATAATCTCCCTAACCGACCATCTAACCTGAGTTAAATTATTTCATTATACTATAACAATTTCATTTGTCAATGACTTTAGCGTAGTTTTTATAATCAATTGTGCCTCAATACAGATATGCTCACTGCAAATCCAAGATTTGATTTGCAGTAAGCAAAAAACAAGGCACTCCTAAATGAGAGCACCAAAAATCAGCCGTTAATTCCGTATGTTCCTGTAAGTGGATCTTTAAACAGCGGTATCCTTGGTGTAAAAAAAGTAAACACCACAAACAGCACACCGATTAAGCAAATACACGCAAAGGCAAGCCACGGCGATTTGCAATGCAGAGTGTTCTTTTTGAGCAACCATGTTTCCAGGATAAATGTTACTGCCGCTGATATGAAAAATATAGCAATGTTATACCAATCGGGTGATTTACCGATTGCACCGTTGTAGGTATAAAACAGCATAGGAATCAATACAAGACCTGTCAAAATTCCGACAAGTTTCACACACCAAAAGTTTTTGAATTCTTTGAAAAATTGGCTCTGAAACAGTGCAAAGATAAACATCGGGAAAAACAGCAGTTTCATATGCTCCCACGTGGATTCGTTAACGCTTGAGAACGGGGCAATCAAGATGCTCTGCTGCATCCAGTTGTAGAGAAAATGAAGCAATACTCCGCCAAGCACCGTCACGGCAAAGCCTGCTAATTGCCAACGCAATAATTTTAGTTTCATAATCATACCGTCCTATACTGCATAGTATTCAAATTATATGCAAGGATAAATACTTTTATTCTGCTGTGAACCGCAATCAATTTTTGAGCCGCAGTAAACAAAGAAAAGAGGTTTTTATTTATCCTCAAAATAATTATGCGGTGTAGGCTTATAATCCTGTAAATATTTTTCATTTTTGAAGACTATTCTGCTTTGATTTTGGTATCACTTGAACCCTCAATGGGTTCATCGTATATAGCGTCGAGCAATATTTTTTTAGGTGCTCAAATTCTGGGTGTTTGAGTAATGTTTTATGATATACTAATTTTCATAACTAAGAGAATTACTAACTGGATGTTAACAAAATTGTATGCAAAATTTAGTGCATATTGTTCAATTTCCTCGACAAATCTTGTATGCATAGAATATGAATCGTAAGTGGTAATTTTTTGTATAAGGTAGTATAATAATTATATATGATATACGGGATTTGATTTGGGTGATACAACATGCAAAATGATAAACATAAAAACGCTAAAAAAGTATTAAAGGAGATAGATTGCAATCCAAGTAATTACTTGATTATACATTATTCTTGTGAAAGCTTTTATGATATTACAGATGGACATACTCCGCGGATTACTTCCATTGCAGTTTACTCATATTCGACCGCACAAACAGATTCGTTTTCTATACACAAGACTGCCGAAAAAGAACATGTTGCATTTGATAATATTGAAGAGAAATATGATGAACTTGAAAAAATAATGTTGGATGATTATTTTCAATATTTAAAGGAACACAGGAATTACAAATGGATTCATTGGAATATGAGAGATATAAATTATGGATTTAAAGCAATAGAACATAGATATGAGGTTTTAGGTGGAGTTCCTATTCTGATAGAGGATTCAAATAAAATTGACTTATCCAGATTGTTTATACAATGTTACGGCGTAAACTATATTGAACATCCTCGTATGGAAAAGTTGCTTCAGTTGAATAATATCCAAGCAAAGAATTATCTGAAAGGAGCTGATGAAGCAAAGGCTTTTTCAAACAAAGAATATATTAAACTACACCAGTCAACTTTGAGAAAAGTTGATGTTTTTGCTGACTTGCTAGATAGAGCAATACAAGGAACATTAAAGGTTAGATCAAAATGGAAAGATATATATGGAATCTCCATACAAGGGTTCTTTAATTTCTGTCAAGATAAATGGTGGATAAAACTTATTATTAGCATTGTGTTGTTAATTTTAGGTGGGATTGTAGGAGTATTTTTCGATAGAATCAGCCCTTAGTTTTGAAGTTGTATTTTCTGTATTTATATTTGCGATTATAAACTTGAGGTGTGTACGATGTCTGCAATAATTGAAAAGATAAAAATGATTAATTATAAGCGCTTTTTGTCATACACAATTTATCCAAACCAAAAGGTTAATATAATTGTGGGAGATAATGAAACTGGCAAGAGCAGTGTTATAGAAGCCATAGATTTAGTGTCCAGCGGGAATGTCAGAAAAGTTGAAACAATCGGATTGGATAAACTTCTTAACATCGAAGCTGTTCATCAATTTAATAATGGAGCAAGAACATTTGATAATCTGCCAAAATTGAAAATCGAACTTTACTTGAAGGGAAGTTTTGACCATACGATGAGTGGGAAAAACAATACTGATGGAAGGGTTTGTGATGGGATTAGACTGATATGTGAACCAAATCCTGACTTTCAAAATGAAATTACAGATTCACTTAATGATAGTAAAGATTATTTTCCTTATGACTATTATAAGATTAGGTTCTCAACTTTTGCAGATGAGGGATATACTGGGTATAAGAAAAAGCTTCGCAGTGTTTTGATCGATAGTACTACTATGAATTCTAGCCATGCAACAAATCATTTTATAAAGAGTATGTACAATCAATATACTGAAACAGAAGTGAAAGAAAGAGCTGCTCATAAAAGCTATTACCGACAAATGAAAAATACTTTTCAAAAAGAGTGTCTTGAATCGCTTAATTCGCGTGTGCCCGCAAACACAAATTATAAATTTGGCTTAAAAAATGGTTCATCAATAGATTTTGAAAATGACTTGATGATTTACGAAGACGAAATAAGCATTGATAACAAAGGAACAGGAAAACAAACTATTATAAAAACTGATTTTGCACTAGAACGTTCTGGAGAGATTATTGATGTAATTTTAATTGAAGAGCCAGAAAATCATTTGAGCCATAGTAATTTAAGAATCCTTATACAAAGAGTAGCAGCCAAACAAAATGGACAGCTTTTTATTACTACACACAATAGTTTGATTAGTACCAGACTGGAGTTAAGCAACATAATTATACTTCATTCCAATGATGGAAACACCCCTACTATGTTAAATGATCTGAGTGCTGAAACTTCCAAATATTTTATGAAAGCTCCTCCTGCGAATATATTGGAATTTGCAATATCTGATAGAGTTATCCTTGTTGAAGGTCCATCTGAATATATGCTTTTTGAAAAGTTCTACGAAACTGTAACTAACCACAAGCCGGAAACAGATGGAGTAAATATTATTGATGTTAGGGGATTAAGCTTTAAGAGATATCTTGAATTATCAAAGCTAATCGGTGAGAAAACCGCAGTTGTAACTGACAACGACCATGATTATAAAAGGCACTGTGTTGATAAATATTCAGATTACGCCCAAACAAATAATATAAAAATATTTTTTAGTCAAGATAATAAACAAAACACTTTTGAAGTTGTTTTATACAATAATAATCGGAACCTGTGCAATGAATTATTTGGTAATGCCGCATTGGAATATATGTTGAAAAACAAGACAGAATCCGCGTATCAATTACTTTTGAGTGAAAAAGAAATTATTGTTCCAGAATATATTAGGAGAGCTATTGAGTGGATAAAAGAGTAATTTTTGCAGTTGCTGGTGCAGGCAAAACAACATATATTGTAAACAGACTATCAAGAGGAAAAAGAAGTTTAATAATTACTTACACAAACGCCAACTATAATAATCTTCGTAAGAAAATAATAGATAAATTTAATGGTGAGTGGCCGGAAAATATAGAATTAATGAAATATTTTTCATTTCTGTACAAATTTTGTTATCGTCCTTTTTTATCTGATAGAGTTAAAGCTAAAGGAATAATATATGAGCCAAACTCTAATATATATCTAAAAGAATCTGATTCTGAATACTATATAACACCTAATAGATATTTATATAGTAATCGGTTGGCAAAACTGTTAATAAAAATGCAGGTTGTTGACCTATTAAAGGAAAGGTTAATCAAATATTTTGATGAATTCATAATTGATGAAGTGCAGGATTTAGCAGGCAGAGATTTTGAATTATTAGAGCACTTAATGACAGTAAAAATGGATACACTTTTTGTAGGAGATTTTTATCAGCATACATACGATACCAGCCGGGACGGAAACTTTTATAAGAAACTGTTTGATAATAAATCAAGTTACGAAAAACGATATGTAGACAGAGAAATCATTCCTGATAATTATACGCTCACCAAAAGCTATAGATGCAGTCCTCAAGTTTGTGAATATGTCAAGAGCAACCTTGGGATCGACATTGGATCTCATCGAGAGAGAAAAAGCGATAGCACGATTGAATTAGTTGATGATAAAAGCAGAGCGTATCATATTCTTAATGATAGCAATATTGTTAAGCTACATTATAATAATAGTGCAGATTATGGATTTGGTCATAGAAATTGGGGCGATGTAAAAGGAGTAGATAGCTTTTATGATGTTTGCGTTGTACTAAATAAAACAACAAGTAAATTTATGAGAAATAATAAATTAATGGAATTAACGCCATCTACAAGAAACAAACTATATGTCGCTATTACAAGAGCAAGGGGCAATGTTTACTTGATTGAAGATAAAATGTTAAAAATCTGACAGATAATTTTAAGATTTAATATTATGTGTTTTATGTAAAAAAGTATAAGGAGACATTGATATGGATAATGATGACCGGCTGCTTTCTGAAGGTAAAGGAATGAACGAGAATCACGAAATTAAATTTAGAGAGAGAGTTTTAAGCAAAAGTTTTCTGGATAGATTTTATGTAGATAATACTTGTTCAAAGAGATATCACTATACCTCACCGGAAGGATTAATGGGAATTTTTAAAACTCGCACATTTTATTTTACCGATAGTCAGTTTTTAAATGATTTCCGAGAAAAAATAAATATAAATGATGAACTCAAATTATTTTGGAAAGAAAATCAGAAGAACTACGATATAAAATTTGTAAATCTAATCAAGAATATTCGAGTTACCCAATATGAGGATAATAGTTTTTCTTACATAGATAACCATAACGAAACTATGTGTAGATATTTTGTTTTGTCACTTTCTATGAATGAAGATAGTCTTACAATGTGGAAATACTATTCTAAAAATGGAGAATATAATGGATATTGCATCGAAGTTTTTGATTATGCATTGACCGATGAATGGATAGATAGAGTTACAGGAGTTACTGTTATAGCAAGTAAAGTGGAATATTGTTCAGATGAAAAACAAGAAATAATTTTGCGTTCAGTAGATAGGCTATATAAAATTTGGAAATCATACGAATTCTCTGAAATGTTGGATAATAAAATAATAAAGGAATTTACTTCTTGGGTTTCTGTAGAGGCGTTGTTTTTTAAAGATGAGTGTTTTCAGGATGAACAAGAGACTCGGTATGTCGCAATTGTGCCAACCAATAAATTAAATACCTTGCATTATACTTATAAAGAAAAAGAATATAAGATGTATGATTTTCGTATTGTTAATGGTGTTTTTACTCCGTTTATCAGGATGCCGTTCAATTACTGGAATGAAGAAGTTTGTTTGGCAATAAGTAGCATAGGTATAGGACCGTCTGCAAATTCCGAGCAAAAAGAAGCGGGATTGGAACAATTAATTCGTTCTCTTGATTACAAGTTAGATGAGTGTAAAATATATAAATCGAAAATACCTGTAAGATATTGAACGATTGTGAGCAAAGAATGTAAAAAAGTAGTAAACAGTACTAACTTTGTGGATTTTGATTCCTTATGTACAAAGCAGATTTATTAGTGTAATATATATTTAAGAGGTGAGATCACAGTCTGAATTTCGTCTTTTGCAAATAATTTAAATTTTAGTGGCAAATTGTGAGGTGGATTATGACACATATTTTTGTTGTCGACGAACAGACTTTTAAGGTTCATTTAGAGTATATGTTTGCAGGCACAGGTTATTCAACCTATGAACCTGATTTTATAGATAAGGATAAACAGTGTACAAAATCAGATTCAAAAGAAAGAACTTTTGTTTCGATGATTGCTGATATTTCGAAAGTAAGAATAGGAGATTTAGTAGCTTTTTATGTAACCGGTTGTAAGAAGATTTTTGGCTTTTTTAGGGTAGCAAGTAGTCCTTTTTTCGTTCCGAAGAAAGAAGATTATTTGGGCGGCAAGGATGAGCTTAATAGATATCTCCCTTTCAGAGTAAAACTTGAACCATACTTGGTTTATAGCAATGGCATAACCGAACATCAGGCATTGGATAATATACATGGCATAGATCATCCTTATGAAATGTGTTGGAGTTTGATCTATAGAAAACTAACAGGTATGAGAGGGTGTTCTTTTGTAACCGATGACGAATATATGCGTTTACATAGGTTGATTACTTATGAAAACAAAACTCATTTATCTTCTAAAGGTTATTCTTATGATGGCTCTACTCAAACTATCATTCCTTTAGAGAGTAGTAAAATTTATCTGGGAAATACTGATATCAGTCTAAATATAAAAGACAGATTTCTTAAAGTGTCAAATTCCCATGAGGTTCATTTACAAGCTTATATTACTCAAAATCTTGACAAAGGTATATTGAAGAAACTTCTTTATCCTGATTCATATGTTAGTAATTGGATTGGAAATGAAGTGGTTTGCAGCGTTGGTGAGCAAAGAATAGATGTCCTTACTATAACAAAAACAAGAAAAAATTGTTGTATCCGAATAATTGAGTTAAAAGATGAAACCCCTCATAAATACATAGTTGAGCAACAGCTAAAATGGTATATTATGTGGGTAATACAGTACTTAGTTCCAAATTTATCTAGTAGTGAAATAATTATTAAGCCGACTATAATTGCTGAAAATTTTAAAAGAAGAAGTAATCGAAAAACAGAATTTCTGGAGGCGTGCGAAAATTTCAATAACAAAAAAATTGAACAATTATTTAAAGTTAAAATAGAGCCGGTTGAATTTATTTCTTTTAACAGAAACGATGAAAACATTTCTTTTGAAAAAGTTTTTTGATTAGCTGGATATATGCTTTTGTTTATGGTATAATCAAAAATTGTAAAGGGGGCGATGCTGTGAATTATATTGGCTCAAAGTATTCATTGATGGATTTCCTTACAATGGCAATATCCGAAGTTGTTGGTAACGATGCAGATAACAGAACTTTTGCAGACTTATTTGCAGGAACGGGGGTTGTAGGAAGTACTTTTAAATCAAAAGGCTATAATATTATATCTAACGATATTCAGTATTACAGTTATGTGCTGAATAAGCATCTGATTGGTAATAATCCGCCTATCACTGCAGAACAGATTGAATATCTTAATGCACTTAAAGGCACAGAAGGCTTTATATACAAAAATTACTGTGCCGGTTCAGGATGCGGAAGAAACTATTTCACCGACGAAAACGGCAAAAAATGTGATTCTATCAGAATAGGACTTGAACGACTTAAAAATGATGGCGATATTGATGAAAGTCAATATTATTATCTGCTGGCAAGCTTAATCAATTCGATTGACAAATATGCTAATACAGCGTCAGTATATGGTGCTTTCCTTAAAGGAATAAAGAAATCTGCACAAAAGGAGTTTAAGTTGGAACTGTTACCGATCATAGACGGTAACGAGCATAACGAAGTTTACAATGAGGACATAAATCATCTGATTCATAGAATCAACGGCGATATTCTCTATCTTGATCCGCCGTATAATGCAAGACAGTATTGCACAAATTATCATGTGCTTGAAACTATTGCAAAATATGATAATCCTGAATTACACGGAAAATCGGGATTGAGAGAATATCAATCTCAGAAAAGCAAGTATTGTTCAACAAGAACCGTGAAAGAGGAATTTGATGATCTTATCAGAAACGCTGATTTTCAATACATCTTTCTGAGCTATAACAATGAAGGTTTAATGCCCTTTGAAGTAATCAGAGAAATAATGGAGCAATACGGAGAATATGATGTATTCACTACTGATTACAAACGTTTCAGAGCAGATAAAGAAGAAAATCGAAATCACAAGGCGAATAAAACAACTGAATATTTACATTGCTTAATTAAGAGATAGTTTTATATTGTAGAACTATCTCTTTTGTGTTACAATAATACCATCTTATTTTAAGGTGGTATTATTATGAATCCTTTTAAAAAAGGTAGCACACAATATAAAGATTTTGAAACGATGTCCGACTGTGAGTGGCATTGTACAAAGTGCGAACTGTTAAGCGGACAAGCAAAGACTTGGCAGGTTTGGCGTCAGGAAAAGGGTATTCAGCTTGATCAGGACGAGGAAGGTCATTGGTATAAAAAGATGTTCTGCAAACATTGTGGAACAAATACTATACATAGAAAGTTAAAAACAACGGAGATAATTGAAACAGGACTAAAAGCAAGAACCTCTATACCGCCGCAGATTGCCAAACGTGCAAAAGAACTTTATGGTTGCGTAGATGAATATTCAGTTCGTGTTGAACCGGCGAATCAACTTGAGATTGATCATAGAGTGCCACAAGTCAGATGGACATCTAATGAAGAAGATAATTCAAATCTGTCTGATGAGCAGATTATAGAAAAGTTTATGTTGCTTTCACGTGCAAATAATCTGCTGAAATCTCGCATATGTGAGGAGTGTGTAAAAACAGGTAAACGTGGAAAGGGATACAAGGTAATTGAGTTTTGGTATGAAGGTGGAGAAGCATATTCAGAAACCTTGGGTTGTGTAGGTTGTTTCTGGCATAATCCAACAAAATGGAGAGATGAATTAAATAAGAAGATAAAGCAGGTAAAGTGATGGCAAAATACAACGATATTGATATGAAGCATTGGAAAGAGTACGATGATATACTTACAGATACTCTTTGGATGTTTGACAAACGTGATAATTCAGGTGTTCACTCTGCAAGTTATCATGGTAATTTTATTCCTCAAATTCCAAATCAGTTATTCAGAAGATACACTAAGAAAGGAGAATGGATACTTGATCCGTTCTCCGGCAGCGGAACTTCACTGATTGAAGCTCAACGGTTAGGCAGAAATTCAATAGGCATAGAGCTTCAGGACGATGTTGCAAAAAAAGCAAGAGATTTATTACTTGAAGAAAAGAATCCTGAAACAAAGGGAAAGATTATTGTTGGTGACAGCAGAAGTGTCGATATTTACGAAAAACTAATGTCACTGGGAATTAAGAAAGTTCAGTTTGTTATTTATCATCCTCCATATTGGGATATTGTGAAATTCAGTGATAATACAGAAGATTTGTCAAATTGTGCTTCATTAGACGATTTTCTTGAATCCTTTGGACAGATAATTGATAATACATCTCAATTTCTCGAAAATAACAGGTATTGCGCAGTGGTTATAGGCGATAAGTATGCCAATAGCGAAATTGTTCCGTTAGGCTTTTATTGTATGAATCTTTTTATACAGCGAGGCTTCAAACTCAAAGCAATTCTTGTTAAGAATTTTGAAGAAACAAAAGGTAAGTCAAATCAAAAGGCTATCTGGCGTTATCGTGCTCTTGCAAGTGACTTTTTTATATTCAAGCACGAATATATTTTTGTATTCAAAAAGATAAAATAAACTCTGGACTTTCTCAAAGTTATGTGGTATATGTTTGTGTTGCGAAAGGTGGCATAAACTATGGATACACTCGAAGATTTATACTACGGAAACTTATTTTCTCACAAAAAATGTGCTAAGCTTGATGATGAAATGAAAGAGTTGCTCAGCTTGTTCAACAGAAATGAGGAAAAGCTCACAATAGCTCTTTCCGATGAGCAGAAAGAAATCTTTGAAAAATACAAGGACTGCAATCGGGAAATTTCTGAAATCTGCGAACGGCAATCCTTTATCACAGGATTTAAGCTTGGTGCAAAAATCGTAATTGAATCAATGACCTGAAAAAACAACATCAAACAGGAGATCACGAAATGGTGGTCTCCTGTTTTTGCAAGTTACAAATTCAAAATCTGCGTCGCTATAAACAAAGATAGAAACCGCTGAAAAGTTTGTGTTTCCGGTCTGTGTTTTAATGCTTTCTGTTCCTATTAGGGAAGCAACTTTCTATCCAATTGATAAAATCTTCCTCTGTCAGCTTTCCGTCCATACATTCATTTCGCTTGGTCATAGCCTCATATTTCCACTTCTTAAAATCATCCTCAAGTATAGTATGAGCCTTAACTCTGGCGGAATATCTCTTGTAATATTTGTTGTAAATCTTAATGGCGGCGTTGTCCGCCATTTTCTTTTTGTAATTTTCAAGTGCCATAATATCCTGACAGTTCCGTGTTGCACCCTCTGCAATTCTGTCACAGTAGTTTGTGCTGTAGTTGCCTTTCATAATGAAATACTTGCCACAGCGTTTGCACTTTCTTAAACGAATATCCTGTTCAAGCATTTTCGTAAATTCAAGTTCAAGTGCTTTCCTGATGTTCCTGAATTTATAACTCGTATTAGGGGAAATAGGAAAACGGCAGAACACTTCCATTTCGGCATCACTTAATTTATATTTCTTCTGAAATTCCTTATGCTGTTCAGTCGGCTCATATTCATTCATAACTCTGCTGAGAAAATCCTCTTGAGATAAATGAATCAGCAGGATTTTTCCATTTGGATTGCTTCTGCTGTAACTAAAATACTCCTCTCTTTGAATTGTCAGAGGCTGGTTATGTATTATTTTGTAAAGATAATACCTTTCAGCCGGCTTGATTTTCTCCATTACTTCCGGATAAAAGTCCTCGTCAAAACAGAATTCTATTAGCTCCTTATACTCATTCTGTAATGTAATTAGGTAGTTGTAATACCACGTTAGACCTTCAACTGGTAAGTTTTCTTTCAAAAACACAGGAGGACAAATTGCTGAGTATAAAGACGCATTTGCTATATTCTCAATGAAAAGTTTGCTGTCTGTATACCTGAAAAACATTTCAACATTTTCCTGATTGCAGTTGTATATTTTTTCAGGTTTTTCATTAAATTCAATGTGCCTTTTCTCTTCGCTGCTTTTAATGAAGTTGTCAAAAGCAGAAACAAATCCGTAGCTTTCTTCAAATGGTGTTTTAAAGTCTGCATAGATAAAATCAAGTATTCCCTCACCTATTTGCAGGTTAATGACAGCACCGCTCAGCACATTATGAAGCGGCTCTTCTTTTTTAATTTCATATTCGTCCATAAGGTCTTGAAAATACTCGTCACTCTCATCCCAGTCAATATTATATTTTGCAGAGAAATGTTCTCGCAAGGCTTTGTTTTTCTCTAAGCCTTCAATTCTACTCTGTTCATAATCAGCTATATCTTCTTCAGACAAAACGTCAGGATGAACATTTCTAAGAGAGCGTTCAAGTTCTTCAAATTCATCAATAGCATCCTTCATAGACAGGTCTTCATTAACTCTATCAACTTTGATTGAAAACAACTTTGAGTCAGGCTCGAATGATGCAAAGTTAATGAAGAAATCATAGTACACATAGCTGTTGCTTTGCCTTGCAATATTATATTTTTCGTAATCTGTATGTTTATATTCCGAGTAATCTTTCTTCATAATTTGCTCCCAAAATTAGAAAATGTAGATGTTTTAGATTTTCGATAATCAGCATCGCTCCAACTAAGATTATACAATTCTATTGTCTGACTGTCAATTTTCTGTTACCCTAAAAGCAGAGGTGATGAAGATGAAAGAAAATCTTTATAAAAGTTATGACGAACTGCCGTTGATGTTATCGGTGCAGGAGATTGCAATAGTACTTGGAATATCAAAGACGAGTGCATATGAATTGGTTAGGTCAAAAGGTTTTCCGGTGCTGAAAATCGGCTCACGGCTTGTCGTACCAAAAGAAAAGTTCTGTGAGTGGGTGGAGCAGAATATAGGAGGAAGCATTTGAAATATAATTCTATAAATAATGCAAAGCGTTACTTCACGCTGCCGAATGAAATATTCTGTATCGGCTTATCCTCCGGAGAAATTGCCGTGTACAGTTATCTTTTGAGGTGCGAAAACAGAAAAACATATCAGTGCTATCCGAGTTATAAAACAATAGGACAAGCCCTGAAAATGAGCAAAAATACGGTAAGAAAATACATTCAAAGCCTTGAAGAAAAGCACCTGATTGAAACTGAAAAGACGGAAGTCTACACAAAGACCGGACAAAAGAGAAACGGAACATTGCTCTATACTATCCGACCTATTGCAGAAGCTATTGATTGCTTCCATAATGAGCAGTTGCGGAGGAACGCATAATTGAGCCGATTTTTCGAGGAAATTATTTTAAGCAGGTTAAAGTGGGGCGTCTCCCCACGGAGTCACATCAGACGGCAGAGCCGACTGTTATGGGGCTTTACAGTATGTCAAAAATCAGAAATTGAGGAGTCTATCAAAAATGAGCGAAAACAAGAAAAAATATGCCTATTGGATGAAACCTTCAATGGTTGAAGAGATTACAGAAATGCTTGATACAGCAAATGCAACTTCAAAGAGTGACTTTGTCTGTCAGGCTGTTCAGTTTTACATTGGTTATCTTCATCAGAAGAAATGTATTGATTATCTCTCGCCAATACTCTCTCAGACTATTAAAAGTGAGATTGAAAGTGTTGAGAAAAATATTTCTGAGATGCTTTTTAAGGTGGCTGTTGAACAGGCAAAGCTAAGTAATGTTATATCAGCAACAAATCAGATTGATAGAGTTTCATTGTCGGCACTGAATAATCTCTGTGCGGAAGAAGTTGCAAGGAACAATGGCATTATAACTTTTGAAGATGCATACAAATTCCAACGAGGTTAATAAATGCCGAAAATAATTTTTACAAGTCGGTACATTAAAAATCCTGCATCATCAAATGCAGGTAAGCTGATAAAATACATGGGCACTCGTGATGGTGTTGAAAAACTGCCAAACGGTATCGATAACTCTCCTGCTACCAAGAAACAAAATGATTTAATATGTACTGCACTTAAAACCGTTCCTGAAGCTTGGGATTATCCCGAGATGAAGTCTTATCTTGAAAATAAAACTAAGGTTAATGCAACGGAGTTTCTCAACGAATTCCTTGAACGCAATGCTGACAGAATAGACGGTGTTAAAAAGTTAGTTTCATATTATGCCGAAAGACCGGGTGTTGAGAAGTTAGGTAAACACGGATTATTTTCTCAAACTGATGAGAAAATAAATCTTGATGAGGTAGCGGATGAAGTTTCAAGTCACAACGGAATTGTGTGGACTCATGTCATAAGTCTTAAAAGAAAAGATGCCGAAAGACTTGGCTACAATAACGCAAATGCTTGGAAAAGTTTAATCAGAAGAAATGCTCTTGAGATTGCCAAAGCTCATAAAATAGAGCCAAGCGACTTGCAATGGTATGGAGCATTTCATAACACTACCCATCACCCACACATACATCTTATGGTGTATTCTAAATCAGGACAAGGATATCTCACTAACAAAGGTATCGAAAGTATGAGAAGTGTATTTGGTAATGATATATTCAGAAACGAACAGTACAAGCTGTTTGAAATGCAGACAGAAATCCGTGACGAGCTAAAAAACGAAGCAAAAAATGTAATTGATGATTTAATTTCAAATATTGATTCAGATGTTTATGTTTCCGATAAAATGGTTGAACTGTTCAGAAAACTTGATGAACAGCTCAGAAATTACAACGGCAGATTGATGTATGGCTATCTTCCTAAATCAATCAAAGAAACCGTCAACAATATTGTGGCGGAACTTGCAAAGGATAAAAATTTGTCAAAGCTCTATTCAAAGTGGAATGAAATCAACAGAGAAAAATTGTCGCTGTACTACGATAAAGAAAAGCCTGATATACCTCTTGAAGATAACAAGGAATTCAGAAGTATTAAAAACTACATCTTGAAGTCGATTAGTTTATTATCCAAAACAACTCCGACAATGGAAATTGATAAATCAAGTGTTGAACAAACTTTTTCAGGAATAGTCCTTACGCTCGCAAAATTGATTGCAAATAGTTGCAAACGTAAACGAGCAAAATTATTCTGTCAGGTTGACAGCAAACTAAAATCTAAACTTGAAGAGAAAAAGCTTACTCACGGACTTAAAACCGACAGAACGGTTAATCAGAATGAAATAGAAAATGACGAGGAGCAGGGGGTTACAATGTCAATGTAAACCATCTGTTGAGCCGTGTGTTGCCCGTGTTGCGATTTTGTTGCATTCAGCAGCAAAGTAATCGAAAAAGATGAATAAAACCGACACAGACGGTTTTTGAGAAATTAAAATTTGGTCTGGATATTCAGATAAATTTATGGTATGTTGTTGTACTTGAAAAGGAGGCTTGATGTTATGTCAACAAGAAAATTACTTACTAACGGCAATGCTTTCAGGAGGACGGACAACCGTTGGGGCGGTGTTGTATGGTATATGGATGAGCAAGGCGAACGGAAAAGGAAAAGCTTTTCGGGTACAACAAAAGCGGAAGTCAATAAGAAAATGACGGAATATATTGCGGCGTTCAATGAATCAATAATTGAGTCGCAGGAAACAAAGAAAAGGCTTAGTGACAGTATGCAGAACTGGCTTGATGTATTTAAGTTCCCGTCTGTTGAACGGACTACTTATGACAGATACGAATGTACAGCGAAAAATCAAATCTATCCGTATATTGGTGACAAGGTAGTCGGAGATGTTAAGTCGGCAGATATCAAAAAATTGCTCAATGACAAAATGAATGAGGGCTATGCCTACACTACGGTTAAGAAAGTGCATAATGTGCTGAATGAGTATTTCCGTTATCTTACTCAACAAGAGTATATTGACAGAAATCCTATGATAAGCGCTCCGATGATTAAGAAGAGCAACTTTATGGCGGCGCAGGACAAAGAAAATCTTCCGACGAGCGAAACCATAACGATATTCACGCCGGAAGAGATTAAAATATTCAAAGATGAAGCGTTCAGCACATTTTCAAACGGCAAAAGAAAATATCAGCAAGCCGCCGCATACATTCTTATGCTGAATACCGGTTTGAGAACAGGTGAGGTACTCGGACTTATCAACAGCGACATTGACCTTGAAAACAGGGTTATGCACCTTAACAGAGGAGTTAAGGAAATATCAAAGCGTGACGGAGTAACAGCAGAAAAAGGACGAGAAGTTAGGGTTGGCAAGCTGAAAAGTGCCACAAGCAAGAGAGATGTTCCGCTGAACGATACTGCAATAGAAATGATACTTGATTTAAGAAATGAATTCTACTTCGGGGAGGATTCACCGCTGATCCCCGACGAAAACGGTGACTTCACCAGACCTGTCAACTTTAGAAAACGCTATTACAGAATTCTCAAAGCCGCAGGCATAGAAACCAAAGGCTTACATTCACTCCGCCACACCTTCGCCACAAACCTCGTAAACGGCATAAAGCAAGCGAACGGCACAATAAAATCTTTAACCCCAAGACAGGTTGCAGACCTTCTCGGACATACGACTTCCGAAATCACAGAAATGTATTATGTGAAAAGAGATTTGACAAAGCTGAATGGGATAACGGATGGGTTTGATCTGTAAAAAGGAAATTTTTTTCCAGATTGTATGAACCTCTTAAATGTAGAAACATGGTATTTTAAGGATTGTACTGTTGCATTTATGCCCGAGATACATTCCAGAATTGAAAACTAACAGAAAGTTGAATGAACTTCAAAGGAAAAATCTCTTTTAAGTTACTAAGTCTTTCAGATAATTAGAATTTGTATTTGCCCTTTCTTGCAAACTTTGAGTATATAAAAGTGCTACACAAAACTAAAAATAATTACATCTCGGTTTGTGTTTTTCCTGGTAAAAATGCAGGCTCAATTTTCATATGCACTGAGATGTAGTGAAAGTTTTGTGTAGCAGCAAATGAGCCGTGTTTTTTTCGTGCGTGGCTCTTTATGACTGCGCATTTTTTATGTAATTATTATAGTTTTATGTATGGCGTTTTAAGGTTTTGATTCTCTTTCATTTTCCCTGATTATGTTTATAAAAATCACTCTGACCGCATAAGCAAGTTCTTCAACAAAAAAATCTTCCTCTTCAAAACGGAGATTCAATTCATCATTTCTTAGAGCGTTTTTTGTGTGGTAAATTTCTGACGTTGAATACTCGTTTTCAGTCGGGGCATTGTCCTGACGAATTTTTAAATAATTTTTACAGCGTTTTCCGTCCTCGCTGAATGCAAATGTGTAGTAATGCAGATTTTCGTTTGCTTCAAAGAAAAAGTCCTGCAAGCCGTCAGCACCTGAAAACTTTCTTGTGTATGAGTGAATTCCCTGTACTGTTTTGTAAATTTCTCTGTATTGATATTCTGAAAGAAATAAGTTGCAGTTAATGGCTCTGTAAATATTATTAAATTCGCTTGTGTAATAGTCCCAGCCTGTTTTTTTGCCGACATCAGTACCGGGAATGTTGTTGAAATTATCGCTTTCTCTGAGCGCATAAATTATCCGAAGCAGCGGGTTAAGTATATCATTGATAATCATTTCGTTGCATTTGTTCTGCTCAATTTTTTGTAATTCTTTTGATTTATCAAATACTGTAATTTTTCTTCTTTCCATAACAATTCTCCTTTTCAAAAAATATTCTCAGATGAATCTGTTAACCGAACATATTGTTCTATCCTGATTAAAGCTCCTTTAAAGCTGCTTATAATAATATCCCCAAATTCTGAATAATCGGGATTGTCAAAGTTGCACACATATGCAAAAACATATTGACCGCAGCAGAGTGTTTCGAATTCCCACTCTTCCTTGTTATCGCTGACAAACAATAACGCTATAGTGTTGCCGGTTTCAATGACGTGATAAACAAGACAATCATATTCTTCTTCAAATCTGTCAACGACTTCAGCATACCTTTTATCGTAGTTAATGGTGTCAATAGTCCCCAGCAGACCTTTACAGGTTATGTATGAGTAATAAAGCTTATCCTCCTTGAAATATTTTAATATATTATTCGGCCGCAGATTAAATGTTTTTGTTAATTTCTCCAATCTTTTAACAGCTTCTTCTTTCTTCGCTTCTTTTGAAATTTTGCTCATTTAAATTCCCCTTTCTGAATAGCTTATTTGCTCAGCTGACATTGACTATTATATCAATCAGTTAGGCGAAGTTTTCCGCTGAAAAATAAGAAAATACTTTTTGCAAAAGTTGGAAAAATCCGAGCAAATGTGTGATATAATGAATTTGAAACGGAGGCAAGTAAAATGAAAGAACCAAAAGAGAGATTTTCAAAGCTTGAAAGAGCGTTTAAGATACTTGAATATTTGAAAAATAATTCAGACAGCGAACATACCGTAACACAGGCGGCTTTAAGAAGAGAATCTGAAATCGAGCCGTATATGGGTGACAAGGAAACCTATAATGATACGATTGTAAAAATGGCGATGGCTTTGAATTTTGATGAATACGGAGTAAAGTCAGAGGATGAATGGAAACTTATTTTTAAAGATTTCGTCAAAAAATTCGGGGCTGAATCGCTTGATGAAAGCGATTCAGAAGATGAATATGACGATAATCAAACAATGAGAATCCGAGGGTTGTATTATAATCATACTTTCACATATGAGGAAATTAACAGTATGATTGAAAGTATTTTGTTCTCAAAAACAATAGATACGGAATCTGCAAACAAGATTATTGAAAAAATAGAAAATAACCTGACAACGAAGTTCTACAAAAAAGGTGCAAAGAATATTTGCAGAGTAAAAGAGCCTGTGCTTGCCGACAGAGAAATCCTGCGTAAAAATCTGCTTACGACTCAGCGTGCAATAGATGGCGGTGTGCAAATCAGCTTTACTTTTAACGGCTATGACAAGTACAAAAAGCTTGTGCCGAATCACAATAAGAAAGATACTGTCAGTCCTTATTATATTGTTGCAAGCGGCGGAAGATACTATCTACTAGCTTGTAAAGAGCTTGTGTTTAGCGAGAAAACATTCAGAAATATGTCGATATGGCGTATTGATTTGATGTCGGAAATTGAAATCCCCGGGAGAGATGAAAAACATAATATAAACGGTATTCCGTCAGTCAGCAAGTGGAAGGTTGATAATCTTCCTCAGTCGTGGAGCGAAGATTTTCAGTTATCTCATCTGAATATGTCTTTTGACAATCCGGTGAAGATTAAATTAAGAATAAAAAGTCCAAAAGAAAAAGATAATCCGTCAAAGCCTTTGCGTGCTGATTACACTTTTATGTACGATTGGTTTGGTGATACATTTAAATACATAAGAACAGAAGAATCAGAACCATATGACGATATAGTTGAAGTTAAGTGCAGTCCGTACGCTATGGCAAATTGGGCGTTGCAGTACAGCGACAGAGTAGAGATAATTGAACCTGAATCGGTCAGAAATATGGTTATAAAAAAGGTTATGAGTCTTAATAAAAAATATATAGAAAAGTAAATTTACAAGGAGCGTATTATGATTAACGAGGAAACAATATCAAGCCTTTTGAAAATTTACAAGGATGATGAAAAAATTTTGAATACTATTGAAAGGTGTCTTATCTCCTTTGAGGAATATCACAGCCAGATATATAAACTTGAAATATGTATGAAAATCTTTTCAAACGGAAATGTTGATAAAGATAATTATAAAATTAAAATTGAAGAGCTTGATAAATCAAGAACTACATACCATAATGCTTTGTTGGGTAATGTTAATGTGCTCAACAGACTGGCAGAGAAAAACACTTTACCGCCTTTTTATGACGGAAAAGTGTCGCAGGATAGACCGTATCGCAGAGAGGTTGCAAACGGTGTTTTGCAGTATGTTGAGAAAATAGTTGAAAACAGAAGTTAATATTTTTAAAAATATATTATTTAAGCGGAAAAAGTCGAGTAAAGATTTGATAGAATAAAGGTATTGATTGATTAAGTAGTCGGTTTTAAATGTATTTTGCCTTTAAAAATTAATTGAGGAGAAATAAAAATGGGATATGACAGAATTGAAACATTCGTTAAAAACGAAAAAAAACCATATGAATACTGCTTGGATTTTGAATACGGTAATTCAGCCTATGAAACACTTAATCCGATAGAAAGGTATCTTGCCTATAAATCAACAGGAGTAAAGGTGGACAAAGATAAACAAAACCTTAGTAATGCCGAAAAGTTTTGTCTGCATAGCCTGAACACATACGGTGATATTCCCGATTGTGATGGCTCTGACGGAAGAAATGCGCTTACGCTTGACGTTTATAAAAAACTCTGGAATTGGGAAAAGGGATATTATTCCTCAGGTGTAATTTCAACTCCGAATTTTCAGGGCGAGTTTGGCGGAGATACGATGAATTCAATGCAGACGACTTTTAATGCATTAATGGGTTATGCTCTGAGCAAATCTGAAAACAGTAGTTTAAGGCAGTATCAAAAGAATAATTACAGCTTTATGGACTGCTTACAGATATATTGTAATTATCCAAAAGAACTTCTTTTTGAACTTCAAAAAGAGCCTGACTTTATTCGATTTGCTGATTTATATCATACAATAGGAAATATGGTGCTTGTTCCTCGTCGTTTTAACAGTGGTCGATACGGAAAAACTTTTGATTTTTGGGATTCTTCTTTAGTATGGCTCAAAAATGACGGCTTTTCGTACGGTAATCAGCTTTTGTTTGATAAGCGTAATTTCACTAAATATATAAATTATTTCTATTTATGGGATTATGTAGAAAGTGTAAATGGAGAATATAGGGTCAAGCCTTTGTTTAATTCTCACAGTAATATTGAGAACGGTAATGTCGATAATTCCTTGCCTTGGACAAATATCAGTAATGAACAGGCTTTAAAGCAGTTTTTAAAAAATGCCTGTGAAAACATAAGTAAGCGTGGTTTCTTTATGTCAATTCTTATGAGGCTTAGAGGCGCTGATAATCCAAAGCTAAAAGAAATATCCGATGAATATTTCAATATTATTCAAGGTGACTTCCTTAATAACGTGCATATGGATGGCTATAATGATGCAGTGACAATACTTTTGAGATTGTTGGAAAACTTTGATGATAAAAACGACAAAGACTATAAGCTTTTGTCTGATGGGATTATGTCATTATATAAATTAAACGTGAATTCTGACAGAGAAAGTATAAGCAAATCAGCTGTGCATAATTTCAATCAAAAAGAAAAAGCTCAGAATAAAAAGAATAATGATAAAAAGAATAATGATAAAACGAAGAAAAAAGATTCAGTATTTCATAATATAAAGCATAGGATTAAATTGCGAATAGAGAAATTTAAAACTGCTCCTTTAGAATCAATATGTAATATTTTGTTTTTATCTGTATTAGCTTTTAGCGTGGGTTATGGAGTATTTTTGTATATTAGATATTTAGTATCAGGCGGGTACGATAGTATTACCGGTGCTGAATATTTGCCAATTAAATTCTACGGTGGAAATATATTGAATATATTGTTCATAATTGATTTAATTGGATTTTTATTATTGTGCGTATCTTTTGCAATACGAGAAAAGAAAGCAAAAAAAGTTATAATGATTATTGCTTTGACTTGTATTGCTGTTTTATGTGTTTTGTGTTCATTAATTCCAATTGGAGCAGCAAGTTTGGAGTATAACAGAGCATTTATGCAATGGTTTAATGGAGATACTGTCAATAACGGATATATGATAAATTATCTTATAGATGCTTTTGCTAAGATACTTTTGATAGGTGTATCGGTAATAGCTATATTGCCGCTTATTTTAATGTTGTTTATCAAACATTATAGACACTATCTTAAAGTATTTGGTTTATCACTGCTTTCTTTTTTTATAATTGTTCCGTTAATACTAAATATAATGCAGATTAAATGGGTGGCTGTAATACTTGTTATTGCACTCGTAATTGCTGTAATAGCATATGTTTTTTCAGAGATTCATACAATAATAAAATACAGATGTCCTGCTTGTAAAAAGATTGACGCATTGATGATTACCAGAAAGCTTATAAACGAAGAAGACATATCTATAAAAGTTCAACTTGAGAATAGAAATAATTCCGGAGAAATAGTAGGGCATTCTGAACAGTATATTCCCGGTGTAAGAAAAACTTATGAAATAACATATGAGTGTAAATTTTGCGGTTATATAAATAAGGAATTAGAAAAAGAAGATTGTAAGAAGATATAAAATTATTTGGGGACGATGAAATGAAAAAGAAATGCATCATAATTATCGCAGTTGTCTGCGTAGCGGTTGTTGCTGTTGCGGGAACAGTTTTCGGTGTAAGAGCCTACAATGATTACACTTTACAGCAACAGACAGAGGAACGAATTAAAAGTATAGACGATACATATGCTGATTTTTTAGATGAAACTGACAGGAGCAAAAAGCTTGAAAAATTATCAGACTTTATAAAAAATAAGCCTTCAACAAATGACGAAATAGCTGTTGAAGTATTAAACGCTGTTGAGCCAAAGTACAGTGAAACTCTTGAGAAAATGCAAAAATATTTTACTGATGATTACGACAAGATAATAAAGGATAACACAATCATCAGTGACAGCCTTAATAAAATGAATGATAAAAAGAAAATACAAGGCTGTATTGGTAAACTTAATTCTTTAGAAGAAATAATTGATTCTGAAAAAGAAATTGTGTTTAATCAAAATAGTCAGAATAATGCTGATAGTTATTTAAAAAAGACAGATGGCTTAATAAGTTCTTATAGTGACAGAATTCAGGAGATTGAAAAAGCCGAAGAGCAAAAAGCTGAAGAAGATAAAAAAGCTGAAGAGGATAAAAAAACGGCTGAGGAGAAGAAAAAACAAGAAGAGAGCGAAAATTCATCGTATAACGACGTTTCGTCAGTTAATGATATTTCAAATGAAGATAATAGTTATAGTGAAAGCAACGATTATAATGCAGGGATAAGTAATAACAGCAGTGATAATAGCTATAGCGACGGTAACAGTACAAGCAATAACAATGGCGGAAACGGAACTATGGTAGGCGGAAGATATGTAGAGGGTAGTTGGCATAGCTATACTGATGAGGACGGAACTTCATATTTTGATGATAAAGGAAATGCTTGGGACGATAAAGGAAACACTTGGAATTATTATGAAATATGGGATGAAATAGGAATAGAGCATTGGACATATGCTGTAGAATGATTTAACGAGGAGAAATAAAAATGCGTGCTGTTTACAAAATATTTTTATCTGTATTAATTATTGCTGTTGCACTTTTTAGTTGTTCTTGCGGCGGTGGAAGTTCTGAATTGCAGGAAACAACTGCAACGCAGGTAATACTGTCAACAAAAGCAACAGAAGCTCAAACGACAGAGCCAATGACAGTTCAGGAAACAACTAAGAAAACTGAGCATGCAACTGAGAGTGCGACAGAGAAGGATGTTAGTAATGCTGAAAAGGGAGAAAAAACTGTAGCTCTTAACAATGAATATATCACTCGTTATCAGGAAGTGAATCAGGTTACATATCCTCCATTTGTATTTAATTATCCCGATAATTGGAGCGTTACAAAAGAAGAATGCAATCAGCAGGAGGAACTTGTTACTCTTGAAAACGATGGAGGTGCAAGCGTGACATTTTTACATTACTCAGGTGAATTACAGGGTGGAGGCAGCGGAGTTTATATGAATAAAGAAGAAATCAGTAAAGTTGCTTCATCACAATTTGTTCCGGGTTTTGTACAGGCAACAGACCATAGTTCACTTGGTGAATTTATGGTAGCAAGGATAAAAACAATAGGAAAACTAAATATGAAAACCGACAGAGAGTACACAGAGGTTGATGGAAATGTTGCATATGCTGTACTTCCCGTTAGTGAAGAGGGCATAAGAGAGGGTGTAAGAAGAGCAATAAGCGGTGAATATACCTTCTGGTATTCAAGTACAATTTCTTTTACTGCTTCTAACTCGGAAGAATTCACACCGCAAGAAGAAAAGGAAGTTATCGCAATACTCAGCAGTTTCAGAATAGCATAATTTTATAAGAACATGATACGAGGGTTACATGTTATTTGCAGTTACCATTCATATGAAGATGCCCCTTGCCCAATACACTCTCTGGACATTATTGGTGTCAGAAGTTTAAGTCTGCGATTAGCCTCAAATAATAACCATTCTGATGATTTTAAAAAGCAGCTCAGAAGTGATATAGCCAAAATAGTGCGTAGCTATGAAAAAAGCAAAAACAATGTGAACATTGCGGTGCTAAAGGAGAACTTAGAAAGGATTTACTGCGGGCAAAAACCTTATGTGATAACTGTTATGAAAAGTCTAATAAAAAGTACTCACCTAACAGATAACCTGTACAAAAGACAAGATAATTAAAAACAGGTGGAAGCTATGTTAATTTACGAAGAAAACCGCCGTAATATTAATTAGATGTAAATTGACAAAACTACCTTTTGTTCTATTCTAAAAATAGAATTGCAGGATTATTCATGAATGTGAAATATATAGTATATTCAGCGGGACACATTTATAAATCAAAATATGCTACGCTGTAAACAAAGAAAAGGCTTTGGAAAATTAATTTTTCTCAAAGCCTAAATTTATTATTCTTGACGATATAATGATGCTAACAAGATAATACAGCAGTAGATATGATGATTTTTGATGCTATTTTGATGATGTAGCAGACGGAAACGTTGGAATTATTAGCGCCTGTTGAACATTTTGATGCCTGAAATGAGCATCAACAGCGGAAATTCAGACCGTGTTCCGTACATAAAATTATATCAAAAAAACGGCTTAAACGCAGTGTTTAAGCCGTTTTTGCTTGGCAGGGGCAGAAGGACTTGAACCCTCGGCACGCGGTTTTGGAGACCGCTGCTCTACCAACTGAGCTATACCCCTATATTAATTTCAACCGATGAAATTATGAAGGTCGGTTCTGCAAACTTACTCATAAATTTCAACGCAAGATAGATTATATCACCGTTCAGTCGATTTGTCAACACATTTTTGTGAAATTTGACATTTTGAGCCGAGCGGTGATTTTTTTCAATATCTGCAATACAAATGTTCAGACCAAATCACTCAGTTTCTCTGATTTCCTGCGGATTTTCGGGGAAGCCTTCAATTTGGAAACGGAGTCCGCAGGTTGGGCATTCAAGGTACGGCTTGCCGTTGTTGAGGTTGTCCTGAATAATCATCATTTCGCTTTCGCAGAATGGGCAGAGTTTATTATTTTCGCTGTTCATATTTTTACCTCCGAGTGGATTGTTTTCGATATAACTTAATTATACCTTTAAGCGGTAAAATGTCAACCGAGATATTAAAAATGTATAGGTAAGAGGGTTGGATTTTTACGGCTTTTGTGCAAATTCCGCTTTACAAATTGACGAAAAAAGACTAAACTATATCTATACTTCTGCGTTGCAGAATATACAATCTCATTCAAGGTGATTATTATGAAAAAAGAAAATATGGCTATGCTGTGTGACTTCTACGAATTTACAATGTCAAACGGCTATTTTAAAAACGGTTTTTATAAAAAGAATGTCTATTTTGATGTGTTCTTCCGCAAAGTTCCCGACAACGGCGGTTTTGCGATTATGGCAGGTCTTGAACAGGCTATTGAGTACATCAGGGAACTTCATTTTGAAGACGAGGATATTGAGTATCTCAAGAGCAAGGGCATTTTTGACGAGCAGTTTCTTGAGTATTTGAGAAATTTCAAATTCAGCGGTGATGTTTATGCAATTCCCGAGGGAACTCCGATTTTCCCGAACGAGCCTGTTATGACAATCAAAGCGCCTGCAATTGAAGCTCAGCTTGTTGAAACATTCCTTCTCCTCACAATCAATCATCAGACTCTCATTGCGACAAAGGCTAACAGAATTGTCCGTGCCGCTCAGGGCAGAGCCGTACTTGAATTCGGTTCACGCCGTGCTCAGGGTGCAAATGCCGCAGTTGACGGTGCAAGAGCTGCATATATCGGCGGCTGCAAGGGTACAGCCTGCACACTTACAGACGAGCTTTACGGTGTTCCCGCCGGCGGTACAATGGCACATTCATGGGTTCAGATGTTCAACAGCGAGTATGACGCTTTTAAAACCTACTGCGAGATGTATCCCGATAATCCTACTCTCCTTGTTGATACATACAACACATTAAAGAGCGGTGTCCCGAATGCCATTAAGGTGTTCAAGGAGGTTCTTCTTCCGCAGGGTAAGACCAAGTGTGCAATCCGCCTTGATTCGGGCGATATTTCCTATCTTTCAAAGAAAGCAAGGAAAATGCTTGATGACGCAGGTCTTACAGAATGTACAATTACTGCGTCAAACGCTCTTGATGAGTACCTTATTCGTGACCTTATGATGCAGGGTGCTCAGGTTGACACATTCGGTGTCGGTGAAAGACTCATCACTTCATCAAGTTCGCCTGTATTCGGCGGTGTTTATAAGCTTGTTGCCGTTGAAAATGACGGCGGTGAAATTGTTCCGAAAATCAAGGTCAGCGAAAATACAACCAAGATTACAAATCCGCACTTCAAAAAGGTTTACCGCTATTTTGACAAGGACAGCGGTAAGGCTATTGCCGATGAGCTTTGCATTTATGATGAGGTTGTTGACGATTCAAAGCCGAGAACAATTTTCGATCCGAATGCAGTTTGGAAAACAAAAATGCTTGATAACTATACTGCAAAGGAACTTCTTGTGCCAATCTTCAAAAACGGCAAGTGCGTGTATGAGTCACCGTCAATTGAGGAAATCGCAGCCTATTGCCGTGAACAGATTGACCTTCTCTGGGACGAGGTTAAGCGTTTTGAAAATCCACATAACTATTATGTTGACCTCTCAAAGAAACTCTATGACATCAAGGCTCTTTTGCTCAATATCTATGAAAAGTGATTTTTGATTAATCTTTAATTAAAAATCTGAAAATTGAAAAGTAAAATTTACGGTCGGGTAGTTCGTCTATCCGACCGTTTTTATATGTATGGATATTGTTTGCCGTTACAATTTTGCAATTGCTTAAAAAATTGTCTTATTTGGATAATTCTGTGAACGAAATATAATTCTATTCCCAACTATTTTGGGCAAAAATAAACGGCGGTTTTTGACTGCCCGACACACTATATTATACTTAAATTAACTTATATACCCTTATTTCCAACCGATTTATTATTGCAAATCAATTCTTTAATCAAATTTCGTTCTAAAATAAAAAAGGCGGATACTCTCCGCTTACATCTTACTATATATTACGCAGTATCACGCATCTGCCATTGTTTTAATTCTTTCATCAATTCGGATTTTGTTTTCGTAGGTCAGTTGTCTGAAATGTTCAATCAAATCGGCTTCGTTCGGTGTAATTTGTGAGTTGCTGTATGGATTTTTGATATCTGACATACCGATAAGGTAGTCAACCGTAACGCTGAAAATTTCCGCCAAATTTTTGAGCGTGTCAATAGACGGCTGTGTAATGCCCTTTTCATATTTTGAAATCGCACTCGCCTTTAAATTCAGCTTTTCCGCAAGCTCAGTCTGTGACATATCGTTGTCAACACGCAATTCTTTTAATCTGACTGAAAACTCCATAATAACACCTTTGCCTGTAATTTAGTTTCTTTGATTTATTATACCATTTGTTTCATAAATAATAAAAATAATAGCCAAATCAGATTAAAATATGTTGACAATTGCAAATTAGGAATATATAATTATCTTAATAAGATAATTATTTTATTAAAAATTCTTGTTAGGAGGAAAGAAAATGAAAAAATTATTATGTGCAGTCCTTTCGGGTATAATGGCATTTTCAACTTTTGCGGTTGCCGTGCCGATTACAGCCTCAGCCGCCGAATCACAGGAAAGCGTAAGCGCAACCTACGGCGACTTTGAATATACCCTCGAAGATGATTATACATGCACGATTACGGGATATAACGGTTCTGCGGCTAATGTTACTATACCCTCAACTATTTATGGCTATAAGGTATCAGCATTATCAGATACTGCATTTTTGAGTAATAAAAATATTAGAAGTGTCATAATACCAAATGGTGTCCTAAGAATAGGTGCACTATGTTTTGATAGTTGTACAAATTTACAGGAAATTACAATACCTGATAGTGTTATGCATATTGTTAGATCAGGAGATGCAGGAAGTGGTGGCTTTTTACAATTTTGTGATAGCTTAAAAGAAATAACTTTAGGTAGTGGATTGGAAAATTTTTTTGATACATATGATTTAAATGGTAGTCATTCATTTGAATGCATTGATATTAGCAAAAATAATAAATATTATTGTAGTATTGATGGGGTGGCTTTTAGTAAGGATAAGAAAAAACTATTAAAATATCCGCCTGCTAAGAAAGATGAAATATATACAATACCCGATACTGTTAGTAAATTATCCATGCCAATGGGATTTACTCTCAATGAAAATCTAAAAGCAGTTATAATACCGAAGAGTGTTAAGGAAATATCTCTTTACACATTTGGAACATCTTTGAATTCAATTTATGGATATAAAGGTACAGTTGCAGAAACCTATGCAAAAGAAAATGGATTTAAATTTATTGAGATTTCAGACCCAACCTCGGTATCATTAAACAAAACATCATTAGCTTTGGAAATCGGCAGGACATATACGCTTATTAAGACGGTTTCGCCGTCAAATGCCGTGACTTCTTACACTTGGAGAAGTTCAAACACAAGCGTTGCGACTGTTGACAGCAACGGTAAAGTAACCGCCAAAAAAGCAGGTACGGCAACAATTACGGTGAAAACTTCTAACGGCAAAACCGCAACTTGCAAAGTTACCGTAAATCTTCCCGCTCCGCAGATTACAGGTCTTGCAAACACAACAGGCGGTATCAAGATTTCGTGGAACAAGGTTGACGGCGCTTACGGTTACAGACTTTATTACAAGCCTGTATCGGGTGGTTGGAAACGCTTTAAAGACACAACCGCCACATCGTTCACCGATTCGGGAGTAGTACCGAATAAAACCGAAACATACACAATCCGCTGTATTGACAAAAACGGCAACACAATCAGCGGATTTAACTCGACAGGCTGGTCAAAAAAATATACACCCGCTGCTCCGACAGTTTCAAAACTCGATATCACCACAGGCGGTATCAAGCTTAGTTGGAACAAAATCGCAGGTGTTTACGGTTACAGACTTTACTATAAAACATCGTCAGGCGGTTGGAAGAGATTTAAGGACACAACTGCCACATCGTTCACCGATTCGGGAGTAAGTCCTAACAGAACCGAAACCTACACAATCCGTTGTATTGACAAGAACGGCAATACCGTCAGCGGTTTTTATTCAAGGGGTTGGTCGAAGAAATACACTCCTGTTGCTCCGACAATTACAAGGCTCTCAAACACATCAAAGGGTGTAAGCGTAACATGGAATAAAATCGCAGGCGTTTACGGCTACAGACTCTACAGAAAATATGACGGCGGAAGCTGGACAAAGGTAAAAGATACAACTTCAACCTCTTTCACAGATTCAGGTGCTAAAAAGGGTAAGAAGGTAACCTACACAGTCCGTTGTATTGACAGAAAAGGCAAAACGGTAAGCGGTTTCAACTCAAAGGGTTGGTCAATTACAAGAAAATAATATTTTAATCAGAAATCCCGACAGGTTTTGTGCTGTCGGGATTTTTGCTTGTTTTTACCATTGAAAAGACTGAATAATAATGTTATAATAAATCTGAATATCGGAAATTGTGAATAACTTTATCGAAAATGGGAGATGAAAACTAAAAATGGCAATAAAGGTAACGCTCCTTACACATACACCTAACCCTGAACAGACGGTTGCAATGGCGGCAAAGCTTTGCTACTCGCCGTCAGGGATTGAAGATATAAGAGAAGGTCTTGACGAGGAAAAAACTTCCTCATTTATTGATATGCTTGCAAGCCTTGGCCATGCAAGTCCGACTGAACACGCATATTTTACATTCGGCATTGAGGGCATTTCAAGAGCCTGCTCACACCAGCTTGTCCGCCACAGAATTGCATCCTACAGTCAGCAGTCACAGCGATATGTTGACGGCACAAGGTTTGACTTTGTAACTCCGCCCGAGATTGCAAAGAACGAAAAGGCTCTTGCCGCCTATGAAAAGGCTCTCAAGGTTGAGGCTGACGCTTACAAGGAAATCAGAGATGCGCTTGCTGTCGGTTACATCAACGAGAAATGTCCCGATAAGTACAGCGGAACGGATGAAGAGATTATCAATGCCTACAAGGCTGATGACAAAAAATCCTGCAATGCTTTCATCAAGAAAGCCAATGAGGACGCAAGATTTATTCTTCCGAATGCATCGACAACAAAAATTGTCTGCACTTTCAATGCAAGAAGCTTGCAGAACTTTTTTGCACACCGTTGTTGCAACAGAGCGCAGTGGGAAATTCGTGAGGTTGCCGAACAGATGCTTTTGCAATGTCTTGAGGTTGCTCCGCACCTTTTCAAAAACTGCGGCCCGTCATGCCTGTTCGGACCATGCCCCGAGGGCAATATGTGTTGCGGAAAGCAAAAGGAAATGCGTCAGAAATACGGCAGAGAAAAGTAAGGTATATATATGAAAAGCAAAATTATTGTTATTGAGGGACTTGACGGCAGCGGAAAAGCTACGCAGACAAAGATTTTGTGCGAAAAAATTTCCGCTCTCGGCAAAAAGGTCACAAAGCTTGAATTTCCGAATTATGAAAGTCCTGCCGCCGCTCCCGTGAAGATGTATCTTGACGGCGAATTCGGCGACAAGCCCGATGATGTCAATGCCTATGCGGCGAGTGCGTTTTATGCGGTTGACCGTGTTGCAAGCTATCTTCAGTTTTGGAAAAAGGAATGTGACAACGGCGGTGTGATTTTAAGCGACCGCTATGTGACTTCAAATATAATTTATCAGATGTCCAAACTCCCGAAAGAGGAGTGGAACAGCTTTATTGATTGGCTGAACGATTTTGAATACGAAAAGCTCGGGATTCCGAAACCCGATCTTGTAATCTACCTTGATGTTGAACCCGAGGTTTCGCAGAAGCTTATGGAAAAACGCTACGGCGGTGACAACAGCAAGAAAGATTTGCATGAGAAAAACCTCCGTTTCCTTCTTGACTGTCGAAAAAGTGCAGTTTATGCCGCTAAAAAATGCGGCTGGAAGGTTATTAATTGCTGTGAAAACGGAGAGATTAAGAGTATAGAAAAAATATCGGAAGAGATAGAGAGGGTAGCGGCTGAAATTTATGCTGAGCTTTAAAAAAATTGAGCAAAGTGACATAAACGAATTTAAAAAATACTACGATTATGATGAGTGCATGGGTTGCGATACCAACCTTTTGAACGCTTATCTTTGGCGAAACGAATACAATATTAAATTTGCTTTTTATGATGATACAATTGTCAAGGTGTATTGTAATCCCGACGAGTCCGTCTGGGGTTACTGTATGCCTACAGGCAAAAATATAAAGGGTGCGCTTGAAGAGATTTTCAAAGATGCCGAGGAGAGAAACGGCAATTTGCAAATTGTTATGCTGACAAACGGCAATCGTGCAATGCTTGAAACAATGTTTCCCGACAAATTTGATTATGTCCGTTCACCCGAAAATCAGGATTACATCTACACTTCCCGTGACCTTGCAACCCTTGCGGGCAAAAGGTTTCACGCAAAGCGTAACCACATTTCAAAATTTTACAGAACCTACACCGATACCCGTTTTGAAACTCTGTCGGATTCAAACATTCCCGATGCATTAACGGTTGCAAAACTGTGGTGTGCGGAAAATGACACCGATCCCGAAGCTTCAAGCGAAATTATGGCAATCAGGGAAATGTGCGACCTCAAAGACGAATACAATGTCAAGGGCGCTGTACTGTATGTTGACTCAAAGCCCGTTGCCATGACTCTCGGAAGTGAAATTTCACCCAAGGTGTATGACATCAACTTTGAAAAGGCACTTCGTGAATATGACGGTGTTTATGCCGTAATCAACAACGAATTTGCCAAAACTCTTACGCAGTATGAGTATATAAACCGTGAGGAAGATATGGGACTTGAGGGACTCAAAAAGTCTAAACTTTCATACAATCCCGTTATTATCCTCGATCGCTGGAATGCAAAACCGAAAAAACGATGAAAACGATATTTCGCAAAACCGAAAAATCCGATACCGAAAGCCTAAAAAAGCTTTGGCTTTCGTGTTTTGACGAGGATGTAACTGCCGTCAACCTGATTTTTGACAGCGACCTTTTTGACGGTTGCTGTGCCGTTGTTGACGATAGAATCGTTTCGGCTCTTTACCTTGTAAAAGGTACGCTCAACGGCGAAAAATCGCATTATCTTTGCGGTGCGTCAACCGATGAATCTTTCCGTGGCAACGGAATAATGTCAAGGCTGATTGATTTTGCACTTGATGACGCAAAGAATAACGGTGATGTCTATTCTCTGCTTTTTCCTGCAAATGACGGCTTGTACGGCTTTTACGCAAAGCTCGGATATGTTCCGAGCTGCACCATAAAAAGCCGTGAAATTTCAAGGCAAATGCTTGAAAGTTTTGCAGAGAAGGGCTTGAATATCGGCTGTTCAAAAGAAAATTCTTTCATATATAATGAGAATTTTTTTGAATTTGCAAAGTCCTATTATGAGATTTACGGCTCAAGGGTGATCAATAAGAATGACTGCTTTGCCGTATTTGATGAAAACGAAAATACTGCCGATGTTTTTTACTCGGCTTATAAAAATATAAACGAACTTTCCGCACTTTTGCTTGAAAATACAAAATCAGAAAGGTTTGTGTTTACGGGCAAATCCGATAACGCTCTTTTTGAAAACTGTAGGTTACAAAAATGCGGAATGATTAAATCACTCGACAAAAACCATAAAATTCCCGACGATGTCTATATCGGGATTACTCTTTCCTGAAAGGAAGTTTACTATGTTCTATGTATTTCTTGCAGAAGGCTTTGAAGAAACAGAGGCGCTTGCCCCCGTTGATGTAATGCGCAGGGCAAAGCTTGATGTTAAAACAGTCGGTGTAACAGGAGAATGTGTTACAAGCTCACACGGTGTGCCTGTAAAAGCCGATATCACAATTGATAATATTGACCTTGACGATGTTCAGGGTGTTGTACTCCCCGGCGGTATGCCCGGAACTCTCAATCTTGAGGCAAACGAAAAGGTTATTGAGGCTGTTAAGTATAGCTGTGAAAACGGCAAAATCGTTGCCGCAATCTGTGCCGCTCCGTCAATTCTCGGTCATCTCGGAATTCTTGACGGCAAAAAGGCAACCTGTTTTCCGGGTTTTGAAAAGGAACTCAAGGGTGCAGACTATACAGGCACTCACACCGTAACGGACGGCAATATTATTACCGCAAAGGGCGCAGGCTGTGCAATTGAATTCGGTCACGCAATTGTTTCTCTCGCAGTATCAAAGGATGCCGCCGACAAGGTTATCGGTGATATGCAATGCCTGTGAAAAATGTTCGTGAGCTGAAAAGTCAGCTCCGTGCAAAATATAAAAAAATCCGAAAAAGCTGTCCTCCCGAAAAAAAGCAACAGCTTGACCTTGCCTTGCAGAACGCTTTTCTGGCAAGTGAGGAATACAAAAACTGTGATGTGCTTTTTGCCTTTGTTTCATCACCGATTGAGGTTGACACCTCGCTTATTCTTGAAACAACGCTGAAAGACGGCAAAAGGCTTGCTTTGCCAAAGTGTAAAAATAATTTCGGCGAAATGGATTTTTACCTTGTAAATTCACTTTCTCAGCTTGAAAAGGGTGCGTTCTCAATCATGGAACCAAACCCCGAGGTTTGCGAAAAGTACGAGGATTTCTCACACGGACTCTGTCTTGTTCCGGGACTTTGCTTTGATATGCAGGGATTCCGCCTTGGATTCGGCAAGGGTTACTACGACAGATTTTTACAGAATTTTTCGGGAACAAGCGTTGGGCTTTGCTACTCCAAATGTATAGAGCATACTCTGCCCTCGGGAGTGTTCGACCGCCCCGTTGACGCCGTGATTACCGAAAAATATACCAACCGAACAAATAACGAGTTTGTAAAGGAATGATACATTATGAACCCTGATAATTTTAATATGAGCGAACAGGAGCTTAACGCTCAGCGTCGCAGAAGAGCCGAAAACTTTAAACTTAATATTGATGAAAGCGAGTATGAGGACAATAATTTCGTCAAGTCTGAGGATGAACCGTCAAACCTTAATTCATACAGCGGTCAGGATGTCAAAAAGCAAATGGCCCGTGAATCAAAGCAGGTTTTAAAGCAGAAGAAAAAGGAAGAAAAAAAGGCTCTTAAAGCAAAGAACAAGTATAATCGCAGAACCTTCCGCTTTATCTGGATTATCTCGGTTTTAATTGTCGGAGCAATGGCGGCTGTATATATGATAACAGGCATGAACGATTTGCTTGCCGTGAACAGAACCGACTCCTCAACCGTGAAAATTGAAATTCCCGAAAATCCGACTGTTGACGATGTTACAAAGGTACTTGTTGACAATAAAGTAATCGGTGAGCCGTCATATTTCAAGCTTTTTGTCAATGTCACAAAGTCTGCCGATGATTTTACTCAGGGTACATATGAAATTCGCAGAAATATGGACTACGAGGCAATCATCAACTTCCTTTCGAGTAACAACAACAGAACCGACACGGTTTCTGTTACAATTACCGAGGGCGAAAGCGTTCTTGAAATTGCCAACACTCTTGAAAAGAACGGTGCTTTGGGCGACAGGGACGAGTTTCTTTCGCTTTGCAATTCTGAAAAGTTTGACAGCGACTTTGACTTTATCAAGGCTGAAACAAATGCGGACAAGCGTTACTACAAGCTTGAGGGCTATCTCTATCCGGATACCTACGAATTCTACAGAAATGAAAATGCAGAATCCGTAATCTACAAATTTCTCAACAACTACGAAACAAAGATTAACGAAAAACAGACTGTTGACGGATATTCAAAGAAAACAACAGTTTTGAAAATGGTTGAAGAGAGCGACACAAAGTATTCGCTTGATCAGGTTATGACAATCGCATCTATCATTCAGGCAGAGGCGGCTGACAAAGAGGATATGTACTACATTTCCTCAATCCTCCACAACCGTCTTACAGCCGACAGCAGTCTCGGCGTGTCAAGCCTCGGCCTTGATTCAACAAAGTTCTATCCGTACAGAAGCCTTGAGGATGTTCCCGAAAATGACAGAAGCACCTACAAGAGCAGATATGATACATATGACAGGAAGGGACTTCCTTACGGTCCTATCTGCAACCCCGGTATGGATGCGATAATTGCCGCACTCAATCCGAATAGCTCGGATTATTACTTCTTCTGTCATGACAGCAAGGGACAGGCTTATTACGCATCAACACTCGAACAGCAAAACGCAAATCTGGAGTATATTGAAAGCTATGATAACTAATTTTGAAAAACCCGAAATTTTGTCACCGGCAGGTGATATGGATTGCCTTAAATCTGCTTTAAACTTTGGCGCAGACGCAGTTTTTCTTGCAGGGAAAATGTTCGGAATGCGTTCCGCACCGCAGAATTTTGATAACGATCAGCTCAAAAAGGCTTGTGACCTTGCCCACGCAAAGGGTGCAAGAATCCATGTGACCTGCAACACACTTCCACGCAATAATGAAATTCCTCATCTTCAGGAATTTATGGAGAATGCTCAGGCTTGCGGAGTTGATGCGTTCATAATTGCCGACCTCGGTGTTTTTGAGGCGGCTAAAAAGTATGCGCCAAAGGTTCAGCGTCACATTTCGACTCAGGCAGGAGTAACAAACTATGCGGCGGCAAATGTGCTTTACAATATGGGTGCGTCAAGGGTTGTGCTTGCAAGAGAAATTCCGCTTGATGAAATTGCCGAAATGCGTGCAAAAGTTCCGAAAGAGCTTGAAATTGAATGCTTTGTACACGGTGCAATGTGTGTTTCATTTTCAGGCAGATGCCTTATTTCAAGCTATATGACAGGCAGAGATGCGAACCACGGCGACTGCGCTCAGCCGTGTCGCTGGAAGTATCATCTTTACGAAGAAAACCGTCAGGGACAGTATTTTCCTGTTGAAGAAACAGGTGACGGCACATATCTCTACAATTCAAGAGATCTCTGTATGATTGAGCATATCCCCGAGCTTGTAAAGGCAGGTGTTTCAAGCTTTAAGATTGAGGGCAGAGCAAAGTCGGCTTACTATGTCGCTGTTACAACAAACGCTTACCGTCACGCTGTTGACGATTATTTTGCAGAGGGTGACGATTATGTTCTCAAACCGTGGATAAGGGAAGAACTTGAAAAAATCAGCCACCGTGAGTACAACACGGGCTTCTATTTCGGCAGAGAACCCGGTCAGGTTACGGGCAACGGAGGATATATCCGTCATTATGACAATGTTGCATTGTGTGAAGAGCTTGTTGACGACACAACCGCAGTGATCACTCAGCGCAACAAATTCTATGTGGGCGACACACTTGATGTACTTCCGCCAAGCGGAGTGCCGTTTGAAATCAAGTGTGAATCACTTACAACCGACGAGGGTATGCCCGTTGAAAGTGCGCCGCATCCGATGCAAAGACTTACAATGAAATGCAACGCTCCCGTTCCGTCAGGGTCGGTTATCAGAAAAAAGCGTGATTAATCCCGAATTTTGCTATTGACAACACAAAGAAACAGTTCTATAATCTATGTATTGAAATTGAATTACAATATTCGGCCGTGACGGGATTAACCGAGATGTCAGCATTTCAGAGAGAAAGCCGTTTTGGTGCAAGGCTTTTATGTGAAGTTTCGGTGCGCTGCCCCTGAGCTCTGTGTGATTAAGCACAGCGTATTTCTGCGTTAAGGAAATGTAATCTATATGACGATTACTCAAAGCGGACGCTTGGCGTCAATTTGGGTGGTACCGCAGGATATTCCTGTCCCATTGTATTTTTATACAATGGGATTTTTTATTTTGCTCGGTTGCATACTTTAAACAAATTTGAACGAATATTGTATTCCCCTGTGAATTTGTATAAGGAGAGATTTTTTATGAAGTGGACAGGACTTAACGAATTAAGAGAAAAGTTCCTTGAATTCTTTGAATCAAAGGGTTGTTTAAGACTCCCCAGCTTTTCGCTTGTTCCAAAGGACGACAACAGCCTTCTGCTTATCAACAGCGGTATGGCTCCTATGAAAAAATATTTTACAGGTGAGGTAACACCTCCTCGCAAGCGTGTTACAACCTGTCAGAAATGTATCCGTACTCCCGACATTGAGCGTGTCGGTATCACAGCCCGTCACGGTACATTCTTTGAAATGCTCGGTAACTTCTCATTCGGTGACTATTTTAAGCACGAGGCTACAGCATGGGCATGGGAATTCTTTACAAAGGTTCTTGAAATGCCTCCCGAAAAGCTCTATGTTTCAATTTATGAGGACGATGACGAGGCTTTTGACATTTGGACAAAAGAAGTCGGCGTTGATCCGTCACATATGGTAAGACTCGGCAAGGAAGATAACTTCTGGGAACACGGTTCAGGCCCCTGCGGTCCGTGCTCCGAAATCTACTTTGACCGTGGCGATGAAAAGGGTTGCGGCAGACCCGACTGTCATGTAGGCTGTGAATGTGACCGTTTTGTTGAGGTTTGGAACCTTGTATTTACTCAGTTTGAGAGTGACGGCAAAGGTAACTACACTCCTCTTGAACATCCGAACATTGATACAGGTATGGGCCTTGAAAGACTTGCCTGTGTTATGCAGGGTGTTGACAACCTTTTCCTCGTTGACACAATTCAGAACATTATGAAACACATCTCACAGATTACAGGTGTTGAGTACGGCAAAAATGAAAAGAGCGATGTTTCGCTCCGTGTTATCACAGACCATATCCGCAGTACAACATTTATGATTGGTGACGGTGTTCTTCCGTCAAACGAGGGCAAGGGCTATGTGCTTCGCCGTTTGCTCAGAAGAGCCGCTCGTCACGGCAGACTTCTCGGCTACAACGAGCCTTTCCTCTATAAGGTTTGCGATACGGTTATCAAAGAAAATCTCACAGCTTATCCCGAACTCAAGGAAAAACAGGAGTTCATCACAAAGGTTATCAAGGTTGAGGAAGAAAGCTTTGCCAAGACAATTGATCAGGGCTTTAAGATGCTCAACGGCATTATGGACAGCGAAGATGTTAAGGTTCTCAGCGGTGAGGACGCATTTAAGCTTAACGATACCTACGGCTTTCCGATTGACCTTACAAAAGAAATTCTTTCGGAAAAAGGCATCAAGGTTGATGTTGATCGTTTCCGTGAGCTCATGAAAGAGCAGAAAAAGCGTTCCCGTGACGCAAGAAAGAACGCCGGTGCAGACGCTTGGATTTCTGACACAACAGACCTTTCGGATGTTGCAAATACAGAATTCGTAGGCTACACAGACCTCAAGTCAACTTCAAAGGTTCTTGCAATCGTTAAGGACGGTGTGAGGGTTGACAGTATCGGCGAGGGCGAAAATGCTATCATTGTTCTCGACAAAACTCCGTTCTACGGAGAAGGCGGCGGTCAGGTTGGCGACACAGGTGTTATGGAGTCTGGCAGTTTTTCAGCTGATGTTGACAACACAACAAAGAATCCGTCAGGCACAATTTACCTTCACGCTTGTACAGTAAAGAGCGGCAGCATCAATGTAGGTGCAGAGGTTTCAACTGCTGTTGATGAAGAGCGCCGTGCGGATATTACAAGAAACCACACAGCGGCTCACCTTCTTCAGTCGGCTCTCCGTGAGGTTCTCGGCAACCATGTTCAGCAGGCAGGTCAGCTTGTTTCAGACGATTACTTCCGTTTTGACTTTACTCACTTTGAGGCTCTCACGGCAAAGGAACTCATTGAGGTTCAAAATCTTGTAAATAAAAAGATTCTCGAGGCAATCCCCGTTACAACACAGGAAATGCCTATTGAAGAGGCTAAAAAGCTCGGTGCAATGGCACTCTTCGGTGAAAAGTACGGCGATGTTGTCCGTGTTGTAAGCGCAGGCGACTTCTCTGTTGAATTCTGTGGCGGTACACATGTAAAGAATACCGCAAACCTCGGTCTTTTCAGAATCAGACAGGAGGGTTCGGTTGCCGCAGGTGTAAGAAGAATTGAGGCTCTCACAGGTATGGGCGTTCTCAAGTACATCAACGGTATGAGCGCTGTTATTATGGATGTTTGCTCATTACTCAAAATTGCAAATCCAAAGGCAGTTGTTGAGGGTGTTCAGAAGGCTGAACAGCTTATCAAGGAACAGCAGAGAGAAATCAACGAGCTTAATTCAAAGCTTGCCGTTGCTCAGATCGGTCAGCTTTTTGCAGGCACAACGGAGGAAAACGGTGTAAGAGTGGTAACAGGCAGAATTGACAAGGCTAATGCCGACATTCTTCGTACAATGTGCGAAAAGGCAAGAGATTTTGCCCCGAAGTGCGTATGTGTTCTTGCAACTGAAAATGACGGCAAGGTGACATTTGCCGCAGCCTGCGGTAAAGAGGCTCTTGCTCTCGGTGCAAATGCAGGCAAAATCATAAAGGCTGTTGCTCAGAAGGCCGGAGGCAACGGAGGCGGAAAGCCCGATATGGCTATGGCAGGCGCTAAACAGCCTGAGAAGATTTCAGAGGCTCTTGACAGCGTAAAAGAAACTGTTTATGCAATGTTAAAATAATCGTTTAATGTGTATTTATGGCTTGCTTGCCGGTTGAATTGTGGAAAATAGCCAAACGGTTACATAAAATCTTGTGCAATTAACAAAAACGGTTTTAAACCAAAACTATTGCAGTTTTGTTATTTTTATAGTATAATAAGCAATACTAAGATATGAAAATCTATCTTGGATATTTATGAACAATTTTAGGAGGAGATTAAAAATGTTCAAGAAAATTGCAGGTCTTTTTCTTGCAGCAGCAGTAATGTGCAGTTCAGCTGCCATCACAGCTAGCGCTGCAGAAGCAGAGGATGACGCTGCTGTTGCTGCAGCAGATCAGTCAGGCGAGGTTTCAGCCGACGGTTCATCAGAGGTTTCAGCTGACGCTTCTTCAGAAGTTGAAGCAGGCAATGTTATTAAGTTTGATGTTAAGAAGTCAGGCTGGAATAATGTTAAGTCAGTATTCTGTCACGTTTGGAAGGCTGACGGTTCAGGCGATTGGCCGGCATGGCAGTCAAAGAAAGAAAAATGTAAGTACGATTCTTCAACAGGTATCGCTACATATGATCTTTCAAAGACAGGCAACACAATCTCTAAGTCAGACGGAAGAGTTTACTGTGTAATCTTCAGTGCTAACACAGGTATGCAGTCATACAACGCTATTATGAACGGTAACTGCATCGGCGACACACTTTATTGCACAGGTAATCAGCTTGAAAACCCTGAGGATTCAGAAAAGAAGGCAAACGAAGCTAAGTGGGAAAACAACTCAGACTGCGGTCCTGAAAAGAAGATTACATCAACAGGTAACATCATCGGTTCTGCTTTCCCTGAGGGCGAATCAGATGTAACATTGCTGGCTACATACCTCGTTGCTTACTACAATGATGACGCTAAGACAAGTCTTACACAGAAACTTCTTGACGAACTCAAGGTTAGCCCAACACAGGTTATGGGTGCTGTAACAGATAGGCTCAACGCTACAAACAACGAGGATAAGGATAAGATTGCTCCTGCAGTTGAGAAGATTCTCTCAGGTTGCACAGATCCTACAACAGGTAAAAAGGTTGACAAGACTCAGCTCGACAACGCTAAGAAGACAGGTAACAAGGCAGCAGGCGGCAGCTCAAGCAACGGTTCAAGTTCTTCTTCAAGCAACGGTGGCTCAAGCTCATCAGGTTCAGGTTCTTCAAGCACAGGTGCAGTTAAGTCAGGTGTTGAAACAACTATCGTTTTCGTAATGGCAGGTCTTATGGTTTCAGCAGCAGGCGTTATGTTCCTTGCAAGAAAGAAGAAAGAAGACTGATTTTAACGAATTAATCTTTGATTAAGCATTTTTCGGACACTGTCAATCGGCAGTGTCCGTTTTGCTTTTTTAACTCATGGTGCAAAAATATTCAAAAAGTTTTTAAAACATCTTGACAATGCTCGCAGTGTTTGTTAAAATATTAATGTTGCAACGGGATGTAGCGCAGTTTGGTAGCGCACACGTCTGGGGGGCGTGGAGTCGCAAGTTCAAGTCTTGTCATCCCGACCAACTAAAGCCTTTTTGTCTTTTGACAGAAAGGCTTTTTTCTTTACGATAAACCGCTTACTGCAAATAATTAACGCAAAAGGAGAAAATATGCTTAATATCGGCTCTCATCTTTCAATATCAAAAGGTTTTTACGTAATCGGCAGAGATGCACTTTCAATCGGAGCAAACACATTTCAATTTTTTACACGCAACCCTCGTGGCGGATCTGCAAGAAAAATTGATATCGAAGATGTCAATGCACTTATAAAACTTATGACGGAAAATAATTTTGCAAAAATTCTTGCCCATGCACCATACACAATGAACCTCTGTTCGGCAAAACCCGAAACCCGTGAATTTGCTCTGAACACGCTTACGGATGATTTGAAACGAATGGAATATCTCCCGAATAATCTTTACAACTTTCACCCCGGCAGTCACACGGGACAGGGCGTTAAAGCTGCGGTTGAGCAAATCGGCACAGCATTGAATACTGCAATGTTCAATGATATGACGACCACGGTATTGCTTGAAACAATGGCGGGCAAAGGCACGGAGGTCGGCAGAACCTTTGAAGAACTGCGTATGATTATCGACCGTGTGGAGCGAAACGATAAAATCGGCGTCTGCCTTGATACCTGCCATGTTTTTGACGCCGGTTATGACATTGTGAATAATCTTGACGGAGTTCTTGAAGAATTTGACCGTGTAATCGGGCTTGAAAGACTCAAGGCAATTCATCTTAATGACAGTATGAATCCTATCGGCAACCACAAGGACAGACATCAGAAAATAGGCGAGGGCTACATCGGAATTGATGCGTTCGGAAAAATTATAAATAATGAAAATTTGCGAAATCTTCCGTTTTTCCTTGAAACCCCGAACGAGCTTGACGGTTATGCCAAAGAAATTTCGGCTTTGAGAAATTTGTATTTTGAATGACATTTGCCTTAAAATAAATCAATACAAAAATTGTCAAAAATATTTGTTGCTATTGCAATTTGCAAAATTAAAAAAATTTAAAGTCCTCTCGATTTTTCGAGGGGGCTTTTTTCGCCTTTTACAATAAAATCGGTTTGCCGTTACACATAATTTGAATGTGCAGACAAAGATATAATAATTACCCTTAAATCGGGAACAATAGTAAAAACGATTTACGGAGTGATATTGTGATTCAAAACATACGGAAAAATGAATTTGAAAGTTTAATAAAATCATCAAAGCCGGTGCTTGCCGATTTTTATGCCGAATGGTGTTCACCGTGCAGAATGCTTTCACCTGTAATAGAAGAAATCGGTGACAAATACAAAGCATATTTTGAAACCGTCAAGGTCAATGTTGACGAAAATCCCGAATTGACAGAACGCTACGGTGTATCGGGAATTCCTGCGCTTTTGCTCTTTAAAGACGGCAATGAAATTTTGCGTATGTCGGGTGTTCAGACCGAAGAACGGATAATCTCCGAAATCTCCGAAAAAACGGGTGAGAGTTTTGTATGACCTTGTAATTGTCGGCGGAGGTGCGGCAGGACTTACGGCGGCACTCTATGCCTCACGGAGCGGACTTGACTGCATTGTGCTTGATCCGTCATCACCCGAGGGCAGTTCAATTGCCCTCACGGATGCGGTTGAAAACTACACGGGCTTCAGCGATATTGCAGGCTTTGACCTCATCCAGCACTTTTATTCACACGCAAAGTCATTCGGTGCAAATTTTGTCAGACAATCCCTTGTCGGCATAAGAAAAAATTATGACGGTTTTATCCTTGAATGTTCCGACAGCGAGGTCAAGACAAAATCTGTTATTCTCTGCATGGGCGCAACCCACAAAAAATTGGGAATTGACGGTGAAAATAAGTTTGAAGGCAGAGGAGTAAGCTATTGTGCCGTATGTGACGGCTATTTTTTCAAAGACAAAACAGTGGCGG